>Ga0079037_100000127_pt1 | contig 27328 bp, 27 predicted proteins | sample Mud3Dept4metaG_FD_71479 | JGI IMG/M metagenome (GOLD analysis project Ga0079037, IMG submission 71479) | Freshwater wetland microbial communities from Ohio, USA, analyzing the effect of biotic and abiotic controls - Mud 3 Core 4 Depth 4 metaG | ecosystem: Environmental > Aquatic > Freshwater >... | reverse complement strand
CTCCTCTTCGTGACGCAGCCGATGCTCGACTCCTGGGCGGAACAGGGGCGGATCGAGCTCGCCGGCGACGTCATGACCCTGCTTCGGGGCGAGGGCATGGGACGCACCTATGCGCTCGACCCGGCGGTGCGCTTCCTGCGGGTGGTGGGCGCAGAGGGCGACCCCAACGCCCTGGTTTCCAAGGTGAAGCCGGTGGCGCAGCTGCGGAGCCTCGGCGCCGAGCAGGTGGCCGACTCGGTGGTCCTGGGAGACGTCGCCTACGACGTCGAGCCCGGCTTCCTCGCCGAGGCGGCCGCCCTGCAGGCGGCCTCGGGCTCGGAGCTGCCGGCCGCTCCGGCGAGGCCATGGATCCCCAACGAGCCGCGCCAGCCGCCGCCGGCGGTACTCCGACGCCGCAAGGAGGCAGAAGCCCTGGCGCGCTTTCTGCTAGACGAATTATCCTGAGGCCGAGCGGACGCATCGCCTGCGCCTCCCCGGCTCTCCCGCCGGGAGGCTCCCGCAAGCCCGGGGAGGCCGCGGCGGCCCCTCCGCAACCCATGCGCGGCTCCAGCGCCGAGCCCAGAGGAACGACAGACCCCCGATGAGCATCCAAGTCCTGAGGCTTGCGGCCCTCCTGTACGCCGGTGCGGCCGCGGCATACGTGGTGTTCTTCGCGCGCCCGCGGCACGTCCGCGCCGCCACCATCGGCGGCGCCCTCCTGGCCGTCGCATTCCTGGTGCACGCCATCGGGATCGGCCTCGGCTGCAAGGAGTTTGGCGGCACCGAGTTCTTCACCCAGCGCGGCAGCCTGGTGCTGCTCGGCTGGCTGCTGGCCGGCGCCTACCTGGTCATGCAGCGGCTGTACGGGCTCCCGACGGTGGGAGCCTTCGTCACCCCGCTGGTGCTGGTGGTGCTGGTGCCGACGCTGTTCGGGCAGCCGGGCCAGTCCGAGGTGGACCCGGACTTCATCCGCAGCCGCTGGCTGCTGCAGGCGCACATCGCGGTGGCGGTGCTGGGGGTGGCGCTGTTCGCCATCGCCGCCCTGGTGGCGGTCATGTACCTGCTCCAGGAGCGGGAGGTGAAGGGGAAGCACTTCGGGGCGCTCTTCTCGCGGCTGCCGTCGCTGGAGTCGCTCGACCGCCTCAACCAGCGGCTGGTGCGGGCGGGGTTCCTGGTGTTCACGGTGGCGCTCCTGGCCGGCACCCTGGTGGCGAGCCAGGTCTGGAAGCGGGCCTGGGAGTGGGACCCCCAGCAGGTGCGCGCGCTCCTGGTGTGGATCCTCTACGGAGCGCTGGTTCAGGTGCGTCACCTCGGCTGGCACGGGCGCCGCTTCGCGCTCATGACCATCGCCGGGTTCGCGCTGCTGGTCGGCTCCTGGGCCGCCCTGGGCGCCTTCCCGGGCGCCACCCGGCACGGGGGTACCTACCAGTGAGCGGACGGGAGCTCTTCGTGGTGGGGCTCTCCCACAAGAGCGCCCCCATCGCGGTTCGCGAGCGGGTGGCGCTCTCGGGGGACGCCCTGCGCGACGCGGTGGCAGGGCTCCGGGCCATGGAGGAGGTGTCGGAGGCCATGGTGGTCTCCACCTGCAACCGGGTGGAGGCCTACGTGGTGGCCTCGGCGCCCGAGGCGGCGCGCCGCTTCTTCCTCGACCGCGCCGCCGAGGCCGCCGGACACCTCTACGAGAGCCACGGCCACGAGGCCATCCGCCACCTCTTCCGCGTCGCCGCCAGCCTCGACTCGATGGTGCTGGGCGAGCAGCAGATCCTGGGCCAGGTGAAGGAGGCCTACGGGGTCGCCAGCGCCGCGCAGGCGGCCGGGGCCTTCATGTCGCGCCTGTGCAACCGGGCCTTCGCCACCGCCAAGCGGGTTCGCAACGAGACCGAGATCGGCCGCGGCGCGAGCTCGGTCTCCCAGGTGGCGGTCGAGCTGGTGCAGAAGATCTTCGGCGACCTCAAGGGGCGCGCCATCCTGCTGGTGGGCGCCGGCAAGATGGGGGCGCTCTCCGCCAAGGCGCTCGGGGAGCTCGGTGCGGACCGGGTGCTGGTGACCAACCGCTCCTTCGAGAAGGGCCTTCAGCTCGCGCAGCAGGTGGGCGGGCAGGCCCAGCCCTGGGAGCAGCTGACGCAGCTCCTCACCGTCGCCGACGTGGTGCTGGTCTCGACCGGCGCTCCGAGCTACGTGATCACCCGCGACCTGGCGGTGCTCGCCATGCGCGGGCGCAAGCAGCGCTCCATGTGCTTCATCGACGTGGCGGTCCCGCGCAACGTGGACCCGGCCTGCGGCGACCTGCCCAACGTCTACGCCTACGACATCGACGACCTGCAGAAGGTGGTCCAGGAGACCCGCCAGGCCCGCGCCGAGGAGGCCATCCGGGCCGAGGCCATCGTCGAGGCCGAGATGATGGCCTTCACCCGCGAGCGGGAGACGCGGGCGGCACTCCCGGTGCTGGCGTCGCTGCGCCAGCGCGCCGAGGCGATCGCCCGGGCCGAGGCCGAGCGCACCCTGTCGCTGGTGGGAGGCAAGCTGGACGAGAAGGGACGCAAGAGCGTCGAGGCGATGGCGCAGGCCATCGTCAACAAGCTGCTCCACGGCCCCACGGCGCGCCTCAAGGAGGCCGCCGCCCAGGGTGACAGCTCCCTCCCCGGGGCTGCCGCGGAGCTTTTCGGCATCGAGGAAGAGCCCCAGGCCGGCCGCGGGGAGAAGCGCGGTGCCGAGGTGGTGGCGCTCTCGGAGCACAAGAGATGATCCGCATCGCGACCCGCCGCAGCCCGCTTGCCAAGTGGCAGGCCAACCACGTCGCCGACCTCCTGCGGTCGAAGGAGCCCGGCCTGGAGGTGCGGCTCCACGAGCTGGTCACCAAGGGCGACCGCATCCTCGAGGTGCCGCTCTCCGAGGTGGGCGGCAAGGGGCTGTTCGTGAAGGAGATCGAGGACGCCCTGCTGGCGCGCGACGCCGAGGTGGCGGTCCACTCCATGAAGGACCTCCCGGCGGTGCTGGCCCCGGGGCTGGTGGTGGGAGCGGTGCCGGAGCGGGAGGACCCGCGCGACGCCCTCTGCTCCGGGCGGGCGCGCTCCCTGGCCGACCTCCCCCGCGGCGCCCGGGTGGGCACCTCGAGCCTGCGGCGGGGCGCCCAGCTCAAGGCGCTCCGGCCCGACCTGCGCATCGAGATGGTGCGCGGGAACGTGGAGACCCGCCTGCGCAAGGGCGAGACCGAGCTGGACGCGGTGGTGCTGGCCTACGCCGGGCTGCGGCGCCTGGGGCTGGCCGACCGCGCCAGCTACCTCTTCGACCCCTCCGAGATGCTCCCGGCGGTGGCCCAGGGCGCGCTGGCCCTCGAGGCCCGCGCCGACGACGCCGCCACGCTGGCCCGGCTGGCGCGCCTCGATCACGCCGAGACCCGCATCCGGGTGGAGGCGGAGCGGGGCTTCCTGCGTCGCCTCGAGGGTGGCTGCCAGGTCCCGCTGGCCGGCCACGCCACCGTGCAGGCCGGCCGGGTCACCCTGCGCGGCCTGGTCGCCTCGGTGGACGGCTCCCGTGTGGTGCGCGGCGAGCGCAGCGGTCCGGCCGCCGACGCGGCCGGCATCGGCGAGGCGCTGGCCGAGGAGTTGCTCGGGAAGGGCGCCGCAGAGATCCTGCGCGAGACCGAGGGGCGCGGGCCGGCGCTGCCGGCCCCGAAGAGGTAGGCGTGCCGCGGCTCGCCCGGCGCCGGGTGGCGGTGACGCGCGCCTCCCAGGGGGAGGACGCCCTGGCCGAGAGGCTGCGCGAGCTCGGCGCGGAGGTGATGGAGTTCCCCGCCATCGCCACCGCGCCGCCCGAGTCCTGGGACGACCTGGACGCGGCGCTGCGCGACCTCGGCCGCTTCGACTGGATCGCCTTCGCGAGCGGCGCCGCGGTGGAGGCGACCGCCCGCCGGCTGGCGGAGCTGGGCCTTCCGCCCCCGCCCCCGGGGGTCCGGCTGGCGGCGGTGGGGCCGGCCACCGCCGAGCGGCTCGCCCGGGCCCTGCGCCCCGCCGACCTGGTCCCGGCCGAGGCCCGGGGGGCGGCGCTGGCGGAGGCGCTGGCGCCCCACGTGCGGGGGCGCCGGGTTCTGGTGCCGCGCGCCGCGGAAGGGCGGCCGGAGCTCCTCGAAGGCCTGCGGGCCGCCGGCGCCGAGGTGCGGGCGCCCAGCGCCTACCGCACCGTGGCCGCCTCGCCGGAGAGCCTGCGGCCGCTGGCGGATCTCCTGGAGCGCGGGGCGGTCGACGCGGTGGCCTTCGCCTCGCCCTCGGCGGTGCGGAGCGTGGTGGCAGCGCTGGGCGGACGGGCCGGCCTGCTCGCCCGCGCCGCGGTGGCGGTCATCGGCCCGACCACCGCCGAGGCGGTCCGGGCCGCCGGCCTGCGGGTGGACGTCCAGCCCGCGGAGTCCTCCGCCGGCGCCCTGGCGGAGGCCATCGCCGAGCGCCTGGGGAGCTGAGGGCCGGGCGGCTCCGCCCGGGCCCGCCGACCGCGGTCGGCGCGCGGGCCGTCAGCGGTCGAGGTCGGCCGGTCCGCCCGGCCGCCGCGCCCGCCGCTCCGCCTTCCGGGCCCGCTGGCGCGCCAGGAAGCCGGTCTTCCGCCGCTCCTCCCGGATCTGCTCCGGGGTGGGGCGGGGCCGGGGCTCGGCGCGCTCCCGGGCCGGCCGCGGGGCCAGCGTCCAGGAGAACAGGCGCTTCACCACCAGCGTGGCGTAGGAGCCCGGCGGGAGGGTGAAGGCCACGTTGACCCGGAGGCGGCCGCGATTCTCCTCGTCGGGCTGGGAAGCACCCACCACCAGCTTGCCCGGCTGGACCAGGACCGGCCGCTCCTCGTGGTCGAAGTGGATCTGCGGGGCTCCCGGCACGCGCAGGGCGTCGAGGGTCATGTCCTCGCGCTCGAGGACCGACAGCGCCGCGCGCCGGACCCGCGGGTCGGGCAGCGGACAGCCGGGCGCGAGCAACGGGAAGGTCTTGCCGCGCAAGAGCCGCGACTGCTCCGCGTCGAGGGAGCGGGGGAAGAGCAGCGTCCCGGCCTGGTAGCGGATGGCGACCAGCCGCTCGATCCCCACCACGTCGCGGAGGTACTGCTTCACGCCCTCGTTCCACAGCCAGCTCTGGTAGGCGAACACCTGCAGGGCGCGCCAGCGCGGGTCGGTGCGCAGGAAGGCGCCGAGGAAGTCGCGCGGGTGCAGCCGCAACCAGCGCAGCACCGGCGCGTACCGGTCGGCGCCGGGGTAGGGGTTGCGCCGCTCCCACTCCCCCCAGTGCTCCTTCCAGAACTGCTTCACCCGGGCGTCGCCGGAGCGGTCGAGCTCGCTCGGCCGGGCCAGGGTGTTGCGCAGCGCCGCCTCCGCGTCGCCGCGCATCAGGTCCTTCACCAGGAAGCCCTGCCCGTGCTTCAGCGAGCCGAACCGTTGCGAGTCGAAGTAATTCACCACGCCGAGGCGCTGGACCTCGGCCACCGCAGCCGGGATGCGCCCGACGTCCTCCGCGGAGAGGTCGCGCACGGTGACGGCGAAGCGGTTGGAGGTGGTGTTGTCCGCGGTGAGCGCGGCGGCGGTGCGGCCCAGCGGCTTGAGGCGCAGGTCCGGCTCCTGCATCTCGACCGCCTTGCCGCGGACCGCCACCAGCTGGGTGGTCCGCCCCTGCTTGTCCTTGAGGCCGCAGTAGCTCACGTCGGCCCGGCGGACCTTGGCGGCGGCGCTGATCCGCTCCACCGCCTCGAAGGTGGAGAGCTTCTGCTTGTCCATCAGGTAGACGAACCACTCCCCGCGCGGATCGGGGTCGAACCGCCAGGATTCGGAGACGACGAAGTCCTCGGGGCGCTGCTTGAGCTTCATGGATGCACCCGCTCTACCACGGCGCGGCGCGGGCCGGGCCGGAATGCGGGAAAGGCGGGGCGGCTAGGCCTTCTGCCGATAGAAGAGGACGATGGTGAGGCAGTGGAACTCGTTGTCGCTCGACTGCGACACCACCCGGTCCACGATCTCGAGGTCGGCGTTCGAGCGCAGCCAGCGGGTCACGCTCTCGCCGAGCTCCTCGCGGTCCTTGGCCTTGGTGGCCGAGAAGACCTTGACCCCGGTGAATGGCATCGCGCGCTCCTCTGACCCAGTCACACCGACACCCCCGGCGCGTCCGACCCGAAAGTATGTGCTGGCACCCTGGCCGCTGTCAAACCCGCCGCCCTTCAACCAGCCGATATCGTGGCGAAAAATGCGCTTCTTAACAGGGCCCTTGGGCCGTGCTATCTGACGCTGCGCATGCTCATCGACCTCCACGTCCACAGTCACCACACCGCCGGCTGCGCCCTCAGGCCCGCGGAGGCGCTCCGGCGGGCCCGGGAGGCCGGCCTCGACGGGGTGGCCTTCACGGACACCAACACCCTGGAAGGACTCGAGGAGTTCCGCGCGGCCGGCCGGGAGGAAGGCCTGCTGGCCCTCTGCGGCGTGGAGCTCACCACCGACCGCGGCCACTACCTGTGCTTCTTCCCCGACCCGGCCAAGGTCCCGGCCCCCCCGCAGATGTTCGGCAGCACCCCGTGGCCGGCGCGGGAGGTGGTGCGCCGGGTGGGCGAGATGGGCGGGGTGGCGGTGGCGGCCCACCCCTACGACAAGACGGTGGAGCGGCCGAGCGGGGACTTCATCTTCACGCTGGAGGGGCTGGCGGCGGTGGAGGGGCTGAACGGGCGCCGCAAGGGACCGACCAACGATCTCGCCGTCGAGGCGGCCGACCACATGAACCTGCCGTGCATCGGCGCGTCGGGCGCCCACGCGCTGGAGGACATCGGGAGGGCGGCCACGCTCTTTCGCGAGCCGGTCCGCAGCGAGGCCGACCTGGTCGCGCAGCTCCGCTCCGGCTCCGTCTTCTGCGTCGCCATCGGGGTGACGCCCCGTCCACCCGAGCAGGCCGAGCACCGGCGGGTGGAGCGCGGCGAGCGGCGCGGGCCCGGCCGCGGCCCGGGCGGCCGCGGGCGCGACCGCCGGTAGCACCGGAGGGTTGGCTGCGCCCCGCCGTCAGCGGGGCTCCCAGCGGACCAGGCGCTGGTCCTGCAGGAAGGCGCGGCGCTTGCCGCCCGACCAGCGCCACTCCTCGGAGCCCGCCGGCTGCTGCACGATCACCAGGTCGGGCTCGCCCCAGGCCATGGTGAGCGCCAGGCGACCCATGCCGTCGGCCGGCTCATTCCGCAGGATGGCCTCCCGATGCGCGGCGGGCAGCGCCGAGAAGCGCGGGCCCAGGTCGTCGAGCGCGAGCACCCGCCCCACCGCGGCCATCACCGACGCCAGGCTGTCGACCCAGCCGGGCAGGACCAGCACCACCTGCCGATCCTCTCCCGGCAGGCGGCCCAGCACCCAGGGACGGAGGCGCGGGGAGGCGGCCGGCCGCTCCGCCACCACCAGCCCGGTCGGGAACTGGATCCCCTCCACCACGAAGGGCGTGCCCGGCGGGACCATGCGCTCGGCAGGCGGAAGGGGGAGCGGCTGCCCGTCCGGCCCCTCGACCGGCTCGACCTCGGCGGCGGGGCGGTCGGTGAGCAGGAGCCGCTTCGGGTCGCCGTAGAACGGCCGCAGGGCGGCCGTCACCTTGAGCCATCGCGCCTGCCCGGCGAGGGCCTCGGTGGCCTGCCGCCGGTCGGCCTCGGGCACCATGGGCCGCGGCACGCAGGCCGCGAGGAGGAGCAGGGCCAGGGCGGCCGGGTGCATCCGACCCCTGTACCACACCGCGAACCTCCCGGGGACCGCGGCCGGTCCCCGGCGGTGCGAGCCGCGGCCGCCGGCGGTACACTCCCCTCGATGGTCCGGCTCTCCGAGAACGCCCGGGCGGTGCTGGCCCGGCGGTACCTGCTGCGCGACGAGCTCGGCCAACCGACCGAGACGGCGGAGGAGCTCTTCCGGCGGGTGGCGGTGGCGGTGGCCGAGGCGGAGCCGCCCGCCGAGCGCGCGCAGGCCGCCGGGCGCTTCGAGGCGAGGATGGCGGCTCTGGAGTTCCTCCCCAACTCCCCGACCCTGATGAACGCCGGCCGGGATCACGGCCAGCTTGCCGCCTGCTTCGTGCTCCCTGTGGAGGACGACCTGGGGTCCATCTTCGACGCCCTGAAGTGGGCGGCCCTCATCCACCAGTCGGGTGGGGGCACCGGCTTCTCCTTCTCCCGCCTGCGGCCCAAGGGCGACCTGGTGCGCACCACCCACGGGGTGGCGAGCGGCCCGGTGTCGTTCATCCGCGTCTACGACGCGGCCACCGAGACCATCAAGCAGGGCGGGGTGCGCCGCGGGGCCAACATGGCGGTGCTCCGGGTGGATCACCCGGACGTGCTCGAGTTCGTGGACTCGAAGCGCGGCCCCGGCCTCGCCAACTTCAACATCTCGGTGGCGGCGACCGACGCCTTCATGCAGGCGGTGGAGGAGGCCGGGAGCTTCGCGCTGCGCCACCCCCGCAGCGGTGCGGAGGTCCGTCGCCTCGACGCCCGCGAACTCCTCGACCGCATCGCCACCGCCGCCTGGGAGTCGGGGGAGCCCGGGCTGGTCTTCCTGGACCGGGTGCAGGCGGCCAACGCCACCCCCGACCTCGGTCCCATCGAGGCGGTGAACCCGTGCGGCGAGCAGCCGCTCCTGCCCTTCGAGGCCTGTACCCTGGGATCGGTGAACCTGGCGCGCTTCGAGCGCCGAGGGCGGGTCGACTGGGAGGCGCTCGGCGGCTGCGTGCGGGACGGGGTGCGGTTCCTCGACGACGTCCTCGACGTGAACGCGTGGCCGCTGCCGCAGATCGAGGCCGTCTCCCACCGCAACCGGAAGATCGGGCTCGGGGTGATGGGCTGGGCCGACCTGCTGGTGCGGCTGGGAGTACCCTACGACTCGCCCGGGGCGCTCTCCCTGGCCGACGAGCTCATGGCCTTCGTCGCGCGGGAGGCCCGCGCCGAGAGCCAGGCGCTGGCGGCCCGGCGCGGGCCGTTCCCGGGCTGGGCGACGAGCGCGCCGGCCCGGGCGGGGCTGCCGCCCCGCCGCAACGCCACCGTCACCACCATCGCCCCCACCGGGACGCTCTCGGTCATCGCCGGCTGCTCCTCCGGGATCGAGCCCCTCTTCGCGCTGGCCTACGTGCGGCACGCGCTCGGCGGTGTGGATCTTCCGGAGGAGAACCCGGTCCTGGCCGAGATGCTGCGGCGCACCGGCGCCCGGCGGGCGGAGGAGGCCATCCAGGCCAGCGGGAGGGCCCGCGGCGTGGCCGGGGTGCCGGAGGAGATCCAGCGGCTCTTCGCCACCGCCCACGACGTCTCGCCGGAGGACCACGTCCGCGTGCAGGCCGCCTTTCAGCGCCACACCGACAACGGCGTCTCCAAGACCATCAACCTGCCGCGCGGCGCGCCGGTGCAGGCGGTGGCCGGGGCCTTCCGCCTGGCGCACCGGCTCGGCTGCAAGGGCATCACCGTCTACCGGGACGGCTCGCGCGAGGGCCAGGTGCTCACCAGCGGCCTGCCGCGCAACGGCGAGGCCTGCCCGCAGTGCGAGGCGCCCCTGTTCCGCACCGGCGGCTGCCTCACCTGCCGCTCCTGCGGCTACGCCACCTGCGAGACCACCTCCTGAGGCGTCGCTTCAGTCGTCCGGGTCGTTCTCCAGGAACTTCTTGCCGAGCTCATGGGCGCGGCGGGTGGCCGCCTCCACGGCGTCCATGAGGCAGGTGCGCAGCCCGCCCGCCTCCAGGGTGTGAAGGCCGGCGATGGCGGTGCCGCCCGGGCTGGTGACCTGGTCCTTGAGGCGTCCCGGGTGCTCCCCGGTCTCGATGAGCAGCTTGGCGGAGCCGAGCACGGTCTGGGCGGCCAGGTCCTGGGCGGTGTAGCGGGCCAGGCCCATCTTGACCCCGGCGTCGGAGAGGGCCTCGATCATCAGGAACACGTAGGCCGGCCCGCTCCCGGACAGGCCGGTGACGGCGTCGAGGAGGTGCTCCTCCACCACCGAGGTCCGCCCCACCGCATCGAAGAGGGCCCGGGTGTGCTCCAGGTCGGCGGGGGTGGCGTGGGCCCCCGGCGAGATGGCGGTGGCGCCCGCGCCCACCAGGGCGGGGGTGTTGGGCATGGTCCGGACGATGCGCACGCCGCTGCCGTGCCCGAGCCTGCGCTCGATGGCGGCGATGGGAACCCCGGCGGCGATGGAGATGACCAGCTTGGTCTCGTCGACCACCGGCGCGATCTCCTCCAGCACCTGGCTCAGGACCTGCGGCTTCACCGACAGGACCAGGGTGCGCGCCTCCCGCGCCGCGGCGCGGTTGTCCGAGCCGGTGCGCACCCGGTAGCGCTCCGCCAGCTCCGCCAGCCGCTCCGGCCGCGTGTCGGTGCAGATCACCTCCTGCGCGGCGGCGACCTTCGCCCCCAGCAGGCCCTTGAGCAGGGCCTCCGCCATGTTCCCGGCCCCGAGGAACGCGATGCTCTTTCCGAGTGCCATGCCGCTACCTTAACCGATGATCGAGCCGCCGCGCAGGTTCCGGGCCGGGACGCCGCCGGGCCGGCCAGTTATATGGCACGGCGGTGGCGGTCCTCTTCGTCTTCGTCGACGGGCTGGGCGCGGGCGCGCGAGATCCCGCGGTGAACCCCCTCGCGCGCGAGGAGTTCCTCCTCTCCCGCTTCGAGGACGGAACGGGCGCCCGCCTCCCGGCCGGCGGCCGCGCCGCGCTGGCGGACGCCTGCCTGGGCGTCCCGGGCCGCCCCCAGTCGGCCACCGGGCAGAGCACCATCCTTTCCGGCGAGAACGCCCCGCTGGCGCTGGGGCGCCACCTCCTCGGGTTCCCCAACGCCGCCCTGCGCGAGTGGCTGGCGAGCCGCTCCATCTTCCGGCGGCTGGCGCGGGAGGGGCGCAGGGCGGCCTTCGCCAACGCCTACCCGGTGGCCCACCTGCGGGCGCTCGGCCTCCCGGCCGAGGGGGAGCCGGAGTTCGACCTGCGGGTGCTGCGGCGGCGGGCGCGGCCCTCGGCCACCACCGTCGCCTTCGCCGCCGGCGGAGGCCGCTTCCGCACCTGGGGCGAGGCCCGGGAGGGCAGGGCCCTCACCGCCGACATCACCGGGACCCGCGCCAACGGCTACGGCGCCGGCATCCCGCGGCGCAGCCCGGAGGCGGCCGCGCGCATCCTCCTCGACCTGGCCCGGGGGAGCGACCTCACACTCTTCGAGTTCTTCGAGAGCGACGAGGCCGGCCACGCCCAATCGATGGAGCGGGCGCTGGAGGTGCTCCGGCGGCTCGACCGGTTCCTGCGGGCGCTGGTGGACCGGCTTCCCGCCGGGGAATCGCTGGTCGTGGCCAGCGACCACGGGAACCTGGAGGATCTCTCCAGCCGGAACCACACCCGGGCGCCGGTGCCGGTCCTCGGGTTCGGCCCCGCCGCCCGCCGGGTGTGCGAGGTCCGCGACCTCACCCACCTCGCGCCGCTGCTCTCCGACCTGGCCGTGAGCCGCCGCCCCCGCCGGGCGGGCGAGCGGCCGATTTGCTGAGCCCGGGGCGGCGGGGCAAGCTGCGGGGATGCGCCGCGGGTCCCGTGCGCTCCTGCTCGCCCTCCTCGCCTGCGCCCACCGCGGCCCGCCGCCGGAGCCGCGCGCCGAGGCGCTGACCGTCGGCGGCTCGCGCTTCGTGGTGCAGGGCCGGCCCGGCGAGGATCTGGCCCGGGTGCGCGCCGCGCTGGAGCGGGCCGCGCCGCGGGTGTCGCGCTGGGGAGCCCTCTCGGCGCCGGTGGTGATCACCGTCCACCCCGACCACGCCGACCTGGAGGCCGCCGTCCACCGGGAAGGGTATCCGTGGCTGCGCGCCTGGGCGCGCTACGCCTCGGTGGAGATCCAGGCGCCGGGCACCTGGGCCCGCGGCTCCGCGGGCGACGCCGAGCTGGAGGAGCTCGTGGCCCATGAGCTCACCCATTGCCTGCTCTACCAGCGTGGCGGCGATGCGCTCGGCTGGCCGGCGGTGGACGACGACGTGCCGCTGTGGTTCCGCGAGGGAATGGCGAGCGTCACCGCCGGGCAGGAGCACCGCCGCCTCGACCGCGATGCCCTCCGAAGCCGGCTGCGCGCCGCCGGGAGCGGCGGCGGGGCGGGGGCCGCCGGCCCCGATCCGCTGACCGACCCGGAGCCCCTGCAGCGAGAGGCGGCCCCGGTGGTGTACGCCACCGCCCACTGGGCCTTCCGCTTCCTGCTCGACCGCTACGGCGAGGCGCGGGTCGGCCGGATCCTGGACGGGCTGTCCCGGGGACTGCCCTTCCGCCGGGCCTTCCGGGAGGCCATCGGCATCCCGGCCCCCGACTTCGAGGCGGAGTTCCGGCGCTACCTGGCCTGGCGCGGCTGGCGGTGACGGCTCAGCGGGTCGGCGACTCGCTCCACGGGGAGGGCAGCACCGGGCCGCGGCCGCTGGTGCGCGCCACCCGCTGGAGCTCGACCTCGGCCACCAGCGCCGCCGGCGCCACCGTCGACACCGGGACGAAGCCGCTCTCGGCGCCGCAGTAGCCGTTGAAGACCCGCACCTCGTCGCCGGTGGCGAGGACCTTGTTGACGCTGGTGAGGGGCGTCCCCACCAGCTCCACCCCGCGGACCAGCTCCTCCTTCCCGGTGGCGGCGTCGACCCGGAAGACCATCCGCGGCGTCCCCTTGAAGGCCTGGTAGCCGTACGTCATGGTGTTGGTGTTGCCGCCGGCGATGTCCTGGATGAGCAGGCCGTAGGGCTTGCCCTGGCGGCGCGCCTCGGCGATCAGCATCCGCTTCAGCTCGGCCATGCTCACCTGGCGGCGCGAGGTCACCACCAGGCTCGCCATGCGCGCCACCGGAGGCCGGGCGCCCTGGCTGCGGCCGTGGCCGTTGGAGCGGGTGAAGGGATGCACCGGCTTGCGCGAGAGCAGGTAGCCCTCCAGGCGCCCGTCGCGAACGAGCACGGTCCGCTGGCCGGGAACGCCCTGGTCGTCGTAGTCGTACCGTCCGTTGAGGGGGGTGCCGCCCTGGGCCGCCAGGCCCGGGTCGTCCACCACCGAGAGGAAGTCGGGCAGGACCAGGTTCCCCAGCTGTCCCTTGAAGGTCTGGCCCTCCTTCTCGTCCTCGAGCCGCTCCCCCTCCAGCCGGTGGCCGACCGCCTCGTGGAAGAGCACGCCGGTCGCCTCCGGGGCCAGGATGGCCGGGCCGGTGTACGGGTCGAGCACCGGCGCGGTGCGCAGCGCCTCCAGCTCGCCGATGAGCCGCGCCACCTCCGAGCGCAGCTCGGCCGGGCCGGGGAGCTGCGCCTCGGAGGGAGCGTAGAAGTCGCGGCTGCTCTCCAGCAGCTGCCCGTCCACCGCCCGGGTCACCGCCTGGACGTGGACCGCGTAGAGGGTGGCCTCGGTGACGAGGGCCGTCCCCTCGGTGGAGGTGAACCAGCGCACCTGGTGCTCCGCGCTCACCCGCATCGAGGAGTCGAAGATGGCTGGGTGCCCGCGGAACGCCTGGGTGGTGGTCCGGATCTCGCGCGCCCAGCGTTCCCGGTCGAAGAGGAAGCGGGCGGGCGGGTCCACGTGCCGCCGCGGCTCCTCCCGCGAGAAGCTGGGGGCGCGGTCGGGATCGTCCGCCTTGTAGACCCCCTTGCCCTTCTTCTTGAAGTAGGAGGCCAGGGCCTCCTTGTATTTCTCGTCGGCGAGCAGCCACAGGGCGTTGCGCAGGGAGGCCGGATCGTCGTCCAGCGGGGCGTCGCGGGAGGCGAAGTAGGTCTGGTGCTCGGGCCCGAGCATCATCCCCATCTCGTCCGGCCCGGAGCTGTCGAGCTCGTAGCTGCCGACCCGGACGTCGGCCAGCAGCTTCCGCTCGCGCCGCGACTGGTCCTCGAACACCGCCCCGTAGCGCCCGGCCAGCTGGACCGCCTCCACCTCCTTGAGCTGGAAGGAGGCGAAGTACGGGGGCTCGTAGCCGGAGAGCCGCATGCGCTGGGCGGTGCGCCCGAGCTCGGCGGTCATGGCCTCGAGGAGCGGCAGGCGGCGGTCGGCCGGTGCAGCCCGCGGGCCCGGAGCGGCCAGGGCCATGGCGGCGGCGATGGGGAGGAGTCCTCTCATCTTGGGTCCAACCGTGGGCGCGGCCGGGCGATTCCGGCCGCCCCGGGATCTAGCACGGGCGGGGCCGTCCCGCCGCTCCCCGCACCCCCTTCACCAGGGGGCGAAGAGGTGGGCTATCATCGGCCGTCGGTGTCCCGGCTCGGCAAGTACCGGCTGCTGGAGCCCGTGGCCACGGGCGGGATGGCGGAGGTGTACCGGGCCGAGCTTCCAGGGCCGGAGGGCTTCGTCAAGCAGGTGGCGGTGAAGCTGCTGCGCGGCGACCTCGGCGATGACCCGGAGATGAACCGGATGTTCATCCAGGAGGCGCGCCTCGCCTCCCGCCTCCACCACGCCAACATCGTCCACGTGTTCGACTTCGAGCGCGTCGGGGACCGCTACCTCCTCGCCATGGAGTACGTCCACGGGCGGACGCTGCGCCAGGTGGCGGACCGGTGCCGCGAGACCGGACTCCGTCTCGGGCTGGCGCGCTCGGTCCACGTCGCCCTGGCGGTGGCGCGGGCCCTGGCCTACGCCCACCGCCCGGTCGAGCAGGGCGGGGTGGCCGGCCTGGTTCACCGGGACGTCTCGCCTCAGAACATCCTGGTGTCCTTCGAGGGCGAGGTGAAGCTCGCCGACTTCGGGATCGCCCGGGCGCAGGGCGCGGGCGGCCTCACCGAGCCCGGGACGGTGAAGGGCAAGGCCGGCTACATGGCCCCGGAGCAGGCCGCCGGCCGGGCGCTGGACGCCCGGGCCGACGTCTTCGCGCTCGGGGTGGTGCTCTGGGAGCTCTGCACCGGCCGGCGGCTCTTCCAGCGGGAGTCCGAGGAGGCGACGCGGGCCGCGGTCGCGTCGGCGGAGCCGATCTCGCGGCCCTCGGAGTGGAACGAGGAGGTGCCGGCCGAGCTGGACGCGGCCGTCATGGCGGCGCTGCAGCGCGATCCCGGGCGGCGGACCCCCGGGGCCGAGGAGCTGGCGGCGGCGCTCGAGGCGCTGCTCCCCCGGCTCTCCGGCTCGCCGCAGGAGCTCGCCCTTCGCCCGCTGATGCAGCGGCTCTGGCCGGGCGAGTCGCGGCCGCCCGAGGCCCGCTCCGGGGAGACCATCGTGCGCGGGGCGGCGCCCGTCCCCGAGCCGGCGGGCTCCGCTCCCGGGGCGGAGGAGACGACCCGCGCCGTCCGGCGCCCCGCCGGCCGGTGGGCGGCCGCCGCCGCCGCGGCCGTCGCGATCCTGGTGGCTGCCCTGGCCCTGCGTCCGGCATCCCCACCGGGGCCCGCCCCGGGCGCGGCGGCAGGGGAGGGGAGGGGTCCCGAGGCCAAACCCGCAGCGGCGCCGGTCCTTCCCGAACCGCCCAGCCCCGCCCCGCCCAGCCCCGCACCGCCGGCATCGCCCGCGACGGTCGCCGGGCCCGGGCCGGCCCCTCCGCTGCCCCGCGCCGAGAGCAACCGGCTCTTCGCCCTTTCCGTGCCCGCGCCCGGCAGCGGGGAGGGGATTCTCTCGCTGAACGCGACGCCCTGGGCCACGGTCTACGTCGAGGGGCGGCGCATCGGGGACACGCCGCGCGAGCTGCGCCTCCCCGCCGGGCGTTACCGCGTCCGGCTCGTCCACCCGACCCTGGGCGAGGTCGAGCAGTCCATCGAGGTCTCGCCCGGCGCCCGGCGGCGCTGGGAGCCCGCGCTGAGCCGATAGCGGCTCGCCGGACCCGCCGCCCCACCCCGGCGACCGCCGGCCGGTGACCGCCCCTCGCGGGGTGCCGGCCCGATCGGGCCCATCCCCGCCAGCGGCACTTGACGAGATGGGATTCAATGTATTAGCTTGGGTTTTGCACTTTCAAGATAAGCTTTTGAATGTGAACTCTCGAATGGACTTCCTGCTTCAGCCGGACGAGGTCGAGCGGATCGAGCGGGAGCGCGCCGGTGGGATCACCAGCCGCGAGGTGGTCCGGGTGTTCGAGGCGAAGGGCGCCAGGCTCTCCGAGTCGACCTTCCGGAAGTACGTCCAGTCGGGGCTGCTGCCCCGCAGCCGCCGCGTCGGCCGCAAGGGCAAGCACACCGGGTCGACCGGCCTCTACCCGGTCGAGGTGGTGCGGCGCATCAACCTCATCAAGCGGATGATGGCCGAGGGCTTCACGGTCGACGACATCCGCGGAAGCTTCGTGGCGCTGAAGAACCGGCTCGAGGACGTGGAGCACGGCTTCGAGTCGCTGCTCGGCGAGCTGACGCAGAAGGCGCGCTCGCACCCGGCGCGCCGCCAGATCGAGACGGAGTTGACGCGGGCGGAGCGCGAGGTGCGAAAGGCGCTCCTGCGAATCGAGCGGGTGGGTGGACGGATCGCCACCGTCCCGGCGAGGGCCGAGGACGGGAGGACGGGATGGGTCGGGCACGCCGCGTCGGCGGCCCGTGGACAGACGGCAAGGCTGGCCAGGTGAGAGAGGGAGGCGTGGCGATGAACGAGGCGAAGCGCAGCGATCAGCCGGAGTTGACGGGCGGGCCGGCGGTGGAGCCGGAGCCGGAGGCGGAGCAGCTGGAGCTGGAGGGCAAGCGGGGCAGGCGGCGCTCGAAGACCATGTCCCGCAAGGAGATCGCCCGGGAGCTGCGGCGGCAGCGGGCCCTCGGGCTCATCGACCCGGAGCTGCAGGAGGCCATCGACGAGGTGGAGGCGACGCGCCCGCGCTCGCGCGTCGACTGCGCCACCGGTCCCCGCCCCTGCATGTTCATCTCCTGCAAGCACCACCTGTATCTGGACGTGAATCCGGCCACCGGCTCCATCAAGCTGAACTTCCCGGACAAGGAGATCTGGGAGCTCGCGGAGACCTGCGCCCTCGACGTGGCCGACCGCGGAGGCATCACGCTGGAGGAGGTGGGGGCCATCATGAACCTCACCCGCGAGCGCATCCGCCAGGTCGAGACCCGGGGGTTGCTCAAGCTGCGGGCCATGGCCGAGGACGAGCCCCGGGCCCGCGAGCAGCTGGCCGCCCTGGGCGGCGACGACTAGCGCCCGAGCGCCCGAGCGGCCCGCGGCGCCGGCCAGGGGACCCCCTCCGGGCCGGCTCCGCGGTTCTTGAAACTGTCGGAGGCGGACGCTAGAAAGGGCACCCTTCCTCGAGGAGGTGCCCCTTGGTCCGCCGCGCCCTGCTCTCGGTCTCCGACAAGACCGGCCTGGTCCCGTTCGCACGCCGGCTCGCCGCCAAGGGAGTGGAGCTGCTCTCCACCGGAGGCACGCAGCGGGCGCTCGCCGAGGCCGGGCTCACGGTGGTGCCGGTCGGCGAGTACACCCAGGCGCCCGAGATCCTCTCCGGCCGCGTCAAGACCCTCCACCCGCGGGTCCACGGGGGAATCCTCTACCGCCGCGGGCTCGAGGGCGACGAGGCGGACGTGCGGGCCCGCGACATCCCCCCCATCGACCTGGTGGTGGTGAACCTCTACCCGTTCCGGGAGGCGGTGGCGGCCGGCAAGCCGTTCGAGGACTGCGTCGAGGAGATCGACATCGGCGGGCCCACCATGGTGCGCAGCGCCGCCAAGAACTGGGCGCACGTCGGGGTGGTGGTCGATCCGGCCGACTACGAGCGGGTGGCCGAGGAGCTCGAGAGGGACGGCGCGCTGTCCGAGCCGCTGCGGTTCGATCTCATGAAGAAGGCCTTCGCCCACACCGCCGCCTACGACGGCGCCATCTCCGAGTACCTGACCTCGCGGGCCACCCCCGCCGCGCCGCCCGACCGCTTTCCCGGGACCCTGGCCGTCGTGTACCGGAAGGTCCAGGACCTGCGCTACGGCGAGAACCCGCACCAGGGCGGCGCGGTGTACCGGGCGGCCCGTGAGCCGGAGGAGCCGACCGTCTCCTTCGCCCGGGTGCTCCAGGGCAAGGAGCTCTCCTACAACAACCTGCTCGACCTCGAGGCCGCGCTCGCCTGCGCCAAGGAGTTCGACGAGGTCGCCTGCGTCATCATCAAGCACAACACCCCCTGCGGGGTGGCCGCGGCCGGGAGCGCCGCCGAGGCGTTCGCCCGGGCTCGCGCCTGCGACCCGGTCTCGGCCTTCGGCGGGATCGTGGCGCTCAACCGCCCGGTCGACGCCGCAGCCGCCAAGGAGCTCAACGACCTCTTCCTCGAGTGCGTCATCGCGCCCGCCTACGAGCCGGAGGCGCGCGCCCTGCTCTCCGGGAAGAAGAACCTGCGCCTGCTGGAGAGCCCGCGGCTGGGCGCCCCCCGAGCGACCTGGCGGCGGCTCCCCGAGGAGGGCCGGGAGCTGCGGTCGCTGGTGGGCGGCCTGCTGGCGATGGACCGCGACCTGGGCAGCCTGCGGCGGGAGGAGTGCAAGGTGATGACCCGGCGGGCGCCGACCGACCGGGAGTGGAAGGACCTGCTCTTCGCCTGGAAGGTGGTCAAGCACGTGAAGTCGAACGCCATCGTCTTCGCGGCCGAGGACCGCACCGTGGCCATCGGCGGCGGCCAGACGAGCCGCGTCGAGTCGGTGAAGACCGCGGTGATGAAGGCCCAGCTGGAGCTGCGCGGATCGGTGGTGGCCAGCGACGCCTTCTTCCCCTTCAAGGACGGGGTGGAGGAGATCGCCCGCGCCGGGGCGACCGCCATCGCGCAGCCGGGCGGATCGGTGCGCGACGCCGAGGTGGTGGCGGCCGCCGATGCCGCCGGGATCGCCATGGTGGCCACCGGCATGCGCCACTTCCGGCACTAGGGGCGCGTCGCTCCGTGGTATAGACCGGAGCCGCATGCGAGTCCTGGTCGTCGGTTCGGGCGGCCGCGAGCACGCCCTCGTCTGGAAGATCGCCCAGAGCCCGCTGGTCCGGGAGCTCCACGCTGCGCCCGGCAACCCGGGGATGGAGCGGCTGGCGCGCCTGGTGCCGCTGCGCGCCGACGACGTGGCCGGCCTCGCCGCCTGGGCCCGGGAGCACCGCGTGGATCTGGTGGTGGTGGGCCCGGAGGCGCCGCTGGTGGCGGGGCTGGCCGACCGCCTGGTCCAGGAGGGCGTGCCGGTGTTCGGGCCCTCGGCCGCCGCCGCCGAGATCGAGGGCTCCAAGGCCTTCGCCAAGGAGGTCATGGCCGCGGCCGGCATTCCCACCGCCGAGCACGCCGTCTTCTCGGCGCTCGGACCGGCCCTGGAGCACGCCCGCGCCCGCCAGGGGCGGGTGGTGATCAAGGCCGACGGCCTGGCGGCCGGCAAGGGGGTGGTGGTCTGCGGCGCGGTCGAGGAGGCCGAGGCGGCGCTGCGCGCCATGCTGGTCGACCGGGTCCACGGCGCCGCCGGGGCCACGGTGGTGGTCGAGGAGCGCCTCGAGGGGCCCGAGGCGAGCTGCATCGGCTTCACCGACGGAGAGCGGGTCCGGATGCTGCCGTCGGCCCAGGACCACAAGCGGGTCTTCGACGGCGACCGCGGCCCCAACACCGGCGGCATGGGGGCCTTCTCGCCGAGCCCCCGCGTCGGGCCGGAGCTGGAGCGAGAGGTCGAGCAGAAGGTGCTGCTCCCGGCCGTGCGCGAGATGGCGCGCCGGGGCCGTACCTTCCGCGGCGCCCTCTACGCCGGCCTGATGCTGACCGCCCGGGGGCCGAGGGTTCTCGAGTTCAACGCGCGCCTGGGCGATCCGGAGACCCAGCCCATCCTGCTGCGCCTGGCCGGCGACATCGTGCCGGTGCTGCTCGGGGTGGCCCGCGGCGACCTCTCGAAGGTGGAGATGCGCTTCGACCGCCGCGCCGCGGTGGGCATCGTGCTCGCCGCCGAGGGATACCCCGGGAAGGTGGTCACCGGCGACGCCATCGAGGGCGCGGACGGTAGCTTCCCCGACGGAGTCCAGGTCTTCCAGGCCGGGACGGCCCGCTCGGCCGACGGCCGGCTGGTCACCGCCGGGGGCCGGGTGCTCACCGCCTGCGCGCTGGGAGACGGCCTGGCCGAGGCGAGCGCGCGCGCCTACGAGGCAGCCGCCCGTGTCCGCTTTCGCGGCTGCCACTATCGGCGCGACATCGGCCGCCACGGGGCCTGATCGCGGGAGGAGGAACGCATGAGCCCGAAGGTCCTCATCCTCATGGGATCGGACTCCGACTGGGAGGTCATGGCCGAGGCCCGCGCGGCCCTGGAGGACATGGGCGTCCCCAGCGAGGTGCACGTCTCCTCGGCCCACCGCACCCCCGAGCGGACGGCGCGGCTGGCCCGGGAGGCGGCCGAGCGCGGCATCCAGGTCGTCATCTGCGGCGCCGGCGCGGCAGCCCACCTGGCGGGAGTGGTGGCGGCCGAGACCGAGCTGCCGGTCCTGGCGGTGCCGCTGGCCTCGAGCGACCTCAAGGGCCTCGACGCGCTGCTCTCCTCGGTGCAGATGCCGGCCGGGGTGCCCGTCGGCACCCTCGCCATCGGGAAGGCCGGGGCCAGGAACGCCGGCCTGCTGGCGGCCCGCATCCTGGCCCGCGGCGACGCCGAGGTCGCGGCGCGCGTGCGTGCCCAGCGCCAGCGCATGGCCCGGGAGGTGGAGGCCAAGGACGCGGCGCTGCAGGGCCGACTGGCGCAGCCGCCGAAGAAGTCTTGAGCATCCTCGATCGCTACCTGGCGAGAGAGATCCTCCTGCCCCTCGCCGCGGGGCTGGTCTTCCTCACCCAACTGCTGCTCGCCATCCAGCTGCTGGGGCAGGCCGAGGTCCTGTTCGGCTCGGGCGTGTCCACCTGGGACGTGCTCTCCATGGGCGTGTACCTCGTCCCGCACCTTCTCGGCTTCGTCCTTCCGGTGGCCTTCCTGCTCGGGGCCGTGCTGGGCGTCGGGCGGCTGGTCGAGGACCGCGAGCTGGTGGCGCTGGCCGCGGCCGGCATCTCGCCGGTGCGCCTGGTGCGGGTACCGCTCCTCCTCGGCGTGCTGGCCACCGCGGCGGCGCTGGCCCTGGCCGGGCGGGTCGAACCGGCGGCCCTCTCGCGGGCCGGGGCCCGCCTCAACGAGATCATCAAGAAGAACGTCTCCAGCGACGTTCGGCCGGGCATCTTCTACGAGGACATCCCCGGGCTCACCCTCTACGCCGGCCAGGTTTCCGGGGGGCGATGGCGGCACGTCCTGGTCAGCGACCGATCCGACCCGGCGGCGCCCATCCTGGTCCTGGCCGGCTCGGGGCGGCTGGAGGCGGCGGCCCCCAACGAGGCCATGAGCCTGGTGCTGCAGGGAGGCGAGATCCACCGCGAGGAGGCCGCCGGGGACTACGTGGTGGCGACCTTCCGCCAGGGCTCCCTGGCGGTGGGGCTGGGGCAGATGCTCGGCGAGCGCAACCGCTACGCCGACGCGCGCTACGAGATGCGGCCGGAGGAGGTCTGGGCGCTGGCCCGGCAGGAACGCGAGCGGTCGCCGGAGCGGGCGCGCGAGCTCACCACCTCCTTCTACCGCCGGCTCGCCAAGCCCCTCGCCATCCTGGCCTTCGCGCTGCTGGCGGTCCCGGTGGCGACCCTGCGCCGGGCCGGGCGCGCCTTCGGCTACGGCGCGACCATGCTGGCCGTGGTCGCCTTCTACGCGCTGATGCGCCTGGGCGAGGGGCTCTCGCTCGGCGGGAGGCTGCCGCCCTGGCTCGGGCCCAACCTGGGCAGCCTGGTGCTGGCCGCCGTCGGGCTGGCGCTCACCGCCCTGCTGGCCCGTCGCGGGGCCGGGGCGGTGCGGTGAGGCTCCTGCGCTACGTGGCCTGGAAGGCCGTGACCGCCTTCGCAGGCTCGCTGGCGGTGGTGGTGGTCATCTTCCTGGCGGTGGAGTTCGCCGAGAACGCCGGGCTATTCAGCGGCCCCGGCTGGGTGCCGGCGGCGCTGCAGGTGCTCGCCTACCGGGCCGCGGCGTTCGCCTACCAGACGGCGCCGGCCGCCATGCTGCTGGCCGCGGCGGTGACCGCCAGCGGCCTGCGCCGGACCCGCGAGTACACGGCCATGCGGGCGGTCGGGCTCGGGCCCTGGCGCGTGGCAGGCCCGGTGCTGCTGGTGGCGGCGGTGGCGGCGGCCGCCCTGACGGTCTTCGACGACGCGGTGGTGGTGGGCGCCAGCGCCCGGGCCGACGAGATCATGGCCAAGCGCTTCCAGCGCGGGGGCATGGGGCGCTGGCAGGAGCCGAAGCGCTGGTTCCGGGGCCGCGACGGCCGCCGCATCTACCACCTGCGCGGCAGCGGGGCCGGGAGGGTGTTCGAGCGGGTCACGGTCCTCGAGGTCACCGACGACTTCAAGCTGGCGCGCCGCATCGACGCGGCCCGCATGTCGCCCGGTCCGTCCGGCGAGTGGATCCTCGAGGGGGTGGAGGAGCGAACCTTCGGAGCGGGCGGGCGCATGCACCTCGAGCGGGACCCGCGCCGCGCCTACCGCTTCGAGGAGGACCCGGAGGCCTTCTCCATCGTGCCGGGCCGACCGGCCCAGCTGCGCCGGGCGACGCTGTACGAGCAGCGCGCCATCCGCAGGCGCCTCGGGCTCCGGGTGGCCGAGTTCGACCTCGAGTGGCAGAACAAGCTCGCCTACCCGCTGGCCGGCCTCCCGGCCAGCCTGGTGACCCTGGCCCTGGCGCTGCGGCGCGAGCGCAAGGGCCACATCACCGCGGCGCTGGTGGAGGCGGTGGGGGTGTCGCTGGCGTTCTGGGTGGCCCAGGGGCTGGGCTGGTCCCTGGGACTCTCCGGCCGGCTGTCGCCCGAGGTCGCCATCTGGTCGCCCTACCTGCTGTTCCTGGCGGCGGGGGTGTGGGGGCTTCGCCGCAGCGCCTGACCGTTTGACACCCCGGTGGGGCGCGGCTAGAAACAGCCTTTTCCGGCCCCCGGAGGAACGATGAAGGGCGTCATCCTGGCCGGCGGGACCGGCTCGCGTCTCTACCCGCTCACCAAGGTCACCAACAAGCACCTGCTCCCGGTCGGGCGCGAGCCCATGGTGTTCCATCCGGTGAAGAAGCTCACCGAGGCGGGCATCGGGGAGATCCTGGTGGTGACCGGCGTCGAGCACATGGGCGACGTGGTCAACCTGCTCGGCTCGGGCAAGGACTTCGGCTGCCGCTTCACCTACAAGGTGCAGGACGAGGCGGGCGGCATCGCCCAGGCCCTGGGGCTGGCCGAGAACTTCGCCGCCGACAGCCCGGTGTGCGTGATCCTGGGAGACAACGTCTTCCAGGACCCCATCGGCCCGTTCGTGCAGGCCTTCCGGCGGCAGCGCCAGGGGGCGCGGGTGGTCCTCAAGCGGGTCAAGGACCCGCAGCGCTTCGGCGTGGCCGAGGTGAAGGGCGACCGGATCACCTCCATCGTGGAGAAGCCGAAGGAGCCGCGCAGCGATCTGGCGGTGACCGGCATCTACCTCTACGACGCCGCCGTCTACGGGATCGTCCGCCGGCTCCGGCCCTCGGCCCGCGGCGAGCTGGAGATCACCGACGTCAACAACGCCTACCTGCGCAAGAAGCAGCTCCGCTTCGACGTCCTGCGGGGCTGGTGGACCGACGCCGGGACCTTCGACTCGCTGCACTTCGCCAACGAGCTGGTGCGGGCCGGCGCGCTCATCGAGGAGGCCGGCCGGCGCTGAGCCGGCCGGCGAGGACCATGCCCCAGAAGCTCATCGACGGCGTGCGGCTGAAGCCGCTCAAGGTGATTCCCGACGAGCGCGGCCGGCTCATGGAGATGCTGCGACGCGACGACGACCTCTTCATCGAGTTCGGCCAGACCTACCTCACCACCATGTACCCCGGCGTCACCAAGGCCTGGCACTACCACAAGCTCCAGACCGACCACTTCGTGTGCGTGCGGGGGATGATCAAGCTGGCGCTCTACGACGAGCGCGAGGGCTCTCCCACCCGGGGCACGGTCAACGAGTTCTTCGTCGGCGATCACAACCCGCTGCTGGTGCAGATCCCCCGGGAGGTCTGGCACGGCTTCAAGAACGTCGGCGACTGCGAGGCGCTCATCGTCAACGTGGTCACCCGGCCCTACGACCACGCCCATCCCGACGAGTACCGGATCGACCCGCACCAGAACCACATCCCGTACAGCTGGGCGCGCAAGGACGGCTGAGCCGTGAACCTGCTCCTGACCGGCGGCTCGGGGTTCATCGGGTCGAACCTGGTGCGCTGGCTGCTGGAGCACCGCCCCGGCTGGCGGGTGGTGAACCTCGACAAGCTCACCTACGCCGGCAACCCCGAGAACCTGGCCGACCTGGCCGATCACCCACGCTACCGCTTCGTCCGAGGGGACATCGGCGACGGGGCGCTGGTGCGGCGGCTGATCGAGGAGGAGAAGGTCGAGGCGGTGATGCACCTCGCGGCCGAGAGCCACGTCGACCGCTCGATCCTGAGCCCGGCGGTGTTCATCGAGACCAACGTCGGCGGCACCCAGGTGCTGCTGGAGGCGGCCCGCGAGGCCAAGGTCGGCCGGTTCCTCCACTGCTCCACCGACGAGGTGTACGGGTCGCTGGGCGAGACCGGCCTCTTCACCGAGGAGAGCCCGCTCCAGCCCTCCTCGCCCTACTCGGCCTCCAAGGCGGGCAGCGACCTCCTGGCCCTGGCCTACGCGCACACCTTCGGCCTGCCGGTGGTGGTGACCCGCTGCTCCAACAACTTCGGCCCGTACCAGTTCCCCGAGAAGCTCATCCCGCTGATGATCGCCAACGCCCTGCGCGACCAGCCGCTGCCGGTGTACGGCGACGGGCGGAACGTGCGCGACTGGATCCACGTCTCCGACCACTGCGCCGGCCTGGCGGCGGTCCTGGAGCGGGGGCGGGCCGGGCAGGTCTACAACCTCGGCGGCTCGAGCGAGCGGCGCAACCTCGAGGTGGTCCACGCGGTGCTCGACCTGCTCGGCAAGCCGCGGTCGCTGGTTCGCTTCGTCGCCGACCGGCCCGGCCACGATCGCCGCTACGCCATCGACGCCTCCAAGGCCCGGCGGGAGCTCGGCTGGGAGCCCTCCCGCCGCTTCGAGGAGGGCCTCGCCTCCACCGTGCGCTGGTACGTCGAGAACCGCGGCTGGTGGGAGCGGGTCATGTCCGGCGAGTACCGCAGCTACTACCAGCGCCAGTACGGGGACCGGACGTGAGGGTGGCGGTCACCGGGGCCAACGGGCTCCTCGGCGCCGAGGCGGTGCGCCTGCTGCTGGGCCGCCACCAGGTGCTGGCCCTGGGGCGCGGCCCGAGCCGCCTGGGCCCGGGCCCCTACGCCTGGGCGGAGGCGGACCTGGGGGACGGACGCTCGGCGGCGGCGGCCCTGCTCGACTTCCGCGCCGAGGCGGTGCTCCACGCCGGCGCCATGACCGACGTCGACGCCTGCGAGCGGGACCCGGAGGCGGCCTGGAGCGTGAACGCGGGCGGGAGCGAGCAGGTGGCGCGGGCCTGCCGCGCCCTGCGGGCGCGCCTGGTGGCGGTCTCCACCGACTACGTCTTCGACGGCGAGGACGGACCGTACGGGGAGGAGGCCGTGCCCAACCCGCGCGGCGTCTACGCCCGAACCAAGCGGGTGGGCGAGGAGGCGGCGCTCCTGCTCGCGCCGGACGGGGCGGTGGCCCGCGTCTCCTCGGTCTACAGCGGACGGCCCGGGGCCAAGGGCACCTTCGCCACCCAGGTGGTGGAGCGGCTCTCCCGCGGCGAGCCGGTGCGCGCCTTCTCCGACCAGCGGGTCTCGCCCACGCTGGCCGCCAACGGGGCCGCCATGCTCCTGGAACTGCTCCTCGAGACCTCCTTCCGCGGCGCGATCCACGCCTCGGGCGCCACCGCGCTCGACCGGGTGGACTTCGCCGGCCGGGTGGCACGGCGCTTCGGGCTCCGGGGCGAGATCGTGCCGGTCCGGACCGCCGAGGCCCGCCTGGCCGCCCCCCGGCCGCTGCGCGGCGGACTGCGGGTGGAGCGGGCCGCGGCGATGCTCCGCACCCAGCCCCTGTCCGTCGAGGAGCAGCTCGATCGCTTCCATGCCGAGTGGCTGGCGCGGGGCGGGTAGCAGGAGGTGGAGCTGACCCGCGACGTGGGACGGGCCGCCGCGCTCCTCAGGGCCGGTGCCATCCTGGCCTATCCCACCGAGACCTTCTACGGGCTGGGAGCGCTCTGGTCCAACGCGCCCGCGCTGGAGAGGCTCGCCGCCGCGAAGCTGCGGCCGCCGGGCAAGCCCGTCCCGCTCCTGGCCGCCGACCGCGAGATGCTCGGCGTGGTGGTGGCGCACCTCGACCGCCTGGCGCTCCGGCTGGCCGATCGATTCTGGCCCGGCCCCGTGACGCTGGTGCTCCCGGCCGCAGCGGGCCTGCCGGCCGAGATCGCGCCGGAGGGGAGGGTGGGGATCCGGATCCCGGCCAGCGCCGCGGCGCGGGAGCTTTCCCGGCTGGCCGGGGGCCCCATCACCTCGACCAGCGCCAACCTGTCCGGCGCCCCACCGCCGACCCGCGCCGAGGACCTGTCCCCCGAGATCCTCCGCGGCATCGACGCGGTCCTCGACGGCGGACCGACGCCGGGAGGCCTCCCCTCGACGGTGGTCGACCTGTGCGGGCCGGGCGCGCCGAGCCTGCTGCGGGTCGGGGCGGTGCCCTGGGAGCGGATCCTGGCGGAGATCCGGACCGTTCCCGGGAGCGGCCGCTTGCCCCGGACGGGCGAGTGACCCAGCGTCCCCGATGCGGAGCGGCCCAGCGCCGGTATTCCGGTTTGGGGGTTGGGCCACCGCAGCGGCTCCTGCTGCTTCACCCAGGGGCCGCTGCGCCGGGGCCTTCCCCTGGGGAAGCAATGCGGCACACCGTGCGGCCAGCAACTGGGGGTGTCAATTGCAATATGGCTCTTCGAACCTTCCGTTCGGCCCCACCAGGCACTCCACCTGAGGTTCCCAGGAGTGATGCGCGACGATGGCGACAAGACGGTTCGTCGTCGGGTCGTAGTAGTCCCGACCCTGGAATCCGGGACCGTAGTGGACCTTCACGTTGTAGGGGCCGCAAGTGCGATTTTCCGTGTATCCGCCCGGGGGAACCGTCGGATCCCAATTGCAGCCCCCGGGAGCGCAGTACTCTTCGGTGGACTGGGCGCAAGGCAATCCCTCGGGACGACAGGCGAGAAGCACGGTGCCAGCGACCAGCGCTCTCGCAAGGGCGGGCATTCGGGCGGAACTCGGCGACATCCACTGCCTCCCGGCAGGAAGGGCCGGAATTTCATCAGGGAAGGGAAGCACTCCGGGAATGATTCCGCATGATGGCCTCCCGAAGACGCCCGTGCCGCCGACGTGGACCCCGGACCAGAAGTCGGCTCACCAACCAAGTTGGGGGCGATGCGCCGGGCAGTCCTCGCCCCGGATGGGGCGGATGGCGCTCGACCGGAACTGCGCCGGTGGTCGAAGCCCAGCCCGGTTCACGGGTTGTAGATCTCGGCCTGATTCATGAAAATCCCGAACACGCCGTCGTCCCCGCCTGCGATCAGC
>Ga0079037_100000126_pt1 | contig 27405 bp, 34 predicted proteins | sample Mud3Dept4metaG_FD_71479 | JGI IMG/M metagenome (GOLD analysis project Ga0079037, IMG submission 71479) | Freshwater wetland microbial communities from Ohio, USA, analyzing the effect of biotic and abiotic controls - Mud 3 Core 4 Depth 4 metaG | ecosystem: Environmental > Aquatic > Freshwater >... | reverse complement strand
GGTAAACAGACTGAGGAATTAAAAGAAGCCTCTATCCGTGTACAGGAAGACATGAACTATAACCTCACTGAAGTGATGGTGGAGTTCAGGCCAGAGCATGAACGGGCGATGTTTGGTTTGGCGCTATGTGGTAATGCCTTTAAGAAAGTGTATTTTGACCCAAGCCTAAACCGCCAAGTATCGATGTATATTCCTGCAGAAGATATTGTGGTGCCCTATGGTTCTACCAGCCTAGAAACATCCGAACGTATAACCCATGTTATGCGTAAAACCAAGAACGAGATTATCAAGCTGCAATATGAGGGCTTCTATCGTGAGATTGAGATAGGCGAGCCTACCAACATGATTGATGATGTTGAGAAGAAGATTGCCGAGCGTTTAGGGTTCCGGGTTACTTTGGATGAGAGGTACAAGCTGCTTGAAATGCAGGTAAACCTCGATTTAGAGGGTTATGAACATAAGGACGAGAACGGGGAATATACGGGTATAGAGCTACCTTACATTGTCACCATTGACAAGGGGACTACGACTATACTGGCCATCCGTAGAAACTGGGAACCGGACGATAAGAAGTTTATAAAACGTGAACACCTTGTCCACTACGGGTATATACCAGCCTTCGGATTTTACTGTCTCGGTTTGATAAATTTAATTGGTGGCTTTGCCAAGTCGGGCACTTCATTGATTCGCCAATTGGTAGACGCCGGTACGCTGTCTAATTTACCGGGGGGATTCAAGAGTAGGGGTTTAAGAATAAAAGGCGATGACACGCCGGTAAGCCCCGGTGAATGGCGTGACGTTGATGTGGCAAGTGGTACGCTCAAAGAAAATTTCCTGCCACTGCCCTACAAGGGCGCTGACCAAACACTGTTTTCCTTACTGACATCTATTGTTGAAGAAGGACGGAAACTGGCCGGCAGTGCTGATTTGGCTGTGTCTGATATGTCTTCTAACTCACCGGTTGGCACTACGCTGGCTGTGCTTGAAAGAACATTGAAATTGATAAGTGCCATCCAAGGCAGGGTTCACTATTCCATGAAGCGTGAGCTTCAGCTCATCAGAAACATTATCCGTGATTATACGCCAACTACTTACTCCTATGACCCACAAGAAGGGACTCCGAAAGCTAAACGCTCTGACTATAAGAACGTTGCAGTTGTACCCGTTAGTGACCCTAATGCTGCGACTCTCGCACAAAGGGTTGTCCAATATCAAGCCGTTCTCCAGTTAGCCCAGACAGCACAACAGCTCTATGATATGCCACTATTACACAGGCAGATGCTGGAGGTTTTGGGTGTACCAAATTACCAGAAGCTCGTGCCCATGGACGACGACCTCAAACCTCGTGACCCAGTAACTGAAAATCAAAACATCCTCAAAGGAAAGCCGGTAAAAGCGTTTTTGTATCAAGACCATCAAGCGCACATAATTGTCCACACGGCAGTAATGCATGACCCCAAAGTTCAGCAAGTATTACAGGCTGCTTTTGCCACAAATCCACAAGGTCTTGCTGCACTACAGGCAACACTGGGAGCCCACATCGCGGAGCATTTAGGATATGAGTACAGAAAACAGATTGAACAGGCTATGGGGAGGGACTTGCCAACTTACGGTGATAGTCCAGAGGATGAGGATAACCAAGTTGGGATTCCCGCTGAAATTGAACTGCAAGTATCCAAACTTGCTGCCCAAGCCTCACAGCAACTACTACAGCAGAATCTGCAAGAACAACAAAATCAGCAGAATCAGCAAAAACAACAAGACCCGCTTATCCAGATGCAACAGCAGGAACTCAAGATCAAAGAGAGCGACTTGGCAAGAAAATCAAAACGGGACGACGAAGATATAGCCGTCGAATATGCCAAGTTGGGAATAACTAAAAATAAAAACGATAGTACGGCAGAAGCAGCTGGTGCCACTGTTGCAGCAAACCTGCATATAAACCAGTCAAAGCTTCAGGAGCAACATGTGACATCAGCTGCCAAGATCGGTACCGATATTGCCAAGACTGCCGCTCAACATGAGCATGAGATAGGCTCACAAGCCGCTCAACATGAACACGATATAAAAGTGGCCAAAACTACCAAACCTACCGGAGGTAAAAAATGAGTGCAGAACTGAATAACGCACTAGAAGTATTACACAGTATCCATACCCAAAGAATAGAGTTTTTAAAAGACTGGGTAAGTAAAGGGACTGCCAAAGACTATGCAGAGTATAGGGAAATATGTGGGCAGATTGTAGGTCTGTTGGAAGCATGCCGCAACATAAACGAGCTGTATCACGAAACTGTAGAAGGGGATGAAGATGACCAATGAAGAGATTGAGAGAGAGATACTGGATAAAGGGTTAACTGCACCACGGGTAACTCTTGAAGGAATGCGAAGCAAGATTTCGCGTGCAGAAATACTTACTACAACAGTAAGTAATGGCCAGATAATACGCACTTGTATCTTAATAATGGAGAATGGCTATGTAGTAGTTGGTAAACCTTCTTGCTGTGTTTCACCTGAAAATGATAACGAAGAGTTAGGCGGAAAGATTGCCGAAGACAGTGCTATTGATGAATTATGGGCACTTGAGGGTTATCTGTTGAAAGAGAAGTTATATCAAGCTTCTTTGTTTGAGAGCTTAGCCGGTGAAGCCCCCATAGTCTACCCTAACGCAAGAGGAGAATACGATGAGTGATTTTCTATTAGCAACAGACCCAAAAAACCCAAAAGTTGTGGGTACTATTGGCCGCGAAGCTCTTATAGGGCAAGCCGACCCAAATTCAAAACCTAAAAGGCAGGCAACACAATTGCCACAACCAACCGGATACCACATTCTCTGTGCCATCCCTGATATTGACAGAGAGTTCGATAATAGCAGTATCATCAAAGCCGAGAAAACACTGGCTGATGAGTCTACGCTGTCTACTGTATTATTCGTCGTGGCCATGGGTCCAGACTGCTATAACGACGAACATAAGTTCCCAACAGGCCCGTGGTGTAAAGTTGGCGATTTCATTATCACCCGCCCATATACCGGTAGTCGGCTGGATATACATGGCCAAGAATTTCGTTTAATTAACGACGATAATGTTGAGGCGGTTGTTGAAAATCCAGTCGGGATAAGGAGAAAGTAAGGTGTCAAGAATGAAAGTATGTCGGAAATGTAATACTGAAAAACCGGAATCTGAGTTTAACAAAAATAAAACTCGAAACGATGGGCTTCAGAGTTGCTGTAATTCTTGCAAATTGGAGTATCAGCATAATGCCCCTAATAGACAGGCAGTAGTTGCGAAGTATGGGTTATCTAGTAAGGGTAAAGTAGTGGCAGCGAAATATCGAGCGTCTGATAAAGGTAAAATACCGTCAGTAAGATATCGAGTATCAGAAGCCGGTAAGTTATGCCATGATAAGCACCAGAAGGATAGGTATGAAACTTATAGGGTTATGTCAGACTTTGATAGCTTTGTATTTGAAGAGGCTAAAGATTTAATTCAATTACGTAATGATGTGACGGGGGTTAAATGGCATACAGACCATATTATCCCTATCTCAAAAGGTGGGACAAGTGAGTACACCAACATCCAAGTAGTCCCAGCACGGTACAACCGATATAAATATGACAGAATAATGCAACCATATTTCCCTAGGGGTAAATAACATGAGCACAACAAACTTTCGCTTTCCAGACGAGATAGATGATGAAATCGATGTAGAAATTGACCAAGACGATGGTGATGAAGATGATGTAGATATTATTGATGACACTCCAGAAGCCGACAGAAACATTCGTCCAATGCCGAAAGAACTGGTGGACGATTTAGAAGCCCTGCCAGAATCGGATGATTATTCAAAAACCGTTAAAAATAAATTTCAGCAATACAAGAAAATTTTTCACGATGAGCGTAGAAGCAAAGAAGCTGCCCAGCGTGAGCAAGCTGAGGCTATAAAGTTTGCCCAAAAAATTCTTGAGGATAATAAACGCTTAAAAGCGCTTCTACATACTGGCGAAGAAGAGCTAATTAATACCTATAAGTCCTCTGCCGAGCTTGAGTTAGAGACAGCAAAGCGTAATTATAAAGAAGCTTATGATGGTGGAGATACCGATACTATTGTGGAAGCCCAGTCAGAGCTTATTAAAGCCAATAATAAGCTTGACAAAACTAAAGATTTCCGTCCTAATATTCCAGAGATTGATATAGAGCTTCCCCGGACGCAAACCGTCCCCCAAGTTGACCCAAAAGTAACTCAATGGGTAGCTGAAAATCCATGGTACATCGACCCATCAAAAAAGAAGATGGCCAAGTTCGCTTTAGCCGTTCATGAGGACTTAATTGAAACCCATGGACAAGGCTATGTGGGCTCCAAAGACTACTTCAAAAGTATCAACAAAGAAGTGCAGCTACGATTCCCAGAAGAATTTGAAGTTGACAACACTCCTACACCAAAACCTTCCGTGGTAGCCTCGGTAAGACGAAGCACAACATCAGTAAAGCCAAAACTTACGCTTTCTCAGTTGGCCATCGCCAAAAAACTTGGTGTTACCCCTCAACAATACGAAGCTGAAGTAAATAAATTGGAGGCTAAAAATGGCTGAATCAAAAGAAACATCACAAGCTGTAAAGGATAGAATGGCGAAGATGAGGGCGGCAAAAACCGGTTTTAGTGCTCTTACACAAAGCCACGAATCCGAAAGCAGAGCTAAGACCATGCGCCAAAAAGCGTGGGCACCTGCTGAATTACTGCCAGAGCCTAACAAAATTCCGGGGTGGTCGTATAGATGGATTCGCGTAGCGACTCTTAATCAAGCTGACCCCCGTAATGTATCGGCAAAACTCCGTGAAGGTTGGGAGCCGGTAACCATAGAAGAGCAACCAGATATGCAGCTTCTGTCCGACCCAAACAGCCGGTATAAAAACAACATTGAAATTGGCGGTTTATTGTTATGTAAAACCCCTACCGAGTTTGTTGAGCAACGTGCCGCTCATTTTGCAGCGCAGACGCAAGCACAGACCGAAGCCGTGGATAACAATCTAATGCGTCAAAGTGACCCAAGAATGCCAATTTTTAAAGAGCGGAAATCCACTACTTCTTTTGGCAGTCGTTAACACACATATCAGGAGATTTACATGGCTTACCCAACTGTTCAAGGTCCCTACGGTTTAAAACCCGTAAACCTAATCGGAGGCCAATTTTACGCGGGGAATGTTCGACAACTCCAAATCGCGTATGGCTATGCTACCAGTATAGGCTGCGGTGACGTAGTAGCCTTGGCAAAAGGCTTGGTTATTCGGGCAACATTGACTACTGACGGCACAGCTGAAGAAAATATTGGCGTATTTCTGGGCTGTTCTTTCACTAATCCAGTAACAAAACAAAAACAATTTTCACAATATTATCCAGCAGGCACTTTGGCAGGAGACATCTTTGCTGTTGTGTCTGATGACCCTGATTTAGTGTACAAAGCAGTAGTCTGTTCAGCAACAACTGTTGTCGGTTCTGGTTCCCAAGCATTGATCGGACAGAATATGTCCATCATTGATAACGTACTTAATCTGGCTACTGGCAATTCCCGGCTTGCTTTAACAGCTATTGTTGCCGGTGTTCCTGCAACTACCGCTGCACTCCCTATACGGGTTCTTGACGTAGTGAGAGATACAGCAATTTCCACCGCAGTCCCTTATACCTCTATCTCTACTGTAACTATCACTGTCCCGGCATTAACACATGCCCTGATTGCCGGTTCTTCAGTTGAAGTAGTCGCAGCCAATGGTCAAGTAAAACCGACCGGCGCATTTACTGTGGCAGATTATGCTATCGGTGCTACCGCTATCGTCACTAACTATGACGCTTCTGGTACTGGCGTACAGCAAATTCCCAATTCGGCAGGTACCTTAATAATTACCCAGTATCCTGAGTTGCTTGTTAAAATTAACTTTGGCTCGCATCGTTACAATGTTGCGTTAGCCATAGCCGCATAGGAGTATATGTCATGGCTGCTATTTCCCGTTCACAACTTCTCAAAGAACTACTACCGGGTCTAAACGCTCTGTTTGGTCTGGAATATGCTCGTTACGGCGAAGAGCATAAAGAGATTTACGAAATTGAATCTTCCGAACGTAGTTTTGAAGAAGAAACAAAACTGTCAGGCTTTTCTGCCGCTCCCGTCAAATATGAAGGCGCTGCCATTCAATATGACAACGCGCAGGAAGCATGGACAGCCCGCTACAATCACGAAACAATTGCTCTCGGTTTTGCTTTAACCGAGGAAGCGATAGAAGATAACCTTTATGATTCTCTCTCTGCTCGCTACACAAAAGCATTGGCGCGTGCCATGGCCTACACCAAACAAGTAAAAGGCGCAGCTGTTATCAATAACGGCTTCTCCGCTGCTTATCCGGGTGGTGATGGCGTGGCATTATTCTCTACCCTTCATCCTCTGGTTGGTGGTGGATTTAACTCCAATACCCCGGCTGTGGCTGCTGATTTAAACGAAACCTCACTGGAAGCTGCTGTGATTCAAATCGCAGCGTGGACAGACGAACGCGGACTTTTAATCGCTGCTAAACCGAAAAAACTGGTGCTTCCTCCTGCCTTACAATTCGTTGCTACCCGTTTACTGGAAACCCAACTTCGTGTTGGAACGACCGACAACGACATAAATGCGATAGTAAACAACGGGTCAATCCCCGAAGGCTACAAGATCAACCACTTTTTCACTGACACCAACGCTTGGATGTTGACTACTGACGTTCCGAATGGTCTTAAAATGTTCGTTCGGGCTCCGTTAACAACCGGCATGGATGGTGATTTTGAGTCGGGGAACAGCAGATATAAGGCGCGCGAAAGATATTCGTTCGGTTTCAGCGACAGTTTGGGTGCGTATTCCAGCCCCGGGGCCTGATTCTATCTAGCTTGTATGTAAAACTAAGCCTCCTTCGGGAGGCTTTTTTATGCCTTAAACAATAAACTCTTTTGTAAATAAACTCTTTTGTAAATAAACTCTTTTGTAAATAAACCCTTCCGTAAATAAACTCTTTGGTATATAATAAAATCTCTTTCAATAATTAGGAGACATAGCCGATGCCAAAATTAATAACCCAAGAAGATTACATGAGTAGAGTTCTGGCTATTCATGGGAAGAAATATGATTATTCCAAGTTGGTATATAAAGCTGCAAAGGTTCCAGTGGAAGTTATATGTAGAGAGCATGGGTCATTTTTCATAGTCCCCACAAGCTTTACAAGTAGAGGGTCTGGATGCTCTAAATGTGTTGGCCGAGGGGCAGACTGGGTAGATAGGTTCAAATCTATTCATGGAGATTTATATGACTACTCTAAAGTTAAATATATTGGTAAAGACTTAAAAGTAAGTATTGGGTGTTCTGTTCATGGAGAGTTCTTTCAGTCTCCAGATAATCATTTTAGAGGTAAGCAGGGTTGCCCGAAATGCAAGGGTTCTAAAATACGGAAATCAAAGCAACTAACATTTGAGGTATTTAAAGAAAGGGCACAAGCAATACATCCAGATAAGTTTACTTATGAAGCTGTAGAGTGGAGTAATATGCAGATGCCAACAGTTGCTGTAACTTGTGAGCATGGGACCAATATGCAGAGGCCGGTAAATCATTTATCTGGCCAAATAACTTGTAATAAATGTGGGAATATGAAATCACAGGATGAGGAAGCCATAGCAGACTTCTTGGCCCAATACACTGTAGTTGAGCGGCGCAACCGGCAAATCATAGCCCCAAAAGAAATCGATATTTACCTTCCTGAATTTAAGATGGGTATTGAATATCATGGTCTATACTGGCACTCATCCCCTCGCACTCACAGTAACTACCACCGCGAAAAATACGAAGCGGCCAACAAAGCCGGGATTCGTTTGGTTCAGATATTTGAGGATGAGTGGCTGGATAAGCAAGACATTGTTAAGAATCGGTTGTTAGCCTTTATTGGTAAAGCCCCACAGTATCAAGCAAGAAAGCTGAAATTAAGCCAAATCCCTATGTCTGAGGCGCGTCCTTTCTTGGTAGCCACACACATACAAGGTGCTGGTGTTGCGTCTTACTGCTATGCCCTGAAAGACGAAGAAAACATAGTGGCTGTGGCTACTTTTGGAAAGGCAAGGTCTGGGGCAATGACAGGAGCTAAAGTAGAGGGTAGATGGGAAGTAACCCGATATGCTTCTACCGGTCGGGTTCAGGGAGGTTTTTCAAGGCTTTTAAAGCAGTTTAAGACTGAGGTAGACCCAAACGAGATAATCAGTTACTGTGACCTTCGTTATGGTGATGGAAAGCTTTACGAAGCTACTGGTTTTACATTAGCTAGCATAACAGAGCCTGATTATTGGTGGGTACCTAAAGGAGAGGTTAAGCGCATACCGAGATATTCTGTTCAGAAGCATAAACTGGCTGAACCCAAACATCAGTTAAACAAGTTTTATGCCCCGACTAAAACAGAAAATGAAATCTGTACAGAAGCAGGATGGTCAAAAATCCACGGAGTAGGCAGTCAGAAATGGATATGGAGTAAATAACGCAGAACATCGACACTCAGACAACTAAGTGTCGATAGTCCATTTAATCTTCAGTAGTCTCAAAGCCGGTTTCACGTATTTGGCGAGCCATGTCTTCAAGTACAGCGGGTAGGGCATCATTCAGTTCAAGGCTTGAAGTCTGGACTGAAAACCCGCTGCCTATAGCGCCATCAATAATTAGAATAACAACACCTTTGGCACTTGTCTGTTCTCTGACTTGAGTACAGATAAAATCATAAATTCCGGGGCCGTCTGCCATAATAAATCTCCTAAAGGTTTTTAGCGTCCCACTCCTGTTGAAGTCTCTCGATTTCAAATGGGCATAGTAGGACATGTTCTGGGGGGACTGTAAAGACTAAACCCGGTCGTTTTGGGTCGGGATATTCGCGTTGAATATCAGGCCATACATTATTCCGATGGAATATTAACGGGGTATCTGGTTCCAGCCCTAACAGCTTTAATATATTCATAAAGCCTCAAACAAAAAAAAAGCCCAAACCATTACGAGGATAAGCTCATAATGGTTTGGGCTGAAAGATATTACGCGAGAGACACCTGAGTGTTAGCAGATAGCTTACTCTTATTTTTCATAAAACCCAAGCCAATTAAACCAAGACCCAAAGATAAGGGAATTGCTGGCTCAGGAACAGTATGAACATCGAACTGATTGCTTACAGAATTGATCAGACCGCCATTCGCATCAAAGGAATTATTTACGAAAACGGTTTTGCGAGGTGAGAAGTTAATGTGAGAGCCGGGGGGAGATATTGGGTCAGGCTGACCACCCAAGCTGGTTAATGTCAGAAAAGCAGGGTTAGCCAGCGACACATCAGATAGAGTAGTAACATCACTTTCAGTAGCGGTTGCCCCAGCTGCATTGACATCTAAACGGACACTGGCAAGAAACTCATTCTTTAGTGCGGTCACTTGATAGCCAATAGAGCTTAAGCCATTTGTGTAGCCGCTAGTAGCAAAAAATGGGCTTGCCGCACTGGTTACGTTAGGGGTAAACACCACGTTATACAAAACATCTGATAAGCCAGAATGAGCTTCCTGAATGGTTACATTAATCCACTGGGCATCAGTAGCGGCAAGACCGGTTAGATTCAATAAAGTGAATTGTGTATCAGGGCCATTCGGAGCATCAGCAATACTATCATCAACGGTGCCTACCGTTTGCCACGACGACAATGAGCCATTAAAAATATTGGTGAAGGAGATAGGCGCGGCTTGGGCACTACTGGCAAGTAGTAAACCGATTAACAGAGCGGGTCGTAATAGTTTCATTTAATTACCTCAAAAATAAGACATAAAAAAAGCCTCGTAGACTATGCGTGAACACGGTCGAGGACGAGGCTTTAGTTTAATAGGTTTTAAGCTATTTCTTTAACAGTTCACGCTGGTACAGAGATAACGATTTGAAGTATAGCGGAGATTGGAAGTATGTCAAATAAAATACCACTTGAATGGTATAAAAATTTGGAGTATATAATGAAGGAAATTCTGGAAACTTTAAGCCTTAGCGACTGTTCCAGCAGACTATACAAAGACTCTAAGGCGAATCTCTTTGTATGGAGTAGCCATCATGGCAGCATCACATTTTTCGGGGCCCGTCTATTCAGCAGCAGGCTTTGTCGGAGATATCACCGGCAACGTCACACTCCCGACCGGCCTAACCGTCACCACCCTTCTTGTTAATACAACATCAACATTCACGGGCGTTGTCACACTTACCGCAAAACCAATTTTATCTTCCCTTACTGCCTCATTGCCAGTATTCACCGATGCCTCAAAAGGTCTGGTTAGTGGTACTCAGACCGGTACAGGAACCTCTCTTGTTGCCTCAGTATCGCCAACAATAACCGGTACTCCCAAGATTGCTAATCCAGTTAATACCCATACACCAACAGCGGCTAATGCTGATGCAGTGCTTACTGCTGCACAAGTGGCGACCGGCTATATCACTTCTACGTCAGCAGCAGCCACAGCGCTTACCCTACCCACCGGAACCCTTCTCGGAACCGAATTAGGGGCAGTTCAAGGCACTATTTTTGACCTCTACATTGATAATACTGCCGGTGCCAATACTGTCACTATGGTAGTTGCTGTTAATGGTATTCTTTCGGCACTGGCCGCAGCAGAAGCTGGTGGTTCTGGTCTATTAACCGTTCCCAATGGTGTAACTGGCCAAGGTTGTTTCAGACTGATGTTTTCCAGTGCAACGGCGTATACATTCAGCCGTATTGCTTAAGAGATTACTCTAATGAGTATGCATGTATTAACCGCTAAAAGTAGCACACCGAGCAAAGCCGATGTGCTGGTGCTGGCCAATTCCACCACGGGGGCACTCCTTGTAGAAGGCGCAGCTGCCGGTGGTGCGGTGATGGTTGGTCAGAATTTAGATGTTGACCCATCAAATAGTACGGTAGCTAATCTTGCTATAGGGGCTAGTTTTGTGGGGGCAGCTACCCCCGATTTAGCCTATACTGCTGTTCAGTACACAGTAAAAACAGACCAGCTTGGAATTATTTATATTGAGCAAAGCCCTGACGGAACAAATTGGGATATTTCAGACAGCTATACAGTTTATCCCGGTATAGGTAATGGTAATACAGTTCAGCTTGTATCTTCGTATTATCGTGTCCGCTTTATTAATATAGGGTCAGCGCCAACTACTTACTTAAGGATTCAAACTATCGGGGTGCCTATTATATCCTCGTTGCCTAGATCACTTAATCAAGAGGGTAATTTACAGGTTGCTATAGAATCCTCTCAAGATGCCAATGGATTCCTTCAGCAGTTATCGCCATTTGGTGAAGTGCTCTCAGTACCGACCTATCGCTTGATAGGTTCAGCTTTTCCCGGCTCTACATTAGACACTAATTTTTGGACAGCGGTTACCGGAACTGGGGGCACAGTAGCGCCTACAAATGGTACACTTATAGTTGCTACAGGAACGACTGCGAATAACGCTGTATCACTAACTTCAGTCCAAACAGCCCGATACGTTACTGAGCAGATAAATAAGTTTAGCTGTAAATTACAACTACCTGATTTAGGGGTAGTAAATAATACTCGACGAACAGGTGTATTCACGGCTAATGATGGAGCATTCTGGGAGATATCTGGCACGCAATCCGCAGTTGTTACACGTAAAGGAGGTGTAGAAACAAGTCGTACACTCAACGGTAATTACAATGGCAGATATGGAAGCTCAGTCATACTGGATATTTTGGAGCATAACTACCAAATAATTTATAGCTTAAGTGATGTTTATTTTTTGGTAGATGGGGTGATTGCTCATCATGTACATTTTAATAGTGCTTGGTCTTCCACACTAGATTTACCAATAAGTATCACGAGCACGAATGCGAATGGATTGGCGACAAACGTAGTTGTCAATATATTTAGTGCTTCTGTAATGAAATATGGTATTGCAGCAACACAGCCTATCAGTTTTTTCCAGTCAGGTGTTACCGCAGGAGTCACTTTAAAAATTGGGGCTGGAAACTTACATGGAATAGTATATGGGGATAATACGGGGATAATAACTCTGTATGATAATACGGCGGCATCGGGTAAAGTTATTCTCATAATGACCCCAAACTCTACAGGCTCTCTGGATTTAAAAGGTATCCCCTTTAATATTGGTTTGACGATAGTAACGACTGCGACTACCTCTAGGTGGACAATACTTTATGAATAAAGGTAAGCAATCATGACTGTACAAACAGATGTCAAAGCGGCGACAGTTGCAACAGCCAGCGCAATGGTAGTTGGTAGATGTCGATTGAAAGCTATTGCTTTCCCTTGTGGTGCAACTGCCGGAGCTATTCTCTTAACTGATGGCCTCGGTGGAAAAACATTACTGTCACTAACTACGGCGGCAGCGGCTGGTGAAAGTTATATGCTGTTACCCGGTGAAGGGATATTAGCGGATACCGGAATATACCTGACTATGTTAACAACTGTTGTTTCAGTCACTGCTTTTTATGGCTGATGTTGTGCCGCATTTTGAAGAACTGGCCGTTCATCGCGCTCAGCTCCGCTCTATGCAACGTGAGGTAGATAACGCTATGCTTAGGCTCAATCATGTTGAAGAAAAGCTGATTGAGTTTCGTGGCCGACGAAGAATGCTGATTTGGGTTGGGTGTATTTTGGTGGCTTTGGCGAACATATTTGCATGGTCATGGAGTTGTGGGTCAGCCTTTCATATTAGTTTTTAATTGAGGTAGTAAAATGCCATCGAAAAATCTTAAACAACACCGCTTAATGTCGATGGTGGCTACTGACCCTAAAGCAGCGAAGCGATTAAAAATTCCACAATCTGTTGGCGCTGAATTCATGCACGCCGACAAAGGCAAAAAATTCAAAGAAGGTGGGGAAGTGAAAAAGTTAAAAAGCATATTCAAGGGTAAAGATACCCATAGTGAAGAATTGAAAGAAGCTAAGGCTATCAAGTCAGGCAAGATTACCCCGGCACAGTATGCCAAGGGTGAAAAAATGGAAAAGCCTGAAAAGTCCGAAATGAAGAAATTCAAAGACGGGGGTAAAGTCACTCCTGACAAGTACGATGCTGAAAAACACAAAACTGACGACTACCCGCAATTTAAAAAAGGCGGCGTCGTTAAGAAGGCTGAGGGTGGTAACTTGGCATTATTCGGGTCCCGTAAGGTTAGTGAAGGTCAGGGTATGCGCCCTCCCGGTTCTGATGAAGTAGGCTCTTCGCATAAGGCTAGGGTTGCCAAAATAAATACCCCGCCTGCAAAGACAGCATCTTCACCTCCCCCGGCTACAAAAGCTGAACCAAAAACCGCCCCAAAAGCAGTTCCAAAGGCAGCACCCAAACCAGCTGCTAAAGCTCGCCCTTCTGGCGAAACATCAGCCAGTAAAGAACGTAGAATGGCCGCTTATGCGGACTGGAAGGGGTCAAGTCGTGACCCACTATCCGCAATGACTCAAGGGAGTCCCGGTATGAAAAAAGGTGGCAAAACTAAATGTATGCAGACTGGCGGGGTAGTTCCTGCTGCTGTCCCAGTTAGGGCTCCTGTGGTAGCTCCGCAAGCGCTGCCTGTTCAGCAACCGGTAGTGGCTCCAAGAGTGATGAAAGGTGGTGGTTCTGTGACTCGTGCCGATGGTTGTGTTTCTAAAGGACATACTCGTGGACGTTTTATATAGGGGGTGTGTCTTGAGAAGTTCAAGAGGCATGGGCGCTATAAACCCAGCCAAGATTCCGAAATCGAAGAAGCATAGAGCGGCAGAGAAACCTGTTGCCTCTTTGCCTCCTGTGTTTAATCCAAAGTCCATACGGGATATGCACCGTAGGGCTACCCGAGTTTATCCATGACAACTACTGGAACAGCCATATTCAACATGCCTCTCGAAGAAATTATCGAAGAGTCATTTCAACGCTGTGGTTCAGAAGTACGCTCAGGTTTTGACTTTAAAACAGCCCGGCGTTCGCTTAATCTATTGACTGTCGAGTGGAGTAACAGAGGCATAAATTTATGGACTATTGAACAGGGCAGCATTCCTTTAACACTTGGGACTATTACTTATGTTTTACCAGTTGATACAATTGATTTGCTTGATTTTGTCATACGAACAGGCACCGGTACAAACCAGATGGACCTTAGTGCGACAAGAATATCCTCCTCTACCTACTCGACTATTCCCACGAAAAACACTCAGGGTCGTCCGGTTCAGATTTGGGTCAATCGGCAAACGGGAGCCACGACTCCAACGGGAGTTGCAGCCCCAACTATAAACATCTGGCCTACTGCTAATGTAAACAATTTGTATACATTCGTATACTGGAGACTTCGTAGACTCCAAGATGCAGGTGATGGTGCAAATACCCAAGATATACCTTTCAGATTTCTAAACGCATTGATTGCCGGTTTATCTGTTTACCTATCCCCAAAAATTCCGGGAATGGATATGGGGCGTGCTCAGGCATTAAAAGCTGATTACTTAGAGCAGATGCAATTGGCCATTGACGAAGATCGTGAAAAAGCTTCGTTATTGCTTGTGCCCCGTAGGATGGGCATCTAATGGCACATAAATACGCAGTCGGAAAACAGGCATTCGGCTATTGCGACCGTTGTTCGCAGCGCTTTAAATTGAAAGATATGAAGCGGATAATGATAAAGGATACTCTGACCCAAATAATGGTTTGTAAAGCTGATTTCGAGGTTTCTCACCCCCAATTACAGCTGGGGCGTTATCCGGTTTTCGACCCACAAGCTTTGAAAAACCCACGCCCTGATACGACTTACCAAACATCAGGGATAGCAGTAGACGGTTATCCAGCATCAGGCTCCAGAGCAATTCAATGGGGCTGGGCTCCAATCGGCATGGCTCAACAGTTTGACGCAGCACTAACACCAAACTACCTCGTAGCCATCGGTTATGTAGGCACAGTAACAGTAGCATAGAGGACAAGACAATGGCACGCGGAAATGGGATTGAATCGAAGGGCAAAACGAAAGGCAAGAATCTCGGCAATGACGGCCCCAAAGTGGGGTTGCAAGGTGGTGGAACCGGCTCTCCTAAAGGCGTTAGCTCAGCTGAACAAAAAGCGGTAGGCCGGGGTTTGGCTAAACGCAACAATCAAGTGGGTAAATAGTCATGAATAACACAAGAGAGAAATTCAACACCCCAACTCAGATTCCGCGTAATGTGGTGACTACGCCGCCTGTAGGGAACGGCTACCCCGAAAAGGCAAAAACCTCGGGTATCGTTACTCGGGGCAATGGGGCTGCTACAAAAGGCAAAACTGCCCGTGGACCCATGGGCTAAGCCATGAATCTGGCACAACTAACTCAAGCTATCCAAGATTACGTCGAAAACACGGAAGCACTTTTCGTCAGTAACATCCCTGTGTTCATTCAACAGGCAGAGCTCAGGATAGCGAACAGCGTAAAAAACCCCATATTGAGGCGTAATGTCACTGGCACACTAACGCTCGGCAATAAATACTTATCGTGCCCTACGGACTTCCTTGCGCCCTATTCTTTGGCAGTTATTCAGGCTGATGGAACGTACACTTACTTACTGACTAAAGATGTCAGCTTTATGCGTGAGGCATACCCAAATCCGCTTGTGCTGGGCACACCAAAATTTTACTCTCTGTTTGGTCCGACTTTAGCTGCCCTCACCGAATTGAGCTTTATATTGGCACCTACACCTGACCTCAATTACGCAGTAGAATTACATTATTTCTACTACCCGGTTTCTATCACAATTGCCGGTACCAGTTTTATAGGGGATAACTTTGACCCCGTGCTGTTTTACGGTGCTTTAAGAGAAGCGGCTATATTTATGAAGGCCGAACAAGACATGGTGACCTATTACGAAGCCAAGTACCAAGAAGCGTTAACTCAATATAGAACGCTTTGTGAAGGTTTTGAAATGTCAGACTCTTATCGTGCTGGAACACCAAGGATACCAATCAAATGATAGTTCAAGGCATGACCACGGCTTTCAAAGTACGGGCGCTGGCATTGCCGAACGGTGCCAAGATAGCCCTATATACTGCTCTGGCTAATCTCGATTCAGATACGTTACTCTACACAACGATTGGTGAAGTAGTTGGAACTGGGTATACAGCGGGTGGAATTGTGCTAACGCCCACTACTCCAACATCCACCGATACAACCGCTTTTATGTCTTTTGCCAATGCTGTGTGGCCGGTAGCTGGGTTTATTTGCCGGGGCGCTTTAATTTATAATAGCCTTACATTAGATGCGATAGCAGTATTGGATTTTGGCTCTGATAAAACAGCGGTTAGTCCTTTTACGGTTACCTTCCCTCCCAACACATCTACCACCGCAATATTGAGGTTCGCATGAGCTCTAACAATGATATTACAAAATTAACGGATTCCTGCGATGCTGTAGCAGTTTATGGCGGGGCTATAAAAGAGGAATCAAGCCTCCATGGGCATTTCACGGTTAAATGCTACGATTGTTGTGGTAACTTGAAATGGGAAGATACTATTGATAACCTCGTAACTACTCTTGGCAAAAATTTAGCCCTCGATACCCTCCTTGGAAACGCTGCAGCCGGTGCTGTGGTTATGGGGTTAAAGGGTGTTGGTACCGCTGTGGTGACAGACATTCAATCGAACCATGCTCTATGGCTTGAAGTGGGTTTGGCTAATCCCCCAACCTATACAGCACCTCGTAAGACCCCTGTATTTGGGGCAGCAGTGGCTGGTGTTAAAGCAACATCATCGCCAGTAATTTTTATTGCCACCGGTCCGGGAACAATTGCCGGATGTTTTATTAACATAGGCGGGTCGGCAACTATTGATGACACGACTGGTACACTGTTCAGCGCTGGGGATTTTACAGCGGGTAATAAAATCGTAACGGCGGGTGATACTTTGAGTGTTAGCTATAACTTGACATGCTTATAGATTAGAGTAGAGTATCCCCTACTATAATAGGAGATACTCTAGTGAAACAAGTTAAGAAAATATTTAATATTTGGCGAGCTATGCATAATAGATGTGAGAACCCTAAAAATAAAGCTTATGCTTATTATGGAGCTAGGGGAATTAACGTCTGTGAACAATGGAGTGGAGCTGAAGGATTTGTAAAATTCTTAGTTGATATGGCTTCTTATAAAGATGGGCTTACTTTAGAGAGAGAAGACAATAATGGAAATTACGAACCTTCCAACTGTCGATGGGCTACACGCTTAGAACAAGCTCATAATAAAAGTAACAATCATAATTTAACTGCTAATGGGACAACCCAAACATTAGCTGAATGGGCAAGGGATTTAGGATGTACCGGTGGAGCAATCACTTATAGATTAAGACAGGGAATGTCGCTGGATGAGGTTGTTATGAAGCCTATACCAAAACGACCTAATTCTAGGTTAACGGATGAACAAGTGCTTTATGCAAGGGCTAATTATCCAGAGTATACTTATCAAGAGATAGCCACTCACCTTATGGTTAGTAAGAAGACCATAATGAACATTGTCCACGGGAAGATATTTAAAGACTTGCAGGGTGATGTAAGGACTGAACCAACCCCGAGAAAATCTGGTAGTTTAACGGATGAGCAAGTAAAGGAGATTAGAACCAGTAGTGATACTCAACAAGTCCTTGGAGATAAATTTGGAGTCTCACGAACATTAATTTCAATGATTATTAGCCGAAATAGATATGGGAACGTAATGTAATGGCCCTCGTACTCAAAGATCGCGTAAAAGAAACCACTGCTGTTGTCAGTACGGGCACGGCTACGCTTTTGGGTGCATCAACGGGTTACCAAGCATTCTCTGTTATTGGTAATGGCAACACAACTCTTTACTGTATTGCCGATCAAGTGGGACCAAACTGGGAAGTGGGCATTGGTACTTACACACTGGCTGGAACAACATTGGCCAGAACAACAGTGTTGGCTTCATCCAATGGCGGGGCGCTGGTTAACTTCTCTGCCGGTACAAAGGATGTGTTTGTCACTTACCCAGCCGAGAAATCGGTTAATCTGGATGCTGTTGGTAATTGCACTATTCTCTTACAATTAACAGCGGCAGAATTACTTGCCTCAAACGGGTTAATTATTAATAACATGACTATCGCAACAACCTACGCAATACCAGCAGGCTACAGCGCTTCAAGTGTTGGACCGGTTACTGTTGCTGGTGGTGTTACTGTTACGGTGCCTTCGGGTAGCCGTTGGGTGGTTTTATGACCTCAAAGATTAATGCAGCCACGGCAGCAGGCGGGGGTGTAATAACCTCAGCAGACGCTTCGGGAATTTTAGAAATCCAGACAGCCGGTGTAGCAGCGGTAACTATTGATGCCACGCAGAATGTCGTGTTTGCTAACCCTGTTAATTTACCGAATACGTTTGGGTTTAAAAACCGGTTTATTAACGGCAGGATGAGATTTGCTCAGTGGGGAGTTTCTTCTACAGTTGTCGCTGGTACAACAGTACCTACGGCTTCAACCGGATATCCATGCGTAGACCGGTGGTTCGTTTATTGCACTGGAGCCAATGTTACAGCTGCTCAAGTGGCTGGTGTAGGTGCTATTCAGAATCAACTACAGATTACTGGAGCAGCATCAGTTACTGCTGTTGGTGTTGGTCAACGTATTGAACAGAATAATTCTTTTGACCTTGCCGGTAGTACCTGCAATCTATCTGTCGATTTAGCTAATTCATTACTAACCACTGTTACTTGGACAGCTTCTTACGCTACCACAACAGCAGACACATTCGGCACAATAGGCACACCGACCAAAACTCAAATTGCCACCGGCACCTTTACGGTTAACTCCACAATTACAAATTATAATGTAGCCATAGCAGTACCAGCAGCTGCCACAACTGGCATAGAGATTTTATTTACTGTTGGGGCACAAACATCAGGCACATGGACATTAGGTAGAATTCAACTTGAAAAAGGTTCTATTCCTACAAGTTATGACATCAGGGACTATACCCGTGAGTTGCAGCTATGTGAACGATACTGCTTTAGATTTGGGGGTACTATATCAGGAGTCGCGTATTGCATGATGGGCTTAACTGCATCTACATCTGCTGCAACATGTACATACCAACTACCTAACGAGCTTAAATCTTTGCCAGTATTAATAGTTAATGGTGCAGGAGCATTAACTACTCAATCAGTACAATCTGCTATTACTGTTATTAGTATCTCCGGGTACGCTAAACATAACGTATCTTTTACAGTTACTGGGACAGGAGCCCCCTATACTGCTGGCCAACCGGCATTTGTTACAATGGGTACCAATGCAGATTTACAATTAGTAGCAGAGATTCCTTAAATGTCTAGTCTAATAATCGCAGGCGATACTTCTGGCACAATAACACTTCAAGCCCCAGCAGCAGCGGGGTCGAATGTTCTCTCATTGCCAGCAGAAACCGGAACTGTTTTAACATCCGTTTCCCCAGCCGTAGCCCTTCCCGGCTCACTCTCAGTAGCCGGATTAATTACAGGCAGCACCAATTATACCGGCTTCAAAAACCGGTTTATTAATGGCCGTATGCGCTTTGCTCAACGGGCTACGTCAGCTACCGTAACTGCCGCTACTACGGTACCTACGATATCAACAGGCTACCCCTGTGTAGATAGATGGTTTGTTTATTGTACTGGTGCCAATGTAACAGCAGCACAAATCGCAGGTGCTGGCGCTATTCAGAATTTACTACAAGTGACCGGTGCGGCTTCCGTTACAGCTATTGGTATTGGCCAGAGAATTGAATCAAATAATGTCTATGATTTGGCTGGCAGCACTTGTACGCTGTCTGTTGATTTAGCCAACTCTTTACTCACTACAGTAACGTGGACAGCTTCTTATGCCACAACGACCGCCGATACATTTGGGACAATCGGAACGCCAACAAAAACCCAAATTGCCACCGGCACTTTCACAGTCAGTGCAAGTCTCACTAATTACCAGACATCGTTTATAGTGCCTGCTGCGGCTATCACAGGCGTGGAAATTCTCTTTACGGTCGGAGCCCAAACATCCGGTACGTGGACGATGGGAAGAGCCCAATTTGAAAAGGGTGCAGTAAAAACGGATTATGACTTTAGGGATTATGGCCGTGAGTTGCAGATGTGTCAGAGGTATTTTGAAGTTATAGGAGGCACAACATTAGGGTCAATTTATGCAGAAATACAAGTCCCAACAGGAGGAGTAGCGATACCTTTATGCTTTAACTTTAAACAGACAAAACGTGCTATACCATTTATGGGAGTGATAGGCGCTTTTACTACAGTAAATACAACAGGCAGCATTAATCTCACTCAAGTGGATACCCAAACTTTATGTGCGTATTATGCTCCAGCGGCAGCTGGAAGAGGGGTTTGGTACAATAACACGAGTAGTGGGATTACAGCATCAGCAGAGATTCCTTAAATGTTCGGCATAGCTGCTTTTGCCCAAGTCCCCTTCGCGTCTTTAGCTGGTGCATTTTATGCAGTGGATGTAGCAGAAAGTTTTACGCTATCCGACAGTGAGACTGCTTTAGGGGCTTTTTTAGGGGCTCAAACCGAGAGTTTTACTCTATCTGATGTACAGAGTATTAATGCTTTATTCCCGGCAGACGTATCAGATAGTTTTACATTAACCGATACCCAAACCGGCTTAGCGACATGGCCAGCGGTTAATAATGAATCTTTTACCTTAACTGATGCTCAAACTGTTTTAGGGGCGTTTGTAGGAGTCATTGCAGAAGCCCTTACCTTAACCGATGTTCAGAACACAAGCGCCGTATTCTCAGTTGATTTAGCGGAGAGTTTTACTTTAACAGACACCAATGTAGGACTTGTTGCATTCCTCGGAAATATATTTGAAAGCCTTACTTTAACGGATTCTAACGATGTATTAGTCGTATTTTCCGTAAGCGTTTTTGATATCATCACATTGATTGAATCAGAGTATGCTAGAGGCTGGAGTCAAATAAACGACAATACCCCTACAGTGTGGACAGACATAAACGATAATCAGACAGTAGTGTGGGTTGATGTAAATGATAACCAGACTCCCGGCTGGAACGATATAGACGATAACCAGTAGGACATTGACATGCCAAGCACAGCTTCGCCTTCACTCAGACTCGAACTCATTGCGAATGGTGAGCAAGCCGGTCTTTGGGGCACGACAACCAACATAAATCTCGGCACATTACTTGAACAAGCAATAGCGGGTAATATTAGTATCACGATGGTCGATGCAAATTACACATTGACTGTCTTTAACTATGTCGTTGATGAATCCCGAAATGCTGTAATTGTAGCGACCGGAACCAACGCAGCGGTCAGGGATATCATCGCACCTCTGGTTAAAAAGCTTTACGTAATCAAGAATTCTACAACGGGCGGTTTCGCCATTAACATTCGGGCAGCTACCGGTACAGCCGTACTAATACCCGCTGGCGCTACCCAATTAGTTTACTGCGATGGAATAAACTTCTATGCAGTATCTCCCGCATCAAACTCAATTACCACAGGCATGATTGTAATGTGGTCTGGTTCGATTGCTTCCATCCCTGTTGGCTGGCTATTATGCGATGGAACCAATGGCACGCCTAACTTACGGGATAGGTTTGTAATCGGGGCAGGGACTACGTATGCAGTAGCGGCAACGGGCGGTAGTGCTGATGCTGTTGTGGTCAGTCATACTCATGCTGCCAGTTCATCTTCGACGCACAACATTTTTACGGGAACAGAATCTGCTTCTCACAGCCATATCGATTCGGGTCATACCCATCCCGGTGGTGCTCAGAATATTGGAGTTGTCGTTCAGGCTGGTTCTACTCCTATCCCTAGTGGCGGCAGTACCAGCATTGGAGCTGCTAATCTCGGTGCAGAAACAGCAGCTCATAACCATGCTATCGGTGGAGGTGTATCAACTTCCACGACAATAACTGCAGCGGGTGTAACTGGAGTTGGGGCCAATCTGGTTCCTTACTATGCTTTAGCGTACATCTACAAGATTTGAGGGGCGTACGATGACCCTAAAAAAACTTGAACTCCGACCCGGAATTAACAAAGAATCAACTTCATACTCAAATGAAGGAGGTTGGTTCGACTGCGATAAAGTTCGCTTTCGTTCAGGATTCCCCGAAAAAATAGGCGGCTGGGTTCGACTGTCAGCGAATACCTTTTTAGGCATTTGCCGGTCTATGTGGGCTTGGCTGGATTTAGATTTGGGGAGCACCTATTTAGGTATTGGCACGAGCTTAAAATATTATATCGAGAAAGCAGGCCAATACTTCGACATAACACCAATTCGCTTAACGGTTTCACCCATGGCGAATAACCCCTTTACTACGATGTACAGCACTCTAAATGGGGGGATTACTGCAACTCAAACTACTATCCTACTAACTTCAGGAACTACTTTTGTAAGTCTACCCGGAATTATTCTAATAGATTCAGAGCAAATTTATTATGATACCAAAATTACTAATACCCTATCCGGGATTATCAGAGGATATAATGGAACTACAGCAGCCTCACATCTAACAGGGGCTGCTGTTGGAAGTTCGTCGTTAATGGTAACAGATACCAGCAATGGCGCTGTACTTAGAGACTTTGTGACTTTCAGTGGGTCTGCTGCTGTTAATGGTTTTACAGCCCTTCAAATTAATATTGAGCAGCAGATAACCGGTATAGTCAATAATAATAGCTACCTCATTAATATACCCGGCGTATTTGCAACCAGTGCTGTTGTTGGTGGGGGTGTAGCGGTAGTTGCTGTCTATCAGGTGAATACTGGTTTAGATGTTTATATTTTTGGTTTAGGCTGGGGTGCGGGTCCTTGGGGTGCTAGTCCTTGGGGAGGTCCATATACAGGAGGGGGGATTGGGGCCGGTGTAGGCCAACAATTGCGGTTATGGTCTAATGATAATTATGGAGCAAATTTGCTTATCGCACCTCGCGGTGGGGCTATCTATTATTGGGTGGACTCGACGGGTGTAACAGTACGAGCTCAACTTCTCCAAACATTAGCAACGGCTGCGGGGTTTGCTGGGACTTATATACCCAACACTACTTTCCAAATCATGGCTTCATCCGTTGAGCGCTTCGCCATTGCCTTCGGTGCCAACCCCTATATTCCTGCAACCCCCGGCTCAGCATGGGACCCACTATTAGTTCGCTGGTCAGATCAAAACAACATTTACGAATGGGTACCTTCAATCACCAATCAGGCTGGTGAATACCACTTGTCCAGAGGCTCCTTTATTATGGGGGCCAGAATAGCTCGTACTGAAATATTAGTATGGACAGACTCTACTCTCTACTCAATGCAGTATCTGGGACCGCCCTATGTATGGGGGTTTACCACACTCCAAGATAATATATCGGTAATGTCTCCGAACTGTATGGCAACAGCCAGCAATGTGACTTACTGGATGGGTTCGGATAAATTTTACATTTATTCAGGCCGTGTAGAAACACTGCCATGTACAGTAAAGCAGTATGTATTTGAGGATATTAACAAGGACCAAGCCTTTCAAGTTGTTGCTGGTACCAATGAAGGGTATAACGAAATCTGGTGGTTCTATTGCTCCCGTAATTCAACCGTTATAGATAAATATGTTATCTATAACTATTTGGATAGAGTTTGGTACACAGGTACGATGGCAAGAACTTTTTGGCTGGACTCTGGAATACGCCAATTTCCTATGGCTATTAGCTATGATAATCGCGTTCTTTATCATGAAGCCGATGTAGACGATGTATCAGGACTGACGCCGGTAGCGATTAATGCTTATGTCGAGTCCTCTGATTTTGATATTGAGGACGGTCAAGTATTTGGCTTCGTTTGGAGGATATTGCCCGACATAAATTTTAACGGGTCAAATATCAATAGCCCGTATGTAACGATGACCATTAAACCTCGCAGAAATTCTGGTGCGCCTTACGGAGCAGCAGACTCACCGACCGTAGCCAGTGAAAATAACTTCACCTCCCAAAGGGCTTATGTTGTTCAACAATTCACCGGTCAGGTTTACACACGTTTACGGGCTAGGCAGATGAGTTTTCGTATTGAAAGCAACGCAGTTGGTGTGGCATGGCAACTGGGTATGCCACGAATTGATAGTAGACTTGATGGCAGGAAATAGAAATGTCCACTGGAACGACCAAATGCCCTTCAATCCCAATAGCGCCGGTAAATTATAGTCAGCGTTATCAGGATACGATGAATAACATTTTACGCCTATATTTTGCTCAGCTTGACAGTCCCGGACCATCAGCCATGAGCACATTATATAGGGGTACCACCATAAACTCTGCCCTGAATTTCAGTTCTGTAAACCCTTTGGGAGTTCGTGTTGTTAGTCTACCTACACAGGCTGATGTGGCGAGCTTACGAGCAGGCGATGTTTACTACGATACGACTGCTGGTAATGTTTTAAAAGTGAAAGTATGACAAGCCCACTCGCACTGTACGGAAACATCCCTGAAATCTTGAGGGTCGAAGAAGCGCTTCTCCAGATGCCGCAAGTGGACTTACCCCTGCAACATTTTTTCTTGCCCGGTGTCTGTGTACGGGTTATGTACCTTCCTGCTGGCACATTACTTACCGGTAAAATCCACAAGCACACGCACATCGCCATCTTAGCGAAAGGCACAATGCGACTTGCTGACGGAGATAATGCGGGGATTGTAGGGGCAGGATATGTGGCTTATGGTAAACCCGGAATAAAGAGACTAGGATATGCGGAAACAGATTGTGTATTTATAAATGTTCTGAGTACGGATATTCAGGATATAGAAGAACTTGAAAATGAACTCACCTGCAACAATTTTGATGAGTTTGAGAATTACCTATTAGAAGGCCCCCGCCATGAAAAGTCACTTAAATGAGGATATCGGATACAGACTATCGCATAAGTGCTGTGTGTTTGTCACAGCCGGGGCAGCAATCGGAGCTTCAATAGCGTCTGGTCTTGTAGCCGCTGGAACTGCCGGGTTGACTGCCGGGGCTATCGCAGGTACTGGGGCTGCTATTGGTGGAGGTTTAGCTGGGGCTGCTACTGGAGCTGCTTTAGGTGCTGGAACGGCAGCGATAACTGGAGGCGATGTTGGGAAGGGCGCTCTCTATGGAGGTGTAGGGGGTGCTATTACCGGAGGTATAGGCGGTGCACTTGCTGGCCCCGGAGCTGGTGCTGCTTCCGCAGTTGAAGGAACTGCGGGTACTTCAAGTGGTATTGCTGGAGCAGTACCTGAAGTCGGAAAAACAGCAGCTCAACAGCTGGCACAACAATCAGCCAGTGCAATACCTTCCGGGGTTAATGTACCGCTATCATCAGCAAATGAAATCACGAGTATTGCAAGTAATACAGGAAACACCGCAGCACAAACGATTGCAGCACAGCAAGCCTCCCCTCTAATAGCCGGTGCAGTTATGCCAGCGGCGGGGGCAGCATCTGAAGTAGCACCTTCAATGTTCTCTCAAGGATTAAGTTCTGTCGGTACTTGGGCAGCCGAACATCCAGCTCAAGCTATTCAAGGTGTAGCAGCAGCTGGCCAAGGTATTAATGCTTTAACACAACAATACCCTACTTACTTGCCCAATACAGGTAAGAATCTACCACCAAGCAACATCCATTTGGCTTCAGATTATAAACCCTCCACCTCAACATCCATGAAGCCTTTGGCTTCTTATGCTGATGGCGGGGATGTAAGTGGTATAGGAACTGTTGGTCAGTCTGGTATGTTCCCTCAATCCCAAATGAATGCCAGTCAATATGCAACTCCGGCTCAGATGCCAGCGCAAGCTTTACAGCTTCAACGGGATGTAAATTCAGATTACGATACCAAGACAAATACCTATACAGGCGCAGAAACCGGATTTGCTAATGGTGGTGAGGTAACTCCTCCGGTAAATAAGTATTATGCAGATGCACTTGCACAGCTTCAAACCCAACAGCAAGCAGCACCACAACAAGTGATGCCAGCGCCAGTACAGCAGCAACCAGCACAATTACCGCCAACATCAGCAGCACCGGTAGCGCCATCAGGTATAGCAGGAGTTCAGAAATTTGCACGGGGTCGCCTAATTAGTGGTAGTGGGGATGGTGTATCAGATTCTATAATTTCCAGCATAGACGGTCAACAACCAGCACGACTTGCTTCAAATGAATACGTGGTACCCGCAAGAGCGGTAAGCGAATTGGGCAATGGTAGTAGTGAGGCCGGGGCAAAAAGGTTGGATAAAATGGTTGAGCGAATTCAGACCAGCCGTAAAAAAACAGTGGGCAAAGGCAAGATAGCAGTAGATGCTAGAGCCCGGAGATCAATGCCAGCATAAGGGGAGCGAAATGTTATTTCCTCATTACCCAGCGTTAAAGCATCCATCCCACTCACACATGGAATTAGTGGTTATTATTTTAATAGTTATGTTAATCTTATCGATAGCCTTATCTGTATAGGCTTTAAAACATTATTATAAGGAATTAAAAATGTACGATGAAGATGATGACGAGTTCCACATTTATCCAGTCGAAGAAACTGGACTGGAAAAATGGTTTGTTTGGGGCTGTGCGTTTGTAGCAGCAGCTACCGGTATAGTGGTGGTGTTTTTTGATTGAAGTTTCGATTGTTCCAGTCAAGCATCTTGACATTTTCTGGCAGCAGGTAGAACCCATACTTAAGCCTGCTGCTGACTACTCAAATGGCCGGTATTTAATTGAAGATGTTTATAAATACATTATTGATGAGTCAATGGCATTATGGGTAGCACATGACGAAGGCAAGATAGTAGCAGCTGCTACTACCCATAAAATTGATTATCCACAAAAAACAGTTCTTGGAATTGGGTTTTGGGGCGGTTTGATTCCCTTAGAGGACTTTGGACCACAACTGCTTGAGATATTAAGGCAATATGCCCGTGAAACAGGATGTGTGTGTATCGAAGGGTATGGCAGAAACGGTTGGAGTAGACGACTGAAAGATTTCGGGTACAAAAAAACCCATGAAGTTTTTGAACTCCCGTTATAAAAGAGTATATTAGCAAAATCAGACATTCGCCTGAACAGTTTAAATAGAAACCCATCATTTGTGGGTATAAATTAATTTGTTTTAGGAACTACCATGTCTAGCCCCGCTGCAATCCCAACCTCCACTACCACAACGCAGAACCAGAATACTGTCCCTGAATTTCTCCAGCCTAATGTTCAGACATTATTAGGGGCTGCGAGCCAACAAGTCTATAACATGGACGCTGCTGGTGGCGTTCATGGCATAAAGGCTTATACGCCCTATTCAACCAGTGGTGCCGATTATGTAGCGCCAATGACGGACCTGCAAAAAGAGGCACAAACATCAGCTGCAGGTTTGCAGATGCCCGGCCAGATTCAGCAAGCAA
>Ga0079037_100000124_pt1 | contig 27410 bp, 49 predicted proteins | sample Mud3Dept4metaG_FD_71479 | JGI IMG/M metagenome (GOLD analysis project Ga0079037, IMG submission 71479) | Freshwater wetland microbial communities from Ohio, USA, analyzing the effect of biotic and abiotic controls - Mud 3 Core 4 Depth 4 metaG | ecosystem: Environmental > Aquatic > Freshwater >... | reverse complement strand
AATGTTTATTAATCTTGGAGTTCTTCCAGACAAGGAAGGTAATTATATACTTTATAAATCTGTAAACCCAGATTTAACCTCTTTTTATAGTAAAAATTTTCAATATGAAGTTGGAAAAGATTGGGATGATTTATTATTGCAACCAGACCAAAATATCGAATGTGGAGTCGGTTGTCATTTTACAACATATCAAAGAGCCGTCGCCTTTGCAGAGGGTAGGACCCATATTATTTTAAGTGCCATTATTAATTTAAAGGATATTTTATCAATTTATCAAAAGGTAAGGGTGAAAAAGTATACTAATTTACGAATTATAAAATTAGATTTATAATTTAATAATATAGGAAATATAATGGAAAGAGATGAAGAATACATACAAAACAAAGTTGATTATTTTATTAAAGAATTTAAACTTAAACAATCAATAAAAATGTGGTTGTTAAATGAGTTTCGTCAAATGGAACATATTGGGTTTGAGAGAGGATTAAAAACTTCCCTGGAGATTTACGGGAAGAAGTTGTCGTGAGGCGGGAAAATGGATCAGGCTGAATTATTGCAATATTATCAAAATCATACAGGTATTGGATTTGGGATGACCAGAACAGATGCGCTTGTTAAATTTAGTGAATGGAAGGGAGAGAATAAAACTTGTATAAGATGCCAAGAGAATGAGTATAAATACGAGGAGTTTTGTGAAGTTACCCCAATATGCAAGGAGGTTAGATTAAATGGAGAACAAAACGATCAATCAGCTAATATCCGAGATACACATGGCAGAAGCATTAGGAATGTCTCGATCAACCCTGTACGGATTGAGGCGAAAAGGTCTGCCTTGGATAAGTTTAGGCGGTAGGGCTTACTTTTACGAACCGACATTTATGGAGTGGATTTTGGAACATCAGAAAAGAATGGCAGACGTTAAAACACAAAGCACCACAGCATAACATACTACCACGCCATGAGGCCACACAACGCCATACAAGAGGGTAAATGTCTACCCTATGGTAGACCATGCACCCGTAGAAAAATAGGAGGAAATCCCATGAACCGACATCCTCGACATTGGATACCTCAATACCGTAAGATAATCTGTATAGATTGTAAGCAGCCTTATATTTACAGGGGGGGCCCCAGGGTTAGGTGCCCTGATTGTTCATTTATTAGTAACTCCCAAAATCTGCTAAGAATTGTGACTATTGCAGAAAAACGGGTTCACAGGATGGCGGATCTGTCTGGCAATCCAAAGGTTTGGACTTCGGAAAACTATTCTCAGGAGTTTTTAAGTGGGCTTATTCCGTGGAGGTAGGCTATGAGGGACATCAGATTTAGGGCATGGGACATGGAAGATAAAAGAATGGTTCTGTGGGATGAGATAGCAGATGATTGGGGGACGTGTATATTTTTTAATGAAAGTTGGCTTATTCCAATGCAATTTACTGGCCTCCATGATAAAAACGGAAAAGAGATATGGGAAGGGGACATCCTATCTTTTGTGCCGATTGATTCTAAAAAGTTTAATCATCCTTATCGTCCCTTTATTGTTGAATGGAGAGAAAAAGGTGCTCGTTTTACTGAATGGAGTCCACGTGATACGGTTGAAGTCATCGGAAATATTTACGAGCATCCTGGACTCTTACAAGGAGATACACCATGAAAATCAAACTCATCTTCTGGGATTGGAAAGACTCAGAATTTAATAGTGTCTATCAAACCCTTGACGGGTCTGACTTGGCAAATGGGAAATTTCATTCAGGTTCAACCTTTGATGGAATTATTACCCTTGATAAATACGACCATAAGGAGTTTAAGTCTGCTATGGAAAGGGGATTCATACCAGTTTTCTATGTTGGGGTGGAGAAGGAAAGATAATGCTTAATGTATGCGGAGATAGTGTAAGGGTAGCACGTCCGCTTTTCCAAGTTGAAGGTGGCGGTTCGATTCCGACCTCTCCGCTCCAATTAAATATAGAAAAAATAGATATTAAAAAAGCCCTTCAATTAAATAGGTTATGGCATTCGAGACTTCCAAATTTAACAAACTGGCAAGCCTGTGAAGCATATTCCGCAGAATATTCCAATAGATTTTATGCGGTTATGATATTCGGCCCACCAGTAGCAAGGGCTTTTAATGGAACTCCTACGTTAGAGTTAAGGAGAATGGCAATTTCAAGTGATGCCCCTAAAAATACAGCTTCAAGAATGATTTCAGTTACTATAAAAATTTTAAGAAAGTCTAAGCCATGGCTAAAAAAGATAATAAGTTATCAGGATACGGATGTTCACGCAGGAACCATATATAAAGCATCTGGTTGGAACATTGGACACATTACTAAAAAAAGCGAAATTAGATGGGGAAAACTATCAAAAAAAGGCAATGGAAGAATCAGAAATGAAATAATTGCAACTGGGGAAAAAATTAGATGGGAGAAAACTTTATGACAATCTCAGAAATCATCGAAAAGTATCTAATCGACAATGGCTATGATGGATTGTTCAACCAATCCGATGATTGTGCCTGCTCATTAGAGGATGGCTTATTTGAATGCACAGGAGGCTATGACATCCAGGATTGCGAACCTGGCTATAAACTCCCTGGCGACGAAGAGCATGATTTTCTGATTGGGCCTGATAAGCCCAAATAAATTCTAAACGAAAGGAGACAGCAATGTACGGTTACATCAAGGCTAAAAAATATGATGCGATGGTGGAGAGCTTGGTTTTTCAAACTACCGTTTTAAGTGATGAAGCCCGACTTGCTCTTTTGTTTCTGGAGAAATGGGGGATGGTTCAGGGATTCCCAGATGGAGAGGACTCAACCGGCAGGGCAAAGATTGGGTTAATGTCCATACCGGATCTAATTAACAGGGCTTTTATGTTATCTGAAGAGGCCTATAAAGAAATCCAAAGAAGAGGGTGGAGTATGGAGGTTCCACCACCAGAAATAGTTAAAGATAGATAATTGATAAGCCGGAAGGAGGTCAAAATGTTTAAGGATGCAAGGGTTGGGGATAGGGTTTGGTCAATGAAAAGGGGATGGCAGGAAGTTGTTGAGATAAGACCAAATGCCATATATCATATAATTTTAAAAACTTTTTACGGGTTTGTAACAATTACTTTTGATGGGAAGGAAAGTGTTAACGACCTCCTTCCCACAAACTTTTGGAATGAGATTAAGATTGACCCGCCTCCGAGGCCAAAGAGGAAGGTTAAGCGGATGACAAATGGAGTATGGGTAAATTATTATCCCTCAACCAAAATGTGGGGAAGCGGACATCTGACGAAAGAAGATGCAGAGGGATGGGGTCAGCCAGGAGCGGTCCAGATTTATGTCCCCCCTCAAGAGTATGAGGTGGAGGAACGTGGGTTTGGAGGAGGACAGAAAAACTCAAAGAGTATGAGGAGGAGGAGTGAGGTATGAAACCCAAAACCCGAAAGGAGTTTATAGACTACAATCGAGCCTGGGAAGAGGGGTATGTAGCTGCGATCAAACACCAGATGACAATATGCAAGCTCTTAATCAAGGCTCACAAGGCGGATTTTACCAAAGAGGCGCTTGAGAAAAGGGCTAACCTGAATAGCCATTTATGGGAGGAGGAGAAAAATGGCATTTTGGGATGAAAGGAGGTTAAGATGAAATTTCAAATATCTAAACCAATTAGAACAGAGCATGGATGGGTTATTGTGTATGAATTCCCCAATGGTCTGATAGCAATAGAGGGATTTAGACCAACAGGAAATGACACAGATTTTTTAAGCAGCCGAATGATTTTTTCCAAAAATGCCATAAAAAAGTTGATTCCGGTATTGCAAGAATGTGTAAGATGAAAGGAGGTCTTTCGATGAGTTATGATGAGTTATGTGATGAATGCAAGCAGGAACTGGACATTGGATACGTGCCGAAAAAAAGAGACCATTGTCACCACCAGAAGGTGAAACCAAAATGTTGGTGTGAGGGTGAAGGGGAGAAGAGGATACAGAAGCATATTTATACAAACGGAACTTACATGATGAATGGAACTACTTTCCCTAAATTCTGCCCCGATTGCGGGAGGTCGTTAAAACAAAAAAAGGTAAATGGAGGTCAAAATGAGCGAATTTGAATGTCGTTGTGGTAATTTGATTGCTCCATCAGTCGGATATTGCGAAGAGTGCGGGCCGGTCCTTGGTAGGCCGATCCGAATGGATGGAAAAACAAATACTCAATTAAGGGATGAGGAAGAAGGGTACTATAGAGGAAGACGAAGAAGAAACAGATTTGAGGATGAGCCCGAAGAGGAAGATGATGATGAAAATGGAAAATAGGAGAAAATGAGTAGTATGTTAATCAAAAAAGACCTAATTGTTTGCGAAGTATGTGGGAAATTAAGAAAAATACCTCCTGCAAAGTTTGGCAAAAGGTCTAAGAAGTATTATCCTGTAAGAAAAACTTGCGGGCCTATCTGTTCAAAGATACTAAAATGGTTAGACAATATCCAAAGGCAATAAAAAAGGGTTAAGAAGAAATCGCCCCTTAACCCTTCTTATCCTATTAAGCCCCAGGGAATGGGATATTATCGTCCTCACTTTCCTTGGGTTCGAGGGACCACAGAACCAGCCAGGCCGCCGTAGAGAAACCTGCAAACAAGCCAATTCCTAAGCCAATTAGCAATCCTGTATAGAATGGACTCATCATTTCTCCACCTCCTCCTTGATTAGTTCTTGGTACGCTCGGTCACGTGCCAAGATAAAAACTCTTATAAGCTGATCGTGTTCCGGAGTCTCCGCCACGGCCTTGAAGCAGTCGGCCATGACGTTGATGCATTGGAGCAAGTTTGATCTATTCATTTTGACCTCCTTCTGCCTTTGATATGGCTGACCAAATATTATCAAGAATTTCCTTTTCATCATTGTTAAACGAAAGGCAATTCCCGGCTATTTCATCGAGTAATTTTCCTGCAATTTTACACACTTCCAATAACTCCGGAGCTGCGGCGATAAGGGTAGCATTGGCTTCAATCTCTTGAGGATTAGTAATTAAATGCTTTGCTTCAGCTATTTGTCCATCAAGGTCTTTCCCCCCGACTTCCATGATAGGCCCATATCCTCTTTGGTCCGTTATTACATACCAAGTATCTCCACTCATAAAATGTGTTTTAGACATCTTCCACGGTCCAGGTGTATGTTTCCCTTTATCCATCTCGAGTCACCTCCTTAGCAAAATCTATATTTAGAACATTTACAATACGGACACTTCCAAAACCCCTTGACCACCTCACCGCTTGAACACTTAGCAAACAACTTGCGGTCATAATGGCTGCCACATTTTCTACAGATAACCCTTACCATTTTGACCTCCATTTCTGGGCCAGTTTAACCTCGTAGCCAGGAGGTTAGGGTTATTGGTTATATTTCTCAAGCCTTTCCTTTAATTCTCCATGTAAATAAGGGAGTATCTCTTCCCAGGTATATCTCCACATATGGCGGCAATGTCGGCAATAAACAATAGGGTATATTTTACCATCTTCATGGTTTTTGATATGAGCAAGCTCATAATGCCAAGAGCGCCCATTCCAAAAAGGAGTAACATCCTTTGAACCTTCAGGGAGTTTCTCTCCATGATAGCAGTGGATGTTTACCATCATCCCTGATTCATGAGTCATTTGGATAATCCCAGGATCTTCTGTTGTTGAAGGGTCGGAAAACTCTTCCATCCGATCTTGTTGATTGGGAAAATCGCTTTTAATGACCTTGTAAAGCCTTTCTCCCTTGTTAAACTCTTTATATTCTCCGGGATTAATTTGATCTTCTTCAGGAAAAGGCAATCTCCAAAATAGATTTAATTCTTTTGAAGGATCAAGGCTATGAGGATCATTTTTAACCTTGTCTTTATCCTCATATCTCAGGTAATACATAGACTCACAAGTACCAATTTTTATTTCTATTCCATCGTTTTTTCTTTTTGCATATTCGCCCATGATTTAAACTCCTTTCTCCCTTATCGGGTGGTTAGTGGTTAATCCTTTAATATCTCTGCACACTCCAACAGTTTAATCAATTCCCTTGCCCATTGTGAAGCCTCTTGATCCTTCCCGCATTGCTTATAGGCGATCGCTTTTGCCAGTGCCCTTGCTATTTCCGATCTATCTAATGGATAATTCATTTTCAACCCTCCCTTTCTCCCCGTCAAGCCGATAGGTCAGCTGTTGAGGTTATAGGATTAAATTAATAACTCTTTTCTTTCTTGTTCTAATTCTTCCCATGTTGATATTTTTCCACAGTTAAGGCATTTGGTTTTACCGATTGGAATTGTTATTCCCTGGCCTCTTTGTCTCCACCCATGAGTGCATTTTCCTTGTTTTTTAAGTTGTGCTTCTTGCCTTGCAAGCTCATTTAAGGAGTTCATTTCTAAATCACTATCTTGTAATCCATTGGGTAATTCAAAATCTCTCATCATTACCTCCCATTTCTCCCCGTATAGCCGATAGGGCAGCTATGGGTTAGGGGTTAATAGCTTCCGTTTGTGTTACGTGGAAAACTGTTGTCATCCATGGACGGGAATTAACCCTTGAAACCTCTTTCCCCGTTTGTTCATCAACTTCTTTTTTTTCAACCTTTAAAAAAGTTACTACCCGAACCCCATGTTCACCCTTCTTAACGTAACGTCCCAAGGCCTTCCATGCATCATAGGTAAAAACATTTTTCCGGGGTTCAATTTGATCTTCAGGAATACCCTTTTGAATGAACCCGTTAATAATGGTAGGATAATTTGACATAGTCAAACCTCCTGCTGCCCTTGATAATGCTTCTTGATACTTTTTCTTTTGTTCCATTTTCCTTTCCTCCCTTCTTATTTTACCCTAAGAACCCTCTTTCAAGGGCTTTCGATGTTAGCAGCTCATAGGTTAGGGGGTTAAACTTGATATATCCTGGCCTATAATTTCTTTTAATGTCTGTTTAAATGCCTGCATTTTATTAAGCTCCTTATAGGCATTATCAAGGTCAACAGACAACTGATAATTATTGTTAGACAATCTTGTTATTGTTTGGTGCAGCCCGTCGTTGTTGATTCTGCTATTTTCCAACAATTCGTTTAATTCTTTGATCTCTTTTTTGGCATATTCAAGCTGAGATTCAATTTCAACCCTATCCTTATTTAGGGCCTTTTCGGATTCGTACAGCTTATATTCCCTTGCGGTAAACGATTCTTCATATTCATGGATACATTTATCAGCTTGATGCAGAGCCCATGCCTTGATAAATTTATAGGCCATTTCTTCACCCATTGCCTTAATAATAGAGAAGGTTAAAAGCTGTTTCTCTGTTTGAGTACAATCAAGAAACCATTCCTTTAATTGCTTGAGATCCCCTTCCTGGCCTTTGTAAAATACATCTTGAAGATCACAGATTCCATTTTTTTTGCTTTCGATGTGAAGATTAACTTCATGAGCCCATCTTAAAAAATCCTCCTTGCTTTCTATCTGTTTCATTTTTTCCATTTCCCTTTCCTCCCTTCGTTGAATTTATATTTATAGAATGCAATTTCATTGCCATACCAATAAAATATTTTAATAAATAAGCAATTATCAATTAATACAGCTATTTATAAATAATTTCTACATTTATTTAGAATATATAAGTTTTTATATAGGTCGTAACCTTTTGATACACCAAAACACCACTATTTGACATTATTTAATGATATTAAACATTTATAGTTGTTACGTTTTGATACATATTTTAGGGATGAAAAAATAATTGATTGGAATTTATAAATTATATTAATATGTTATATGTGATTTCAACAGTTGTTACGTTTTTATACACGGAGGATAAAAGAGGACAAAAAAATACCCAGGAAGGTTAAGGTCCTGGGTATCGAGGGATCAAGTGATTAAATAAAATTCATTGCCACTAACCATGAGGGAAGACCATGTTCGCATTCTCCATCGGGTTCAACCCAGCATCCGTCAATAGCCCTGCATCCACAATCCTTGCTCCATTTTTCAAGAGTCTTGATACATGGAGGCTTGCGTACAGTTATGGCATCCGGATACTTAATTCGATATTGTTCAAGCGTAACTCCTTCCTTTAATACTCTAATTCCCCTTTCTTTTGTGTATACTCTGATTTTTTCCATCTTCCTTGCTCCTTTCATATTTGAGATACCATTTATTAAAGCATTTATTGTGCCAAGTTTAAATGTAACCCCACAAATCTTTCTATCATTTTATGATCCTACCTTTCATTTAATATTCTAATATTGGCAGGCTTCGGCACATTTCTAACAAAATTCTATGATTATGTTCTATTGTAAGGTGTTTTTGAATACTTCTTACTACTTGATATTCTGGATTGGCAGGTTTTTTGTTTGCAATCAGCAATCCACCGTTATATTCTGGTGTTGTTGGTAGATAGTATAAATAATAATCATTCCATTCATTTTGACATTGTTTTTTAAACCACTGATTTAATTCGTTTCTTAATACCGTGTTTACGTCATTCATATTTTTCATTTTCCTTGCTCCTTTCATATTTGAGATACCATTTATTAAAGCAAGTTTTGTGCCATGTTTCAGCTATCCACCAAAAAAAAAGGAAAACCCTATCCTTTAATAGAGGACTCCATTTCTTTTTTTTGCTTGACAAATTATCCAATAAGTAAATCAATAAATAATAGTCCTCCCCTACGTACACGCAATAATAATCAGATAATAATAATAATAAAGAGTATAATAATAGTACTTATAATAATAATCTTAATAATAATTATAGTAAACCTTCCAATGATCCTAATATCGATTCAATTATAGATTCATAATATTCCTATAAGATTAGTATAGATTCAACTAACGCTCACATAATATGCAATATTGCATCAGTGATGCAATTCTGCATCATTGGAGCTAATAACCCAGGATCGAGGCCGGCTCCGGTCAGGTACTGGATGTTGATTATCATGGTAATATACAAGCTATCCTTGCAACCAATTGATAACAATGATGTATATTGATTTATCTGAAGTTAACATAATATCCCCTATAAGATTGTAACTATGTAAACAGCTTAGGATATGTAGTTATATCGAGTAGTTATAAAATAGTGGACAAAATGTCAAAGGGTGGGGTGGGGAGCGGGAGGAAGATTGGGTCCCATGACGACGTAGTCTTTAACCTACCTACACATAAGGGTATAAAATCCCAATCATATATTTTCCTATTTATCTAAAACCATTATGCTTATCATCTTTGAATCAATTTTTTACCCTTCTTAACCTGCATGTTTTTATTTACCATTTCCCAAGTACCAGATTTAGGTATGAATGCTTCCGAAGAACCTCCTTGGTGGTATCTCATGTGGTCGGAGTGAGTTTTGAATGCCCAGAGGTTGGATAGTTTATTATTGTAATTATCTCCGTCAACGTGATGTATAATCCAATCGTGCATGAAGCCGAAGTTAGATTCAAATACTCTTCTGCCTAAGCGTTGACCGTCTCGGTGTTCCTGGTAGGGTTGGCTTCCGATGTACTGGAAATAGCATTTTTTAGAGCAGAAGTTGTGAATAGAGGATCTTATTAGGCATCTTGGTTTAACGAAATCTTTATTGCAGATATGGCATTTTACAGGGATTCGGTGTTTGGAAGTATCTATTCCATTTTTTCTTAAATAGAACCATATTGCCTGTCGTGAGACTCCGAAGTGTTCAGAGATCGGTTGAAGGGACATAAGTTGGGTAGTGTACATCTCGATTGCCTTGGTGAAGTCGTGAGTAGGTTTCATGGGTTGTCTCCTTTGTCTGGTAGCATACTATGTAATGAGAATTATGTCAAGATAATTATGTTAAGAATAAAATTAAAAGTGTCTCAACATACTCTGCAATGCTTGCGTATCAAGGGAGAAAAAAGGTACCCATACCATTTTTCGGATTTTTATTTTAATAATTTTTATTATTTCTATAAATATTTCTGAAAAATTATTTTATTTTTTTACATATGTTTTTAACAATGATATTAGTAAGTTATAAAAATAGTTTATTTTTTTTACTTGACAAGATAATAAAAGTATGATAGATGGGGGATTGTATTTGGTATTATTTATGCAAGTATCTTCTGAGATTATCTGAAGTTATTGGAGCCTATGGCTGCAAGTAAGTTCAGTCCTGCCACAGAGAAGATCTACCAGAGATTTTTTGCCTCGGATTACAAGCTACAGGATAAATGGAAACACTATTCTAAAGACGAGATACTTCAGTATCTTGAGATAAGGCAGAAGTCTTTCATGCAGGCCAATATTGACAAGAGCCTTCAGGGGTTGACGGATTTGATTCATTCTAACCCTAATGAGTTGTCGGATTCAGACAGGAAACTTCAGTTTAATGCCTGGAGAGATATTGCGACAATCATGGGGGTAAGTCCCGGCAATTCTCAGTCTCAGTTTGTAGTCAACCTTACGCAGATCAATGCTTCCGAGAACCCTATGGTGAGGGAACTGGTGAGGAAGCACGTCGATACTTTGAAGCAGTTTGCTCCTAAAATGATTGAGCATGATGTTATCGATGCGGAAGAAGGGAGCGGTGATGATGCTCAGGCTCGTGATAGAAGTTGACGATAATGGGTACATGACCGTGACGGGACCTATTGAAGATAAGATGACCTGTTATGGGATGCTTGCACTTGCAAGGGATATTATTAAGGAGCATGAGAAAAGCAAGGTAGAGATTATCGACAAGAATGGGGAGGTCATCATTGACAACCAAAGCGTGCAGTAAGATCGGAAGAAAACATACTCCTATTGTGAGTAAGAAACAGAGAGGGATGATGGGATCAGCTTATGGGGCTAAAAAAGCGGGGAGAGAGAAGCCTTCACAAACTCCCATGTCTGTATGGAAAATGTCTGTTGCTGCATTGGAAAGGCATTTGAAGGAAAGCAATGGGAAGAAATTACCGAGGAAAGTAAAACGTAAAAAGTGATGGAAGAGACTGTCAACAAAATAGAGTTGTATAAATTCTTTGCTATGGAAATGATTTACAGGGATGTTGTCATGGAGGAACTTAAAAACACAGATGATTTTATAAATTCAAACGAGTATGTATTTTTTGATTTTGTAAACAGGGTATACAAACTTTACAGGAGGTAGTGAAATGCTTAATCTTGAATATTTTGGGGAACCCCTGACTCACGAGAAGATAGTCCCTGGGAACACAGCGACTTCCCTGAGTGAAAATTGCTATAATTATATGGAGTATGATGTCCCCTTTGACTCAGGGGGTGTTGCAACTCCTGTCGTAGGGGATTATATGATCGGGGCTACCGGGGGGGCTCAGTTCTGCATCGTATCTATTACCCTCGATGCTACAACTCCTGGTACATGGGCCGGAGGGGATGCGGCAGGGGTGATGAGGGTGAAGTCATACCGGGGGACCGCTCTGGTTAATAACGAAATATTGAACCTTGCAGGGGTCAATACTGCAACAGTGGATGGAGTTGCACATAAGGTAATAGCAGGATACGACAATTTCGGGAGAATGGCCTCGGTTGCGTTGATTGTGGTTTATGCACAGACCGCATTAATTTCTCTCACAGGGAACCCTGACCAATCTTCATTGATTGGAGTCCCTATGCCTGCAAATAGTTCTCTTATCATAAGGGACATAAACACGATTAAAAACATGAAGGTCATCGATTATACTTCTGGTAGTGCATCAAATGTACAGGTGACTTATTATTTTTAATTGGAGAGGGGTGAGATGAAAAAAATAGCCTTTTTTGTAATTTATTTTTTACTGTTCGCTTCAACTTCCTATTCACAACCTGTCAGCATACATGGATTTCCACAGGGATTGAGTGCAACTGATTCCCCTACGTTTGCAGGTCTTACTCTTAATGGAGCATTGGATGTAAAAAGGGGAACTTCGGCAGGGTTGATAAGAATATACGAACCTTCAGGGTCGGGAGCAAATTATTTAGGGTTGACTGTCCCTGCGATGGCAGGGGATACGACCTATACTTTATTCACCGCATATCCTCTTATCGCAAATGCCCCTGCAATCTGCTCAACCAATGGTACTTTCTCTTGGGGGGATCAGGCACTTCAAACGACCTCTTCTCCTACGTTCGCAGGGTTGGCTCTTGGATCTGGAAGTATTACAATGACAGGCTCCCTTGCAGCAACCGCATCGAGGGTGACAAAAGGATGGTTCACTAATTTAGAAATAACAAATGCTCCCACTATTAACGGTGCGGCATGGACTACCATCCTCCAGCCCCTTAATACAAACCTAACAGACATATCCTCTATTACAATGGCCAAAGGGTATATGATTTATTACAATGGCTCAAATACGATTGCCCTTGCTCCTTTAGGGACAAACGCATTCGGTTTAGGAATGACAGGTACGGTTCCGACATGGTATTGGCTTACTGCAAGCAAGCCTGTCTGTACTGATGCAAGTGGTTTGCCTGGGGTATGTGCTGGAACGGAAGGAGTATGGTCTGTAGCAGCGGGTTCATCGAGCATCGTAACAGTTGGTGCATTGACGAGTGGATCTCTTGCAACTGGATTCACTCCGGTAACTGTTCCACTCGGAGGGACAGGGTTATCAGCAGGTACGGAAGGCGGTATCCCCTGGTTCACCACAACGACAGCATTGGCCTCATCTGCTCTCCTTGCCGCTAATGCCGTAATGGTCGGAGGGGGGGCAGATGCAGCACCAAATACCATCACCTCAACAGCCACTTCAGGATATGTTTTCACCGCTCAAGGTGTAGGGGTTGCTCCGATATGGTCTGGTACTCTTACGGGAACATTCGGGGGGTTTACGGCTTCGAGAGCGGTCTACTCGGATGCAAGCGGAAATCTGGTCTCTCATGCTACTTTGACCGATACAGAGTTGGGGTATCTGGATGGAGTGACAGCACCAACAGGAAGTGGGGCATTAGTTTTACAAACCTCTCCTGAACTAACTACCCCAACCGCAGGAGGAGTTAAATTTGGTGGTGTCGCTCAGCAATCCCCTGCGGGGACGGTTAGGTTGTCGTCTGCTGATGGGGGGGCATTCCTTTGGGATACAGGAAAGGATTTTACTGCTTATGCGGCTCAAGCGGGTGGTTCGGTAAATGTAAGTAGATATAAAATCGTCGTTTACGACAACGCCAATCTTTATGCGGTTGCTTATGCAGGAGATTTATCGACAGGAGAGACATTAGCAGCCGAAAATATAACCAACGGAGACATGGAACTTGATTCCAACTGGGCTAATGTTGGTACTCCCTCTGCTCAAGCAAGGAGTGATGTCCAAGCTCACGCTGGAACCTACTCAAGATTATTCACTGTTGACGCAGCAGATGAAGGGATACAGAGCGATGTATTCATAGAAGGAATTAGCTCAGGGGCGATGGGTAAAATTGATATTTGGGTCTATCCTCCATCAACTACAGTGACAATTAAGGCGAGGGCAGCCGATGATTCGGGATGGGCTTTTTCAGAAAATGTAACTGGATTAACAGCCTCTTTGTGGAATCAAATAACAAGATATTATACAGATATAACAGTTGGAGCCAGTTATTATATAATCATCACAAGTGGTGCTGCTACCTCAGGTACTTGGTATGTTGATGATGTAAGTGCTAAACAGGTGACAGGTGTTACTGCTACTCAGGGGATATTTTTAAATTCGCATGAGGAAAGCGGTGTTGATTCTTTATCAATAGTTGGTGGAGCAGGTGCAGTCCCCGCAGCCTTCAACGTCAATGGGACATTAACCTATAAAATCATAGCGTTGTTTTAAGGAGGATTAATGAGAATCTTATCCATAATCCTATTAATACTAAGTTTAGCTTATCCATGCTGGTCGGCCGAGACTTTCACCATCGGAGTAGGCAGCCAAACCTTCACCACTGGAGGATCACAGAGCATCACCGTAACGGGTGGTACTCCTCCAGCCTGTCCATCAGGTACATACCTCTTTGCATGGAATGGAGATTATGGGCCGGATACCGATAAAGGATGCTTCACCAGTGGGGCGGCTCAGAAGGACGGGACGGTTGCCCTTGGAGCAGGAGGGGGTCTTTCAGCGTCTTTTGGCAGGACGGGAGTAGGATTTAAAATTACCGATGAGGATCAATATATTAGTTGGGCAGTAAGCGGAGGAGATGGAATAAATATCGTTGATGGAACCATTTGGATTGATCTCTATGTCTTTGATGCTACTCCCGATGATTCCATTGTTATCTTTGAAGCTGTACCCGCTTCTTACGATACAAGAAATTACATCAACATTGTGTTTAACTCCAGTGGCAGGCTTACAGTATCCTACAGAGGAACCAATATTGGTAAGAATGTTGCTGGAACAAAAGGACTAAGTACTGGGTGGAACACCATAGCTTATTCATGGCAAAAGACTGGAACGGATACGCATGGGAGCAAGGTAAACGATAACGATTGGGAAGAGGAGGCAGAATCACTCTCCGATTGGGAAGCTGCTGCGAGTGAAATACTTATCGGGGAGAGATACACCGGAGGGTTGTGGGTAGATACTCTTTATATCGACAATGTTTATAGCTTGACTGGATATAAAACGGCACATCCATAATCAGGAAGAAAGGACAACTTATGAAATGGCTACTCAGCTTAATTTTAGTTATTTTATTTGTTGGGTTAGGTTTTGCAGGAGAGAAAGAAGAACTTCAATTAAAAATGATGGTGTTGCAGGAACGACTCGCAAGGCTTCAGGCAGAATATAACGTAACAGAATATCAGATAAAAGAACTCAAACCTCTCTTAGATGCTGTTTTAAAAGAGGAGAAGTCCAAACAACCTAAAGTCGAGGGGAAGTAAATGATAACAACCTATACCGATTTAGTATCAGCAGAAACCTCTATTGCGGGAACGGATAAGACGCTATTGGTTGCGTCAACGATAAGCATTGCAGCTAATGATACCATTCCTGTTAATATAAAAGTCATTGTCGAGAAAGGGGGATGTTTTTCAATAGCTTCAGGAATAACCCTTACGATTAACGGTTCGTTTGAATGCGGACTGCATCAATGCTTTAGCGGAAGCGGTACGGTTGTATTTGGAAATAGTTCTATAGAAAAGGCTTATCCCCAATGGTGGGGTGCAAAGGGAGATGGGACAACAGATGATACGACGGCAATTCAAAAAATGTTTACTGTATTTAATAAAGTCCCATTCAAAGCCTATTTTGCAAGAGGGACCTATCCGATATCCACTACCCTGACATGGTATGGAACATCCTATGATGTTATCTATTTGTATGGGGAAGGGATGTTTCAAAGTGCATTAAAGTGGGTTGGCGCTGCTGGCGGTACCATGATGACAATTTATGGAGGAAGCGGTACACTGAGTCAGCTCGGTTTTTATGGGAACAACACTGCATTGATTGGATGCTTTCTTGAATATAACTCGGTAGACGGGGCAGGGTCTTACAGTTGGGTTTTTGATTATGACTATTTTGAACAATTTACGGGAGTAGGCAGCACGGAATTAAAACTTGGATATACCGGAAATCAGGTATCCGAGGTCAATATAACAAACTGCACCTTTCAGGGTAATAACACCTGTGTTAATGGGATATATTTTGGTGGAAACAACGCTATTGATTTTTATGTAACCGGTTCTCATTTTTCTGACTTTGAGACAGCTATTAACCACTCAACAGGTGGCAGAATACTCACCGTAAATAAATGCACATTTGCTGGAAATTCAGTCACCGACATAAACTCCCAAGCGGTTATACTGTCCGTTATAGGGTCCCAGAGCGAACACTCAGCATTATTCCTATTGAGTGAAGGTTCTGTAAACCCAGCCACACATTTTCTTGCTGGAAATTTCTTCTACAGTGGGGCGATTGCTGCAGATGAATATATTATTAAAACAGCTGGATCATTAACTCTTATCAACAATATGTTCGTGAACTACACAACTGAGGGGGTTACTATCCCTAAAATCGGATGTGATGCCTATAGCACTTTAAACCCATCCACTATTGTATCCATCGGAAATTTTTATGCTACTTGTGATGCTTCTACCCTCCCGTTCTACAGTATAAGCGGAGCCAAAGACCTGTGGAACATTCCCCAATACGAAACGTCAACCTGGTACAATACAAATTTATATACCTTCGGTGATCATGGCGGAACATGGGGGGCTACATCTGTTCAGCTTCCAAACGGATACAGGGGGACAGTAGAATTTGGCCCACGGTTTAAAATTAACGGTGTCTATGGAGATTATTACGTCCTATTAACACAGGAAGAAGCTGATGGAAGCATTAAGTTTACAGGTTCCGCAAGCGAGAAACTTCGATTCAACATAGCGACTGAAAACACAGGCACAACTGGAGGTTTAAAAAGACATTTTGCAGAGGCAGCAGCAGCTATCGAAGCAGATGCAAGCACAACCATCACATTAAGCATTCCTTCAGGGGCAAGGTTATTGGGTTGTCAATTAAGGGTCGATGTCGCACTTGCAGCAGGGGAACTTTGGGATGCAGCCTATTCTGGAGGAAGTACCACTGCTATAGCCACTGCTCAAGCGGTTGCCAAAAATACAAAAGTAAATTTAATGTATAACGACAATGCGGCTACTGCAATTACTTCCAACACTACCAATATTGCCATTACAAAGAATGGGGGAGGTAATTTCACTGCACAGGGGACAATAAGGGCAATAGTCTATTACGAAACATTTACAGCAATGGCGGACGCTTAATGAACGAAATAGCACTTACAAATGTCCAGACACAGTTAATAAGCGATATGGCGGGGTTCGATTCGTTTCAACCGAATTTCATCCTGTGGGCATTGCTTAACTGCGAGGCCGATACGATATTGATTGTGAGCGGAAACAGGGCAGGTAAAACAGCATCCATTGTTAAAAATTATATCCTTAGAATAATGGGAGAGCATCCGATTGAGAAGAAGAACATGAGACCGGACAACCCTATCCGAATTATAAGAATGTGTTCGGAAACACTCCCACAGGAAGCGGATGAGAATGGAGAAGTCAGGAACACTATCTATCCTCAGATCAAGCAATTTCTTCCTCCATTTCTGATTAAGAAAGACATTACGATTAGAAAGCCTGTATTGACTCTATACGATCACCAGGGAGGAAAGGACATTATTATTGAGTTTAACTCCTACAATCAGGAGGTTCAATCTCAGGCAGGAGTCCCACGATGGTCAATCTTTGAGGATGAGGAAGCAAAGAAGTCTATCCATGAGGAACAGGTAGCAAGGTTGATACTCCCAGAAAGTGTTAAAACAGGTGGAGATTTAATCATAGGAGTTACACCTGTCAATAAACTAACCTGGTTGTATGAAGATGTATACCAACGTGCAGGAGTTATGTATAATTCACCTCATATTATTAACTATTTGAAAAAAACAACCGGGATTGAACACAAGACCATTGAGAAACTTGATGGAGACCCAAATATTGCGGTCATCAGGGCGGCAACCGATGATAACCCGATCTATTCATCCAAGGATATCGAAGAAAGGATGTCCAAATATGATGACGTAACAACGATTGAGATTAGACGATATGGGTTCTTCCATCAAATGTCAGGTACCATCTATAAAGATTTTGATCCTTATACTCATGTCATCAGTAGGGATAAGTTTTTCCCTCATGGAATGCCAGGGGAATGGCTCCATGCAAGGGGAATTGACTTTCATACTCACGTTAATTGGGCCTGCGGATGGATATGTCTGTCCACCGAAAATGAAGCATTTGTTTACAACGAATACAACCCTTCTCCTGATAGATTTGTAACCTATGAGATAGCCAAACAGTTGATTAAGATAAGTGGAGACGAGAAGTATAAGATAAACCTTGTCGATCCGACAATGGCTATAAAGCAACCCAATACAGGGTTGAGTGCATTGGATGATTTCAACCGATTCTTTGCAGAGTTTAAACGTAATGGACAGGGGACAGGGGGATACTGGGAGACGTGGGACACCAAGAGCGAGAGAGGTCGTGACATTATTAAGGAAAGGTTAAAAAACTCACGTATAATCGGTAGACCATTTGCCAATCGGATTACAAAAAATGGGGTTGAAAGTTTTCTCCCGACAATATGGTTTTTAGATAACTGCCAGCAGACAACCTACGGCTTTAAAAACTGGCGTTGGGAACAGTGGGCTTCAAGAGAGGCTTCAGCAACAAAAGAAGAGAAGAACAAGCCTGAAGATAAACACTCTCATTTTCCTGTTATGCTTGAGTGCATTTTTAAGGATGTCCGCTTCAGCATGGGGAGGTTTAAACCGATATTTGAAAGACGAAGCGGGCATGACAGTTACTTCAGGACGAGAGTGTAAAACGGAGAAGATATGCCGAAACAACTGAAGGCGCATAAATTCAAGGAAGAAGTTGAAGATTATATTAACAAAATAATCTATGATTTTGAGTATCTTCCATCTAAAAACTCAAAATTAATAGACGATAATACATTTGAGCAGGTGGTTGATCTCCTGGAGTTTAAACATACAGAACGTGATTATGAATGGATGAGCGAGATTATGGATTCTGAGTTATTCGCCATTATAAACACCGATGCTTCCGGTTGGGCTTCACAATACTTTCAATCGCGTGACTTCGTAGAAGTTAAATTGGAGGGAAACAGTGAGAAAGACGAAAAAAAATGTATTGCCGCCAAGAAATGTCTCAACTCCACACTTAATAATAGGGGAATCTACCACTACCACAAATACATTAGGGCAAGGCTCATCAACAATATACGCAGTCAAATTTATGCCCTGTGCTGGTGGGAGAAGAAAAAGAAACCTGTGGTTACTGGGTTCAATGAAGAGTATATTGGAGAGGGGACAGAGGAATCGCCTGTTGAAATTCAAAGAACCCCTATATATGAAGACAACGTAACGCTTGACAGGTTCAACTATGAACCGATTGACCCAAGGAATATATTTACAGACAATAAATATTGCTATTCTATCCAGGATAAGGATTATATCATTATCAGGAGTGAAGTTTCGTATGAGGAGTTAAAATCTCAGGAAGAAGACAAGGGATATTTTAATCTCCATCTTATAAAGGAATCTGTTAAGTCGAAAACACAAACAGATACAGCAAGGGAAACATACGAGAAAGATGTTAATAGGGGTTATCACGACAAGAAAGTTATAACCCTGTATGATAAGCTAATGAGATTTGGTAAGTTGTGGTGCATGGTAAAGACAAGAGATGGAGATGGATACCCTGTTGAGGTTGTGCCTGGATATGACAAAAGCGGTGAGGTCTTAAACGACGCAGAGTTAGTCGAGTGTATTATCGAACAGGTTATCGTTGGAAGTATTAGGGTGTTAATAAGGTTTCAACCTAATCCATACAAAGACTCATTAGGGAATACCTACAGGCCAGTTATTAGAGGTTTATGTTATATTCATCCAACAAAAGACACAGGTCTTGGAGATGGAAAGTTATTGAAAGAGAATCAAATTACTATCAATGATGGTCTTAACATGGCGGCAGACAGGGCTAAATTAGCCACCCTTCCCACATTGATAGGTAAAAGAAGTTCAATGGAGGACAATTCCTCTTTATATTTTGCTCCTGAGCATATTATGCAGGTGGAGAACCCAAGAGAAGATTTAAAGGAATTGAAAATAAGCGACAATATTACAGGGATCATGTCCATTGTTCAGGTTGCAAAGGATTCAGGGCAGAAAGCGACAGCAGTATACCCTACGACAATGGGTTCTGTCCCTTATCAAGCCTCTACAACCGCTACGGCAGTTGCAGGGGCAGAACAACGAACCAATTTGAGGTCAAACTATAAATCTCTCACGTTTGAATATACCTATCTTCTGGATTTCTACTGGACCATCTTACAGATGACCTACCAGTTTGCCGAGGATAAGACAGCGTTTCAAATGATGGGGAAGGATGCACAGTGGTTCGACCCAGATCAAGACTATTCTTATAGCCCGGTTAGTTCCAACATTGAGTTGGAGTATAACAAGTACAGAAAGATACAGAATTACGATCAGCACATTGGCAGGCTGGTAGGTCTTGTTCAGTCGGTTCCACAGGTAATTCCCATCATTGCCCACATGATACGAAGGACCCTTGAACTTCAAGGGGATGAGTATGTGACCGTTGCAAAGATGATAGAAAACTTTTCAGGGGCTACACCGCAACAGGAGGGGGGAGAAAATCCTACTCCACAACAGATACCAAATATGAATACGGTTGAGACAAGCAATCAGTATGGATATCCGACATCACCTACTCAGGAAGGACTCAGGTTATTGGGAGGAGGCATGAGATAGTGGAACTTGGACTATCCGACATCAATACTTATCTTGAAATGACCCGAAAGAGAGGGGCGATGCTTGTTAAATATTTGAACAAGCTATATCCTTCTTTTAATGCTATATTTGAAACAGAGATTGGAAGAGAGTTATTGCTTGCTGATGTTATAAGAATGGAAGAGTTGTTGGAAAAGATATGCGAAGAAAAAGATACAGAAATAGACAGGCGAGAGTTTAAGCATCTTAAAAACCAGGTTGGTATTAGGAGTGAAAAGGTAAAGGCTTATCTGGAAGGTATTGGGGAAATAAAAAAGGTGCTTGACAATGTTAGATAATCTAATAAGATTATTTGAAGAACTGATAAATAAGAAATTTTATGGAGAAGTGGTTATTAAGATGGAAGCAGGCAAAGTAGTGATTATTAAGAAGACGGAGTCAATAAAGCTATCATGAATTGGGAAACAAAGGGATTTGTTGATTATTGTAGGAGGACAGATCCGATTGTAGGCAGTATTGCATCAATGGCAGATATAATTAAAATAAAAGATTTGTTGACGTTTGTTTTTGACGATTATTCTTTTCATTTTGATAGATTTATTGAAAAAGATATGATAATCACAGTTAAAAGATTAGCAAGTATTTATTATGACATGAAAATAAGAATAAATATTCGTATGAAAAAAGATGTTGGTAAAATAATAAAAGTCAATAATGGGATTGAACTTAAAAATGTAACTGGAAAAGCATGATAAACTATCCTAACAAAGGAGGTTGAAGGTGAAATTACGATGCAGAATATTTGGACATAAGATGATAAAGATTGAAGAGTTTAATAATGGTGATTGGAAAGAGGAGTGTTTAAGATGTGGTGATATTCAGATATGGGGACACAGAATACAAGTTTGGAATGTTAATTTAAGTCACATAGATAAGGATGTATGGATAAGACCGAATAAATAAATTTAATAAATAGCTATCAGAACACCTGGGGCTAATGTAGTCGAAAGACTCGTTAGCCCTTTTTTTATTTCACAACGAAAGGAGAAAACAGTTTATGACAGAAGGCAATGAGAAAGAGACTACCGTCACCCAAGCCGTGACCGATGGGACTCTTGACTCCCCTGGCAACGAAGAGATTAAAGAACAGATTCACGAAACAAAAGAAGATTTAAGGCAGGCGAAGGAGGATTTGAAGCGAGATGACATTGACCAGAGGGAAAGGTCTAATCTCGGAAGAAAGGTCAAAAGGTTAGAGGATGAACTTTCTGAAATGAAAAATCTTCTGATCGAGATTAAATCCCAACGTGAACCTCAGACTCAGGTAAGTGATGAACCTGAATATATATCCACCCCAGAAGATGCAAGAAAAGTATATTCACGCATGAGAAGGGATGAATTTGAAGCAACCAGGAAGTATGAGAAATTATATATGGATAATCTAAGGAACATAGCAGACCCTGAGATTCACGATGAAGTAGTGGAAGAGATGATGAAAAATTACAATGTCAAGCGTGGGGACCCTTATGACCCAAAAACGTGGAACCCGATGATTGATTCAGAACTGAATTATACCAATGCGAAAATGGCTATCCTTTCCCGTAAACTCGGAAAAGTTAAGCCTAATGTCAGAGGAGAAAGACAGACCGCACCCACTAACCTCAGCGTATCTTCAAGGAGCGATCATTCATCCCCTGCTAACATAGAGCTGGATGAAATAGCTGCCGAGTATGTACGCAGAAGGGGACTCAAGGAAGATACAGTCAGGGATGCCTTAAAGTCTGAAGTTCCTCATGGAGCAAGAAGGTAGTGAGCAGGACCAGAAACCGATATGGTAACTTTGCCACACAGAGGATTCCAAGGGAAAGGCGACGTATCCCTATTCCCGGTAGCCTCGATGATTCTGGTGAATGGTATCGGTGCTGGTATTGCGGATTTATAAACAAAATAGAACGCAGTCAGGAATCTGAACACTCAAACGTAGAAACTGTCTACTATCCGATATTGAACCTGAACAGTTTGTCAGGGGGATATCCGATGGTGGTCATTGGTAATTTTGTCTATGGCGAACCACTTATCTATGAAGTGTCTTGCTATGGATATTATCCGGTGGTTTCTACGGGATGTTCATTCTGTGGTTGCGTAACATGGAGAGGTTAAAAATCACAAAATAAAGGAGGGATTAATATGGCTGGATTTACTGTCATTGGTGAACCGGTGGCAACCTTTTGGTTTCCGGTAGATTATAACGCTGTCACCCTGTACGAAGGGCAACTTGTATCATGGTGTTTTGCCGATTCAGGACAGGGTTTGAAAGCGTGGGACGTGGCAGGGGCCGCAGATACGAGTGTGAATCAGAATCCACTTGGTATCGTTGTCGGATTTAACAACAAAGCCCCCACATTTAATACAACCTATAAGGGCAATTACGGGACTTCGGTTTCTACTCAGGCCGCTCAGCTTGCAAGAGAATATATCGGGGCAAGGAGTATGTGGGGACCGAGTGATCCTGCCCTTATGGCTGAGGTTGCTGTAATTGATTCATCGACATTCATTAAAGGTAGGATCTTCGATACTGCCTATGGAACCGCCTGTGATGTCGTGACGAATACGACTGCTTCAACTGATGGTTCTACCATTACAACCGCAGCGGTTGACCACACCTATCCTGCATATAACGCCATGTGGTATTGCAGGAGCGGTAATAACATGGGTCTTTACAGACCATCCTATTCTGCAAGCACGACCTCACACACGTTTTATCTCACATGGCCATACGACATCGCAGTAGGGGACACCTTTGTTCCTGTGGCGATTACTCTCGGAACGTGCAAGGCTATGTTTGATGCGGTGGGGACATACATCGAACAGTGGGGAAACGATCACGCCACTTCTTACACGACCAACTATTTGTGGCTCGATGTAATGGAAATTAACCTTAAAACAGCTGGAGACGAGTATGCGATTTTCAGAATCAACCCGTACCAGTTCCAACCTGAAAGACCATAAGGAGGAGGTGAGAGACGATGCCTAACCCAATAACAAGTTCACAGTTTACTAAACTGTTGTTTAATGATTTACGAGAAGTGACCGAAAACGCAATTTCTGAACTTCAGAAGAAAGAGGACATGATTAACAAGGTTTATCGTGTCATCAGCGGTGATTCGGCACAGGAAGAGTTTTACGACATTGGCGCTTTGCCTGATATTCCTGAGTTTAATGGGAAGCTGACTTATTTAAGCCTTTCCCCTGGGTATTACACCAAGATTGAACCGAAGGAGTATGCTGGCGGTGTCATGTTTGAGAGAAAACTTCTTGATGACAAGAAGTATAATGTGATGATGGACGCTGCGGGGATGCTTGGAAACTCTTATGGAAGAGTTGAGTCCAAGGTTGCCGCAAGACCACTTGCCTATGCTTTTTCTTCAGCGTTTGATTACATGATCTCTGAGGAAGGCGTAGCACTTTGCAGTTCATCTCATACCACAAAGTCGGGGACATCGACCTCTTCCGGGTTCGCAAATGCAGGGACTTCTGCAATCAGCAAGACCTCTGTTGCTGCAACAAGAATCCTGATGAAGAAGTTCAGGAACGACATCAGCGAAAGGATCGTGATTGAACCTAATATGCTGATCGTGCCGGATGAACTTTACGACAAGGCCCTTGAAATCACCGGAACAGAGAGAGGCTTAGACTCTGCCGAAGGAACCATCAACGTCCACAAAGGACGCTACGATGTTCTGAACTGGCTGAGACTGAGCGACTACGATACAAACAACTGGTTCATGGTCGATTCAAGCCTTATGAAGAAGTTTATGGTTTGGCTCAATCGCATACCTCCTGAAACGAACACGACTGTTGATTTTGAAACCTTTACCGTAAAACATTCGATCTATGGTAGGTATGCCAATGGGTTTACGAATTGGAGATTTATATACGGTCATGCAGTATCGTGATTTAACCAAACGGGGGGTGTCACCTGAAGAGGGTGGCATCCTCCATACTGGGTAAGCGGAGGGTGAAATTCCCCCGGTGTGTGCATTAGACAGGGCAGACATCCTAATTAAAAGGAGTGTAAAATGACAGTATCAAGATTTCCTCATGGGATTTTTGCAACACCGAATATCGGTGGTGTAAGATTAGCGGATATTTTTAACTCTGAAAACATCTTTTTTGTCGATGGAGATAATGGGATAGCAAGCAATGGGGGGAAATCTCCTGATGATGCAGTAGATATCCCAACGACAGCAGTAAATTTGGCCTCGAAATGTGGAACTATTTATGTAAGGCCCAGAACGACTACCGGGTCTGTCCAAACTTATTATCTCGATAACATTACGATCCCCTTGAGTACGCCTCAATTAGCAATATTGGGGTGCGCTCAGGATCAAAGTATGCCCTATCTTGGTCCTCAAATAAAGACAACTGTAGCAGGGGCAGGGACTCCTGTTTTAACCATCAGGGGGCATTCATTCCTAACGGAAGGGATGGAATGGACAGGGACAAGTCAGACCGCAGACACCGCAAGCATTATTGTGACGGTTAATGATGGGACGATAGGAAGGGCAAGCGGTTTTACAATCAGAAACTGCACGATTAGAAATGCAAAAGGACATCTCATTTCTGGTGGTGGAGGTATCTATTTAGACACCGCCATCTACATGAAGATTGATAATTGCCTGTTCTCTGACAACCCAAACAGCATTGCGATAAGGTCTGCTTACGCAGCTATCAATAAATTGCACATTACAAACTGCGTATTCTCAGGCACAACGACTGTCAGGGATGTGGATATTTTCTGCAATGCAGATCAGGGTTCAGGGTTGCTCGTTAACAACTGTTGGTTTACCGATGGTTTGCCAAATCACGGTGTAGTTAATAAGTATATCTCTTTCGCATCAGGACCGACAGGAATAATTTCAAATAATCGGTTCGGTTATGCGGCTACAACGATGGATGGTCTTTTGGCGGCTGCCGGAACGATAGGAAATGTTCCTACTACCATTGCACAGGTTGGGAACATGGTACAGGCTGATACCGAGGGTGAGAGCGGTATTGTAACCATCTAACATTTTTAAGCGAAGGGGGGCGCTATATCCCCCCAATATTTAAGGAGTAGGAAGATGTTGATAATCATTAAAGGAAGAAACAGACTTGGGAAAAGCAGATCCGAATTGGAAAATAATCTTCATAAAGAGTGGGGTTGTGCATCCTTGAACCATGAAGAGATTGACAAATGTAAATATCTTGAGAAAAAAATTGGGGCAGGTTGGATAGATAGATCAGTCATCAGCAATGTTCATAGGTTTAAACGATAAGTGGATAAAAAGAGAGGATGAAATGACATACATCATAACCCTTGAACTTGAAACCGATGCCCCTCCTGAAGCTATGGAGAACTCAAGCAACCTATCGCTTGAAGTGGCAAGAATGGGGATGGTGTGGAAAACATCAATCACTAATTTCAACCTGTTTAAGGTGGATAAAGAAGGAGATGAGGGGAAAGCAATAAAATCCATGCCGAAAGCGATCGATTCAAGTTCAGGGATGTCTCCCTTTAATATGCTGATGCACATGGGGATGAACATCACGGGGGATACTGATTAATGGTTCGTCCTGTCTATGAAGAAACCACAGGAACCAAAGGAATATATGGCCACGATGGAGATAAGTTTCAGGCTGTCCATACCGACGAAGCAGGGAATATCATATTCGGAAGCGAGTTAGCTTATCTCCTAATGGAGAAGATGGATAATTTATTGTCAGAACTAAGGGTGATCTCGCATTTAATGAATGAAGGATTAAATCTAAAGGAAGATTTAGAAGATGTCAGAAGTGATGCTGAGTCTGAATATTTACATGAGGAATAAACATAAAGGAGGGATTTTAAAATGTCTATCTTGAGAGGAATTGTACAAGCACCGACCAATATTTCATTCAGCGATGGGGATGATGTCAACATTATTTGCGGAAAACAGGCAGAACTTTTGACCTCTCCAATGCACTCGGAGTTATATTCTCAGACATACAGGGGATATGTCTTTCACGCTTCGACGACTCCTCTCGGATTGGCGATCCCTATTTATACAAGCACGGCTCCTACTGTATGCCTGTGGAACCCGATAGGAAGCGGTAGAAATCTATCCATTATCAATATTGTATTTGCGTATGTAAGTGGGACCGCAACATACGGGGCGGTTGGGTTATCCTATGTAACGGTAGCCGGGAGTACAGTTGCTACAGGGTCTGTATTTTCTGCCTTTGGGACCGGAACTCCTGTAAATGGGATAGTAGGGGGTGGAGGTGTATCGGCAGGCAGGGTAGCGATTGCAGGGACCACCACCCTGACCACTTCTCCAACTGCTTCTAATTGGTTCTATACTCTTGGGAATATCAACCTTGAAGCAGCCACAGGAACCGCTCACGCAACATTTGTACCAGGAGCAGGTTCAAATCCAAAAGGTTCTATTATAGTGCCTCCTGGTACGGCAGTATGGATTTGTTGTACGATTGCTTCAAGTGCTTTATATGCACAGACAATAAGCTGGTCTGAGGTACCTACTTGATAATAGAAGGGGTTGTAAACAACTTTTCTAATATATCATTCAGTGATGGGGATGATGTTAGTCTGTTGTGCGGAAAGACAGCAGAATTAATGACATCGGTAGTCCATGAAGGGATTTACAATACTACATACAGAGGATTGACGTTTCATGGATATTCTACGACCCCCCTTGCTATACCTATTACAAGTACGATCTCCCCTAAATTCATACTATGGAATCCTTATGGTTCAGGGGTAAACTGTGTACTTGTAGGGTATTACATAGGATATGCTTCAGGGACCAATGTTGAGGGAAATGTTCAATTGGGGGTTATCACAAACATCGGTTCTGAGGTTGCGACAGGGGCAAAAATATCAGCGTTTACAAATGGTCCTATTCTAAATGGCCTTCTTGGGGGAAGTACCATTAATAAGGCACGATTTGGGATAGCTGCCACCCTAACCGCTGCCTCAACTCAATTCCTACCATTGGGGATAAGTTTAATGCAGTTGGCGGCAGTAAATTCAGTCCCTATTTCAGTTGCGTATAATTTCAACGGTTCGGTTATTCTCCCCCCCGGAACGTGTGTTTTC
>Ga0079037_100000123_pt1 | contig 27575 bp, 24 predicted proteins | sample Mud3Dept4metaG_FD_71479 | JGI IMG/M metagenome (GOLD analysis project Ga0079037, IMG submission 71479) | Freshwater wetland microbial communities from Ohio, USA, analyzing the effect of biotic and abiotic controls - Mud 3 Core 4 Depth 4 metaG | ecosystem: Environmental > Aquatic > Freshwater >... | reverse complement strand
TGGCCCGGGCCTGGGGCGAGGCGCCCCGGCTCTACCGGCGGGGCCACCTCACGCTTCTCTTCGCCTGCCGCGCGCTGCGGCGGGACCTCTCGTCCTTCCTGGCCGGGGCGTGAGGGCGCCCTACTTCTTCCCGGCCTTGGAGGCCCGCACCGCGTCGCGCTCGCGCCGCACCTCGTCGAAGAACTCGGCCGGCACCACCTTGCCGCGCAGCACCGACCAGGTGGACTCGGCGGTGGCCTTCCAGGCGGCCTGGTCGACCGGCACCACCGTGAGCCCCTGCTTCTTCATCTCGGCGATGGCGTCGGCGTTGAGCCGGTCCACCTCGGCGTCCACCTTCTTGCCGAGGTCGCGGGCGATGGCGGCCAGCTTGGGGCGGACCTCGGCCGGGATCTTCTCCCAAGCGTCCCTCTTGACCACGGTGGCGCCCACCAGGATCCCCCAGTTCACGTCCATCATGGAGGAGGCCTTCTCGAAGATGCGTGCGGTCAGGGCGTAGAGCGGGACGGTGGCGACGCAGTTGACCATGCCCGTCTGCAGGGCCGGGAGCAGGTCGGTGGAGGAGAGCACCACCGGGGAGAAGCCGGCCAGCTTCCAGGCCTCGACGCTCCCCGGGTCGCCCTCCCAGGCGAACACCTTGGCGCCCTTGGCCTCGGCGGGGGTCCGGTAGGGCTTGGTGCAGAAGAGCTTCACCTGGCCGACGATGCCCCACTGCAGCCCGACGTAGCCGCGCTTGTCCAGGAGCGCGTCCAGCTTCCCGCGCATCCGCTCCAGCACCGCCAGCAGCTCGGCCTCCCCGTCGAACATGAGCGGGACGATGAGGCCGTTGGGCTCGGGGATGATGTCGTGCAGCCCCACGCTGGTGACGGCGGCCGCCTGCAGCTGGCCGACGGCCATCTTGCGCACCATCTCGCCCTCGTTGCCCTGCGTCCCGCCGGGGTAGATGCGCAGCTTCACCTTCCCGCCGGAGGCCTGCTGCCACTTCTCCGCCAGGTCCTTGAGGATCTCGTGCCAGTTGGATCCGGCGGGCGCGAGCGTCCCGAGCTTGATGGTCACCTCCTGCGCCGCCGCCGGGGCGGCCAGGGCCAGGAGGATCGTCGCCAGGATGGTTCGCTTCACGGGGCGTTCTCCTTGGATCAGAGGAACAGGTCCTCGGCGTGCTCGAGCAGCAGCCGGGCCCGGCGCCGGGCGATGGTGTTGGCGAGCCGCCAGCGAGGCTCGGCCTCCGCGTCGGCGGCCAGCACCTCCCGAAGGAGCCGGCCGAACTCGGCGCGGTCCTGGGCCTGGACGCTGACGGACTCGGCGAAATTCACCTTCACGCCGAGCTTCTTGCCTTGCGAGAGCTCCAGCGCCCGCCGGTAGTGCTCGCTGGCCCGGGCCACCCCGCCGCCGTCGGCGGCGCTGCGAGCGGCGTCGTAGGCGACGAAGAACTCGTGGATGGCCCCGTCGTCCCATGACTCGTTGAGCTCGAGCGCCCGGGTCATCATGGCTCCGGGGGCGGGCAGCGAGGCCACCAGGTCCATCCGGTCCTTTCCGTTGGAGATGGCCAGGGCCCAGGCGGCCGCGGTCCAGTAGAGCAGCGGCACGTCCGGCTTCCTCGCCACCGAGAGCGCCTTGGGAAGGTCCTTCAGCTCCCGCAGGCGGTCGGCCAGCCCCGGGTGGCGCAGGTCGAGGGCCCGCAGGCCGTAATCGCGCGCCCGGAGGTACAGCTTGCGCGCGCGCTCCCGGGCGGCGCGCGACTCGGCGTTCCGGCCCTTCAGCTCGGCGGCGTCGGCCTCCTGCTGCACGAAGGCGTAGCCGTACTGGGTGAAGCCCGAGGTCAGCGCCAGGAGCAGCCCCTGGTGCTCCGGCTGGGAGTCGAGCAGCCCCTCCATGGTCTTGAGCCCGAAGGGGACCGCGGCGGCCACCAGCTCCGGGTCGTCGTCCCGGGCATAGGTGGTGCCGGTCTCCGAGACTGCGTCGGCCACCATCCGGCTGGCGATGGAGGCGCAGCCGCCGAGGAGCAGGGGCGCGGCGATCGCCAGGAGGAGAGCGTGAATTCTCAAGGCCTTGGGGCTCGGAAATTCGTGGTACTCATAGATGGTCGCCGTGGACGGCGTCAACCGTTCTTCGTGAGCGAGATCCCGGAAGAGAAGGGCGGCGAGACGCCTGCTCCCTCCGCGGCGGGACCCGGGCCCGCCGCGCGGCTGCGGCAGGTGCAGCGCACCTTGCGCCGCGCGGCCCTGCTCGCCGGCAACACGCTGGTGGTGCTGGTCCTGCTCGCCATGATCGCCCTCCCGGTGGCCGCCGCCCTGGGCCGGGAGTCCTTCGGCCAGATCCCCGGCGCGACGGTGCTGGTGCAGCACCTCACCCTGTGGGTCGGGTTCCTGGGGGCGCTGCTCGCCACCCGGGCGGGGGAGCACCTCCACCTCACCACCCTGGAGCTCGTACCCGAGGGACGGCCGCGCCGCGCCGCGCGCATCCTCATCGCCACCACCTCCGCCTCGGTCTGCGCCCTGCTCGCCTACGCCTCCGCGCGCCTGGTGCGGGTCGAGTCGGACGGCGGACGCCAGCTCATCGGCGGCATCCCCTTCTGGTGGAGCATGACGGTGATGCCGTTCGCCTGCGCCGTCATGGCGCTGGTGTTCGCCTGGCGCGCGCCGAGGGGGCGGCGCGACTGGCTGCAGCGCGGCATCGCCCTGGGGGTGGCCGCCCTGGTGCTGGTGGTCGGCGAGGCGGCCGCCCCCGACCCGGGAGGCTGGCCCCTCCACGCGCTGGGGGCGCCCGGCGAGGCCTTCTCCGCCGCCGCCCGCGGCCTGGGGGCGCTGATGGGCCCGCTGGCCCAGCCCTCCGGCCTGGCCTGGCTCGGCAGCGGCGTGGTCCTCCTGGCCTTCCTGCTGGGAGCTCCGGTGTTCGTGGTCATGGCGGGCCTGGCCATGGCCCTGTTCCTGCGGGACGGGACGCCGGTGGCGGCGGTTCCGACCCATACCTTCTCGCTCGTCTCCTCGCCAACCCTGGCCGCCATCCCGCTGCTCACGGTGGCCGGCTACGTCCTGGCCGAGGGCGGGGCGGCCAAGCGGCTGGTGCGCGCCTACAAGGGCCTTTTCGGCTGGATGCCGGGCGGCCTCGCCCTCATGGCCGCCTCGGTGAGCGCCGTCTTCACCACCTTCACCGGCGCCTCGGGCGTCACCATCCTGGCCCTGGGGGGGCTGCTGCTCCCCATGCTGCTGCAGGAGAAGTACCCCGAGGACTTCTCGGTGGGCCTGGTGACCGCCGCCGGCTCGTTGGGCCTGCTCTTCCCGCCGTCGCTGCCGGTCATCCTGTACGGGGTGGTGGCGCAGACGCCCATCGACCACCTCTTCATCGGCGGGCTCTTGCCGGGCATCGTCATGGTGCTGCTGGTGGCCGCCTACGGGGTGACGGTGGGGGTGCGCTCCGGCGCGCCGCGGCAGGCCTTCCGGCCCGGCGAGGCGCTCCGCTCCCTGTGGGAGGCGAAGTGGGACCTGGGCCTTCCCACCCTGGTGGTGGTCTCCATCGCCGGCGGGTACGCCACCGTGGTGGAGGCGTCGGCCTTGGCCGCTGCCTACTCGCTGGTGGTCGAGCTGCTGGTGTTCCGCCAGCTCTCCCCGCTCGAGGACCTGCCGCGGGTGCTGCTCCACGCGGCGACACTGGTGGGAGCGGTGCTGATCCTGCTCGGGGTGGCGCTCGGCCTCACCAGCTGGTTCGTGGACGCGGAGATCCCCACGCGCCTGGTGGACTGGATGACCGCCCACGTGAAGAGCCCGGCCCTGTTCCTGCTGGCGCTCAACGTGGTGCTGCTGGTGCTGGGGAGCGTCCTCGAGATCTACTCGGCCATCGTGGTGCTGGCGCCGCTGGTGGCACCGCTCGGGAAGGCCTACGGCATCGATCCGGTCCACCTCGGGGTGGTGTTCCTGGCCAACCTGGAATTGGGCTTCCTCTTCCCGCCCATGGGCCTCAACCTGTTCCTCTCCGCCCAGCGCTTCCAGAAACCGCTGCCCTACGTCTACCGGCGTGCCCTCCCCTTCCTGGTGATCATGTCGGTGGGCGTGCTGCTCATCACCTACCTGCCGGCCATGACCACCGGCTTCGTCTCGCTGGTGAAGCGCTGAGGCCGCGAGGGAATGCGCCGCGCGGCCACCGGTTTCCCGGGACGTGCGCGGCGCCTGGCGCGGCGGTCCTGGAGCCCTGTTGGAAGACGACCGAACAGCCCGGCGGCGCTCGCCGCTTCGCGGCGCCGGGGCGCTCCTCCTCGCCGCCCTCGCCGGCGCGCTGGCGCTGGCCGGCTTCCTGCGCCTCGCCGCCTTCCTCTCGCCCAACGAGCCGGTCGGTCACGGGGTCTTCGTGGTGGAGGGCTGGATGGACCCCGACGAGCTCCGGCGCGCCGCCGAGCTCTTCAGGCGCGGCCGCTACCAGGCGCTGGTGGTGACCGGCGGGCCGGTGCGGGAACCGCCGCCGGTCCCGCCCTCTTACGCAGAGCGTGCCGCCGCCACCATGCGGGAGCTGGGAATCGTCGAGCCGCGCCTGGTGGTCCTCCCGACCAGCTCCAACGCGCTCGGGCGAACCTACCGCAGCGCCTCCGCCGTGCGGGCCTGGCTCGACTCCTCAGGCCTCGGCGAGACCGCGGTCGACCTCGCCAGCCACGGCTTCCACGCGCAGCGCTCGCGCACCCTCTACCGCCTGGCGCTCGGCGGCCGGGTGGAGGTCGGCGTCCTCTCGGTTCCGCCCGACGAGTACGATCCGGCGCGCTGGTGGGAAAGCCACGAAGGCTGGAAGGACCTGCTGGTGGAGGGCGTCGGCTACGCCTGGATGCGCTGCTGCTTCCGCCCCGACCCGCCGGCGGAGCCGGCCGGGGGCGCCCCCGCCGCGGGACGCTGACGGGCGCCGCGGGGCGGCCGGACGCCGTCAGCGTCCGGCGCCCGGCCCGGCCGGCGGCAGGCCCAGGGCCTGCTCGATCTCGCTCGCCTTGGCCTGGATGAGGCGGCCGTTGCGGGGCCCCATCCGCAGGAGGTGCTTCTCCACCGGCCCGAGGGCCTCGAGTCGCGGGTCGGCGAAGGCGTAGACGCCCCCTTTCCCCTCCAGCGCGACTTCGCCCTCCTGGATCGGGACCGAGGCCAGGCGGCCCAGGGCGCGGGCGGTCGCCCGGTCGAGCGAGCCTCCCGGGTAGCCGAGGGCCCGGTAGGCCCCCTCCAGCACCGGGTGCAGCTCCCGGTACACCCGCGCCAGCGCCGCGGCGTCGACCGAGGCCACGGCGTCGGCGAAGCCGTCGTAGCGCTGGTAGGATGCGGGCGCGATGAAGGTCCGCCCGCCCCGCTCCGCGGCGGAGAAGGGGCGGGCCGGGGCGAGGAAGCCGAGGTGCGTCCGGGGCGACTCGCCCTGGGCCAGGTTGGCGGTCACGGCCGCCCAGCGGCGCACCAGGTCGTCGTGCGCCAGCCAGCTCCGGAAGGCGGCGCTCGGGGAGACCGACTCGAGGAGCGAGCGCACCCGGGCCGGATCGACCGTCGGCGGCGGTCCGGGCGGCAGGGCCAGCGGGGCCTCGGCCGGAGGCGCGGCCGCCGGGGCCTCGGCCGGAGGCGCGGCCGGACGCGAGCGGTACCACCAGGCCAGCAGCGCGCCGGCGGCGAAGCCGACCACCACCACCGCGATCCAGGCGGCCCGGGTCGACCGGCGCGGCTCTCTCGGGATCCCTTCCATGCGTTCCTCCGTGCTACGGCCCTCGGCCGCCCGCCGCGGCGCGGCCCCGGGCGAAGGCGACGAACCAGTCCATCGAGCCGGGGTTGGCCATGGAGTCGCGGTTGACCGATCCTTCAACCGGCTGGCCGAGGAGGATCTTCCGCACCGGCACCTCCAGCTTCTTCCCGGAGAGGGTGCGCGGCACCTCCGGAACGGCGAAGACGCCGTCCGGGACGTGTCGGGCCGAGAGCCGGCTCCGCAGGGCCGCGAGCAGCCGTTCCGCCAGCTCCGGCGGGACTCCGGACCGTCCCGGCCCTCCCGCGCCGCCCTGCGCCGAGGCCCGGCCCGCCGACTCGCCGTCGGGGGCCGAGCCTCGCGACCCGGCGCCGCCGGCCGCGCTTCCCGGATCGCGCAGCACCACGAAGAGTGCCAGGAAGGAGGGGCGGCCCAGGTACTCGAGGTCCACCACCAGGGAGTCGGCCACCTCGGGGGCCTCCTCGATCACCCGGTAGAGCTCGCTCGTGCCCATGCGGATGCCGTGGCGGTTGATGGTCGAGTCGGAGCGGCCGTAGATGACGGCGGCGACCGACTCGGGACGGGGGAGGAGCCGCAGCCAGTCCCCGTGGCGCCAGACGCCCGGGTAGACGTCGAAGTAGCTCTCGAAGTAGCGCTTGTCGCCCTGGTCTCCCCAGAAGAAGAGCGGCATCGACGGCATGGGCTCCGTCACCACCAGCTCTCCGACCCGATCGGTCACCGCCTGGCCCGCCTCGTCGTAGGCGTGGACCGCGGCGCCGAGCGCCCGGCACTGCATCTCCCCGGCCCGGACCGGAAGGACCGGGCAGCTGGTCAGGAAGGCCGCCCCAGGATCGGTGCCGCCGGAGATGGAGGCCAGCAGGCAGTCGGGGTGGACGTGCTGGTACACCCAGCGGTAGGCCTCCTCGGCGAGCGGCGAGCCGGTCGACCCGAGGGTCCGCAGCGCCGAGAGGTCGAACCGCTGGCGCGGCCGGAGGCCGGCCTTGATGCACAGGGACAGGAAGGCCGGGCTGACGCCGAAGAAGGTGGCGCGCTCGCGCTCCGCGAGGCGCCAGAGGGTGTCGAGATCGGGGTGGCCCGGGTTGCCGTCGAACTGGAGCGCGGTGCATCCGGTGGCCAGCGTCGACACCCACAGGTTCCACATGATCCAGTTGGTGGAGGAGAACCAGAAGAAGCGGTCCTCCCGGCGGACGTCGAGGTGGAGGGCGCTCGACTTCATGTTCTCGAGCACCGTCCCGCCGTGGCCGTGGACGATGGGCTTGGGCATCCCGGTCGTCCCGGAGGAGTAGACGATCCACAGCGGGTGGTCGAAGGGCAGCGCCTCGAACTCGAGCGGGGCGGGACGGGAGAGCGCCTCCGCCAGGGGCAGCACCGGGACCCGCCCCCGCGAGGATCCGGCCTCGACCGCCTCGATCGACGCGCCGGGATCCAGGTACGGGACCAGCACCACCGCCTCCAGGGTCGGCAGCTGCCGCACCAGGTCGCGCACCGTCTCCCGGCGATCGAAGTCCTTCCCGCCGTATCGGTAGCCGTCCACCGCCAGCAGCACCTTGGGCTCGATCTGGCGGAACCGGTCGAGCACGCTCACCGGCCCCATGTCCGGCGAGGCGCTCGACCAGATGGCGCCGATGCTGGCCGCGGCCAGGAGCGCCACCACCGCCTCGGGGATGTTGGGGAGGTAGGCCACCACCCGGTCCCCCGGGCCCACCCCCAGCTGCCGGAGCCGGCCGGCCAGCGCTCCCACCTGCGCCGCCAGCGCCCCCCAGGAGACCTCGGCGCGGGGCCGGATCTCCGAGTGGAAGACGATGGCCGGCCGCTCCCCGGCCCCGGGGCGGCTCGCCTGCGCCAGCGAGTGCTCGGCGTAGTTGAGACGAGCCCCCTCGAACCAGCGCGCGCCGGGCATGACGCGCCGGTCGAGCACCCGCTGGTACGGCTGGTGCGAGATGACCCCGCCGAACCGCCACATCGACTCCCAGAAGGCCTCGAGCTCGGCGACCGACCAGCGCCACAGGGACTCGTAGTCCGGGAAGGAGAGTCCCTGCTCGGAGGCGAGCCAGGCCAGGTAGCGGGTGAGTCCCGCCTCCGCCACGCGTCGCGGCGAGGGCCTCCACAGTGGCTCGGCGTCGCTCGCCATCGGGTCCTCCGTCTCAGGTCGCCCGCAGGCGACCGTCCGCGAGGCGCGGCAGCACCCGGAACCGGCTCTTCTGGGCGGCGAAGGCCACCTCCTGCGAGAGGCCTCGCGCCAGCATCATCCGGCCCACCCGGCTCCGCGACAGGCAGTCGAGGGCGTCCTCCCGGTCGTGCAGCAGCCAGGCCGCCTGGGCCGCGTCGCTCAGCTCGTGGGCGCCGCGCCGGGCGAGCAGCGACACCAGGTAGCCGGCGCCGTAGAAGTCCTCGAGGTTGAAGTTGTCGGCCGAGCCGGAGCAGACGAGCAGCACCGTCTCCTCGCGGAAGGACCGGGCCAGGTGCTCCACCACCGCCTCCCCGTTGAGCAGCGCCGCCGCGAAGACGTGCGCCGCCTCGCTCGACTTCCGCACCGCCACCGTCCCGTTGGTGGTGGAGTAGATGAGCGCCTTGCCGCGCAGGTCCTGCTCGAGGAGGGCCAGCGGCATGGGGTGGGCGAAGCCCGGCAGCGTGGCGGCGTTGAGCTCTCCCGACAGCACGTAGGAGCCGGGCGGCCGCCCTCGCGCCTCGGCCAGGGCCGACTCGCCGTCGAGCGCCGGGATCACCTCGGTGGCCCCGTGCGCCAGGGCGGTGACGATGCTGGAGGTGGCGAAGAGGACGTCGAGGACCACCACCACCTTGCCGGGCAGCCGCTGCGCGTCCAGCTCCTCCTTCTTCAGCAGCACGTGGATCTTGGCCATGGCTCGAGGCGCGCCTCGCTCAGGACCCCGCCCCGAGGCCGTGGATGCGCTCCCGCTCCAGGGCGCGGGCGGCCTGCCGGCCCAGGACCCGCACCCAGGCGCCGAGCGAGGCGAAGCGCGGGTCGCTGGTGTGCCCTTCCACGTAGCGCTTGTAGATCTGCTGGACGATGACGGCGATCTTGAAGAGGGCGAACGCGTAGTAGAAGAGCGCCGAGCCGGGCGCGCGCCCGCTGCGCTCGGCGTAGCGCCCGACGATCTCCAGGCGGGAGAGGCTGCCCGGCCGGAAGGTGGGCCCGTGGGGCCGGGCCCGCATCTCCTCCGGGTCGTCGGGGTCGATCCAGTACCCGAGCATGGTCCCGAGGTCCATGAGCGGGTCGCCGACGGTGGCCATCTCCCAGTCGAGCACCGCCACGATCCGGGTCAGGTCGGCCGGATCGAGCACCACGTTGTCGTACTTGTAGTCATTGTGGATGAGCGCCACCCCGCTCTCGGGCGGCCGGTGGCGGCCCAGCCAGGACGCCACCGCCTCGACCTCGCCGACCTCGTCGGTCCGGGCCTTCTCGTAGCGCTCGGTCCAGCCGGCGACCTGGCGCGCCACGTACCCCTCCGGCCGCCCCACCGCGCCGAGGCCGGCCCTCGCCAGGTCCACCGCGTGGAGCTCGGCCAGGTTGTCCACCAGCGCGGTGGAGGTGGCCCGCAGCAGGCCGCGGGAGAGCTCCACCCCCGGCGGCGCGGCGTCCCCGCGCAGGACGACCCCGCGCACCCGCTCCATCAGGTAGAAGCGCGCCCCGATGATCGACTCGTCGTCGCAGAAGGCGATGGGCCGGGGCGCCCGCCGGTAGGCGCCCTGCAGCGCGGAGAGGATGGTGAACTCCCGCCGCATGTCGTGGGCGGTCTTCACCTGGGCCCCGAAGGGGGCCCGGCGCAGCACCGCCTCGCGCTCCCCCAGCCGCACCAGGTAGGTCAGGTTCGAGTGTCCCTGGCGGAACTGGAGTACCGAGACCGGCCCGCTCGTGCCGGGAAAGGCCTCCGCCAGGAAGGGGCGGAGCCGCTCCGGGTCGAGTCGCTCCTCCTCGCGGACCTCGCCCGGCTCGTCGAGCGCCTGCCTCGGGATCTCGCTCACCGCGCCTCCCTCGCCAGGAATGCCCGGCGGCTGCGGGCGGCCCTCGCCACCGCGGCCGGGACCGGTCAGGTGATCCAGGCGCCGCCGTCCACCACCAGGTACTGGCCGGTGACGTGGCGCGAGGCCTCCGAGGCCAGGAAGACCACCGCCCCCTTGAGGTCCTCGTCGCCGCCCAGCCGGCGCAGCGGCGTGCGGGCCACCACCGCCTTCCCGATCAGGTCGAGCAGGCCCTGGGACATCTTGGAGGGGAAGAACCCCGGGCAGATGGCGTTCACGTTGACGTTGTACTTGCCCCATTCCGCCGCGAGCGCGCGGGTGAAGTTGACGGCCGCTCCCTTGCTGGTGTTGTAGGCGATGGTGTTCATCTCCGGCGGGTTCCCGGTCAGCCCGGCCACCGAGGCGACGTTCACGATCTTCCCCGAGCGGCGCGGGATCATGAAGCGCCGGCCCACCTCCTGGGTGAGGAAGAACAGGGCGTTGATGTTGAGGTTCATCACCTTGTTCCAGCCCTCGGCCGGATAGCTCTCCGCCGGCGCTCCCCAGGTCGCTCCGGCGTTGTTGACCAGCACGTCGACGGTCCCGAAACGCCCCGCCACCTGGTCCACCATCCCGGAGATGGTCTCGAAGCGCGACAGGTCGCCGGCGACGGTGAGGACCTCCACCCCCTGCTTGCCGAGTTGCGCCGCGGCCTGGTCGAGCTCGGCCTGCTTGCGCGCGGTGATGGCCACCCGGGCGCCCATCTCCCCGAGCGCCTCCGCCATCTGCAGGCCCAGCCCGCGCGAGCCGCCGGTGACCAGCGCCACCTTGCCGGAGAGGTCGAAGAGCCGCTTCACGCCCATGGCGATTTCCTCCTGGCCGGCATTCGTACCACTCCTGCGGCGGCGGCGGCCAGCCGCCCCCGGCCGGAGGTGATGGCGCCCGGCCTGGCGTGATAATCATGCCCGGGGCCACGGAGGGCCGCATGGACGCGCTCGAGAACGGCGTGGCGGTCATCACCGGTGCGGCCGGCGGCCTGGGGCGAGCGCTGGCGCGGCAGTGCGCCGCACGGGGGATGCGCCTCGTCCTGTCGGACCTGGACGGCCCCGCGCTGGCGGAGGCCGCGGAGGCGCTCCCGGCCCCGGTCGACCGCCTGGCCGCGCCGGCCGACGTCTCCCGGGCCGAGGAGGTCGAAGCGCTGGCGGAGCGGGCCTACCGGCGCTTCGGGCGGGTGGACCTGCTCTTCAACAACGCCGGGGTCGGCCTGGCCAAGCCCGTCGCCGAGACCACGTCCAACGACTGGCGCTGGGTCCTGGGGGTGAACCTGTGGGGCGTGATCCACGGGATCGCGGCCTTCCTGCACCGCATGGAGGCCCAGGGCGGCGAGAGCCGCATCGTGAACACCGCCTCGGCCGCCGGCTTCCTCTCCGAGCCGTTCATGGGGGCCTACTCGGTCAGCAAGCACGCGGTGGTGGTCCTCTCCGAGACGCTCCGCAAGGAGCTGGCCGCGCGGTCGAGCCCGGTCGGGGTGACGATCCTGTGCCCGGCCTTCTTCCCCACCGGCATCACCGACTCGGAGCGGGTGCGGCCGCCGGAGCTCGCCAGCCCCGGGGGCCTCTCCGCCGAGGCCGCGGCCGCCCAGGCCCGGCTCGAGAAGGCGGTGCGGTCCGGGAGGCTCGGCGCCGACGACGTGGCCCGCCTGGCGCTCGAGGCGGCGGCGGCGCGGGAGCCCTACGTATTCACCCACCGGCGGATCCGCCTGGCCATCGAGGAGCGGATGCGCGAGGTGCTGGAGGCCTGCCCGCTCCCGCCGCAGCGCTGAGCGGCGCGGCTCAGGCGTACTGCCGCACCAGCCACTCCGCGACCAGGCACGGCTTGTCGGAGCCCTCGCGCTCGACCGTCGCGGTCCAGGTGAGCTGCAGGCCGCCCTCGAGGCGCTCGACCCGGGCCAGGGCGAAGCGCGCCCGGACGCGAGAGCCCGCCGGCACCGGCGCGGTGAAGCGGGCCTTGTTCAGGCCGTAGTTCACGCCCATGCGGCGGTCGGACACGGCGAAGGAGAGCTCCGCCAGGCGCGGCAGGAGCGACAGCGTCAGGAACCCGTGGGCGATGGTGCCGCCGAAGGGCGACTGCCGGGCACGCTCCCGGTCCACGTGGATCCACTGCCAGTCCTCGGTGGCGTCGGCGAAGCGGTCGATTCGGTCCTGGGTCACCTCGAACCAGGGCGACACGGCGATCTCCTGGCCGACGCGGCTCTCCAGCTCCCGGAGGCTCAGGGACAGGGGGCTCATGCGGGTCTCCTTCCGGCGCGCCGGTCAGCGCGCGATGAATCGCTCGATCTCCCGGGTCACCAGGCCGGGCTGCTCGTGGACGATCCAGTGCGAGGCGTCCGGCACCCGCACCACCTCGAGGTCGGGCACGCAGCGGTCGAGCCCGTCGAGGCACCCGGGCAGCAGGGCCCGGTCCCGCTCCCCCCAGACGACCAGCGTCGGCACGCGGACCGCGAAGTCGGCCGGGTCGAGCCGGAGCCCGGCCGCGCCGGGGTCCCCCGGCGACGGCGGGTAGAGCGGGGAAGCCCGGTAGTAGGCGAGGCCTCCGGCGAGGGCGCCCGGTTCGGCCCAGGCATCGCGGAGGGAGCGCCGGTGCTCCTCGCCGAGCGCCGTCCCTCCCCAGTCTCCCGACACCATCTCCCACAGGCGGCGGTGGCCATCCTCGGAGAGGAGCCGCTCGGCCCCGGCGCTCCGCAGGAGCAGCATGTACTGGCTGGCGGCCTGCTGGGCCGGGCTCGAGGCCAGCTCCCGCCAGAAGAGGTAGGGATGGGGCGAGTTGACGATCACCAGGTGCGTCAGCAGCTCGGGGTGCGCCACCGCGAAGGCCCAGGCGATCGCTCCGCCCCAGTCGTGCCCGACCAGGGCGAACCGGCCGCCCCCGAGCGCCGCCGCCAGCTGGCGGACGTCCTCCACCAGAACCCTGGCCCGGTAGGCGGCCTCGCCGGCCGGCTTGTCCGAGAGGCCGTAGCCGCGCAGGTCGGGCGCGGCCGCGAGCCGGCCCCGCGCCCCGAAGTGCTCGAGCTGGCGCCGCCAGCAGCGCCAGGACTCGGGGAACCCGTGGAGGAAGAGCAGCAGCGGCCCGGCGCCGGCCCGGGCGCAGTGGAGCCGGACGCCGTTCGCCTCCAGGGTGACGTGCTCCGGCTCGAGGGTCACCGTGTTCCCGGGGCGGCCGGGGACTTGGCGGGCCCCGGCCGCGCAGCCTGGCCTCGCGCGCGAGGCCGGCCTCGCCCCGCCGCGCAGGAATAACGCGGGCCCTCGAAGGGTGTCAACGCGACCCCGGCGGGCCGGGAGGACGATTTCGCTTGGCTCGCCGCCGCGAATCGGTGTGTCCTCGGACGCGGGACCCCGACCGGAGGCCGCCCATGACCCTCAAGCACCTGCTCGTCCACGTCGACTCGGCCGCGCGAGCCGAGGAGCGCCTCGACCTCGCGGTGGCCATGGCTCGCAGGGCCGGCGCCCGGCTGACCGGGCTCTTCGCCGAGCTCGAGGCGCTCGGCCCGAGCCTGGTGGGCCGCCGGTCGCGCGAGGACGTGTCCCGGGCGGCGGCGCAGGCGCGCGCCACCTTCGAGGCGCGGGCCAGGGCAGGCGGGCTCGCCACCGACTGGTGGCAGGTGGAGCAGGGCGACCGCGCGGAGGTGGTGGGCGCGGCCGCCATCTGCTGCCGCTACGTCGACCTGGCCGTTCTCGGCCAGCACGACGCCGCCAATTCCCGCTCCCCGGAGGACCTGGTCGAGGAGGTTCTCTTCGGATGCGGCCGTCCGGTGCTGGTGGTGCCGTCGGTGGGCCACTACCCGGTCGTCGGCAAGCGGGTCGCCGTGGCCTGGAACGGGAGCCAGGAGTCGGCCCGCGCCGTGAACGACGCCCTTCCGCTCCTGCAGGACGCCGAGTCCATCACCGTGCTCGCCTTCCAGAAGCCCAGCACGGGAGCGGGCCCGGGGCCCATCCCGCCGGTGGACATCGTGGCCCACCTGGCCGCGCACGGCCTCGCCGCCCGCTACGAGCGCATCCTGGTGGGCGTGGGCGAGGTGGACTTCGCCGACACCGTGCTCAACCGCAGCTTCGACCTGCAGGCCGACCTGGTGGTGATGGGGGCCCACGCCGAGCACCGGTTCGGGTCGACCCGAGCCGGCGAGAACACCCGGCGCATCCTGGGCTCGATGACCGCCCCGGTGCTGCTCTCCCACTGAGCGCCGCCGCCGGACCGCTCACCCGGCCCGGCGCAGCACCAGCCGGAGCAGCAGGTAACCCGCCACCCCGGCCAGCGCCGACGCCGCCAGGATCCCGAGCTTGGCGGCGCCGAGCAGCCCCGCGTCCGGGAAGGCCAGGCCGCCGATGAAGATCGACATGGTGAAGCCGATACCCCCCAGCACGCTCGCCCCGTAGATCTCCAGCAGCGTCACGCCCTCGGGCAGGTCCGCCGTCCCCAGCCGCACCGCCAGCCAGCTGGCCAGGGTGATCCCGACCTGCTTGCCGACGAACAGGCCGAGCAGGATCCCCAGGCTCACTGGGCTGGCGAGCGCGGCGCCGACGCCGCCCTCGAGCTTCACCCCCGCGTTGAAGAGGGCGAAGAGGGGCAGCACCAGGTAGGCGGTCACCGGGTGGAGGGCGGTCTCGAGTGCCAGCGCGGGGGGGAGGAAGGCGCCGGACGTTTGGTGGAGGTCGCCGATGAGCTCCAGCTGGCGGCGGTCCCGCGCCATGCTCTCGCGGCTCAGGTCGGACGCCTCCAGGTCCGCCAGGCGGCCCCGCACCACCGAAAGGAACTCGCCGGGCTCGATGCGCGCGCGCACCGGCACCACCAGGGCGACGAGCACGCCCGCCACCGTGGCGTGGACGCCCGAGGAGAGGGTGGCGATCCACACCCCGCAGGCGAGGACCGCGTAGACCGGGACCGAGCGGACCCCGAGCCGCGAGGCCAGGGCCAGCAGGGCGTAGAGCCCTCCCGCCGTCAGCAGCGGGCCGAGGTGGATCTGCTCGGTGTAGAAGAGGGCGATCACCAGCACCGCCGCCAGGTCGTCGGCGATGGCCAGGGCCGTCAGGAAGACCTTGAGGCCGGCCGGCACGCGCGAGCCGAGGAGCGCCAGCACTCCGAGCGCGAAGGCGATGTCGGTGGCCATGGGGATGCCCCAGCCGCGCGCGCTCGGGCCGCCCGCGTTCAGGGCCGCGTAGATCCCCGCCGGCAGCACCACCCCGCCCAGGGCGGCCGCAACCGGGAGCACCGCGCCACGGAGGCTGGAGAGGTGCCCCACCACCAGCTCGCGCTTGATCTCCAGGCCCACCACGAAGAAGAACAGGGCCATCAGCCCGTCGTTGACCCAGTGCTGCAGGGAAAGGGCGTAGGTGACCCCTCCCTGGGAGACGCCGAGCTCCAGGTGAAGAAGCCGGTCGTAGAGCTCGGCCCAGGGGGAGTTGGCCCACCCCAGCGCCACCAGGGTGGCGGCGAGGAGCAGGACGCTCCCCGAGGCCTCCGATCGGAAGAAGCGCGCGAAGGCGCCGCGCTCCCCCGGCGTCCGGGGCTGGACGCTCACGGACCCGTCCCGCCGGGCCGCCTCTGGCGCGGCCCTCGATATCGGCGATGACGGCTCACCGCCGGCATCCTCGCGGACCTGCGCCGGTGAGACAAGGGGCACCGGCACCGGCGCCCCCTGCGGCCCGGCCGGGGGCTTCCCCGGGGCCGGCCCGTGCACACTCTAGGTATGGGAAGGGGGGATGATGGAGATGCGGTGTCGCATCCTCCTCATCGAGGCGGAACCGTACGTCCGGGAGATCCTCGCGCAGGTACTGGAGGATCTGGGTGGCGACGTGGTTCGCGCCGGAAGCGGCCGCGAGGGCCTCGCCCTCCTCCGAAAGGGGCTCGCCGCGCGCCTCGTCCTGCTCGACCCGGGGGCCCCGCAGGTGGATGGCGTGGAGTTCCTCGAGGAGATGCGCGCCCTGCCGGAGATCGCCCGCGCGCCGGTGGTGGCCATGACGGTCGCCCCCGTCCCGGGCGGCCTGCTGCTGCAGCCCCTCCCCTTCGACGGCACCTTGACGAAGCCCTTCGGGCTCCGGGAGCTGCGGGAGGTGCTGGTCCGCTTCTGCCGGCGGGAGAACGTCTCCGAGCTGCCGGGCTGACGGCGGGGGCCGTGGCCTGCGCGTCGCCGGCCGCCCCTCAGCGGGCGACGACCGGGGCCGGCCAGTTGACGCTGTTCAGCAGCGGATCGCCGCTGCGCAGCCGTCGGACGTTCTCCGCCACCCCCCGGGCGATGCCTCGGTAGGAGACGTCGGTCGCCCCGGCGACGTGCGGGGTGGCGAGCACGTCGGCCCGCGAGAGCAGCGGCGAGCGCGGGTCGAGCGGCTCGCGCTCGAAGACGTCGAGTGCGGCGGCCGCCAGCCGGCCCTCCTCCAGCGCCCGGAGGAGAGCCTCCTCGCTCATCAGGCCGCCGCGGCCGGCGTTGACCACGCAGGCTCCGGCGGGCAGCAGCGCCAGGGCCGGCCCGTCGACGATGCCGCGCGTCTCCGGGAGGAGCGGCAGGCACAGGAACAGGAAGTCGCTCCGGCGCAGCAGGTCGGGAAGCTCGTGCAGCCCGCCGAGCCATTCCAGGCCGAGCGCCCGCGCCCGCGCCGCATCGGGCCGGCGCGTGACCCCGGCAAGGCGCATCCCGAAGGGGGCGAGGCGCGCGGCCAGCGCGCGGCCGATGCCCCCCAGGCCGACGATGCCGGCCGATCGGCCGAGGAGCGCCCGCCCCAGCGGCTGGCCCCAGTCGCCGCCGGCGCGGATGCCGCTCGCCAGCTCGGGCAGGCGCCGGCTCACCGCGATGGCCGCCATGACGCACCACTCGGCCACCGACTCGGCGTTCCCGGTGTCGGCGGCCGGGACGTTGGCCACCGCGATCCCCCGCGCGGTGGCGGCGGCGACGTCCACCCCCTCCAGCCCGGCGCCCCACTGCTGGACGAGGCGCAGGCCCCGGATCCGGTCCATCATCGCGCCGTCGACCCGGCTCATGGCCGGGATCAGCACCTCGGCGTCGCATCCCCGCTCGCGCAGCGCCGAGGGCGCGATCATGTCGAGGCGGGCCTCCGGCAGCGCCTCCTGGAGGTAGGTCCGGATCCCCGGGAAGCTGGTCCCGGCCACCACGATGCTCGGGGTCTCCATCGCGGACGCGGGCGGCTCGGGCGCGCTCCTCGGCGGGCCTTCGGCGGCTCAGCCGAGCTGCAGCCAATCGAACCACACCGGGTGGTTCGCCTTGTACCACTCCAGCACCCGCCGGATCGCGGCCTGCTTGTCCCGGGGGATCACCTTCTCGTCCACCCGGTCGAGGTGGACGCGGATGTGGTCGCCGTCGTGCTCCAGCGCCTGCGAGAGCATGGTCTGCAGCTCGTTGCGGATGCGCCCGGAGTCGGAGATCTTCACCGGCCGCCGGGTGTGGTCCACCCCGGACAGGAAGCGAACCAGCAGCGGGCTGAAGACGTGGCGCTGCTTCTCCACCCCCTCCATGAGCCGGACGGTGAAGGTGATGCGGCTCGAGGCCCGGCGGGTGGTGAGCAGGGTGGTCACCTTGTAGACGTCCTCGGCCACCCGGGTGACGCCCTGGATGCCGCTGTACGGGTCGTCGCACATGTACCCGATGCTGGCGAGCACGCTCCAGTGCTTCTCGGGCAGGAAGTCGTCGGCCCGGATCACCCGGCGCCCCAGCGGCATGTTCGAGGCCGCCGCCTCGTCGATCGCCCCCGTGTAGGTGCGGACGACGCCGGCGTCCACCTCCTTCCCGCCGAAGAGCTCGCCGAGCCTGCGGGGGAAGTCGGGGGAGCGCGGGTCGAGCTGCATCAACCGGCCCTCGGCGTCGATGGGCAGCTCGAAGGTGGGCGAGAAGGGCACCATGGTGGCGTCGACGTCCAGCACCTCCGAGAGGCTGGCCGCCTGCATGGCCTCGGCGGTGGCGGCGTAGCCGTCGCAGAGGAAGACGTGGGGCGCCCCGGCGGCGTCCTTCCAGCTCCCCACCAGGAAGGTGGGGGCGTAGGTGCCGGAGTCGGTGAAGACCTGCAGCCCGGAGGGTGCCGTCCAGCCGTCGTCGACGAGGTGCGTCCCGAGCCCCTTCCACTCCTCCCACAGCCTGCCCAGGCGGTGCACCCGGCTCTTCCCGCGGAGCGTCCACACGTGGATGGCCTCGCGGCGGATGCCGGGATAGGCCATCTCGATCACCTCGACCAGCTGGCGCCGCGGGGTGCGGTAGTCGAGCAGCACCGAGGCCGCCTGGGCCGCCTCGGCCACCCGCCGGGGCACGGTGAGGCAGCCCATGTACGACTCGTACGGGCGCGACATGGTCAGCGGGGAGTCGAAGAGGTGAAACACCGCCATGGGGCCGGTCGGCTTTCCCTCGGCGAACCGCGAGGTGTTCTCCAGGGTGTCGACCGCCGCTCCCCAGAGGGTGATGCCGCGGTCCTGGAGCCAGCCGTAGAACTGCTCGAAGGTGTGGCCCGGCTCGTTGAGCAGCCGGCGCACCCGGCGGTCGACGGTGCGCGCCACCTCGGGCCGGGCGTAGACGCGCCCGAACCCGAGCAGCGGGTTGGCGCCCATCTCGGGTGTCTCGCCCGCCTTGGGCATGAGGCCCTCGCCCAGGCTCACCATGATGGCGTGGCTCTCGGGAAGGGTGCGGGTGAGGTGCCACAGCCCCTCGCTCATCACGTAGGCGCTGATGGCGTCCGCCGCCTTCTTCACCTGGTTGTAGGAGGACTTGTCCTTGCCGGCGCCCTCGCCGAAGCCGCCGTAGAGCCGGGTGCCCAGGGCCGTGGCGGCGGAGGTGAGCGCCAGGCAGCGGGCGATCCCGCGCGGGGTGAAGGTATGGGCCGAGACCGGCTCGACCTGGGCGCGCTCCACCTCGACGTCCTCGAGCCAGAGGTGGAAGCGGAGCAGCACCGGGCGGGTGTCGAAGGCCCACTGTGCGATGAGGTTGCGCTTGTCGATTTCCTTCACGGGAACCCCCCGGGCGCCGTCCCTTGGGCCGGGACCGGCTCTCATTCTAGATGGGCCGCCCGCTGCGCTGGGCGGGAAAGATCGGGGGCGGCGCCCCCGGGTCGCCTCACAGCCTCCGGTCGGCGGCGATCACCCCCACGTCCTCCTTGCCGCGCCCCTGCGCGATCACCTCGTCCATTCGGGCCGCCAGGGCGGGCAGGACCGCCAGTGACCCTCCCCCGGCCGCCTCGATCATGAGCCGCACGTCCTTGCGCGCCATGAGGAGCTCGAAGGTGGCCCGGAAGTTCCCCTCGGCCATGGCCTTGCCGCGGTAGTCGATCACCCCTCCCGGCTTGAAGCGGGAAAAGAGCGCGTGGGCCTCGGTGGCGCGGATGCCGAGGCGCGCCGCCATCTGGTAGACGTCGGCCAGACCGCCCACCAGGGTGAGCAGCATGGCGTTGCCGAAGAGCTTGTAGGCGGCCGCCAGGTCCACCCGCTCCCCCACCCACCACAGGTCGCCGGTCATGGTGCGCAGCACCGCCTCGGCGCGCGCGAAGCGCTCGCTCGGGCCTGAGCAGAGCATCAGCCCGGCCGAGTCCCGGCAGTGCTGCGGCGACATGAACACCGGCGCGTGCAGGAAGGCGACGCCGGCCTCCTCGCAGGCGCGGAAGCGGATCACCGTCCCCGCCGGCGAGACCGTCGAGTGGTCCACCACCAGCGTCCCCGGAGCGATGGCCGGGCGGGCCTGGGCCAGGACCGCGTCCACCGCGGCGTCGTCGGACAGGACGAGGTGCACCCGGTCCGCACCAGCGGCTGCCGCGGCGGGGGTGGCCGCGACGCGCGCGCCGATCCCCTCGAGCGGACGCGCCCGCTCCAGCGTGCGGTTCCAGGCGACGACCGCGTCGCCCCGCCGGACCATCGCCTCCACCATGGCCGAGCCCATGAGACCCGTCCCGAGGAACGCCACCCTGGCCATGCCGCTTCCCTTCCGCGCCGGCCCGGGCACCCCCGGGGCGCGCAGGCGCGCCAACGACCTTGCCCTGCTTCGGGGCGCGAGATCAAGGTGCCGGTCCCCCCCGCGCCGTGGCAAACTGCACGGGTGATCGGCGAACCCGCGGCGCGCTCCCGGACGACGCCCCCCTCCTCCGCGCCTCGCCTCCGGCCTTGGCGCCGGGGCCGGCGGTACCCCTGGGCCCTGGCGGCGGCCGCCCTGCTGGCGGCGGGGTGCCGCGAGGCGCCCTCGACGGACCGGAGCCGGCCCGCCTCGGCCCGCCGCTACACGGTGCGCGGCGAGGTGGTCCAGCTCCCGCCGGCGGGCTCCCGCGAGCCCGAGCTGTCGTTGCGGCACGAGCCCATCCACGACTTCGTCGACCGGTCCGGGGCGGTGGTGGGCATGGACTCGATGGTGATGCAGTTCCCGGTTGCGCCCTCGGTTCCGCTCGCGGGCCTCGCGGTGGGCGACCGGGTGGAGGTGGTCCTGGCGGTGGACTTCGCGCGGCCTTCCTACCGGATCGAGCGCCTCGAGAAGCTCCCTGCTGGCACCGAGCTGCACATGGGGAAAGCGCGCCCGCCCGGCGCCGCCGGGCGCTGAGCGGCCTCCATGACCTCCGGCGGCCCGGCGGCGGAAGGCGGAGCGCTGGCCCACCTGCGGGTCCTCGACCTGTCGCGGGTGCTGGCCGGCCCGTGGGCCACCCAGGTGCTGGCCGACCTCGGCGCCGAGGTCATCAAGGTCGAGCGGCCGGGCCGGGGCGACGACACGCGCGGATGGGGCCCGCCCTGGCTGCGGGACCGGAGCGGGGCGGAGACCTCCGAGTCGGCCTACTTCCTCGCCGCCAACCGCGGCAAGAAATCGGTCGCAGTCGACCTCTCTCACCCCGAGGGCCAGGAGATCGTCCGCCGCCTGGCCGCCGGGTCGGACGTGCTGGTCGAGAACTTCAAGGTCGGCGACCTGGACCGCTACGGGCTCGGCCACCGCGAGCTGTCGGAGGCGAATCCGGCCCTGATCTCCTGCTCCATCACCGGCTTCGGCCAGGACGGGCCCTACCGGCGGCGCGCCGGCTACGACTTCCTCATCCAGGGGATGGGCGGCCTGATGAGCGTCACCGGGGAGCCCGGCGGCGCACCGGGCGGGGGTCCCATGAAGGCCGGCGTGGCCATCGTCGACGTCCTCACCGGCATGTACGCCGCCACCGCCATCCTGGCGGCCCTGGCGCACCGCCAGCGCAGCGGACGAGGCCAGCGGGTGGACCTGGCGCTGCTCGACGTCCAGGTGGCGATGCTCGCCAACCTGGCCCAGGGCTACCTCGTCACCGGGGTCCCGCCCGGCCGGCTCGGGAACGCCCATCCCAGCATCGTCCCCTACCAGGCCTTCGCCACCTCCGACGGCCACATCACCCTGGCGGTCGGCAACGACGGCCAGTTCTCCCGCTTCTGCGACGTGGCCGGCCGTCCGGAGCTGGCCGACGACCCGCGCTTCGCCACCAACGCCGCCCGGGTGGAGCACCGCCGCGAGCTCCTGCCGGTCCTGGAGGGAATCCTGGCCGGCCGCGGGAGCGCCGAGTGGATCGCCGCCCTCGAGGCGGCGGCGGTCCCCTGCGGCCCCATCAACGGCCTGGCGGAGGTCTTCCAGGATCCCCAGGTGCGCCACCGCGGAATGCGGATCGAGGCGCCCCACCCGCTCTCCGGGACCGTCCCGCTGGTGGCTTCCCCCATCCGCCTCTCCGCGACCCCGGTCTCGGAGCCCTCCGCCCCGCCCACCCTGGGGCAGCACACCGCCGAGGTGCTTGCCGGGGTGCTGGGCATGGGCCCGGCCGAGATCGAGGGGCTTCGCGCCCGCGGCGTCATCGGAGCGGGGCGGCCCGCGTCCGGCCCGGGACCGATGCGCTAGAATCCGCCGGTGGCCCTTCAGCTGCCCAACGGTTCGGGAGCGCGGCGCGTCGCCCTGGTGACCGGCGGCTGCTCCGGCATCGGCAAGGCCATCGCCCGCCGGCTCGGGTCGATGGGGTACGAGCTCGTCCTGGTCAGCCAGCGGCCCGAGGAGCTGCGCGCCGCGGCCGAGGAGATCGCCGCCGCCTTCGGAACGGCCGCCCACCCGCTTCCGCTCGACCTGGCGCGTCCCGAGGCCGCGGCCGAGCTGTACCGGGCGGTGCGGTCGCGGGGCCTGGAGGTGGAGGTCCTGGTGAACAACGCCGGGATGTTCTTCTTCGGCGAGGCGGCAGACGCCTCCCTGCCGCAGGCCAACGCCCTGCTCCAGCTCCACGTGGTCACCCCCTCGCTGCTGTGCACCCTCTTCGGCCGCGACATGCGGGCCCGCCGCCGCGGGCACATCCTCGTCGTCTCCAGCATCGCCGCCTGGCGCGACTTCCCCGGGATCGGCTACTACGGCAGCAGCAAGAAGTACCTTCGCGGCTTCGCCCGGTCGCTGCGCAGCGAGCTCGGCGTGTACGGGGTGAACGTGACCTGCCTCGCCCCGGGGGCCACCGCCACCGCGCTCTACGACCCGAGCGTCGTCCCGGTGGGCTTGGCCCGCCGCGTGGGCGTGATGATGGACGCGGATCGGGTCGCCGAGGCCGGCCTGCGCGCCCTGTTCGCCCGGAAGGCCGAGTGCACGCCGGGCCTGGTGACCCGGTCCATGCTGATCGCGGCAGCGATCGCGCCCCAGTGGCTCATCGACCTGCTCCGACGCCGCGCGCCGTGGCTTCCGCCCGGGGACCGCGCCGCATGAGCGGCCCGTTCTCGGCCTTCGCGCTGGGGCCGCTCCGGCTGCGCAACCGCATCGTCAAGGCGGCCGCCTTCGAGGGCATGTGCCCGGGCGGCGATCCCTCCGAGGCCCTCCTCCGGCACCACCGGGAGGTGGCCGCCGGCGGGGCCGCCCTGACCACCGTCGCCTACTGCTCCATCTCGCCCGACGGGCGCAGCTATCCCACCCAGCTGCTGATGCGGCCGGAGGCGGTCCCGGCGCTCCGCCGGCTGACCGACGCCGTGCACGCCGAGGGAGCCGCCGCCTCGATCCAGCTGGGCCACTGCGGCTACTTCGCCAGCCGGCGGGTGATCGGCGGGCGGCCGCTCGGCGCCTCGCGCCGCTTCAACACCTACGGGCTGTCCTTCGCCCGCCCCATGGGCGAGGTGGACCTGGCCCGGGCGATCGAGGACTTCGCCCGCTCGGCGCGGCTCGCCTTCGAGTCCGGTTTCGACGCGGTCGAGCTGCACTTCGGCCACGGCTACCTGGTGAGCCAGTTCCTCTCCCCCTTCACCAACCGGCGGCGCGACCGCTGGGGCGGCCCGCTCGAGAACCGGATGCGCCTGGCGGTGGAGGTCCTGCGCGCGGTGCGCGCCGCGGCGGGCGATCGGCGGGTGGTGCTGGCCAAGGTGAACCTGCGCGACGGGTTCCCCGGCGGGCTGGAGCTCGAGGAGGCGGTGGAGGTGGCCCGGCGGCTCGAGGCGGAGGGCGCCACCGGCCTCGTCCTGAGCGGCGGGTTCGTCAGCCGCACCCCGCTCTACATGCTGCGGGGTGAGGTCCCGCTGCGCCAGATGATGGAGGTGCAGGACCGCTGGGTGGCCCGGGCCGGTCTCTGGCTCTTCGGGCGCCTGCTGGTCCAGGAGTACCCCTACCGGGAGGCCTTCTTCCTGGAGGAGGCGCGGCGGGTGCGGCAAGCGGTGCGGATGCCGCTGGTGCTGCTGGGCGGGCTCAAGTCGCGCGCAGTCCTGGAGCAGGCCATGCGCGAGGGCTTCGAGCTCGCGGGGATGGCCCGCGCCCTCTTGCACGATCCGGCCCTGCCGCGAAAGCTCGAGCGCGAGGGCCTGGCCGGGTCGGGGTGCGTCCCGTGCAACGAGTGCATCGCCGAGATGGACCGCGGTGGCGTGCGCTGCACGCGGACCGGGCCACCCGCCGCGGGAGGGCCGAGCGGCCCCGCCGCCGGGGGGGTCGCGTGACCGGGCTCCGCCAGCCGACGGTCCTGGCCTTCGACGTGTTCGGGACGGTGGTCGACTGGTTCGGGTCGATCGCCCGCGAGGTGGACGCGCTGCGCCTCGGCGTCCCGGGCGCCGACTTCGCCCGTGCCTGGCGCGCCGGCTACCGCCCGGCCATGGACCGGGTGCGCTGCGGCGAGCTCCCCTGGACCCGGATCGACGACCTCCACCGGCTGATCCTCGACGAGATCCTCCTTCGCTTCGGGATCGCGAGCCTGAACGAGGAGCAGAGGCGGCACCTCAACCGCGTCTGGCACCGGCTCGACCCGTGGCCCGACGCCGTGCCGGGGCTGACGCGGCTCCGTCGCCGCCACACCCTGTGCACCCTCTCCAACGGGAACGTCTCCCTGCTGGTCGACATGGCGAAGCGCGCCGGATTGCCGTGGGACTGCGTCCTCTCGGCGGAGACCTTCCACCGCTACAAGCCCGACCCGGAGACCTACCTGGGGACCTGCCGGCTGCTCGACGTCCCGCCGGCGGAGATGATGATGGTGGCGGCGCACCCCGACGACCTGGCCGCCGCGCGAGCGTGCGGTTGCGCCACCGCCTACGTGGACCGTCCTCTCGAGTTCGGCCCCGGCCGTCCCCCGGAGGCCGGGCCCGATGCGGCGGCGGACCTCCGGGCGCGGGACCTCGAGGACCTGGCCGATCAGCTGGGGTGCCCGCGGGGATAGGCCCGGCCCGGAGAGCCCCGTCGCCGGCCCTCGCCTCAGGCGGCGAGCCGGCGCATCAGGCGAACCTTCACCAGCTGGACCAGGCCCAGGTAGGTGAGCGTGGCCACGGCCACGAAGCCGAGGTAGGCAGCGGGCAGACGGGAGAACCCGAGCGGTCCGGCCAGCGGGGTGAACGGCAGCGCCGCTCCCGCCAGCACCACCGCCGACACGGAGAGCGCCAGCGGCAGGCTGGGCCTGCTCCGCAGCGGGCTCCCGAAGGTGCGGATCACGAAGACCACCAGCGCCTGCGTCGCCAGCGACTCCACGAACCAGCCGGTGTGGAACAGCTCGGCGGAGGCGCGGAAGAAGTGGATCAGTACGAAGAAGGTGAGGAAGTCGTAGAGGGAGCTGACCGGGCCGATCACGATCATGAAGTTGCGGAGGAGCCGGATGTCCCAGCGCTGCGGGCGACGCAGGTAAGCCTCGTCGACGTTGTCGGTGGGTATGGTGACCTGGGCGAAGTCATAGAGGAAGTTGTTGAGAAGGATCTGGATGGGCAGCATGGGCAGGAAGGGCAGGAAGAGCGAGGCCGCCGCCATGCTGAACATGTTCCCGAAGTTCGAGCTGGTCTCCATGAGCAGGTACTTCATCACGTTGCCGAAGGCCCGACGGCCGGCCAGGACGCCCGTGTGGAGCACCCGCAGCCCGCGGGCGAGCAGGATGACGTCGGCGGCCTCGCGGGCCACGTCCACGGCCGAGTGCACCGAGATCCCGACGTCGGCCGCGTGGAGCGAAGGCGCGTCGTTGATGCCGTCGCCGAGGAAGCCGACGACGTGGCCCCGGCGCTTCAGCGCCAGGATGATGCGGTTCTTCTGGGCCGGCGAGACCCGGGCGAAGACCGCCGTGTTCTCGGCCACGTGCTGCAGCGCGGTGTCGCCCATCCGTTCGAGCTCCTTGCCGAGGACGATCTCGCCCGCGTCGAGCCCGACCTGGGTGCAGACGTGGCGGGCCACCAGCTCGTTGTCGCCGGTGACGATCTTCACGGCCACCCCGTCGCGCCGGAGGTCCGCCAGCGCGCGCGGGGTTTCCGGAAGCGGTGGATCGGAGAAGGTGAGGAACCCCGCCAGGCCGAGGTCCCGCTCGTCGGCGGCGGAGTAGGCCGGCCTCACCTCCACCCGGCGCTGCGCCACCGCCAGCATGCGGTACCCCTGCGCGCTGAGCTCCCGGACCAGCGCCCGGCACCGCTCCAGGTCCTCCGGGCCGAAGGGCCGCTCACCGGCCTCTTCCCGCACCGAGGTGCACAGCGCCAGGATGCCCTCCGGCGCGCCCTTGGTGACGAGGAGCCGCTCGCCCTCCTTCTCCACCACCACCGAGAGCCGGCGGCGCTCGAAGTCGAAGGGGATCTCGTCCCGCTTCTGGTAGCCCTCCGCCGGCAGGTTGCGCTCGAGGAGCGCGGCATCGAGGGGGCTGCGGATGCCGGTCTCGAACAGGCTGGTCACGGTGGCAAGCCGCAGGGGCTCCTCCGAGGGGCTCCCGGACGGGCCGAGAGACCGGTCGAGCCGCATGATCCCGGAGGTGAGGGTTCCCGTCTTGTCGCAGCACAGAACGTCCATGCCGCCGAGGTTCTGGATGGAGGCGAGGTGCTTGACGATCACCTTCTTCCGGGCCATCCGCAGCGCCCCCTGGCCCAGGGTGACGGTGGTGATCATGGGGAGGAACTCGGGGGTGAGGCCGACCGCCAGCGCCACCGCGAACAGGACCGACTCCAGGGCGTTGCGGTGCAGGGCCAGGCTGACCACCAGGATGAACAGCACCAGGAAGACCACCGTGCTCATGATGAGCAGCCCGAACTGGCGCAGCCCGCGCTCGAAGCCCGTCTCCGGCGGACGCGTCACCAGCCGGGCGGCGATGTCGCCGAAGGCCGTGGCCGGACCGGTGGCGAGCACCTCGGCGGTGGCGGTCCCGCTCACCACCGAGGTCCCCAGGAAGACCAGGTCCCGGGCGTCTGGTCCCTCCTCCGCCGACCCTCCGGGGGCGGCCTCCTTCTCCGCCGGCAGCGACTCGCCGGTGAGGGCGGCCTGATGCACGTGCAGGTCGCGCGACTCCAGGAGCCGGGCGTCGGCGGGGACGAGGTCGCCCGCCGCGAGATGCACCAGGTCCCCGGGCACCACGTTGCGCCGCGGGATCTCCGCCCAGACGCCGTCCCGCAGCACCGTGGCGGTGGGCGCCACGGCGGCCCGCAGGCGATCCGCGGCGCGGCGCGAGCGGTAGGTCTGGAGGAAGTTCAACAGCACGCTCATCGCCACGATGATGGCGATGATGGCGGCGTCGAGCCGCTCGCCCACCGCCACCGAGACCGCGCTGGCGACGAGCAGGATGACGGTGAGCGGGTTCAGCAGCAGGAGCAGCAGCTCCACCGCCAGGGAGCGCCCCGCGCCGGCGCCCGGCTCGTTGGGCCCTGCCCGCGCGAGCCGCGCCCGGGCCTCCCGGGAGGTCAGCCCGACGGGGGACGGCCGAGCCGCTGCCGGCGCTGCGGCACAGGACGAGGGGGCGTCGGGCGGCGGGGGCATGCCGGTCCCGGAAGGGCCTGATCCGACCTTCCGTTCCTCGCAATGTACGTCGCCCGGCCGCCGCCGTCCTCGGGCCAGCTGGGGCGGCGCCTACACCAGGTGCTGCCGGAAGAAGGCCAGGCACCTCTCCCACGCCACCTTGGCCGCGCCGGAGTCGTAGACCTCCTTGCGGTCCGAGTTCATGAAGGCGTGGTGGCCCTGGTAGTGGTGGATCTCGAACTTCTTCCCCGCGGCCCGCAGCTTCTTCTCGAAGTCGGCGACCACCGCCGGCGTGCACCAGTCGTCGTCGCTGGCGAAGTGCCCCTGGAACGGGACGCGGACGTCCTTCGCCGCCGCAACGCTCTCCGGCGGCAGGCCGTAGAAGCACACCGCCGCGTCCAGCTCGGGGATGCGGACCGCGCCGATGACGGTCACCGCCCCGCCCATGCAGAAGCCGGTCAGGCCCACCTTGCCGCCGCGGGCCTTGAGGTACTTGACCGCGCCCCGCACCGCCTCGTCGGTGGTGGCCTTGAAGTCGAGCGTGCCCATGGCGGCGTTGGCGGCGGCCGAGTCGTGGTAGGGGACCACCTTGCCTCCGTAGAGATCGGGCGCCAGCGCGTGGAGCCCGGCCTCGGCCAGGCGGTCGCACACCGACTTGATCTGGCCCTGAAGGCCCCACCACTCCTGGATCACCACCACCCCCGGCGCCTTGGGGTCCTTGGCCTCGGCCAGGTACCCCTGGGCCGTTCCGCCGCTGGTGCGGGGAAAC
>Ga0079037_100000122_pt1 | contig 27594 bp, 26 predicted proteins | sample Mud3Dept4metaG_FD_71479 | JGI IMG/M metagenome (GOLD analysis project Ga0079037, IMG submission 71479) | Freshwater wetland microbial communities from Ohio, USA, analyzing the effect of biotic and abiotic controls - Mud 3 Core 4 Depth 4 metaG | ecosystem: Environmental > Aquatic > Freshwater >... | reverse complement strand
AGGGTCTCGAGCTTGCCGCGGGAAAGCCTCAGCTCGCCCTCGCGCCGGGCCGTCTCCGCCTCGGTCTCCTCCTGGGCCTTGCGCAGCGCCGAGAGCTCCTGCCGCAGGCCGCGAATCTCGCGCAGGTCCCGCTCTCCGGTCACCTCCCGCTCCGCGGTGGGCTCCGCCAAGGGGAGGATCTCGGAGACGCTCCACGACTCGGCGGGCGGCGGGGCGGCCGCGGGGCCGGGTGACACCACCGGGATCCCGGCGGCGCGCAGCGCCTCCTGGCTCGCGCCGCGGACGGCGGCTGCCTCCGGCGTTGGCGGGGCCGCGGCCGGGGCCTCGGCCGGGCCCGGGGCAGGCTCCTCGTCGGCTCCGGACCCGAGAGCCTCCAGCGCGGCGTCGGCCTCGGCCTCGAGCGCCTCGGTCGGCGCCGTCCCCGGCCGCTCGTCCTCCGGGGGAAGGCGCTCGGCGCCAGCTTGGGCCTCCGCGGCCCGGGGCGCCGCGGTCGCCTCCGGCTCGCGGGAGATGGCCTCGAAGGCGCTGTCGAGGAGCTTCAGGTCCTCGTCCTCCTCCGGGAGGGCCCCCGCGGCGGGTCGGGCGGCGGCCTTGGCCGGGGCGACGGGCTCGGCCTCCACGGGCTCGAGCTCGGCGTCGGAGAGCGGCAGGACCTCCTCCTCGGCGGCGACCTCGGGGAGCCCGACCAGGGCCCCCAGCCGCTCCACCAGCGCCGCCCCGCCGAAGGGCTTGATGAGGTAGTCCTCGGCGCGGGTCTTGAGCTTGCGGTGCTGCTCGAAGGTCTCGGGCGTCGCCTCGGAGCTGGTGATGACGAGCGGGATGGTCCGCAGGGCGTCGTCCTTCTTGAGCTTGTTGCAGATCGAGTATCCCGACATCTTGGGAAGCTCGACGCACAGGACGATGGCGTCCGGCCGGTCGACGCGCGCCAGCTCGAGGCCCTCCTTGCCGTCGCCGCTCACCCGGACCGCGAACCCCTTGCCATCCAGGGCGGACGCGAGCTCCCCGGCGAAGGCGGAATCGCTCTCGATGATCAGGATTTTCTTGGACATTCCCGGGATCTTCCCGCGGAAATCCGAGAGTGTCAAAGAACCGCCCGGCGAGTCGCGGCGGGGGCTCAGCGGTCGGCGGCAGCCTGGGCGGTCTCGACCAGGCGCACCAGGTCGGCCTCGTCGAGGTCCGAGACCAGCGAGTAGACGATCTCGTTCCGGCGCCACACCGCGATGTTGTAGCCGCGGGCGTTCACCATCCGGACGGTGGACGGCCCGACCTGGACCTGGCGGCCGCCCCCGCCGATGCGCTGGTCCGGGTCGTCGATGATGTAGAGGCCGACCTGGCCCCGGGGCAGCTCGTAGCGCATGTAGGCGGCCGGGCGGTCGCGCAGCTGCGACAGGCGGGCGCCCATGAGCTTCATCCCCTGGGCCCGGAAGGCGGGAGGCCGGGGGTTGAAGTCCAGCTTGCTGGCCAGCAGGCCGGGGATGGCCTCCGGCGCCACCGAGGCGGCGTTCACCTCCAGCGGAAGGTCGCGGGCGTGCTTGCGCACCGCCTCGTCGATGAGCGGGTCGGCCCCGCCCTGGGTGGCGAGCACCACCATCACGCCGGCGGCCGCGGCGGCCACGGCGCCCAGCGACACCGGCCATGGGGCCCAGCGGCGAGCCGGGCGCGCCTCCCGGTCGAGCGCGGCCGAGATGCGCTCCTGCAGCCCGGCCGGGGCGGTCCCGGCCGGAGAGCCCGGGCCCATCGCCTCCCGGAGCTTGGCCCGCAGCCGCGATCGGGCCCGGGCCTCGCGCTCCACCAAGGTGCGGCACGGCTCGCACTCGGAGAGGTGCCGCGAGAGCTCGGCCTCCTCCCGGCCCTCGAACTCCCCGTCGAGGAAGGGCTCGAGGGAGCGCGCCATTTCGCCACAGCTGATGGAGGCGGGCGTGCCGTGGGGGTCGATGGACATGGTTCCTCGCCGCTCGCTCAGGCTCCGGAGTTCCGCTTCCGCCGGTACTCCTCGAGGTCGATTCGCTCGCCGGTCGGCCCTGGCGGGAGCACGCCGGCCTCCACCGCGTAGCCGGCGAGGCTCTTCTGGAGCAGGCGCCGGCCCCGGAAGAGCCGGCTCATCACCGTGCCCACCGGGACGTCGAGGATGTCGGCGATCTCCCGGTAGGAGAAGTCCTGGAGGTCGGCCAGGATGACCGCCATGCGGAAGTCGATCGGCACCGCGTCGAGCGCCTCCAGCACGTCGTCGCTGAGCAGCCGGTCGATGAAGTGCTGCTCCGGGTTCTCGGCCTGGTCGGTGGCCTCACGCGAGATGACGCGTTCCTGGACCGCCTGCTGCTCCGGCCCGTCGACGAGGGAGCGCTCCTTCACCGAGCGGCGATACCGGTTGATGAAGGTGTTGGTGAGGATCTTGAACAGCCATGCCTTGATGTTGGTGCCGCGCTCGAAGCGATCGAAGAACCGGAAGGCCCGCAGGTAGGTGTCCTGCACCAGGTCCTCGGCGTCCCGCTGGTTCTTGGTGAGACGGAGGGCGGCCGCGTAGAGGCCGTCGAGGTGCTTGACGGCGAGCGCCTCGAACTCGTTCCGCGTCCGGTCGGCCGTCCTGTCGAACACGCGCGAGGCTCCCTTTCCGCTGCGACCGGTAGAACACCCGCTTCGCCGACCCGATTCCCGGCCGGTCCAGCCCTCCCGGGATCCGCATTCGGCCCCCGGAACCACTCGAGAATTCATACCTGGAGCGGCCGGCCCGCGCACGGCAATCGCGCCGCGCCGTGTTATAAACCGGGCCGCCTCGCGCCATGCCCCGCCTGCTGTTCGCCGACTCGCGCGGCGTGGTCTACGACCACCCCCGCCTCAACGCCGCCGCCCGGAGCGGCGACCGGCTCCTGCGTCCCCGGGAGCGGGCCACCCGGCTGCCCGAGGGAGGGGCGCTGTGTCTGCTGCCGGGGCGCCTCCCGGTGGGGATCGATCCGGACACCGGGGAGACGGTGGTGCTGCGGGAGGTCCGGGTGGGACGCCGCACCTTCGCGCCGGTGGCCGTCGGGGCCACCCTGCCGCCCGGCTTCACCCGCACCCTCCTGCCCGCCGCAGCGCGCCCGGCCCTGGCGGCCGCCGCCAGCCCGGTGCTGCCGCAGTGGGCCTACACCGCCGCCGGCCTCGGGCCCGACGGCCCGGTCGCCTGGGCGCTCCACACCGACCGGCGCCACCACTGGAGCCCCTCGACCCATTCGACGCCCGACCTCCCCGGACGGATCGCGAAGGTGCTCGCCGGAAGCGCCAACCCGATCTACCGGCAGCTGGCCCGCTGCGCCCTCGATTACCGCTGCTTCACGGCGCAGAACACCTTCTACGGCCGGGACGAAGGCGCCATCCCCGCCTCGGCCTCCTGCAACGCGGCCTGCGTGGGATGCCTGTCGGAGCAGGAGGAGGGGATGCCTCCGCCGAGCCACGCCCGCATCCGCACCTCGCCCTCGGCCGAGGAGATGGCCGAGGTCGGGGCGCGGCACCTGTCCCTCGCCGGAGGCCGAACCATGGTGAGCTTCGGCCAGGGCTGCGAGGGGGAGCCGCTCCTGCGCTGGAAGGAGATCGCCCGGGCCATCCGGGCCATGCGTCGCGCCACCTCTCGCGGCTCGATCAACGTCAACACCAACGGCTCCATGCCGGACGCCCTCGAGGCGCTGGCGGACGCGGGGCTCGACGCCTGCCGCATCTCCGTCAACAGCGCCTCCAGCGACCTGTACCAGGCCTACTACCGGCCGCGCGGCTACGGCCTCGGCGAGGTGGAGGCCTCGATGCGCCTCGCCCGCAGGCGCGGGATCTACCTGGCGCTGAACCTCCTCACCTTCCCCGGCGTGAGCGACCGGGAGGAGGAGGTGGACCGCCTGTGCCGGCTGGTGCGGCGCACCGGCGTCGACCAGGTGCAGACCCGCCCGCTGGCGATGGACCCCGACGTCTACATGGAGCTGGCGCGCGGGCGGGGAGGAGGCGGCCGGCCGCTGGGCATTCGGGCGCTCGTCCGGGCCTTGCGGGAGGCCCGGCCCGGGCTGGTGGTGGGGAACTTCGCTCGTGGTCTGCGCGAGCGGGGACCGAGGACGGCCGCGTGACGCTGGCCGCCGCCGCGCTGGAGCTTCGCAAGGACCTGGCCCGCCACCTTCGCGCTGGTCATCCCTGGGTCTTCCGCAAGGCGGTGGAGCGGGCGCCATCCCGGCTCCCGCCCGGCGCGGTGGTGGACGTGGTCGAGCAGGGGCGCTTCGTCGCCCGCGGCTACTACGACCCGCACTCGGCCATCGCGGTCCGCATCCTGACGCGCGAGGCCGCCGAGCCCATCGACGCCGCCTTCTGGCGCCGGCGGGTGGCGCGGGCGCTGGCGCTTCGCCGGGAGCTGGTGCACGGGACGACCGGCTACCGCCTGGTGCACGGCGAGTCGGACGGGCTCCCGGGGGTGGTGGTCGACCGCTACGACCGCTTTGCGGTGATCAAGCTGCACTCGGCCGGCCTCACCCCGCACCGGGGCGAGATCGTCGAGGCGGTGCGGGCCGAGGTGCCCGACCTGGCGGGCGTCTACGGCCGCGACGAGATCCCGCGCGACGACGACGAGGAGGGAGGGAGGCCCGAGGGGCGGGTGCTGTGGGGCGCCGAGCCCCCGGATCGCGTCGAGATCGTGGAGCACGGCATGCGACTCCTGGTCGACGTTCGCCGGGGCCAGAAGACCGGGCTGTTCCTCGACCAGCGCGAGAACCGGCGGCTGGTCCGCGAGCTGGCTCGCGGCCGGCCCTCGGCGCTCAACTGCTTCAGCTACACCGGGGGGTTCTCGGTCGCGGCGGCGCTGGGCGGCTCGGCCGAGGTGACCTCGGTGGACGTCGACCGCGAGGCGCTGGAGCTGGCCCGGGAGAACTTCCGCAAGAACGGCCTCGACCCGGCCCGCCACCTCTTCGCCGCGGAAGACGCCTTCGAGACCCTGGCCCGGCTCAAGCGGGAGGGGCGGCGCTTCGACCTCCTGGTCTGCGACCCGCCGGCCTTCGCCAAGTCGCAGCGCGCCGTCGAGTCGGCCGTCGCCGGCTACGCCTCCCTGAACCGGGCGGCGCTGGCGGTGCTGGCGCCGGGCGGGCTGCTCGTCACCGCCAGCTGCAGCGCACGGGTGTCGGCCGAGCAGTTCTTCGACGCGGTCAAGGAGGCGGCCTTCAAGGCCCGGGTCGAGCTGCAGCTGGTGGAGGAGCGGCGCCAGCCCCCGGACCACCCGGTCTCCCCCCAGTTCAAGGAGGGCCGCTACCTCAAGGTGCTGGTCTTCCGGAGGGCCAGCTGATGGTCCTGGCGGGGCAGTTCCTGGAGCGGCCGGCGCTGATCGACGCGGGCGGCGTCACGCTCGAGGGGCTGTACCACCGCGGCGACCGCTCGCCGGCCCTGCTGCTCTGCCCGCCGCTCGGCCGGGACGGCGGCATGGACGCGCCGCCGCTCGCGGAGATGGCCTGGGCCGCCGCCCGCGCCGGCCACGCCTCGCTGCGCTTCCAGCACCGCGGCGAGGGGGCCTCGGGCGGCCGGAGCGACCCGGAACGGGCCCTCGACGACGCCGAGGCGGCGCGCCGGCACCTCGCCGAGTCCGCGCCGGCGGGCCGGCTGGCGGTGGCCGGCCTGGGGTCGGGTTGCGAGACGGCGCTCGCGCTCGCCGCCCGGAGGCCGGAGGTCGCCCGCGCCGTGCTGGTGGCGCCGGAGCGCCTTCCCGCCGCCTCGCCTCGCCTGGCGGCGCTGGCGCTCCTGCCGGAGGAGGGGTGCCGCCTGTCCGCGGAGGAGCTGCGGGAGCTGCTGGCGCCGGCCGGAGGCCTGGTGGAGCTGGTCGCCGGCGCCGACCCGCTGTTCCGAGCGGGGCTGGCGGTGGTGGGGCGCCGGGCCGTCGAGTGGATCGAGCGGGCCGACCGCTGACGCGCGGGGCCCGCGCGGCCGCTGCGTCAGGGGGTGGGACGGACGGCGAAGGCTCCGATGCCGAGCAGGAGCGCCAGCCCCAGCGCGCCCGCCGCCAGGTAGGGCGCGGGGATGTGGTGCCAGCGGAAGCGGATCGACGGGTCGGCCGGATCGCGGCGGAGGCGGGAGGCCTCGGGGGTCGGGGGCGCGGGCGAGGCAGCCCGGTAGGCGGAGGCCAGCAGCGCCAGGATCGCCGCCGCCACCGCCAGGACGGCGAGCGCCGGCCGCGGGTCCTCCACCCGGGTGCGGCCCTCCTGCGCCCCGAGCAGGACCAGCGCCGACCCGATGGCGTTGTTGGTCGCGTGCGCGGCCACCGCCGGCCAGATGGTCCCGGCCCGCCAGGATAGCCAGCCGAAGAGGATGCCGAGGAGAAGGACTGCCGGGAAGCGGATCGGGTCGACGTGCATCGCGGCGAAGAGCAGCGCGCTCCAGGCGATGGCCGCGCCGGGCCGGCGGGTGGTGAGCAGCGCGCCCTGGACGTAGCCGCGGAAGGCCACCTCCTCGGCGAACGGGGCCAGCACCGCCGCCAGGACCGCCATCGCCGCTCGCTGCAGCGGGTCTCCGCGGAAGAGCCGCGTCAGGTCGAAGAGCTCCACCCAGCTCGCGGGAAGGGCGGCCGCGGTCAGGGTGGCGAGCGAGCCGGCGGCGAAGAAGCCGACCGCGCCGCAGGCCAAGGCCAGCGCCAGCTGCGGCCCGGTGGGCCGGCGGGCCAGGCCGAGGAAGGCGGCGGGCCGCAGGTTGCTGCCCGCCGCCGCCGCGAAGGAGGGGAGCAGGAAGGCGAACACCTCGCTCCAGGCCAGGCCCAGGGCCGGGCTGACCCGCTGGGCGCTGCCCCCCAGGGCGTACAGCAGCAGAACCGAGCCGAAGAAGCCGAAGGCGCTCTTGCGCTCTCGGGCCGGCGGCCGGAGCGGTGCCGGCGTCTCGGGGGAGTGGTCGTCCACGGGTGCGGAACATGATAGGCAACCGCCCCGCCTCGCCGCCAGGCGGGCGCGGCGCGCGGCCGTCGATATCGGCGCGGGCAGGGAATCGGGAGCCGCGGCGGGATCGCGCTAGGATGTGGGCCGATGGGCGCGTTCCAGGGAAGGACGGTGGTGCTGGGCGTGGGCGGCGGCATCGCCGCCTACAAGGCCTGCGAGCTGGCTCGCCTGGTGGTGAAGGGCGGCGGACAGGTGCGGGTCGCCATGACTCGGGCCGCGACCCGTTTCGTGGGCCCGCTCACCTTCCAGGCCATCAGCGGGGCCCCGGTGCTGGTGGACCTGCTCGACCCGGAGCAGGAGCGGTCCTACGGCCACCTTCAGCTCGCTCGCGCCGCCGACCTGCTGGTGGTGGCCCCCGCCACCGCCGACCTGCTGGCCCGGCTCAGGGCCGGGATGGGGGACGACGCGGTGACCACCACCGCCCTGGCGGCAACCTGCCCGGTGCTGCTGGCCCCGGCCATGAACACGCGCATGTGGCGCAGCCGGGCGGTGCAGGAGAACCTGGCCGCGCTCCTCGACCGCGGCTGGCACGCGGTGGGACCGGCCTCCGGGGAACTCGCCGACGGCGACGTGGGGGAGGGGCGGCTCGCCGAGCCGGCCGAGATCGCCGAGGCCGCGGCGCGCCTGCTCGGGCCGCGGGACCTCGAGGGGCGGCGCGTGCTGGTCACCGCCGGCCCCACCCGCGAGCACCTCGACCCGGTGCGGTTCCTCTCCAATCCCTCGAGCGGGAAGATGGGGTTCGCCCTGGCGCGGGCGGCGGCGCGCCGGGGGGCGCAGGTGACGCTGGTGACCGGGCCGGTGGCGCTCCCCGATCCGGCCGGCCTGCGGACGGTTCGAGTCGAGAGCGCGCAGCAGATGAGCGAGGCCTGCGCGGCCGCCGCCGAGGGGATGGACCTGTTCGTGGGCGCCGCCGCCGTCTCCGACTACCGGCCGCGCTGGGCGCTGGAGCAAAAGATGAAGAAGGGCGAGGGCGACGAGACGCTGGTGCTGACCCGCACGCCGGACATCCTCGGGTCGATGGGCGAGCGCTTCGCCGGGCGGCCGGGGGCGCCGGTGCTGGTCGGGTTCGCCGCCGAGACGCAGGAGGTCGTGGCCAACGCCCGCGAGAAGCTCCGCCGCAAGCGTTGCGACCTGGTGGTGGCGAACCGCGTCGGGCAGCCCGGGGCGGGATTCGCCTCCGATGCGAACCGGGTCACGCTGGTGGCGGCGGGCGAGGCGGCCGACCTGGAGGGCTCGAAGGAGCGAATCGCCGACGCCATCCTCGACTGGGCGGTGCCGCTGCTCGACGCGCGCCGCCCGCGGTAGGAGCCACCGCGGAACCTGCGCGCCGTGCCGCGCGGCTGCTAGGCGGCCAGCCGCGCCACGCTCGCCGGGAGCACCAGCTTTCCGTGGATGCCGCGCCGGAAGGCGTCGCGCGCCTCCTCCACCAGGGCGGATGCCTCCGCCAGGCGGAGCGAGCCCGCCCGCACCCTGGCCTGCAGGGCTCGGCGCAGGTCGAGGGCGGCGCGGATGTTCCGCGCCCCGGTGGCGTCGGCGTGGGCCGCCGGGCAGCGCTCGCCCTCCTCCAGCAGGCCGACCACCGCGGCGACCGACAGGCGCCGCGTCTCCGCGACCAGATCGGCCTCGAGGGGCAGGTTGCGCTCGCGCGCCAGCGCCAGGCGGGAAAGCCGCTGGAAGCCCCTGTTCCGGGCGCTGGCGAGGAGGGTGCCGAAGAGCTGGCGCGACACCCCGAACGGGATCACCGACGCCCCGACCAGGTTCCGCCGCAGGAAGCGGTCGTGCCAGCGGAAGTCCGGCTGGCAGACGTTTCGGGCGAGCCTCACCAGGCCCGGGTCCATCCGCTGCTCGTAGCGCAGCTCCCAGTAGGCGTGGGTGGCGCCCCGCTTGCGGAAGGAGGCCAGGGTCTTCCAGGGCACGAAGTAGTTGTGGGCCACCGTGTCGGCCGCCAGGTGCGCCAGGAAGCCGAGGGCGAAGGCCTGCTCGGCGGCGCCGCGGGCCTTCCGGTAGACGTTGAAGCCCACTCGCCAGTTGTGACAATGGTAGACGTGACGGGCGAGGTTCTTGCCGACCACGATGTCGGCGGCCAGGGACCCGTAGAGGAACTCGCTGGCGAAGTCCTGGAGCAGCAGGCGCATCGAGGACCGCGCCAACGAGGCGCTGGCGAGCGCCTGCGCGGAGAAGTCGAGATGGGCGAGCGGGCCCCAGGCCTGGGCCTCGCCTGGCAGGAGCAGGATGACGAGGGCGATGGAGGCGAGTGCGGCGGTGGAGAGGAGCCGCGACGGCGAGGCCGGCTGCATGCGGCCTTCGAGTGTACGGTCGGCCCTCGGGGGCCGCAACGCTGCGGCGAGCGTGAGGTGGATGTGAGCGGGCGCGCACAGGGAATCGCCCCGGAGCTCCGGGCGCTGGCGGCCGACCTGCTGCGCCACCTCGAGTGGCTGCGGGACAGCGGCGTGCGGGAGGTGCCCCCCGCGCCGCCGCGGCAGGCTCGCCGCTCCGCGCCGCCGCCGGGCGCTCCCGCCGAGCCCAGGCCTGCCGCCGCGGCAGCCGCTGCCGGCGCCTACTCGCTCGCCGGGAAGGGTTGCGGCAGCGACGAGCTGCTCGCGGTCCGCCGCGACCTCGGCGAGTGCAGCCGCTGCAAGCTGGCCGGCGGCCGCAGGACGCTGGTCTTCGGGGTGGGGAACCCCCGCGCCGAGCTCGTGTTCGTGGGGGAGGGGCCGGGGGCGGACGAGGACGAGCAGGGCGAGCCCTTCGTCGGGCGCGCCGGGCAGCTGCTCACGCGCATGATCGGGGCCATGGGGTTCCGGCGTGAGGAGGTCTACATCGCCAACGTGGTGAAGTGCCGGCCCCCGGGCAACCGCGACCCCGAGCCCGACGAGATCGAGTCCTGCGAGCCGTTCCTCAAGGCCCAGATCGCCGCCATCCGGCCGCGGGTGGTGGTGGCGCTGGGGCGCTTCGCGGTGCAGACGCTGCTCCGCGATCCGACGCCCATCAGCCGCCAGCGCGGGCGCTGGCGCGAGTACGCCGGCGTGAAGCTGATGCCGACCTTCCACCCTGCCTACCTGCTGCGCAATCCGGAGGAGAAGAAGAAGGCCTGGGAGGACCTGCAGCTGGTGATGGCGGAGTTCGGCAAGAAGCCGGAGGGGAAGAGGTGAGAGCCATGCACGCGCTGCGCCCCTGGAAGGCCCTGCGCCGGGCCGCCCTCCTCTCGGCCCTGCTCGCCGGTGCGATGGGCCTCGCCGCTCCCGGACCGCAGCCGGCCGGCTCGCCGCGGGTACTCTCCCTGACGGTGGCGGCGCCCATCACCAGCGGGACCGCCGAGTACGTGGAGGCCGGGCTCAAGCGGGCCCAGGCCGAGGGGTTCGACGCCCTGGCCATCACCCTCGACACCCCCGGCGGTCACCTGGAGGCGACGCGGGACATCGTGCAGCGGATGCTCGCGAGCGAGGTGCCGCTCGTGGTCTGGGTGGGGCCGGCCGGGGCGCGGGCTGGCTCCGCCGGCGTATTCATCACCCTGGCCGCCCACGTGGCGGCCATGGCGCCGGCCTCGAACATCGGTGCCGCCCACCCGGTGCTGGCGGGCGGCGGCGACGTCGAGAAGGAGGGCGGCAAGGACATGGCCCGGAAGGTGGAGAACGACACCGCCGCCTTCGCCCGCAGCGTCGCCAAGGCCCGGGGCCGCAACCAGGACTGGGCCGAGAAGGCGGTGCGGGAGAGCGTCTCCGCGACCGCCGAGGAGGCGCTGCGCCTCAAGGTGGTGGACCTCCTGGCCCCCGACCTGCCCTCGGTGCTGGCCGCCGGCGACGGCCGGACGGTGGAGACCTCCGCGGGACCCCGGACGATGCGCCTGCGCGGCGCCACGATCGAGCCGCTTCAAATGACCGTCCGGCAGCGGGTGCTGGCCTTCCTCTCCGACCCGAACGTGGCGGCGCTGCTGATGCTCCTCGGGACGCTGGGAATCGCCCTCGAGTTCTACCACCCGGGATCCATCCTCCCCGGCGCGGTGGGAGGCTTCCTGCTCTTCCTGGCCTTCCTCTCCATGCGGGTCATCCCGGTCAACGTCGGGGCGGTGGTGCTGCTGCTCGCCGGGGTGGCGCTGCTGGTCCTCGAGGGCTACACCACCACCCACGGCGTGGCGGGGGTGGCGGGCGCGGCCTGCATCGCGCTGGGGACGGCCCTCTTCATCGACAAGTCCTCGGCCGAGTACCACTTCGACCCGGCCCTCTTCACCCTCTCCCCGGCGGTGGTCTGGCCCACGCCCCTGGCTGTGTCGGCCATCATGGGGTTCGTCGCCTGGAAGGTGGTCCGCTCGCGTCGCGAGCGGCTGGTGGCCGGCGCGCAGGGGCTCCTCGGCGAGAGCGGCGAGGCCCTCTCCGAGGTCGGCCCGGAGGGCGGGGAGGTCTTCGTGCACGGCGAGTACTGGCGCGCGCGCGCCGCGACCCCCGTCCGGCGCGGCGCCCGGGTGCGGGTGACCGCGGTGGACGGCCTCACCGTGACGGTGGTGGCCGTGGAGGAGCCGCTGCGGTAGAACCCCTGCACCGCCCCCAGGGGCGAAGAAGGAGGTCGCATGCCCGCGCTCGGACTGCTCATCCCGGTGGCACTGGTGATCGGCTGGTTCTTCCTCGGCCTCCGCATCATCAACGAGTACGAGCAGGGGGTGGTGCTCCGCCTCGGGCGGTACGTGGGCCTCAAGACCGCCGGGCTCAAGTGGATCATCCCCTTCGTCGACCGGATGATCGTCATCGACATGCGCGTCACCGCCGAGCAGGTGCCGCCCCAGGACGTCATCACCCGCGACAACGTCTCGGTGAAGGTGAACGCGGTCATCTACTTCCGGGTGGTCCAGGCCGACCGCGCCTTCCTGCAGGTGACCGACTTCCTCTTCGCCACCAGCCAGTTCGCCCAGACCACGCTCCGGTCGGTGCTCGGCCAGGTGGACCTCGACGACCTGCTGTCGCAGCGGGACAAGATCAACCGGCAGCTGCAGGAGATCATCGACCGCCACACCGAGCCCTGGGGGGTGAAGGTCACCGCGGTCGAGGTGAAGCAGGTGGACCTCCCCGAGGAGATGCGCCGCGCCATGGCCAAGCAGGCCGAGGCGGAGCGGGAGCGCCGCTCCAAGGTCATCGCCGCCGAGGGCGAGTACCAGGCGGCGGAGAAGCTCGGCCAGGCGGCCGACGTCATCACCCGTTCTCCCGGGGCCCTGCAGCTGCGCTACCTCCAGACGCTGGTCGAGATCGCCTCCGAGAAGAACTCCACCGTGGTCTTCCCGCTGCCCATCGAGCTGGTGAAGCCCTTCCTGCAGCTCGCCGAGAAGCCCAAGTAGGCGCGCGGCGGCTCCGCCCCGGGCGGGAGGGACGCCCCCGGGGTGGCGCGGCCCGTCTCACCTTGACGCTCCCCGCGCCGGCACCTATGTTCGCGGCGCCCGGCCGCGCTCGTCCGGCCGGTACCCTCTCCTGCGAGGTACGCCATGCCTGGTCGCGAAGTGGTGATCGTCGGTGCCGCCCGGACTCCCGTCGGCTCCTACCTCGGCTCGCTCGCCGCCGTCACCGCCCCGCGGCTCGGCGCGGCCGCCATCCGCGAGGCGCTCGCCCGCGCCCGGGTCGAGCCCTCGGCGGTGGAGGAGGTGATCATGGGCAACGTGCTCCAGGCCGGGGTGGGCCAGGCCCCGGCCAGACAGGCCGCCCTGGCGGCCGGGATCCCGGAGTCGGTGCCGGCCTGGACCCTGAACAAGGTGTGCGGCTCGGGCCTGAAGGCGGTCATCAGCGGCGCCCAGGCCATCGCGCTCGGCGACGCCGAGGTGGTGGTGGCCGGCGGCATGGAGTCGATGTCCAACGTGCCCTATTACTCCAAGGCGCTGCGCACCGGCGCCCGCATGGGCAACGCCGAGATGCTGGACGGCATGATTCACGACGGCCTGTGGGACGTCTACAACCAGGTCCACATGGGCGTGTGCGCCGAGGACTGCGCCAGCCGGCACGGGATCTCGCGGTCGGCCCAGGACGAATACGCGCTCGAGTCCACCCGCCGCGCCATCGAGGCGCAGAAGAAGGGCCTCTTCCAGGCGGAGATCGTGCCGGTGGAGATCGAGGGCAAGAAGGGCGAGAAGACGGTGGTGGCAGAGGACGAGGGCCCGAAGTCGGCCAAGCCGGACAAGATCCCGACCCTGAAGCCGGTGTTCAAGAAGGATGGGACCGTCACTGCCGCCAACGCCTCCTCCATCAACGACGGGGGAGCGGCGGTGGTGCTCATGAGCGGCGAGCGCGCCCGGAAGGAGGGCCGGCCGGTGCTGGCCCGCGTCACCGCCTGGGGCGGCGCAGCGCGCAAGCCCATGGAGTTCACCGACGCGCCCGCCGACGCCATCCGCAAGACGCTCCAGAAGGCCGGGCTCTCGGTGAAGGACGTGGACCTGTGGGAGATCAACGAGGCCTTCGCCGTGGTCTCGGTCGCCAACAACCGCCTGCTCGGGCTGGACGGGAGGGCCGTCAACGTGCGCGGCGGGGCGGTGGCCCTCGGGCACCCCATCGGCGCCAGCGGGACCCGCATCCTGGTGACGCTGCTGCACGCCATGCGCGACCACGACCGCAAGCGCGGGCTGGCCAGCCTGTGCATCGGCGGTGGCGAGGCGGTGGCGGTGGTGGTGGAGCGGCCATGAACAAGCTCTTCCCCTCGGCCGACGCCGCCGTCGCCGACATCCCCGACGGCGCCACCCTGATGGTGGGCGGCTTCGGGCTGTGCGGGAACCCGGAGAACCTCATCGCCGCCCTGCACCGCAAGGGGGTCAAGGACCTCACCATCATCTCGAACAACTGCGGCACCACCGACCAGGGGCTGGGGGTGCTGCTCAAGGCGCGCCAGGTGAGGAAGATGGTCTCCTCCTACGTGGGGGAGAACAAGGAGTTCGAGCGCCAGTTCCTCTCCGGCGAGCTGGAGGTGGAGCTGGCGCCGCAGGGCACGCTGGCCGAGCGCATCCGCGCCGGCGGTGCGGGCATCGGCGGCTTCTACACCCCGACCGGGGTGGGGACCCAGGTGGCGGAGGGCAAGGAGACGCGCGTCATCGGCGGTCGCGAGTACCTGCTGGAGATGCCGCTCAAGGCCGATTTCTCCCTGGTCCACGCCTGGAAGGCCGACAAGTGGGGGAACCTGCTGTTCCACAAGACCGCCCGCAACTTCAACCCCATGATGTGCGGCGCCGGCAAGGTGTGCATCGTCGAGGTCGAGCACCTGGTCGAGGTCGGCGAGATCGACCCCGACGCGGTGCACGTCCCGAGCATCTACGTTCAGCGGCTGGTCCAGGCCCGAGATCTGGAGAAGCCCATCGAGCGGCGCACCGTGCGCCAGCGGGCGAGGTGAGCGATGCCGTTGACCCGCGAGCAGATCGCCAGGCGCGTGGCCCAGGAGCTCAGGGATGGCTTCTACGTGAACCTGGGCATCGGCATGCCCACCCTGGTCTCGAACTTCGTCCCCCCGGGCATCGAGGTGGTGCTGCAGTCGGAGAACGGCATGCTCGGGGTGGGGCCCTATCCCTACGAGGGCTCGGAGGACGCCGACCTCATCAACGCCGGGAAGGAGACGGTCACCGAGATCCCCGGCACGGCCTTCTTCTCCTCGGCCGAGTCCTTCGCCATGATCCGCGGAGGCCACATCGACCTCGCCATCCTCGGGGCCATGGAGGTCTCGGAGCGCGGCGACCTCGCCAACTGGATGATCCCCGGGAAGATGGTGAAGGGGATGGGCGGCGGGATGGACCTCGTCGCCGGCGCCAGGCGCGTCATCGTGATGATGGAGCACGCCACCAAGGAGGGGAAGCCCAAGATCCTCCGGCAGTGCACGCTCCCCATCACCGGCCGGCGCTGCGTCTCCGCCATCTGCAGCGACTACGCCTGGCTCGACGTGACCCCCGACGGCCTGGCGTTGCGCGAGCTGGCCCCCGGGGTGGACGCCGCCCAGGTGCAGGCCATCACCGAGCCCCGGCTGGTGGTGGCCCCCGGCGTGAAGACCATGAAGGTCTAGGGCGGCCGTGGCGCGCGCCCGCAAGGCCCACGCCGGCCGCGGCTCCGCGACGGTCCGCGGCCCGCCGCTGGTGACCCTGCTCACCGACTTCGGGGCCGGATCGGGATACCCGGCCCAGATGAAGGGGGTGGTGCTGTCGGCGCTGCCCGGCGCCCAGGTGGTGGACCTCTCCCACGAGGTCCCCCCCTTCGACGTCCTCCGGGGAGCGCTGCTGCTCGAGGCCTGCGTGCCGCATTTCCCGGTCCGCGCCGTGCACTGTGCCGTGGTCGACCCCGGGGTGGGGACGGCGCGGCGGCCCGTCTGCCTGGTGGACCGGGCCGGCCGCCGGCTGGTCGGGCCGGACAACGGGCTCTTCACCCCCTTCCTGGAGGGCGGGCGGGCCTACCTGCTCTCCTCGGTCCCCACCCCGCGCAGCGCCACCTTCCACGGACGGGACCTGTTCGCGCCGGTGGCCGCCTGGATCGCCGGCGGCGGCGACCCCTCCCGGCTCGGGCCCCGGGTGCCCGACCCGGTGCGGCTCGACTGGCCCGAGCCCGTCCGGCGCGGACGCCGGCTCGAGGGCGCGTGCCTCGCCCCCGACTCCTTCGGGAACGTGCTCACCACCATCGCCGTGGGTCACCTGGCCGCGGGGCGGGGCGTGCGCCGGGTGGAGGTCGGCGGCCGCCGGGCCCGCTTCGTGCGCACCTTCGGTGAAGGCGAGCACGGGGAGCTGCTGGCGCTGGTCGGCAGCGGAGGCCGCCTGGAGATCGCCGTCCGGGAGGGCCGGGCCTGGGGGAGCCGGGGCGTGCGCCGGGGGGCGCGTGTGGTCGTCCTCCTGACCTAGCGCCACCGGGTGGGTGTCGCGACCATCCCTGGGACCGGGCGCTTGCCAGCCGGTCCCCCCCTGCTACACTCGGACCGGATGGCCACGGCCAAGCATGCGAGCGACAACAAGCGCAAGGCGCTCCGGCTGCAGCACGAGCTCCCGGTCGCATACCGCAGCGTCGGCAGCTTCATCTCCGACTGGGCCACCAACATCAGCCAGGGCGGCATCTTCATCAACTCCCGCAAGCCGCTGCCGGTCGGGACGGTGGTGAAGATCATCGTCCAGCTGCCCAACGCCGCCTTCCCCTTCGACCTGGTCGGGCGCGTGACGCGCGTCACCGCCTACGACAACCACTCCAACCTGGTGCCGGGCATGGGGATCGAGTTCACCGACGTCGATCCGGTGAAGCGGGAGAAGATCCAGGCCTTCGTCGACCAGCTGCGCAACGAGCTCGGCGCCTGAACTGCCCGACAGGCGCGGCAAGGATGGCCTGCCAGGTCGCCGTTGCTGGCCGTCCCTCAGGCCGATCCCGCGCCGTTCGTTGCCCGGCGGCCGCCGGAAGCAGGAAGACGAAGGCCGCGGCACCACCGAAAGCCCGGACGACGCCGCGGCCTTCGATCGGTCCGGTTCACGGTGCGCTGTAGATCGTCCTCCCTTCCTTGATCGTCTGGACGACCCTGATGTCCTTGATCTTCATCGGGTCCACCTTGAGGGGATTCCCATCGAGGACGACCAGGTCGGCCAGCTTCCCGACCTCGAGAGAGCCCCTGGACTTCTGCTCGCCATACTGCTCGGCAGCCCAGAGGGTCATCGCCTTCAGCCCCTCCATCGGCGTGATGCGCTGGCCGGCCCCGATCACCTCGCCCGCGCGCGAGATTCGATTCACCGCGGACCACAGCATGAACATCTGGTCGAGCGGCGCCACGTAGAAGTCGGTGTGGTTGGTCGGATGCAGCCCGAGGTCGATGGCGTCGCGCATCGGGCTGAGGTACTGAGCCTGTTCCTTGCCGCGATTAGCGGTGTGGGCCTCGGCGAAGTAGTAGGTGTGCAGCGTGTAGAAGGACGGCCGGATCTTGTACTTCGCGAACTTGGCGAGCTGATCCTTGCGGACGAACTGCGTGTGGATGGTGGTGACGCTCCACGGTCGGCTGAAGTCGCCGGCGCGCGCGGCCTCGTAGGCCGTTAGGAACGCGTCGATGGCGCCGTCTCCGTTGCAGTGCAGGATCAGCGGCACGTTCAAGTCGTAGACGCGCTTGACCATAGCGTTGACGGTTTCCTGCGGGAAGGTGAGCTCGCCGCGCCATTCCTTCTCGCCGCCGGGGCCGCCGGTCAGGTAGGGCTGGCTGAAGTAGGCGGTCTTGCCCTGGGGTGAGCCGTCGATCGTGATCTTGACCCCGCCGATCTTGAGGCGGCGGTCATACCGGCCCCAGCCGGCCGCCGGGTTCTTCTCGAGGACCTTCTCGAGGTCGGTGATGAACGGGTAGGCGACGACGTCGATGACGTTCGCTCCGGCGGCGGTGGCGCGCTTCATCAGCTCCAGCTCGTCGGCGTGCGTCGCACCCTCGTGGGCCAGGGTGATCCCGGCCTCGGCGTAGAGCATCTGTCCGGCGCGCGTGGAGGCGGCCTCCTGCTCGCGCGTCGGCTTCGGCAGCGCGGAGAAGACCGGCAGGTAGGCGGTCTCCATGACGAGGCCGTACGGCTCGTTCGTGCCTTCCTTGCGCACGATGACGCCGCCGGGCGGGGTCTTCGTCTCGGAGGAGATCCCGAACTTCCGGAGCGCGGCCGAGTTCATCACGGCGCCGTGCATCGACACGTGCCCGACGAGCACCGGGTTGTCGGGGAAGGCCTTGTCCAGGTCGTCGCGGTTCAGGAGGCGGCCGTTCGGCATGACGTTCTCGTCGTAGCCGTAGCCCTGTATCAGCTCGCCCTTCGGGATCTTTTTCTGGTCGCGATAGATCGCGAGCGCGGCGACGATGCTGTCCACGTCCTTGCCGGGACCGGCGGGCGGAGCGTACAGCTTCACCTGGTTGGCCACCGTCAGCGAGCTCATGTAATGGCTGTGGGCATCGATGAAGGCGGGGAGCAGCGTCTTTCCGGCGAGGTCGACGACCTTGGTCTTGGACCCCCGGTAGCTCTTCTCGATGGACTTCCGGCTGCCGACCGCGAGGATACGGCCGCCCCGGACCGCGAGGGCCTCGGCGATGGGCTGCTTGTCGTCGACGGTGATGATGTCGCCGCCCACGTAGATGGCGGCGGCCACCTTTCGGGGCGGCGCGGCGCGGCCGGCCGTGGGCGACGCCAGGGCGAGCAGCGCGGCGAGGGAAACCAGCGTTGGGCGAGGAGACAGCGAGCGAAACATGCCGGGATCCCTCGGGTCGGGCGGAGCCGAATCGGTGCCCGTGCCGAATAGCGGGCCTCACGAGCCCGCGCAAGCTGTTCCTCCGGACTGTCGGTGAAGCGGGCGGAGCGTTCCGCATCAAGAAGCACCGGCCGTTCCCGGCTGCCCGCCCCGAACGAGGGGGTCGCCGCGGCTTGCGGTGCCGGCGAATCGCAAGGTAGGAGGGGCACGTGCGGCGGACGCTCGATATCGACGACCTGGCCCCCGGCGGAGAGGGGGTCGGCCGCGAGGGGACCCGGTCGCTGTTCGTCCCCTTCACGGCGCCGGGCGATCGCGTCGAGGTGGAGCCGGTCGCCGGAGCCGGCGCCGCTCACGCCCGGCTGCGGCGGCTGCTGACCGCGGGGCCGGACCGGGTCGTGCCCCCCTGTCCGCACTTCGGGGAACCGCTGGAGGGCGGGGAGAGGGAGGCGGCTGCCGCGCCGGAGCCGGAAGGACCGGCCGACCGGGGCTGCGGGGGGTGCGAGTGGCTGCACCTCGCCTACCGGGCGCAGCTCGCCGCCAAGGCCCGCTCGCTGGCGGAGACGCTGCGGCGGATCGGTCGCCTCGACGCTGCCGGCGCCCCCCTGCTGCCGCCGATCGAGTCGCCGAGCCCCCTCCGCTACCGTTCCCGGGCCAAGTTCCACCTCGACCGGCGGAGCGGCCGCCTGGCCTTCTTCCGCCGGCGCTCCCACGAGCCGGTCCGGCTGCGGGAGTGCTGGCTGCTCGAGCCGGCGCTCGACGCACTGCGGGAGCGGATGGGACCGGCGCTGGGGAGGGTTCGCCTCGCGCCGCGCCAGGTGGCGCTGGAGTGGTCGGAGCGCGACGGCCGCGGCTCGGCCTGGCTGGACCTCGGCGAGCCGACGCCGGCGGCGCGCGAGCGGGCCGGGCGCCTGCTGGGGGAGGTTCCCGGGCTGCAGGGCCTGGTCCTCTCCGGGGCCGAGGGCGCCCCGGCGCTGGCGGGCGACCCGGTTCTGCGCCACCAGCGCGCGCCCGGGGAGGCTGGGACGGCGCGGTCGCGGCCCGACGTCTTCCGCCAGGCGAACCGGCTCGCCAACGCGCGGCTGGTCGGGGCGACCCTCGACCTGCTGCGGCCCGAGGGGGAGGACGTCCTGGAGCTCTTCTGTGGCTCGGGCAACTTCACCGTCCCGCTGGCGCGGCGGGCGCGAGGCGTCTGGGCGGTGGAGGCGCAGGGGCCGGCCCTGGACCTGGCCCGCCTCGACCTCGAGGAGGACCCCGCCGCCGGCGGGCGCGCCCGTCTCTTCGCCGGCGACGCGCTGGCCATGGCGCGGGCCTTCGCGCGGGAGCGGGGGCCGGCGGCGCGGCGCTTCGGGGCGGTGCTGCTCGACCCGCCGCGGGAGGGAGCGCGCGGTCTGGGCCCGCTGCTGCGCGACCTGGCCGCGCCGCGGGCGGTCTACGTGTCCTGCGACCCGGCCACCCTGGCCCGCGACCTGCGAGGCTGCGTCGAGGCCGGTTACCGGGTGGCGGCGGTGCAGCCGGTCGACATGTTCCCGCAGACCCACCACGTGGAGGCGGTGGCCCTGCTGGAGCGTTAGGCGCCCGGGTTCGCACCGGCGGTGGACCGCGAGACGGCGAGCGCCTGGAGCGCCGCCAGCCGCTCGAGCAGGGTGGGGTGGGAGTGGTGCCACCGGGCGTACCAGGGATGGGGGTCCAGGTTGGCGAGGTTCTCGCCGTTGAGCTTCACCAGCGCGGAGGCGAGCGCGCCGGGCTCTCGCGTCAACTCCGCCGAGTAGCGGTCGGCCGCGAACTCGTGGCGGCGGGAAAGCCAGGCGCCGAGGGGCTCGAGGAAGAAGGTGAAGCTGGGCCCCGCCAGGGCGAAGAGGGTCACCGCGGCGTGCAGGGAGGGGCGCTCGAAGCCGAAGGCCTCGAAGAGCGGCAGCCAGTCGACGAGAAGCGACAGGACGAACAGCCCGGCCAGGCTGGTCGCGAGGCCCAGCGCCAGCCGCCGCTGCACGTGCCGCAGCTTGAAGTGGCCGACCTCGTGGGCCAGCACCGCCGCCGATTCCTCCGGCGACATGCGCTCGACCAGGGTGTCGAAGAGGACGATGCGGGGCCGGACCAGCCCCATGAAGTAGGCGTTGGAGTGGCCGGAGCGCCGCGAGGCGTCCATGACGAAGAGGCCGCGGTTGCGGAAGCCGGCCCGGGCCGCGAGGTCCTCGAGCCGCTCCCGCAGCGCCCCCGGCGGGAGCGGCGAGAAGCGGTTGAAGAGAGGCGCGATCAGGCTGGGGTAGAGCCACAGCAGCACCACCTGGACCGCGCACAGGAATGCGAAGAGCCACAGCCACCAGTGGCGGCCGGTCCCGGCCATGAAGGCGTGGACCGCCCAGAGGAGCGGCAGGCCCAGGGCGGCGGAGAGCGCCAGCCCCTTGAGCCGGTCGGCGAGCCACAGGCCCGGGGTGGTGCGGTTGAAGCCGAAGCGGGCCTCCACGGCGAAGGTGCGGTAGAGGCCGAAGGGGAGGTGCGCCAGGGAGAGGAGGAGCGCCAGCGCGGCCAGGAAGGCGACGAAGCGGCTCGCCCCGGCGAGACCCCCGCGGCCGAGGAGGCCGTCCAGCGCCGGGAGCAGCCCGGAGAGGAGCACGGTCGCGGTGAGGAGCGCCCCGTAGGCACCCTGGACCAGCGCCAGCCTCCCGTTGGCCAGCGTGTAGGCCTGGCTGCGCCGGGCCGTGTCCTCCGGGATACGCCCGGCCAGGGGAGCCGGGACCTCTCCACCCGAGCGCGCCACCCGCCGGAGGTTCAGCGCCAGGAGGCCCGTCTCCACCACGTACTGCAGGAGGAAGAAGAGGAGGAAGGCCAGCAGCACCAGGGAGGCCACGTCCGCCCTCACCGCCCGCCGGGGCGGGGCCCGCCGTCCGACGTCCGCCGCTGGCCCTGGTAGACGATGCGCCCGTCGCGGAGCTCGAGCACCCGGTTGACGCAGGGGAGGACCTCGCCGTCGTGGTGCGTCACCAGCACCACCCGGGTGCCGCCCTGGCAGAGGCCCTCGATGAGCTCCATCATCTCCACCCGGCTGCGCGGGTCGAGGCCGTTGAAGGGCTCGTCGAGCAGGAGCACCTCCGGGTCGCGCACCAGCGCCCGGGCCAGGAGCAGCTTGCGCATCTCGCCGTAGGAAAGGGAGTGGATGCGGCGCCCCGCCAGGTGGCCGATCCCCAGCCGTTCCATCCAGCGCCGCGCCGCCTCCCGCTGCCCCGCCGAGGGCTCGTCGCCGAGCCCGATGCTGGCGAAGAAGCCGGAGAGGACCACCTCCTCGCCCAGGTGGTCGGCGCGGTGGTCCGATTGCAGCTGCGGGGTCACCAGCCCGACCCGTGCCTTCACCTCCCAGACGCTGGCGCGCTCTCCCAGGTCGAGGCGCCGGACCTTTCCTCCCGGCGCCGCGTGCTCCTCGCCGCAGAGGAGCCGCAGGAAGGTCGACTTGCCGGCCCCGTTGGGCCCGCGCACCGCCCAGTTCTCCCCCTCCCGCATCCGCCAGGTGAGGTCCCGGAGGACCCGCCGGCCCTCGACGAGGACGTCGGCGTGCTCGACGGAGACGAGGACCGGCCCCGGCGCGGGACTCCCGTCCTCCGCGGCCGGCGCCGCGCCCGGCGCGGGGTGCGAGGCGGCGAAACGGGCCAGGACCTCCCGGCGCGGCCCCTGGGCCACCACCCGTCCCCGCTCCAGGAGGAGCGCGTGGCCGACCTCCGGGACGATCTCCTCCGGCCGGTGGGTGGCGAACACCACCGGCGTGCCGCCCCGGGCGATGGCCGAGACCGCGCCGAGCACCGAGGCGCGGGAGGGGGCGTCGAGGCCGTTGCAGAACTCGTCGAGCAGGAGGGCGCGCGGCCGCGGCGCCAGGGCCCGTGCCAGCAGCACCTTGCGGGCCTCGCCCGTCGACACCTCCAGGATGCTCCGGCGGCGCAGGTCCTCGATGCCGAGGAGCGCCATGGCCTCGCCGGCCCGCCGCTCCTCCTCCTCCGAGAGCGGCCGGTCGAGCCAGATGCTCCCGGCGAACCCGGTCCGGACCACGTCCTCGACCCGGAGGCTCCACTCGCCCCGCAGGTAGGCGTCCTGCGACTCGGCCGAGACGAGCGGCATGAGCTCCCGGGCGCCGATGGGGCTCTCCGAGGGACCGTCCGGGAAGTGGTAGAGGCGGCGCCCGCGGCTCTCGGGGTGGGGCCACAGGTCGCCGCGCAGCAGGCGCAGGAAGGAGCTCTTCCCGGCGCCGTTCTCGCCGAGGAGCGCCCAGCTCTCCCCTTCTCGGAGCGCGAAGGACACTCCCGCGAGCAGGTTCCGGCCCCAGAGCCGGACGTCGACGTTCTCCAGGGTGACGAGCAGCAAGGAGGTCTGGATATGCCCGGGAAGGGGCGGGGAGGCAAGCCGCGGCGTTACAATCCCCGGCGTGGAGGCGCGCATCGTCGAGTTCGCCCGCGTCCTGCGTCACGGGGGCGTGCGGGTCTCGCCGGCCGAGGTGGCCGACGCGGTCGAGGCCGCGGCGGCGGTGGGGCTCTCCGACCGCGCCTCCTTCCGGGCCGCCGCGCGCGCCACCCTGGTGAAGCGCGCCGCCGACGTCCCGATCTTCGACCGGCTCTTCGACCTCTACTTCTCGGGGCTGGGCCGGGTCCTGGAGGGGCTGGAGGAGGGACTCCTCGCCCGGCTGGAGGCGGCGGGGCGGCTCGAAGCGGCGGCGCTGGACGCGGTGCGGCGCGCCCTGGCCCGGCTCCTCGAAGGGATGAGCCCGCTCGCCCGCGCGGTCCTGGAGGGCGACGCGGCCCGGGTCGCCCGGCTGCTGCGGGCCGCCGCGCTCGAGCTGGACTTCTCCGATCTCCGGACCGCGCCGCAGCTCGGCTTCTACGGCCGGCGGCTGCTGGCGGGAGCGGGCGGCGCCGCTCTGGCCCGGGACCTCGACGCCCTCGAGGCCGCGCTCGGGGCCGAGGGGCTCGGCGCCGAGGCGCGGCGGGCCGTGGCCGAGCAGCTGGCGCGCGCGCTCCGGGCAGTCGAGGAGGCGGCGCGGCGCTACGCCGAGGTGGAGCAGCGCGCTCGCGCCGAGCGCGGACGGCGCGAGGCCCTGTCCGGCGCCGGCTTCACCCGCCTCTCCCGCGAGCAGGTGGTGCGCACCGAGGTGGCGGTGCGCCGCCTGGCGGAGCGGCTCAAGGCGCGGATGGTGAAGCGCGAGCGCTCCCGGCGGCGGGGCGCGCTGGCGGTGCGCCGCACCCTGCGCCGCAACCTGGGCGTGGGTGGCGTGCCGGCCCAGCTGGTCTTCCGGCAGCGCCGCCCCGAGCGGCCCGACGTGGTGGTGCTGTGCGACGTGTCCGACTCGGTCCGGCACGTCTCCCGGCTGATGCTGCTCTTCCTCTACACCCTGCAGACGCTCTTCACCCGCGTCCGCAGCTTCGTCTTCGTCTCGGAGCTGGGCGAGGTGACCGGCGCCTTCCGCGAGGAGAAGGACGTGTCGCGCGCCGCCGACCTCGCCACCGCGGGGAAGGTGGTGAGCCTGGCCGGCAACTCCAACTACGGCCGGGCGCTGCTCGCCTTCCACCGCGACCACCTGGGGGCGGTGACCCGCCGCACCACGGTCATCGTCATCGGCGACGGCCGCACCAACTACCACGCGCCGCAGGACTGGGTGCTGGGCGAGATCCGCCGCAAGGCCCGCCGGGTGGTGTGGATCTGCCCCGAGGAGCGCTGGGCCTGGGGCTCGGGGGACAGCGAGATGCCCCGCTACGCGGCCCAGGTGGACCGGGTGGCGGTGGTGACCTGCCTCGCCGACCTGGAGGAGGCGGCGGAGGAGCTCGTCCCGTCGCCGCGGCGGAGTTGACGGCGGCCCCGCCTGCCGCCTAGGTTCCCCTCCGCGCCGGATGCCGGCCCAGGGCCCCGCCATGAGCGACACCGTACCCCTCTCCGCGATGCTCGACCGCGCCCGCGGGGGGGGCGGGCCCGCCCCGGGGCCGGCGGCCACCCGCAAGGTCTTCGTCCACACCTTCGGCTGCCAGATGAACGCCTCGGACTCGGAGCGGATCGCGGAGCTGCTGTCACGCCACGCCTGGGCCCCCACCGCCCGTCCGGAGGAGGCCGACCTCATCCTGCTCAACACCTGCTCGGTCCGGGAGAAGGCCGAGCAGAAGCTGCTCTCGGCGCTGGGCCGCTACCGGGAGCACAAGGTCCGTCGCGGCACGGTGCTGGCGGTCGGCGGCTGCGTGGCCCAGCAGGAGAAGGAGCGCCTGCTGGCCCGGGTGCCCTACCTGGACTTCGTCTTCGGGCCGGACAACATCTCCCGCCTGCCGGAGATGCTGGAGCGCGCCGCCCGCCGGGAGCGCTTCGCCGAGACCGCCTGGATGGACTCGGAGGAATACCTGTTTCCCCGCGCCGACCCGGAGGCGGCCCGGGGGCGGGCCACCGCCTTCGTCACCGCCATGAAGGGGTGCGACAACGTCTGCTCCTTCTGCATCGTGCCCCGCACCCGGGGGCGGGAGGTTTCCCGGCCCTGGGCCGAGGTGGTCTCCGAGTGCGCCGCGCTCTCCGAGGTGGGCGTGCGCGAGGTCACCCTCATCGGGCAGAACGTCAACTCCTACGCCGGCGGGTGCGACTTCGCCTCGCTGCTGCGGCGGGTGGCGGCCCTTCCCGGGATCGCCCGCGTGCGCTTCACCACCAGCCATCCCCACGACCTCTCCGACGGGCTGGTGGAGGCCTTTCGCGACGAGCCCAAGGTGATGCCGCACTTCCACCTGCCGGTGCAGTCGGGCTCCGACCCGGTGCTGCGTCGCATGCGGCGGGACTACACGGTGGAGGAGTACCTGGAGCGGCACCGCCGCCTGGAGGAGGCCCGGCCGGGCATCGCCATCACCACCGACTTCATCGTCGGGTTCCCGGGCGAGAGCGACCGCGACTTCGAGGCCTCGCTGGCCCTCCTGCGCCGGGCCCGCTTCGAGAACTCCTTCAGCTTCCTGTTCAGCCCGCGCCCCCATACGGTGGCGGCCCTGCGCGCGGGCTCGACGCCCGACTGGTGCGAGGTGCCCCGCCAGGTGGCGGTGGAGCGGCTGGAGCGGCTGCAGGCGGCGCAGCGCGAGCTGGCGGAGGAGAAGCTGCGAGGCGAGCTGGGGCTTACCGTGGAGGTGCTGGTGGAGGGGCCCGCCGAGGGCGAGCCGGGGCGGGTGTCGGGCCGCACGCCGGAGAACCGCCTGCTGCACCTCGACTGCGGAGGCCGGGCGGTGGCGGCGGGCTCGCTGGTGGCAGCGCGGGTGACGCGCGCGGGCGCGAGCTCGCTCGGAGGGGAGCTGGCCGGTTGAGGCGGCTGGGCCGCTGGCTGCCGGTCTTCCTCTACCTGGCGATCGTCTTCTGGCTGTCGGCCCAGTCCCGGCCGCTTCCCTTCCTGCCACCTGAGCTGTGGGGCTTCGACAAGCTCCTGCACGCGGCCGAATACGCGGTGCTGGGAATGCTCCTGGCGGCGGCCCTGGGCGGCGAAGGGCTCGCCCCCGGACGGGTCTTGCCGTGGGCGGTGCTCCTCGCGAGCGCTTACGGCGCCAGCGACGAGATCCACCAGGCCTTCGTGCCCAACCGGTCCTGCGACCTCCGCGACTGGATCGCCGACACCGCCGGCGCCGCCGTCGGGGCCGGGATCGCGGCCTTCTTGCAGGGGCGAAGGTCGCGGGCTAGCATCGGGCGCTGAGCCATGGCGATCATCCGTCCCTTCGGCGGCAAGGCGCCCAGGCTCCACGAGAGCGCCTTCGCCGTCGACGACGCGGTGATCATCGGCGACGTGGATGTCGGGGAACGATCCTCGATCTGGTTCGGCGCGGTGGTGCGGGGGGACGTGAACCACATCCGCATCGGCGCCCGGACCAACGTGCAGGACCACTGCGTGGTGCACGTCACCGGCCACACGCACCCCACGGTGGTCGGCGACGACGTCACGCTGGGTCACCGGGTGACCCTCCACGGCTGCACCGTCAAGGACCGCTGCCTGGTGGGCATCGGCAGCGTGATCATGGACGGCGCGGTGGTGGGGGAGGATGCCATGGTCGGCGCCGGGTCGCTGGTGCCCCCGGGCATGGTGGTGCCGCCCGGGATGCTGGCCATCGGCTCCCCGGCCAAGGTGAAGCGGCTGCTCACGCCCGAGGAGGTGGCCTACTTCAGGAAGTCGGCAGCGAACTACGCGGCCTACGCGGAGCAGTATCGGCGCGAAGGGTGGAGCGGCCGATGACCGCCCTCGAGGCCCTGCAGAAGTCGTCGCTCTTCAAGGAGTTCACCGAGACCGGGCTCAAGATCTTCGCCACCATCGCGGTCGAGAAGAGCATCCCCGCCGGCACCCCGCTCTTCGTCGAGAACATGGTGGGCGAATCGCTGTTCATCGTGAAGTCCGGGACGGTGCGGGTCACGCGCCGCGAGGGAAGCGCCGAGAAGGAGCTGGCGGTGGTCGGGCCGGGGACCCACCTCGGGGCGCTGGCGCTCCTGGCCAAGTCGGTGCGGATGGTCTCGGCGGTGGCGGCCTCGCCCTGCGAGGTGCTGGAGCTGGCGCAGCGCGACTACTACCGCCTGCAGCCGCAGAAGCCGCAGGCCTGCCTCAAGCTCGCGCTGGCCATCGCCGGGGACCTGGCCGAGCAGGCCGGCGAGAGCCGGGAGGCCCTCCGCGGCCTCGGGGCCAAGGGGCCGGCCTAGCGCCGGGCGGGAGAGGGCGGATGGTCGAGCGCTTCGTCGAACTGCTGGCCTCTCGCTCGCTCGGGCTGGGATACCTGTTCGTCTTCGCCGTCCTGCTGGCCTGCGGATTCGGTTTCCCGCTGCCGGAGGACGTGGTGCTCATCACCGGCGGCGTGCTCGCCTGGCTGGCCTCGCCGCTCGAGTCCGTCACCCCGGCCGAGATGGTGCGCGACACCCACCTGCTCTCCATGGTGGCCGTCGGCCTCGCCGGGATCCTGGCGGGCGACTCGGTCATCTACTGGGCGGGCCGGTTCTTCGGGAGGCGCGTGGCCGACATCTGGCCGTTCCGCCGCATCATCACCCCGGAGAAGCTGGAGCGGGTCGAGACGCTGCTGCGCCGGCGCGGCAAGATCGTGGTGGTGGTGGCCCGCTTCCTTCCGGGCCTGCGCGCGCCCACCTACTTCACCACCGGGCACTCGCGCCTTCCCTTCTGGGAGTTCCTGATCTTCGACGGCATGGCGGCGCTGGTCTCCGCGCCGCTCTTCGTCTGCCTCGGCTTCTACTTCGGCGACGACATCCAGGCCGCGGTGCGCCACGCCGCCCAGTTCAGCCGCTGGATCCTGGCCGGCGTGGGGGCGTTCCTGGCGGTGATGCTGGTTCGGTGGCTGCTGCGCCGGCGGGCAGCGCGGGCGGCCGCCGGCGAGGGCGCGCCTCCGCCAGAAGGAGATCAGGACTAGAGCGCATCCCGCAGGCCCGCAGCCTGCTGCGGCGAAGCATTCCTGCCTGCGGGCGGCGGCCTCGTCGCTCCGCTCCTCGAAATACCAAGAGGTATTCCTGCGGTGCTCGCTCCTCGGGCGCCGCCCTCG
>Ga0079037_100000121_pt1 | contig 27818 bp, 25 predicted proteins | sample Mud3Dept4metaG_FD_71479 | JGI IMG/M metagenome (GOLD analysis project Ga0079037, IMG submission 71479) | Freshwater wetland microbial communities from Ohio, USA, analyzing the effect of biotic and abiotic controls - Mud 3 Core 4 Depth 4 metaG | ecosystem: Environmental > Aquatic > Freshwater >... | reverse complement strand
CCCTCCCCCTGGTAAATTCTCCCCGCCCCGGTTTATGCGGGGATGAAGGGGCAGAGAAGAATAGGAAGAAATTAAGCCCAGGCATGGTTTTGATAGGATCGGAGATCATCCGCGCCGTTCACCGGTTGGCGCAAAAGCGCAAGGAGGAAGTCTACCTGGTCGGCGGGGCGGTGCGTGACTTTCTGCTGAAAAGACCCACCGGCAAGGATTTTGATTTTGTTCTCCTCGGAAAAGTGGGGGACCTGGCCAAAGAGCTGGCCCGGCATATCTCAGGGACGGCTTTCCTCCTGGATGAAGCCTTCGGCACCTGGCGGGTGGTCGTCAAGAAAGCGGAAGGCGGATCCGAGCTGGATTTTTGCGCCCTGCAGGGAGAGAATATCCTTGCGGATCTAAGGCAAAGGGATTTCACGGTAAATTCGCTGGCGATCCGGCTGGCGGATATTTTGCAGACGGACAACCCTTTGGTGATTGATCCCCTGGGGGGGCTTGCCGATCTCCGGAAGAAAATCCTGCGGGCCAACTCCGAAGAAGCGCTTCGGCAGGATCCTTTGCGGATGCTCAGGGCTTTCCGCTTCGCTTATACCCTGGAAATGGGAATTGAGGAAAAGACCCAAGGAATGATTCGAAGGAACAGCGACCTGATCCGGAAGCCGGCCGGAGAACGGGTGCGAAACGAACTTTTCGCCGCCCTGAATGAAACCCGGGCGGCCCATTTTCTGAGGGACCTTTACCGGGCCGGGTTGCTGCCGAAGCTCTTCCCCGAAATCGCAGAATGGGACCGGTTGCGCCAAGGTCCTCATTCTGATCGGTCGCTCCTGGAACATGCCCTGCAAACGGTGGAGGCAGGGGAGTTCCTCCTGTCTCACCTCCGGGATTTTTTCCCCTTTCAGGCCCAAGCATTGGAGCAGCACTTGGGCCAAAATTTGGGAGAAGGAATTTCGCGAAGAGCGCTTTTCAAATTCGAATGTTTTTTTCACGATTCGGGCAAGCCGAAAACACGGACGCAGGCCCCCGAGACAAAGGCTTTCCGCTTCTTGGACCACGACCAGGAAGGACAGCGGATCAATGAGCGCCTGGCAAAGAGGCTCAAACTCAGCCGGCGCGCGACCAGAATCCTCTCCGAGTTGACGCGCCAGCATATGCGCCTGGCAAGCTTGGCCAAAGGCGGAACCATGACCGGGCGGGCGAAGTATCGCTTCTTCTATGACATGGGAAAAGAAGGCCTCGACCTGATTCTCCTTTCTCTCGCCAATGCTGCGGGGGCCGAAAAATTTTCGGATTCCGCTCCTCCTTTCCGAACTCCTTCCAAGGGCCTCAAGAAGGTCCTGGAGATAGGGCGGGAGCTTTTCCGCTACTTTGGCGAAGACTTTTCTGGGCAAGCCCCCGGTCTGCTCCTGAACGGAGAAGAGATCATGAAGGCTTTGGGACTGAGTCAGAGTCCCTTGGTGGGAAGGCTCTTGGGAATGTTGAAAGAAGCCGAAATAGGCGGCCGGGTGGGTTCGAAGGAGGAAGCCCTGCAATTCATAAAAAATATTGACATTTCCAGGCCCTTAGTTTAATATAAGTATGAATTCCTCCTTAGCGGGCGTAATTCAGGGGTAGAATGCAAGCTTCCCAAGCTTGACGTCGCCAGTTCGAATCTGGTCGCCCGCTCCACTGTGAAGAGAATATCCTTTGAGAAATAAAAATGGCCTGGAGTTAGCTGAAAAAGGGTGTTTTTAAGAAGGTCTGCTTGCCAAAAGTGGGCTCTTAGGGGCCCATTTTTTTTTCATGAGGGGGGAATTTCCTGAAATTTGAGCCGTTATTGGAGGCCGTCCGTCAGGTTGCCGAACCGCTCCTGGCCTCGCAGGGCATGGAGCTGGTGGATGTGGAATACCAGCGGGAAGCGCCGGGATGGGTCCTGCGCCTTTATATTGATCGCGAGGGGGGGGTCAATATAGACGACTGCGCCGAAGTGAGTCGGGAGTTGGGGACGATTCTGGAGGTTCGAGACCTCATTCCCAACCCCCACATTCTGGAAGTTTCCTCGCCGGGGCTCACCCGCCCCCTGAGAAAACCCGAAGATTTTTTGAAATATCGGAATCACCGGGTGAAAATCAAGACGTCTGTACCCGTGGAGGGTCGCCGTAATTTCAAGGGAATCATCCTCGACGTGGAGGGGGATCTGGTGCAGCTGGAAGTCGATGGGCGAAGGTACGGAATTCCCCGAGGAAGCATAGCCAAGGCCAACCTGGAAATCGAATTTTAACAAAGGGGATGGGAAAGATGATTTCGGATTTGAACCGCATCATTGAACAGGTCGGAAAGGACAAGGGGATCGATAAAAAGGTCCTGATCGACGCTTTGGAGCAGGCCTTGCTTGCGGCGGCCAGGAAAAAATACGGACCGAAACAGGAAATCGAATCGAAGTACAATGAGGAGGCGGGGGAGATCGAACTCTTCCAGTTCAAGACGGTCGTCCAGGAAGTGAAGAATCCCCATACGGAGATCGAGTTTGCAAGCGCCCGGGAGCTGGATGCGGACGTGGAGATCGGAGACAGCCTGGGGACCAAAATCGATCTTACCGAGTTCGGCCGGATCGCGGCGCAGACGGCCAAACAAGTCATTATCCAGAAAGTCAAAGATGCCGAGCGCGAGAACATTTTCGAGGACTTCAAGGATCGGAAAGGAGAAGTGATTTCCGGCACGGTTCAGCGGTTTGAGCGGGGATCCATCATCGTCAATTTAGGGAGAGCCGAAGCCGTCATCCCCCAGCAGGAATTGGTTCCCCGGGAGACTTATAAACCGGGCGACCGGATCCGGGCCTATGTCCTCGATGTGCGCAAGACCCCTAAGGGCCCCCAGATCATCCTATCCCGCAGCAACGCGAATTTCTTGGTCAAACTTTTTGAGATGGAAGTCCCGGAAGTTTCCGAAGGGATCGTCAAAATCCTCAATGCGGCGAGAGAGCCCGGGAGCCGGGCCAAGATCGCCGTTTATTCGGAGGATGCGGATGTAGATCCGGTGGGCGCATGCGTGGGGATGAAGGGGTCCCGGGTTCAGTCTGTGGTTCAAGAACTGCGCGGGGAAAAAATCGATATCATTCCCTGGAGCGAAGACGCGGCCAGTTTTGTCTGCAATGCTCTGGCCCCGGCCGAGATCTCCAAGGTTATTATTCACCAGGATACCCGGTCCATGGAGGTCATCGTGGAGGATGATCAGCTGTCCTTGGCCATCGGCCGGAGGGGGCAGAATGTCCGGCTGGCTGCCAAGCTGACGGATTGGAAAATCGACATCCGCAGCGAGGCCAAAACGGAGAAAGCGCTTCCCCAGTTGGATGCGGTCGCCTCCCGGGGAATGGAGCCGGTGGACAAAATCAGCGGGGTCGGAGAAAAAACCGCCCTGCTTCTCAATGCCGCCGGTTACCTCACCGTGGCCGACCTCTCCCAGGCGGCGGCGGAGCAATTGTCCAAGATCGAAGGGATCGGCGCAAAAAAAGCGGAGAAATTGATCGAGGCGGCCAAGGCTCATTTCGACGCGCAGCAAGAGAAGCAGTAAAACCTGCCGGACCTTGCTTTAGGGACGCAGGCGTCATCAAAAGGGGATGAACCGGTGACAAAAACCAGGATTCATGAATTCGCCAGAGAATTGAAGATGGATAATAAGGACCTCCTGAAGCTTCTTGAGAAGCTGGGGGTGGAGGTCAAGAGCGTCCATAGCACGCTGGACGATTTGGATATAGAGCGGGTTAAAAACCACCTCAACCTCTCGCGAAAAGAAGGACTGGTGGAGCAGCGGGTGAAGCCGACGGTGATTCGCCGGCGGGCGAAAAAGGAAGAAGCCCTCCCCGCTCCTGAACCGGCAGCGCCGGTGACGGCTCACCCACCCGCCGGGAAAAGACCCCCCGCAGCGGAAGTACCGCGCAAGGAAGAAGCCCCTCCGGCGGTCAAGCCTGCGGAAAGGAAAACCGTTGAGCCCGGCGAGGAAGCTCTGCCCAAGCGTCCGGAAGAGGTTCCGCCCTCCTTAAAGCCGACCCCCGTCCCGTCCCCGCCGCTTCCGGGCGAAGAAGAGCCCGTAAGGGCGAAGGTCGAAGAGATCCCGCCGGCCGTTGAGCCGAAACCTATTCCGCCGGAAGAGAAGGCTCCCGGGCAACCAGCCGAGGCCAAGGTCGTTCCGCCTCCCGAAAGACCGAAGGCCCCTCCCGGGGAACGCGCGAAAATTCTCGAAAAGCCGGCGGAAAAAGCCGCTGTCAAGCCGAAGAAAAAGCATGAACCGGCGAAGATCCTGGAGCGTCCGGCCGTTCCCCCTCCTTCGCTCGCGACGGAGTATCGTCCTTCGCCTCCGCGAACCGTAATGCCGGCCGGAAGGGTTCCGGGAGGCGGTCCGGCAAGGATTTCGGGCGGCCCAGTCAAGGCTCCGGGAGCGCCTCCTTCCCGGCCGCCGGTTATCCTGCCGCGGCAGGCGGCCGGAGCGGCGCCGGCGCGGCCGGCGGAGGAAGAGGAACGGGGAAGAAGGCGGAAGCGGTTTAAAAAGGACGTGCAGGTTCTCGAAGAGGGAAAACCGAACCGGACCCGCGTGATCACGACCAAGAAACGCGCCTTTAAAGAATATGACTTCGTCCGGGAAGTCCAAGACGACCAGACCCTGACGGTCGAATTCGAGCCGCGGTCCAAGCCGGGGAAGCCGAGGAAGGGAAAAACCGAAATCACCGTGCCCAAGGCGATCAAGAGAAAGATCCGCATCTCCGAGGCAATTCTGGTGGGGGAGTTGGCCAAACGAATGGGGGTCAAAGGTTCGGAGATCATCAAAAAGCTCATGGAATTGGGGATGATGGTGACCATCAACCAGGCCATTGACGCCGAGGCCGCCTCGCTGGTGGCCACGGATTTCGGTTACGAGATTGAAAAGACCGGGCTGGAAATCGAAGACTTGATTGAAGAACGGGAAGAGCGTTCGGAAGACCTGACTTCCCGGCCGCCGGTGGTCACGATCATGGGGCACGTGGATCACGGGAAAACTTCTCTATTGGATGCGATCCGCCAGACTAACGTGACGGCAGGCGAAGCGGGAGGCATCACCCAGCACATCGGGGCGTACGAAGTGGAGGTGGATCACCGCCGGATCGTCTTTCTGGACACGCCCGGCCATGAGGCGTTCACGGCGATGCGGGCCCGCGGAGCCAAGGTGACGGACATCGTCATCCTCGTGGTTGCGGCTGACGACGGAGTCATGACCCAGACCATTGAGGCGATCAACCACGCCAAGGCCGCCAAAGTGCCGCTGATTGTGGCGATCAACAAAATCGACAAACCCAACGCCAACCCGGAAAGGGTCAAACAGGCGCTAACCGAATACGGCCTGGTCCCGGAAGCTTGGGGAGGAGAGACGATCTTCGGCGAGATTTCGGCCAAACAGCAGACCGGCCTAAAAGAGCTCCTGGAAATGATTCTGCTCCAGGCCGATGTTCTGGAATTGAAGGCCAACCCGAACCGCTCCATGACGGGGACCGTGATCGAATCCGAACTGGATAAGGGTCGCGGCCCGGTGGCCACGGTTCTGGTACAGGACGGGACCCTCCATGTGGGGGATGCCTTCGTGTCGGGGATCCATTTCGGCCATGTGCGGGCGATGAGCAACGACCGCGGCCAGAGGATCGAAACGGCCGGGCCATCGACCCCGGTGGAGGTGATCGGCTTTGACAGCGTGCCCAATGCCGGGGAGTCCTTTGTGGTGGTGACGGATGAAAAGCGGGCCAAGGAGCTGGCCACCCAGCGGCTGCAAAAACAGCGGGAACTCGAACTGGCCAAGTCTTCCAAGGTGACTCTGGAAGACTTTTACAAGAAGATGCAGAAAGGCGTGGTCAAGGACCTGAACCTGATTTTGAAGGCGGACGTCCAAGGTTCGGTGGAGGCCGTGAGCGAAGCCCTGAGCCGCCTCAGCACGGAGGCCGTTCACGTCAACCTCCTGCACAGCTCGGTGGGGGCGATCAACGAATCCGACTGCATGCTGGCTTCGGCCTCCGACGCCATCATCCTGGGATTTAATGTCAAGACGGAACCGAAAGCCCAGACCCTGGCGGACCAGGAGAAGATCGATATCCGCCTTTACAACATCATCTATGACGCCATCGAAGACGTCCGCAAGGCCATGGAAGGCCTTCTCGAGCCGATCTTCGAAGAGCGGCTTTCAGGGCGCGCGGAGATCCGCCAGATTTTCAATATCTCCCGGGTCGGCGTAGTAGCCGGATGCGCGGTTTTGGAAGGGAAGGTCATCCGCGGCTCCCATGCCCACTTGGTGCGGGGCGGAAAAGCGATCCACGAGGCGACCATCAGCTCGCTGAAACGGATGAAGGACGACCTCCGCGAAGTCCAGGCGGGGTTCGAATGCGGGATCACCATGGGGGATTTCCGGGATTACCAGATCGGCGACATCATCGAATCCTATGTTGTGGAAAAGGTGACCGCCAAACTGTAGCCACAGGGTCCGGGAGAGAGGGATGGTCGTAGGAGTTTGCCAGCTGGAGCTGTATCTCCATGATAATTTTTCCCTGAAGGGGAAACGGCAGGTTCTGAAGAGCATAACTCAGCGGGCGCGGAAGCGCTTCAATATCGCCATTGCGGAGGTGGCGGACCAGGATCTGTGGCAGAAGGCGGTTTTGGGGATCTGCGCTGTGGGCAACGACCGGCAGCGGGTCAACTCGACGCTCGACCAGGTCATCCATTTCATCGAAGAGACCCAGCTGACCGATGTGGCCGACTCCCAAATCGAGATTACGAACTACTAATTTTTACCCCCGAGGGCGCAGAGAACGCAGAGAAAAAATTCAAAAGACGAAATACCAAGATTCCGATTGAAAAACAGGGGGGTTTCGGAACATTCGATTCGGTTTTTCCATAATTCAGATCAATTTTTCTCTGTGCTCTCTGTGGGCTCTGTGGTGAAAAATGAAACAATATAAACGATCGCAGCGCGTAGGCGATTTGATTCGGGAAGTGATTTCCGAGATGATCCTGCGGGACTTAAGAGACCCGCGGGTGGAGACCGTCACCATCACGGAAGTGGAGGTGACCGCGGACCTGAAGCTGGCGCGGGTCTATTTCAGCGCCCGCGGGGATCAAACCCGGGAAAAGGCGGCCTTGCAGGGGCTGGAGGGAGCGGCCGGGTTTATTAAAAAAAATTTGGGCCGGGAGCTGCGGCTGCGTTATATGCCGGAGCTGATGTTTGAGGTGGATCATTCCTTCGATTACGGGAGCAAAATTGACCGTCTCATCCGAAGCATCCAGGACGAAAAGGAAGAGGATCCTCAAGGAGATCGCTGAAACCATCCGGCGGGGAAAGGAATTTTTGGTCGCCAGCCATGAAAACCCGGAGGGCGACGCGATCGGATCGATTCTCGCTCTCGGAGAGGCGCTCAGGCAACTGGGGAAGAAAGTCACGATTTTCAACGCCGACCCGGTTCCGGAGATCCTGGCCTTTCTGCCGGGGACGGAAGAAATCGTCCGCCGTCCGCCAGAAAACGGGCGCTTTGACGCGGCGTTTGCCCTTGACTGCGGCGATCGAAAACGCCTGGGAGAGAGATTTCCCGGACCTGAAAGGATAGGCCGGCTGATCAACGTAGACCATCATGGAAGCAACACGTATTTCGGGGAGATAAACTTCGTCGATCCCGGGGCCAGTTCTGCGGCCGAGATGGTCTTCGATCTGATGCGGGAGTTGTCCGTGAAAATCAGCCTGCCGATCGGCAAGAATGTCTACACGGGCATTCTGACGGACACCGGATCGTTCCATTACACGAACACCACCCCGCAAGCTTTCGCCGTGGCGCGGGCGTGCCTTCTCGCCGGGGTGAACCCCTGGGAAATCGCGGAAAGAGTTTATGAATCCCAGCCGATAGCCCGCCTGATCCTGCTTCCCCTGGTTCTGAAAACGCTGAAATTGGAGGAGGACGGACGGGTGAGTTCCGTGGTGGTCACGAAACGGATGCTGGCCCGGGCCGGGGCGATGCCGGCGCTTACCGAAGATTTCATCAATTTCCCGCGCTCGGTGAAGGGAGCGGAAGTGGCGATTCTCTTCCGCGAAGTCGGCCCCAGGAAATATCGAGTCAGTTTCCGGTCCCGGGGGAAGATCGATGTTTCCCGTATCAGCCGGATATTTCAGGGCGGAGGCCACCCGAATGCGGCCGGATGCACGGTGGCGGGGACGCTGCGCGAGGTCCGGGCGAAGGTCCTCAAGCAGGTGAGGGCCGCTTTTTGAATGGGGTTCTGGTTGTCGACAAGCCGGGAGGATGGACCTCCCACGATGTCGTCTCCCGGGTGCGAAGGGTCGTGAGAGCCAAGAAGGCGGGACACGGCGGGACCCTGGATCCCCTGGCCACCGGGGTCCTGCCGATTTACCTGAACGAAGCGACCAAGCTTGTCCCTTTCAACCTGGAGGGAACCAAGGAATATGTGGCCACCCTCAGGCTGGGGCAGGAAACCGACACGCTGGATGCGGACGGGGAAATCATCGCCGAAACCCGGAAGTTTTTTCTCTCGCGGGAAGCGATCGAGGAGGCGCTGAAACCTTTTCGCGGGAATATTCGGCAGCGGCCTCCGGCTTTTTCGGCTATCAAAAAAAAGGGGGTTCCGGTTTACCGGAGGGCCCGAGCCGGGGAAAAGCCGTTGCTGGAGGAACGCGCGGCGATGATCCACTCCCTGGACTTGCGGGAGGTGGCGTTTCCCTCGATCACGATCGCGGTCACCTGCGGGCGGGGGACTTATATCCGCAGCCTGGCAGCCGATATCGGCCGGGCCCTGGGGGTCGGAGCGCATGTGTCCCGGCTGCGGAGGCTGCGCTCGGGACTTTTTACCCTGGAACAGGCCGTCACCTTAGAGGAGTTGGCCATTCGGGCGGAAAGGGATACAATAGAAGAGAAGGTTCTGCTGCCGAAGGATAGCGTCGAGCTTGCGGCCTGGATTCAGGTGCCGCCGGAAACGGCGGTAAGAATCCGGCAGGGAAGACCCCTTTGCCTCAAGGAGATGGCCGGATCGGAAAGGGGGAGCCTGTCGGATGGGCAGCGCGTGGGAATCGGCGCGGCCCCCCGCGATCTTGTGGCCATCGCGGAGGTCCGGACGGCGGAGTCCCCCGGCGCCCCGGCGCTGCGGATATTGCGAGTATTTCACCGATAAGAAAAGCCGAAGGGAACCGGCAATCGCAGAAAGGAGAAAGAGGTGAGTTTACTTCCTGAAAAGAAGAAAGATCTGATCGAGACGTACAAAACGCACCCTACGGACACGGGTTCTCCGGAAGTGCAGATTGCGCTCCTCAGCGAGCGGATCAACTATCTGACGGAGCATTTTAAAGTCCATATCAAGGATCACCATTCCCGCAGGGGACTGCTGAAACTCGTGGGCCAACGGCGGCACCTTCTGGATTATTTGAAAGGGAAAAATGTGGATCGCTACCGCACCGTCATCCAGCGCCTGGGGATCCGCAAGTAAAAATTTTTCAGCGACCCGGAAATCTCCGGCGTTGGGCGGGAGAAAATTCGTTTCGGGGTCGTACCGAATCTGGAGAGAGGATAAGAAGAGATGTCACAGTTAGAAGAGCGCCTGGAGGTGCGATGCAACCTTGAGGGCCGGGATTTCGTTCTGGAAACGGGATCCGTAGCCAAGCAAGCGGACGGAGCGGTCCTGGTTTCCTTCGGGGAAAGCATGGTCCTGGTAACGGCCACGGCTTCCCAAACCATTCGGGAAGGAATCGATTTTTTCCCCCTGGTCGTTGATTATCAGGAAATGGCGTATGCGGCCGGGAAAATCCCCGGAGGGTTTTTCAAACGGGAAGGGAGGCCCAGCGAGAAGGAGATCCTGACGGCCCGGCTGATCGACCGCCCCCTGCGTCCCTTGTTCCCGAAAGGTTTTTACAACGACGTGCAAATCATTGCCACGGTCCTTTCCGCCGACCAGGAAAACGACCCGGATGTCCTGGCCATCTGCGGCGCCTCCGCGGCCCTGGAGATTTCGGATATTCCCTTCCAGGGGCCAATTGCCGGCGTTCGGGTCGGCCGGATCGCCGGAAGGTTGGTCTGCAATCCCACGGTGAGCCAGCTCCAGCAGAGCGACATCAACCTGGTCGTGGCGGGAAGCCGGGAAAGCGTGGTGATGGTTGAGGGCGGCGGGAGAGAGCTCTCTGAGGACGAACTCCTGGAGGCGATTTATTTCGGCCACCGGTCTTTGCAGGCGATCCTCGATCTCCAGGATGAAATCAGGCGGAAAAAACTGGCGGCCGAAAACGAAAGGCGTAAGAACGAGGGGGAACCGCTCCTGGCGGCCCCGGAGAAAAGGACCCCGCCCGACCTTTTCGTGGATCCGGTGCTGGGGAAAAAAGTTTTTATCGCCGATGAAGCCCTGCGGGAGAAGATCCGCAACGCCGCCACAGCCAGAATCCGGGAAGCCTTTTCCATCCGCCGCAAGAAGACTCGAAACGAGTGGCTGTCCAAGACGCGGCGCGAAGTGCTGCAGCCGATTCGGGAGGAGTTTCCCGAAAAGAAAAGGGAAGTAGAAGATTACTATGAGGCTCTGGAGAAATGGGTCTGCCGCGAACCCATTTTCGCGGAAAACCGGCGGATCGACGGCCGGGCTCTGAATGAAGTCCGCCCCATTGATATCGCCATCGGCTGGCTTCCCCGCACCCACGGATCCGCCCGCTTCACGCGGGGGGAGACCCAGGTAAGCGCGGTGGTAACGCTTGGATCGGCCGACGATGAGCAGAAAATCGACGCCCTCACGGGGGAAACTTTCAAATCCTTCATGCTTCATTATAATTTTCCTCCTTTCAGCGTGGGCGAAGTGCGGATGCTTCGGGGTCCGAGCCGACGGGACATCGGGCACGGAGCCCTGGCGGAGCGCTCCATTAGCCAGGTTCTCCCGGCGAATGATAAATTCCCTTACACCATCCGGATCGTCTCCGAGGTCTTGGAGTCCAACGGATCATCCTCCATGGCGACGGTTTGCGGCTCTTCCCTGGCCCTGATGGATGCGGGCGTTCAAATCAAGAGCCCGGTTGCCGGGATTGCCATGGGTCTAATCAAGGAGGGGGAGAAAGTCGCCGTCCTGACGGATATTCTGGGGGACGAGGACCATTTCGGGGACATGGACTTCAAGGTGGCGGGAACCCGGCAGGGGATCACGGGTTTTCAAATGGACATCAAGATTTCCGGGGTGACCCCGGAGATTCTCAAGAAAGCCCTCCTCCAAGCGAAAGAAGGGCGGGAGTTCATCCTGAACCGGATGGAAGGGGCCCTGGCCCGCCCGCGCGGAGAACTTTCCCTTTACGCCCCCCGGGTGAAAACGCTCCAGATCCCCCAGGACAAAATCCGCGAGGTCATCGGGCCGCAGGGAAAGGTGATCCGCGGGATCCAGGACGAGACCGGGGTGAAGATCAATATCGAAGATTCCGGGCTGGTCCAGATTTTCGCCTCGGATGCGGAGGGGGCCGAGAAGGCGGCGGATATCATCCGCGATCTCACCAAAGTTCCCGAAGTGGGGGCGTATTATATGGGGCGAGTCGTCTCAATCGCCCGCAAACAGGACGGGAAGGAATTCGGGGCTTTTGTGGAGATCTTCCCGGGTACGGAAGGGCTGGTACATATTTCCCAGTTGGCCAAGGAGCGGGTCAAAAACGTAGAAGACGTGGTCAAGGAGAACGATCAAATCCTGGTGAAGATCATCGGGATCGACGAGCGGGGAAAAATCAAGCTGAGCCGGAAAGAGGCGCTCGATCACCCCTGGCCCGAAAAAGAAGGGGAGCGGAAATAGCCTTTCCGGCCATCGAACCTCCAGATGTTCCTCGGTGGCGATGAGCATTGGAAGCGCTCCTTCAAGAAAAGAAGAATTCGTGTCGATCGGTTAAAGGATCTTTCTCCCTTTAAAAAATCGGCACGAACCGCCGAGCGAATCCGAAATGGTAAAAAAAACAATCCTCGATAATGGAATCCAGGTTATCACGGAGGAAATCCCGGGAGTTCATTCCGTTTCCGTGGGGGTCTGGGTGCAGGCGGGATCGCGGGACGAAAACCCCGAAGAAAGCGGCATTTCCCACTTCATCGAGCATATGCTCTTCAAGGGGACGAAACGCCGCACCCCCCAGCAGATCGCCAAGGAGATCGATGCGGTGGGCGGAGTTCTCAATGCGTTTACCAGCAAGGAGTTTTCAAGCTTCTACGCCAAGGTCCTGAGCGGGCATCTGCCCGTCGCTTTGGATCTCCTTTTTGATCTTTTTCTCAACTCCCAATTTGCGGTGGAGGAGCTGGAAAAAGAACGGCAGGTGATCGTCCAGGAGATCAGCATGATCGAGGATACCCCGGACGAATACATCCACGATCTGTTCAGCGAGGCCTTCTGGGCCGGCCACCCTCTCAGCTATCCGATCCTGGGCCGCCTGGAAACCATTGGTCGCCTGAACCGCCGGCAGTTGAAGGATTTTTTTGTCCACCACTATCTGAGCGTGGAGCCGATTTTGGTCGCCGCCGGAAATCTGACGCATGAGAAATTCCTCAGGCCCGTCGAAAAGGCCCTGGGAAAAATCCGGCCCCGTCCCAAAGAGCGGAAGAAACGGCCGCCGCGCCCCCACCCGAACCTGTTGGTCAAGAATAAAGAGCTGGAGCAGGTTCACCTTCTCTTGGGCACCCAGGGGCTGGCTGCCGTCCACGAACAGAGGTACGCGGTTTCCATTCTGAATACGGTCTTCGGCGGAGGAATGAGCTCCCGACTCTTCCAGGAGATCCGGGAAAAAAGAGGCCTGGCTTACTCGGTTTACTCCTTCCTTTCTTCTTTCGCGGACAGCGGGATGCTCGGCGTGTATGTGGGAACAGGGGAAAAGACCCTGAACCGGGTCCTGCAAATCATCCTGCGGGAGATGCATAAGCTGTCGGAAGTTTACCTTAAACCGCGGGACCTCCGGGCCGCCAAGGAGCAGCTCAAGGGAAACCTTCTCCTGAGTCTGGAGAGCACGGACAGCCGGATGGGGAGACTCGCCAAAAACGAAATTTATTTCCAGCGGTTCATTGAAACCGCGGAGATTATCGAAGGGATCGAAAAAGTAACCGCCGCCGAGGTCTGCCAGCTTGCCCAGCAGCTCTTCAAACCCCAATTTCTTTCCCTTACCGCCCTGGGCCCGGTTACCGAAAAAGATATTCCCCAAGGGATCGTGCAGGCATGACCATGCCCCTGGTGAAAGTGAAGATCAAGCGCCTGCCCTCGCCGGTGGATTCCCCCCTGCCAACGCCTCGCTACATGACGGAAAAATCCTCGGGCATGGACCTCTATGCCGCTTTGGCGGAAGATATTAACCTAAATCCGGGCGAGCGTAGGTTGATCCCGACCGGGATTGCCGTTTCCGTCCCGGAAGGTTTTGAGGCTCAGATTCGCCCCCGGAGCGGCCTGGCCTTAAAAGAAGGCGTGACGCTTGTGAATACTCCCGGCACGGTCGATGCGGATTACCGGGGCGAAATCGGAATCATTCTTATTAATCACGGGAAGAACCCTTTCCGGGTAAAAAGGGGAGACCGGGTTGCCCAGATGGTGATTGCGCCCGTTGCCCGGGCGCAGCTGGAATGGGTTGAGAATTTAGACGAGACTCCCCGGAGCGATGGGGGATTCGGGCACACCGGAAAATAGCAAAATATTCTCTGCCTCTTCTTGACGGCCCGCCTTTTTTGGATTATTTTAATAGAAAATGGCGAATTCTATTTGTTTTGACCGAAAACAGCGTTTCTGGGTTGGGGATGCCTTGGGAACCGCCGAGGATTTGGCGGAGATGTATTTTCGGGTTGACCTTAAAGATTACGAGAGGTTTCCCTATGATCTTAAGACGCTGATCCACCTGAAAAGGGAGGAAAAGACAGCCCGGGCTCTTGCCCAGGTGTGCAAATATGAATATCAAAAGGGGTCGCGTTTTCAAGGGGTTAAACGAAAATCCTTCTACCGGATCTGCCTTCAGGACGATAAAATCCTGGAGTCGGCGCAGGTGGAAAAATCCGCCCTCCTGAAGCCCCTTCTTCTCTATGTGGTAGCCCACGAGCTCATTCATGTAATCCGGTTCAGCTTAGATCCGGGAAAGTTTCACTTGAGCCCACAGGACAAGAAGGTCGAGGAGAAAAATGTCCACCGGCTGACGTATGAACTGCTGAGGCCGATGGAGGACCCGAAAATAGAGATGCTTTTGGAACGTTACCGTCCTCTGGGCATCTAAGTTTCCAAATTTTTTGAGAGAGCAGGAGAAATATTTAATTTTTTGAGCTGGAGGTTCGAGAAATGCCGATTTACGAATATCGTTGCCATAAATGTGGCCAGACCTTAGAAATGATGCAGAAATTTTCCGATGCCCCTTTGAATCGGTGCCCGGCGTGCGGTGGAAAAGTATCGAAAATCATTTCAAATTGTTCTTTTCACCTCAAGGGATCGGGGTGGTATGTGACCGATTATAAAAAGAACGGTTCAACCTGGAAGGATAAGGCTCCGGAGCAGAAGAAGGAAGAAACTCCTAAGGTCGAAGCAGCGCCCAAGGCGGATGAAAAAAAAGATTGATAATCTCGGTAAATTCTATCCCGCAGGGTGCAAGACAGATTCCCATTCGCCCCTGCGGGGGAAGATACCATAAAGGCATCTTATTTTTTTAGTTTCAGATGGCGCCAGACATAATAACCGGCGCCCGCCGTGCCTAAAATTCCGATGACGACATCAAATTTGTGAAAATAAACCCCGAGCGTGTCCCAATTCTCGCCCAATTTCATACCGATATAAGTCAACCCCAAACACCAGGGAAAGGATCCCACGAAGGTGTAAACGATAAAGCGGGGAACGTTCATTTTCGCGACCCCGGCAGGAAATGATATGAAAGTGCGAACCACGGGGAGAAGACGGCTGAAGAAAATGGCCCAGTCCCCATACCGCTCAAACCACCGGTCGGCGATGTCGAGATCGTGACGGGAAACCAAAACGTATTTTCCGTATTTTTCAATCAGAGGGCGCCCACCGTACAGGCCGAGATAATAAGCCGGGACGGACCCGACCACGCAACCGAAGGCCCCCGCAAGTCCCACCCAAAACAATCCGAATTCCCCGCGAAAGACCAAATACCCTGAAAAAGGCATTATGATTTCCGACGGAAGGGGGATGCAGGCGCTTTCAATAGCCATCAGGAGGATCACGCCGGTATAGCCGCCCCACGAGATGACCGCAATGATAAAGGATGCTAAGGCTTCAATGATCCAGGCAATCATTTCCCGAAAATCCAAAAAAGGATAAATCCGGCCAGCAGCAGGCGATAGCCGGCAAAGGCGTTCAGCGTGTGTTTGCGGAGGTAGCGCATCAAAAAAGCAATGGCCAGATAACCGGAAACCGCCGAGCTAAAAAATCCGACCGCAAAAATATACCCGTCCTGAAATCCGGCTCCGGCAAAAAAATGGCGCAAGTGAAGGATCGCTGCTCCGGCAATTGCCGGGGTAGAGAGGAGAAAAGAAAAGCGGGTAGCAGCCTCCCGCTCAACCCCCCGAAGAAGCCCCGTGGTAATCGTGATACCGGAGCGGGAAACCCCGGGAAGAAGAGCGATGGCCTGGGCGAGTCCGATCATGAGGGCATCAGGCAGATTTATCTCGCTTAAAGGCCTGGAGGGGTGGGGGCGCTTTTCCGCGTAAATCATCAGAAGGCTTACGGCAACCAAAGGAAGGGAAATCAAAAGCGGGCTGCGAAACGTCTCGGCGACGGTTTTTTCGAGGAGGAGACCGGCCAAAGCCGCAGGGATTGTTGCCAGGATAATATAAGAAACGAGATGCTCCTCGGATTCTTTTACCCTTCTCCTAACGAGAATTCGCAGAAACCCTCCGGTCAACGCTATCCAGTCTCTCCGGAAATACCATAGAATGGCCAACAGCGTTCCCGCATGCAGGGCCACGTCAAAGGAAAGAGTATCCACCAGGGTGTCGGACCAGCCGAAAATCCAAGGAAAAAGGATGAGATGGGCGGAACTGCTGATGGGCAGAAATTCAGTCAGCCCTTGGACGACTCCCAAGATGAGGGCTTGAAAAGAAAGGTTGTCCGATAACATAAGCGAGCTGTATTGGTCAAGAACGAGAATCAGTCTTGCTGGTCTCGTAAAAAGTCGGCAAACCGATGGTTTCGTAAAAAGCTCCAGATGCAAGGCGCGCAAAAACTGAGGAGTGAGGCGCACTTACGGGTGCGCCGCAGCGACGAAGTTGAAGCGCAATCCCGCTCCGAGCGGGACAGATGGACTTTTTACGAGACCATCAATCTTGGTAAACGGAAAAATCGATCAAAGCGCGGCAAACCCAGGTTTCTGTAACATAACTATTTTTTTCACGACAAAATTTATGATCGTCAGGGACCGGGCAAAAGTCAAGGGATAAATGTTTCTTGCCCCTTCACTTTTTGAAAAATAGAAAGGGTTCAAGCAGTTCTAGGCGCCCGCCGGGGCACGGGGGCAGCGCTGCGCTTCGTGAAACCACAAGGCTGTGGTGTTTCCATGGGGCCAGGCGGAGGCCGCAGGCCTTCCGCCTCTCTTTGCGGAAAGCTTTTTGGGAACGCCGAGAAAAGTTATGGTCCCAACCGGTGCTTTCGCGAATCGCGCCGCCGCTCCCACGCCCAGTCCAAGCTTTTCCTCAAAAACAAATGCCAAAAGTGAGGGAGGCAAGATAAATGTTCTGGCGCGAAAGAGAAAAAGCAGATAATTGACTTGCACCCGATAAGGGAATAAGGTAAGAAAAAGAGGATAAAAGGCAGCCATTTTTGGAGGGTAGGGGATGGAAAAAGACAGCGAAATCAGAAACTATGAGGAGTTAAAAAAATTCGCTCTGAAAGAGGGAGCCGCCTTATTCGGGGCGGCGAGAACCTCGGACCTTGGGGAACGACACCTTTCCCTGGCGCCGCAGGTTTTGAAGGACCTGGAAAGGGCGGTTTCCATGGCGTTTCATCTTTCCGACCGCGTACTGGAAGACGTGGTTACCGGCCCGACCAAGCTTTATTTTTTCCATTACCAAAGGGTCAATGTTCTGCTCGATGAGCTGGCCCTCAAGGTTACAAACTTTATCCAAAGCCGAGGATGGGAGGCGCTGCCGATCCCCGCCTCCCAGATCCTCGATTGGGAAAAGCAGGTCGCCCATATTTCCCACAAACACGCGGCCCAGAAAGCGGGGCTCGGGTGGATCGGGAGAAACAACCTTCTGGTGACCCCTTGGTTCGGCTCGCGCCAGAGGCTGATAACGGTTTTGACCGATATGCCTCTTGCGACCGATGGACCTATGCCTTGGGGCTGCGGGGAATGCCGCGCCTGCGTTTCTTCCTGCCCCTCCCGTTCCATCCGGGAAAACCCGGCGGATTTCGACCATGTCGGCTGCTATCATCAGATAAAGGCTCTAGTCAAGGCGGCGGGGATAAGCCAGAACATCTGCGGCCTGTGCGTGAAAGCCTGTCGGGGTAAAGAGAAATGATCGGTTTTAGGACCGACCGATTTTCAAATATGGATTATTCAAGTCCTTGAAAAACATTAAGTATTTGATATTGAAAGATTATTTGATTATATAATATATAATGTATACAACTACCTGGTTGACAGGACTGAAGAAACTATTTAGAATAAGCCACGATTTAATCTTGCAGGAAATCCTGCAAGAAAAAGGGTTATGAATTATGGGCAGAACCCAGAGTCAATTTGATCGAATGGCCGCGGTCTTTTTTCTGGCCGTGGGTCTTTTTTTTGCTCTTTATGCCAGGGGCGTGGAAATCGGAACCTGGAATGAGCCGGGGCCGGGATTTTTGCCTTTCTGGGCGGGCCTTACGTTTGCAGTCATGTCCTTTGCCCTCCTCCTTCAGAACCTGAGAAGAAAGGGGCCGGTCCGCCCTTCATTCTTTCCGAAAACGGATTCGTGGAAGAGGGTTTTAACCACTTTCGTCGCTCTGATCGCATATAATTTCATCTTCGAACTTCTCGGATTCGCGCTGACGACCTTCCTTTTCGTCGGGTTCCTTGTCAAATTCATATTCCCGCAGAGCTGGCTAAGAACCCTGACCGTTGCCTTGTCGGCGGCCGTTATCGCCCGCCTCCTTTTCATAAATTTCCTGGAGACTCAATTACCGAGAGGCTTTCTGGGGTTTTAAGGCATGGATCTTTTGAACCATATTCTGCTGGGCGCCCAGGTCCTTTTTACCCCGATAAATTTTTTCTTCTGTTTCCTTGGGGTTCTGATGGGGACCTTGGTCGGCGTTCTCCCGGGCCTGGGCCCGACGGCCGCCATTGCCCTTCTTCTGCCGAACACCTTCCACGTCTCCCCCGTTACAGCCATTATCATGCTCGCCGGGATTTATTACGGAGCCATGTATGGCGGGTCCACCACTTCCATCCTGGTAAACATTCCCGGGGAGGCGGCCTCGGTCATCACCTGCCTGGACGGATACCAGATGGCCCAAAAAGGAAGGGCCGGCGTGGCTCTGGGGATAGCCGCCTTCGGTTCCTTCATCGCCGGGACGATTTCGGTGATCGGCCTGATGCTGGTCGCGCCCCCTCTGGCGAAGTTTGCCCTGGCTTTTGGCCCGCCGGAGTATTTCAGCCTGATGCTTATGGGAATCGTCATCCTGATCTACCTGGCCTCCGGCTCGATTTTGAAGGCGCTGATGATGGCCGTTTTCGGGCTGCTTATCGGCACCATCGGCATGGATTCGATCTCCGCCACCCAGCGGCTGACGTTCGGTCTTCTGGAGCTCAGCGACGGGATCGGGCTGATCCCGGCAATCATGGGTCTTTTCGGGGTGGCCGAGGTCATCACCAACGTCGAACAGGAAATCAAGCGGGAAGTTGTCGCCACGAGGATCAAGAACCTGCTTCCCAACGTTCAGGACTGGAAAGAAAGCCTGGGACCGATGATCCGTGGGGGAGTCCTCGGGTTTTTCATCGGCATTCTTCCCGGGCCGGCGCCGGTCATCTCCGCCTTCAGTTCCTATGCCATTGAAAAAAAGCTTTCGAAACACCCCGAAAAATTCGGCACCGGCATGATCCAGGGTGTGGCCGGACCCGAGGCGGCCAATAATGCCGCCACGGGCGGGGCTTTCATCCCTCTGTTCACCCTTGGGATTCCTGCGAACTCCGTTATCGCCATTTTGCTGGGCGCGTTCATGATCCACGGCATTCAACCCGGACCCATGCTGATCCAAAACCATGCCGATCTTTTCTGGGGAACGGTCTTAAGCATGTACCTCGGGAATGCCATGCTCCTGGTTTTGAATTTGCCCCTGATCGGTTTGTGGGTTAAAGTGTTGAAAGTTCCTTATCCCATTCTTTTCCCGTTGATCCTCCTCTTTTGCCTGGTGGGAGTTTTCAGTCTGAACTACAGCAAAGTGGAAGTGGCGTTGATGATCGGGTTCGGCGTTTTTGGATATCTGGCCCGGAAGTTTCAGTTTGAAATGGCTCCGCTCGTTCTGGCCCTGGTGATCGGGCCGATGATGGAGAGCAACCTGCGCCTATCGCTGGTCATCTCCCAGGGAAGCCCCTGGATCTTTATCGAAAAACCCATTTCGGCGGTATTTATTATTGTGTCCCTGGTCCTTCTCATTTCTCCTCTTATTCCCTGGATAGGAAAACGGAGGCAGAAGCTGCAGGAAAAGGTGGAAAGGGAACAAGTCTGATGTTTCTGCAGGACGTTTGCGGATATATAAAAACTCGGACAAAAGGAGCGCAATCCCGTTCCGAGCGGGATCGGGAAAGGAGGCGCCCTCGCGGGCGAACCGTAACGACAGAGCTGAAGCGGAATCCCGCCTACGGCGGAGCTGACGGATTTCTGCAAAACCATCAAAATTCACAAAGAAAGGAAGACGAAAATGAAAAAATGGCAGGCGATCTTTTTGATTGGGGCCCTCTCTTTTCTTCTGGCGATTCCCGCAGGCGCCCAGAATTTTCCCACTGGGCCGATTACCTATCAGAATCCTTTTAACCCCGGTGGGGAAGTGGATATTGCCGCCCGGGCTATGCAGCCGTACCTGGAAAAATATTTCAATCAGCCGTTCGTGATCAATTATCAGCCGGGAGCGGGAGGCGGACTTTGCTGGTCCAAGCTGGCGGCCGCGAAGCCGGATGGATACACCATCGGCGGATTCAGCATCCCCCATATCGTTCTGCAGCCGATCTTTATGAAGGACGTAACCTATAAAACCGAAGATTTCGTGATCTTCTCCATCGTGGAGTACACCCCGATAGGACTGGGCGTCAAGAAAGATTTCAAAGTCAACTCGGTCAAGGAGTTCATTGAATACGCCAAGGCGAACCCGGGGAAGGTGACGTGCGGAGGGGTGGGCAAGTTCACCGGCCACCATTTCGCCACCTTACAGTTCATGAAGCTGGCCGGGGTGAAAGTGAATTATGTAACTTTCCAGGGTACCTCCCAGGTGCAGACCGCCCTCATGGGCGGCCATATCGATGCCGCCTTCACCAACTCCACCTTGCTGGTGACAACCCGGGAGCAGGTCAGGGTTTTGGCCATCGGCTCTGCCCAGCGCATGGTCCAGCTGAAAGACGTTCCCACCTTTGAAGAACTCGGATTCAAAATGTATCCCCGCATCGCTCGCGGCGCCATGGGGCCCAAGGCCATTCCCAAGGATATCCAGAAGCGGCTGGAAAAGGCTTTCCTGGAAACGACCTCCAGGCCGGAATTCAAAGCCAAGATGGAAGCCGCCGGTTTCGTTCCCCAGGTCATGGGCATCGAAGACTCCCACAAATTCCTCGAAGCCGAAGCCGCAACCATCAAACAGCTGGCGCAGGAGTTTGATTTAAAGAAACAGTAATCCCGGCGCCGATAAATTCGGGTTGCCGAAACCCGCGGATTAAAAGGGGGCGCTTCTCGGGCCCCTTTTCTGTTTTCCGGTCAGCAGGGGGTTTTCGTGGCCGACCAGTCATTTTTTTTGATATAATCATATTATCCCTCTTTCCTCATTTCCGGGAAAATTCAAGGAGGGATTCGAGCGCTTAAGGAGGGTAGAATGAAAAAATTGGGGGCCCTGATTTGCCTGGCTTTCCTGGCTCTTTATCCGGGATTTGGATTTTCCGCAACCGATTTTCCCAAAGGTCCGATATCCTATATCATTCCCTTTAATCCGGGCGGCCAATCGGATGTGGAGGCGCGCCTCCAGCAACCTTACCTGGAAAAGATCCTCGGCGTCCCTATTGTGGTGAACTATATGCCGGGAGCCGGCGGAGCCTTGGCGTGGACGAAGTTCGCCCAGATGAAGCCGGACGGATACAATGTCTGCGGAATTAATATCCCGCATATCATTCTGCAGCCTTTAAGCCAGAAGGATGTGGCTTTTAAAACCGAGGATTTGAAACCTCTTGCCCTCTTCGAATCGACCCCCATTGGCTTGGCGGTCAAAAAGGAATCCAAGATCAACAGCGTGAAGGATTTCATTGATTTTGCCAAAGCCAACCCGGGAAAAGTTACGATCGGCATGTCCGGGAAACTTTCCGGCCATCATATGGCCTCCCTGCAGTTCGAGAAGATGAACGGGATCAAACTCACTCAGGTGACCTTCACCGGAGCCGCTCCGCAGGTTACCGCCCTTCTTGGCGGCCATGTGGAAGCCATTTGGGGGAATTCCTCGGACCTGGTCAGCTATACGACCCAGATGAAAATTTTGGCCATCGGAACGGAGAAGAGAATGGAAACCCTTCCGGGCGTCCCCACTTTCCAGGAATTGGGGATGAAATTCTACCCGCGGATTGATCGCGGAGTCGCCGTTCCCAAGGCGACCCCGGCCGAGATCACGGCCAAACTGGAAAAAGCCTTCCTGGACACGGTGAACATGGAAGATTATAAATCCAAGATCATCAAGGCCGGCTTTGTCCCCTTAGGGCTGAATAGCCAGCAGTCGATGAAATACATAGGCGAGCAGACCGAGATTTTCAAAAAGTTGCTCGTCGAACACAACCTTCTTCTAACAAAATAAGCCCCGTTCCAATCTTTCCTTATTCAGGGAGAGGCGCCCCAACCAAGGCGTCTCTTCCTTTAACCTTTCTTAAGATGCCGGGGGCACGGTTATTTGGGTTTTCGGAATTTTTGGGAAATGAAAGGGGGGCCGGCTATGAGGGAGCGAGCGAAAGTCTGGTACATGGATGATCGTGCTGCGGGTGCCCAGGATAGCCTGGTGATTAAGATGATCGAAGTGTTCAAGGGCGCCGGCATGCATGAAAAAATCAAGCCGGGAGACAATGTGGCCATTAAAGTCCATATGGGAGAATGGAATAACACCTCTTACCTCCGCCCGGTTTACGTCCGCGCTCTTGCCGATGAAATCAAGCGTCTCGGAGCAATCCCGTTTGCGGTGGACACCACCACGATTCCTTACGTGGCTTTCCCGTCGCGCACGACGGCCGTGGACTATTTGACTACGGTCCACCGCAACGGGTACGAACCCGGGGTCATTGGCTGTCCGATCATCATCGCCGATGGGTTTGCGGGCCTGGATGATATCCACGTGGACCTGCCCGAAGGGATTATTCTCAAAGAACAATACGTGGCCACAGGAATTATCATGGCGGATTACATGGTGGTTCTTTCCCACTTTAAGGGCCATCCCCTGGGAATCTACGGCGGGGCTTTGAAGAACATCGGCATCGGGGCCGTTTCCCGCCGGGGGAAATATAACTGTCATATGAGCCGCCATCCCAAGTACGGAATCCACCAGCGTCCTTTTTATGCCCACCTGTGCGTGGGGAAAGACTGCCCGAACTGGCTTCTCTGCGATACCGTCTGCCCGGAAGGGGCCTTTACTCTGCAGGCGGACCAGAAGCCGCATATCCAATTGAACCGGGAAAAGTGCACGGGTTGTCTGGCCTGTGCCCATCAGGTCATGTGCGGGGTCGTTCTCCCCACCGAAGGTTTTTTTGAGGCCCTGGCCGTGGCCATCGCCGATTCGGCCCTGGCGGTCAGCAAGGCAATGGGCAAAGAGAAAATGGCCTTTATCAATCTGGCCATCGATATGTCCCCCTGGTGCGACTGCGTCCCTTTCAGCGACCGGAGCGTGGTGCCGAATCTGGGGGTTTTGGCCTCCTATGATCCCGTTGCCATCGACCGGGCCACCCTGGACCTGACGACCCTCTCTTACGGGGTTCCCGGGTCCCGAGCCGAGGAAATGGGGGTCATGTTCCCCGGAAGTGACAAATTCTCCGCTGCCGGCTCATTTGTCGGCGCGAGTCAGAATATCCAGTGCAACGTAGGGGAAAAAATCGGTTTAGGCACGAAGACCTATGAACTTGTCCAGCTTACCCCCCCGGAAGATTTTTCAGCCTATATGCTGGACCCCCGTCCGGCAGGCCTGACCCTCGGGCGCTTCTACCGCAAGAAGCACTGGCTCCCGAAAGAAGGTTTTAAGCGAGCGCCGGAAATCAACTTCGAGGAGGTGAGATAAGATGGCCAAGGGATTCATGGGGAAAATTCTGCGCGTGGACCTTTCCAAGGGAAAGGTTTCAGAGGAGCCCCTGAATGACCGAATCGGGGCCCAATATCTGGGGGGTTCGGGTTACGGGGCTCGCGTCTTATACAATGAGGTTCCTCCCACAATTGATCCCCTGGGGCCGGAGAACAAATTGATCTTCATGACCGGACCCCTGACGGCGACTCGTTTTCCCACTACGGCCCGTTACTCCCTGGTCACGAAATCTCCCTTGACGGGAATCATGGTCAACGGCAACTCGTCCGGCTTCTGGGGGATGGAACTGAAAACCACAGGCCACGACGGGATCATCATTGAAGGAAAATCCCCCCAACCGGTTTATCTCTTGATCAAAGACGATCAGGTGGAGATCCGGGACGCCTCTAAACTGTGGGGTAAGGATGCCCTGGAGACGCAGGAACGGATCCAGAAAGAGTCGGGAGAGCGACGGATGCGCGTGGCTTGTATTGGACCCGCAGGCGAAAAGCAGGTGCTCCTTTCCTGCATTATCAATGACGAAGGACGGGCTCCCGGGCGCGGGGGGAACGGGGCGGTGATGGGCTCCAAAAGGTTAAAGGCCATTGCCGTCCGGGGTACCCGAAAGGTGGAACTGGCCAACGAGTTCGTTTACAACGAGATCGCCCGTAAAGTGGCCACCTCGGTAACGGCGCATCCCACCATTGCCATGCTTTCCACTTACGGGACGGCGAATAATATGGACACCATGTGGGTTCCCGGAGACATTCCCATCAAGAACTGGCAGGAAGGTGGATGGGTGGAAGGATGCATCAACCTGGGCGGCAAAAAAATGGCGGATACTATTCTGAAACCGCACGCCGCCTGCTGGAACTGCCCAATCCGCTGCGCCCGCTGGGTGAAGGTCGAGGATCCCCAGTATGCCTTTGAAGGCGGGGGGCCGGAATACGAGACCCTGGGCGCTCTGGGGAGCATGTGCCTGATCGACAATCTGAATGCCGTGGCTTATGCCGGGCACCTTTGCAACCAATACGGGATGGACACGATCGGTGTGGGCTGCACCATTGCCTTTGCCATGGAGGCCTTCGAGAAAGGAGTGATCACCGAAAAAGACACGGACGGAATCCAGCTGACCTGGGGCAATGCCGAAGCGATGATTCAAATGGTAAAGCTGATGGGGGAGAAAAAGGGGATCGGTGAACTTCTCGGCCAGGGGACGCGGAAGGCGGCCCAGAGCCTGGGAAAAGGAAGCGACCACTTTGCGGTGAACGTAAAGGGAATGGAAGCTCCCATGCATGATCCCCGGGCTTTCTTCTCCATGGCCGTGAACTACGCCACCGGACCTCGCGGCGCCTGCCACCTCCAGGGTATGCCTTACATTTTCGAGCTGGGGATCATTGTCCCCGAAGCGGGAATCAAACATCTCCAAGGGAGGTTTGATAAAGAAGGGAAAGGCCTTGCGGCGAAGGCCGCTCAGAGCCATACCGCGGTCATCAATTCTCTGGTCGCCTGCCTTTTCGCTTCTCTCGGCCTGCAGCCCTCGGTCATTGGATTCCTGATGGGGACCTGCACCGGCCAGAGTTATACCGCCCAAGAGATCGTGAATTTGGGAGACCGGATCATCAACTTAATGCGGGTATACAATCTCCGGGCCGGGATTACGGGAGCGGATGACCGGTTGCCTCCCCGCCTCCTCGAACCAACCAGGGAAGGAGGGCATGCGGGAAAGGTCCCGGATATCGCTTACCAGGTTCAAGACTATTATCGGATTGCCGGCTGGAATGAAAAGGGAGTGCCAACGCCGGAGCGGCTAAAGAACCTAGGCCTGGAGGATCTTATCGCGGATCTTCCGAAGTGAAAATTGATGGTCTCCTAAAAAGTCCATCGGTCCCGCTCGGAGCGGGATTGCGCGCCTTGTCCCGCCTATGGCGGGAGAGCTTTTTACGAGTTAACCAAAATTCGTCATGGCGAGAATTCTGATCACCGGCGGAGCCGGCAATTTGGGCCTGGCTCTGACCCAAAAGTTGTTGGGGCAGGGTCATTGCCTGTGTATTTTTGACCTTCCGCAGGCAGACTTCTCGCCTCTGGAAACTTGGGGGGTGGAGATCATCAAGGGAAACCTCCTCGATTTCTCCACCCTCCGGAGAGCCGCAGGCGATCGGGAAACCATTTATCATCTGGCTGCCCTAATCCCTCCGGTGAGTGAGCGAGATCGAGCGTTGACCTTTCAGGTGAATGTCGAAGGCACCGAAAATTTGCTGAGGGCCATTCAGGGACATTCGCCTCAGCCCCACTTGATCTTTGCCTCCTCGGTTTGCGTTTATGGAGACACAACCAAGGAAAGACCTCCCCTCGGGGTAGACCATCGCCTGCGGGGCTCCGACTTCTACTCCGAAACGAAAATCCGCGGCGAAGAAGCCATCCGGCGGCGGATGGAAAGATACACCCTCCTGCGCATCAGCGGCATAGCGATTCCGGCCTTCATGGATCCGCCCGAGGTATGGCAGTTTCAGCCGGAGCAGCGGATTGAAATGATCTGTCTTGCGGACTTGGTCACGGCGCTGGCCGAGGCTTTGCGCACGGACAAGGCTCGGGGTAAGATTTTGAACCTGGCCGGAGGAAAGCAATGGCAGATGCAAGGGAGAGATTTCGTCGCCGCCTTTTGCCGTGCCCTGGACCTCTCCCCGGAGAAGCAGAAATTTCAATCGTTTCCCGGCTGGTTTGACTGGTACGATACCGTCGAGTCGCAGCGGATCCTGAGATATCAGGAAACTTCTTTTTTAGATTTTGAAAAACAGCTTCGAAAAGCGGCCGAGGAGGCCAGGAGCTAATATATAACCCGGAAATGCGGGAAAATGTTCCCGGAGGAGATTCTATGACCGGAAAGGACTATTTGCTGCAAGCCGTCGATCTCTGCAAAAGAGGCCAAACCCAATTGGAAAACCTCGAGCCCGGTGAAAATATGGCTGCCTTCCTGCAAACCCTCGAAAGGCAAAGAGCGGCGATCGAAGGCCTCATGGAACGGGTCTTCTTCAAAACCCCGAAAGGGATGAACCGTGCTTCCATTGTCTTGGAAAGCGCCCAGAAATTGCATACCTTGATGGGTGCCTTCACTCAAGGCTCCCCCGAGGAAAGAACCAAACTCTGGGCCGAAGCCGAGGAGGGCCTCGCGGAATTTGCCGAACGGGTGGAGGGGTTGATTAAGGCGGCGCAGGGGAGAACCTTAGCCTTTACCTGAAGGGTCCGGTTTGAAAATCCGAATTCGATTTTTGGGGATTCTGGCGAAAGGTGCCGGCGTGGAGGCGATGGCTCTCGATCTGCCGGCCGCCCCCCTTTTGAGGGATTTGTTGGTTGAAATTGAAATTCGCTTCCCGGGCCGTTTTCCGTTCCGATTTTGGGACAGTGAGAAGCAAGAAATAGCTCCGGGCCTTTTCATCCGTGGCCGGGAAAGAGATCTCCTAACTCCGGACGAAAAGCTTCTCGAAGGGGAAGAGATCTATTTCCTTCTCCCCATGGCCGGGGGATAAGGCGGGGCGAGGGATCAAATCTTTGTTCTTGGCCGATGTTTTGATTTGAGATGGAAATGGATATTACCGAGGACCTGTTACGCCTTCATTTTGTGGGACTATTTTCTCTTGTGTTTATCTTGTGACCTGCCGACAAAGGGATGACTTCAATTCTGCTTTCCAATTTCCAGACCCTTCCTTTGTTTTTAGTCCGCGATATTGACAAGACCCTCAATAAATGTTAAAAAACACAGAAAACACGGTGATTTGTTAAAATTTCTTTTGGGCGTTCTCCCTCCGCTAATTCATAAAAACGATTAGCCGAAAATTAAGGCGCCCTGGAGCGCGGCCTCGAATGCCGGACGTTCCAGGCAGAGAGAAAGTTTTATTTTATGCCGGCAGAAATGAAAAAACGACGGTCCCTTCGCAGTTCTGCGATTACCCAAGGCATCGATCGGGCCACCCACCGCTCCCTCTTTTATTCCATGGGCTGGGACTCCGATCATCTGCAGAAGCCGCTCGTGGGGGTAGTGAATTCTTTCAATGAGCTCATGCCCGGGCACATCCATCTGAATCCCATCGCCCAGGCGATTAAATTGGGAATTGCCGAGGCCGGGGGAACCCCCCTGGAGTTTCCATCGATCGCGGTTTGCGACGGCATCGCCACGGGCCACGCGGGCATGAAGATGCCCATGATCAGCCGAGAATTGATCGCCGACTCCATTGAGTTGATGATCACCGCGCATGGCCTGGACGCCATGGTTCTCCTGACCAATTGCGACAAGGTGACCCCGGGAATGCTTATGGCCGCAGGGCGATTGAATATCCCGGCCATCGTGGTTACCGGCGGGCCCATGGATACCGGCTGTTATCGGGGGAGAAGAATTTGCTA
>Ga0079037_100000120_pt1 | contig 27988 bp, 23 predicted proteins | sample Mud3Dept4metaG_FD_71479 | JGI IMG/M metagenome (GOLD analysis project Ga0079037, IMG submission 71479) | Freshwater wetland microbial communities from Ohio, USA, analyzing the effect of biotic and abiotic controls - Mud 3 Core 4 Depth 4 metaG | ecosystem: Environmental > Aquatic > Freshwater >... | reverse complement strand
CTCAAGTTCCCTGATGATGTGCCGGGCGTTGGCCTCCCAGGCCCGGTGGGTCTCAGCCTTATCGCGGGTCATGGGAAACTTCAGCAGCTCCACCGGAGTGGCGGAGGGAATGTGCGGCCGGGCGATGCCCATCGCGATGCTGTGCTGGTTCTTGGTAGAGGCCGCGGCAAACACGATGTCCACACGACCGAGAATTTTGGCGGCTTTGAGCGTGATCAGATCCGGGTCCCCGGGGCCGACGCCGATGCCGTAGAGAGTGCCGGTTTTGTGGTTTTCCATTGCAGTAGCCTCCTGAGTTGGCTTTGAACAATAGGTCCTATGGGTCCTAAAGGACCTATTGTTCTTTACTGCCATTGGCCAGCAGCAGCAGTGCGTTGACGGCCGCCGCCGCCACGTTGGATCCGCCTTTGCGGCCTTCATTCGTGATATACGGATGATCGAGTCCCAGCAGCGCGGCCTTGGATTCCGCCGCGTTCACAAAACCCACCGGCAAGCCGATGATGAGCGCCGGGTGCGCCCGGCCGGAGCGAACCAGCTCGATCAGCCGCAGCAGCGCGGTGGGCGCATTGCCGATGACATAGATTCCGCCATCCATTTCGCTGGCCGCGGCATCCACGGCCGCCTCCGCTCGGGTGCCGCCCGAGCGTCGCGCGGCGGCATGGATTTCGGAATCGTCCATGAAGCATTTCACCGCAGCGCCGTAAGCCTTCAAATCGCTTTTGCGGATACCGCTGGCTGCCATGTTCGTATCGGTGAAAATGGGCTTCCCCGCTCGAATGGCCTCTATTCCGGCCGCGATGGCCTGGGGGTGAAAGCGCATGGTCCTCAGGTAGTCGAAATCCGCGGAGGTGTGGATCATTCGCCGCACGATCTGCCACTGCTCGGGCGCGAAGGCGTGCGGACCGGCTTCCCGGTCGATGATCCGGAAGCTCTCGGCTTCTATGTCAGCGGGTCGCATGGGGTCGATTCCTTTCGGCACGGTAGTCGCAGCAGGCGGCGACAAAGGCCGCTGCCGTCTGCAGGGCGCTTCCGAAATGCAGGTGAATGTAGCTTCCGAGGGTCCTATGGGCTGCATGGCCTTCCATCGCCATGGGCATGCCGTTCCTGCCGGCGACGCGATAAACGGTTTCGGACGCGGCGGGAGCCGGGAACAGCTCGGAATAGTGGAACTCGTGCCCGCGGATGACGCTGCCGTCCGCGCCGATGACGGTCTGGCGAGCCAGCCGGATCTCGCGGTACCCCAGGGCCTTGAGCTGCGGCAGCATGCGCGTCTTGAAGGGAAAGCAGCCCGCCATCGGAAACGTGCGGCCCTGGTGGTCCTGCAGCTCGCTGCAGAGGTACATGAACCCGCCGCACTCCGCATAGATGGGCAAGCCCGCCGCGCTTTGCTCCCGCAGGTACCGGCGCATGGGTTCGTTCGCGGACAGCTCAGCGGCGTGGAGCTCCGGATAGCCGCCGCCGAGATAGATCCCGTCGAGCTCCGCGGGCGGCGGGGCGTCGCTGACCGGCGAGAAGAACACCAGCTGCGCACCGCATTCTTCGAGGCGCTCGAGGTTGTCCGGGTAGTAGAAACAGAAGGCGCTGTCGCGCGCCACCCCGATGCGGACCGGCGCAGCCGGCCGCGGGGCTGCAGCCGGCCGGCGGGCCGGCGGCAGGATTAGCTCGGGCAGTTCCTCCAGCAGGCGATCCAGGTCCAGGCCGTGCTCGATGCTGTCGGCCAGCTGGCCGACGGCGGCATCGTCCAACGGTCGGTCCTCGCGGGTAACGAGCCCCAGGTGCCGTTCCGGCATGGCCAGGACTTCGTCGCGCAGCAACCCTCCCCGGCAGGGCATGCGCACGGCGCCTTCCATGGCCTCCCGCAGGTAGTCCAGGTGGCGCTGGCTGCCCAGGTTGTTGAAAAGCGCGCCGGCGAACCGCAGCTCGGGGTCGAAGTTCTCGAACCCCTGGACCAATGCGGCCGCGCTGCGGGCCATGCTGCGGGCATCCACCACCAGCAGGACCGGAAGCCCCAGCCACTTGGCCATTTGAGCGCTGGAGCCGTACTCGGTCCGGCCGTCATAGCCGTCGAACAAGCCCATGACGCCCTCAACGACGGCGATGTCGGCGCCGGCCGCCGCGTGCTGAAAAGTGTTGCGGTTGTACTCGCGTGAGAGCATCCACCCGTCCAGGTTGCGGCTGGCGACCCCTGCGACCCGCGCATGGTGGCCGGGGTCGATAAAATCGGGGCCCACCTTGAACGGCGCCACCCTCAGGCCACGACGTTTCAGGGCAGCCATCACCCCGAGGCTCACGGTGGTTTTTCCGCACCCGCTGTGGGTCCCGGCTATGACGATCCCTTTAATGGAAGCCTCCGAAAAAACTCTGTCAAACGGCCAGCACGATCTTAGGGCTTTGCCCGATTAATGATTTCACGGGCCCTTTCCGTGAAATCATTAGGGTAAAGGATCCTGCCGATTTCGATAATTCCGTCGAGCAGCCGCAGTGTCGGCCGCGACACTTTCCGTTCGTCGATGAGGTAGACTTGGCCGGTCTTTACCGCGCGAATGGCCTGGAAGCCGCTTTCCGCTTTGATGAGGTCGACGCTCGCCGGGTTCATCGCCCCGGACTGCGCAAGGTAAACGTCTATCTCGGCGGCGCGGGCCAAAATACGCTCCTTGCCGTAGGCGGCGATGTTTGTGTCCCGCACCGGTTGGGCGTCCCAGGCGACGTTGATGCCTCCGGCCGCTTCCAGGGCGAAGACGGCCATCGCGTTCGGCGCGAAGGTCTTCATCTTGCTGTGGATGGCCTCGAAATAAACGCGCCGCTTGGGTTCGACCGCCGCCGTGAGCGCGCGGAGCCTATCGACGGCCGCCTGGAAGCCCGCCGCCATCGCGGCGGCCTGCTCGCGGTGGCCCGTCAGCAGACCGAGGATCTCCCAGTAGGTGTACATCTCCTCTATCGTGCCGGGCTGGAGCGAAACCACGGCGATACCGCTTTTTTCGAGACGCTGGACGAGCTGCAGGTAGCCGCGGTCGATCATCGGCCGCACCAGGACCAGGTCCGGCCGGGCCGCCAGGAATTTTTCCGGGTCGTCGTGATAGGAGAAGACCGGTTTCTCGCGGCTCTGGGGCGGGTAATCTTCGTGCGGCGACACCCCGATGATCTCTGGGCCGCAACCCAGCGCAAAAAGGTTTTCGGTGTGAGCGCCGTAAAGCGATACGACGCGCTGAAACGGCGCCCGCACGACGATGCGGCGGCCGCCCTGGTCGACGACGGTGCGGCCTTCTTCGATCCTGAAATCCTCCGCCGCCGAGGCGGCCGTGAGCGACAGGAGCGCCAGCGCGAAAACGCCGAGAAGGGTCTTGAGGCGGTCACGCATTTCCCGCCCCCCTTCGGCCGCTTGAACCCTCGGCCCCCTCGTTGCGGAACACCACCTGCAGCGCGTCGGCGTAGTCGTCGCGGTAGACTTTGGCGTCCACGCCGAACACGGACCGCAGAGTGGCGGAGGTGAGCACCTCCCGGGCCTTGCCGTGCGCGGCGATTTTCCCGCGGGACATGAAGATCAGGTGGTCGCACCAGGCGGCGGCCTGGTTGATGTCCTGGAAAACGCCCACCACGGTCTTGCCTTCCCGGCGCACCCGTTGCGCGGCAAGCGCCAGCAGGCGCATGACATGGCCGATGTCGAGATTGGAGGTGGCTTCGTCCAGGATCAGAACCGGCGTGTCCTGGGCCAGGGCGCGCGCGAACACCACGCGCTGGCGCTCGCCGCCGCTGAGCTCTGTGATGAAGCGGTGGGCCATGTCGGCCACGTCGGCCTCCTCCATGACCGTCGCGACGATCTCGGCATCGCGGCGGGAGGGGCCGCCGAACCGGGGGAGGTAGGGGTAGCGCCCCATCATGACCACGTCGCGGACCGTAAACGGGAAATTGATGTAGAAATTCTGGGGCACCAGGGCGATTTCCCGGGCGAGCCGCTTCTTCGAGTACGAGCCCAGCGCCATCCCGTTGCAACGAATAGCTCCGCCTTGCGGAACGCGGTAGCGGCAGAGCAGATCCACCAGGGTGGTCTTGCCGCAACCGTTGGGCCCGACCAGGCCGTGGAACCGGCCCTGCTCGAGAGGCAGCGTCACGTCATCGATGACGCGTTTGGCCGCGAAGGCGAAGGCGAGGTGCTCCAGTTCAAAGGCGGTGGTCACCAGATCCTCCTCGCCGACTGCTGCCGGCGGAACACGAAACAGAAGAACGGCCCGCCGATCAGCGCCGTCAGCACGCCGATGGGTATCTCCGCGGGCAGCACGGCCCGGATGAGCGTGTCCGCCCCGAGCAGCAGCACGGCGCCGGCCAGGAGGCTCACCGGCAGCAGCCGCCGGTTGTCGGGCCCCGCCAGCAGGCGCATGCTGTGGGGCACCAGCAGCCCCACGAACCCGATGATGCCCGAAACCGAAACACACACGGCGGCCACCAACGAAGCGGCCGTGAGCAGGACCAGCGTGACCCGGCGGGTGTCGACGCCCAGCGAGGAGGCCATCTGGCTGCCGAGGGACATCAGGTTCAGCTCGCGGGCGTAATACAGGAACACCGTCAGCCCGGCCGTGACGCAGACGGCCGACAGGGCGACGTCGGCCCAGGTCCGGGAGGCGAAGCTGCCCATGAGCCAGAAGATGATCACGGCGACCTGCTCGTCGGCGACGTACTTGAGAAAGCTGATGCCGGCCGAGAGGATGGCCGCCACGATGATGCCGGACAGGATGAGATTGCCGGCGGACAACCCGCCGCCGCCCGAAGAGAGATAGATCACGGCGGCGAGCGTGGCGGCCGCTCCGACAAAGGCGAAGAGCGGGACCGAGTAAAGCCCGAACGCACCGAGGTTCAGCAGAATGGCCAGCGACGCGCCGAAGGCCGCGCCGGCGGAAACCCCGAGCGTGTAAGGGTCCGCCAGCGGATTGAGTAGGATCCCCTGGAACACGACTCCGCTCATGGCCAGACCGCCGCCGACCAGCGCCGCCGTGAGGATCCGCGGCAGGCGCACGTCCATCACGACCACCGGGAAGATCTCGTTCATGCCGCCGATCAGGCCGGGGTCGCCTGTGAACTTGTTCCAGATGATCTTTACCACCTCGGCCGCAGGGATGTTCAGAAACCCCATGCCGGTCGAGACGATGACAACTCCGATCAGGAGGACCGTCAGCGCAGCCAGCTGCACGGCGGTCGCGTCCTGCAGCCTGCGCCTAAGCTCGGATCGACGGGTTGAGTCCATGTTGAATACCGCGCTTCTGTGACCGGCCTTCCAGCACAGAACCGCCGCTTTTTGAAGCTGTGCTTGCAGACACGGGTTGCTGGACCGCAAGTTCTGGCATGAAGATGAAAGGCTGCTGCAACCTTTGGATCCCCTCCAGGATGGATAGCAGCAGTACGGGCTGCGAAATAAAAAAACCCTCCAGGCAGATTGCCTGAAGGGTTGCACCCAGTTTGCTTGGCCCTTTACTACGCGCCCGCCTCGCCTATTTCCGTAGGAGGCGTGGCCTCGACGGCAAGGCAGGTCTTCTGGCTTCCCCTCTCGCCTGGCGACCTTCCCATTCCGCTAAGACGAAACAGTGGTCATTCGAGGCCAAACGAGTTCCCCGGCGGCTGATGCCAGGGCGGGGTCACAGCGGCGGGACCGCCCCCGATTAGCACGGGGTTCCCTATTAAGCGTATGCACCTCGCCGGACTATGTCTACGTCTAATAGGCGAACGCCGGAACCCTGTCAATAGGATTTTGACTCTTGTAACCCTGTGCAACGTCCGCTATGGTACAAAGCGATCGTGTCACGGATCATTGAATGCGATTCAGGAGATGATGGCGTGCATGACGATTCGGCAGAAAAAATAGACGTATCCTTCCTGAAAAGCCTAGAAGACGACCTCACGGTTTGCAGCCTAGATGACCTTTTTGAGGTGATGTTGTCGCGCCTTCTTCGGGCCTCCCATGTCCGCCAGGCCGAAATTTATTTGTTCAACAAGCAGGACAAATTGGTACCGGTCGCCAACGCAATAAACATTGGCCCCAAGGGCAGTGCCACCCAAAAGATCAGTACTCAAGGCTGGATCATCGATTCGAAAATCAGACATTCCACCCGGCGAGTGAGCCTCCCGAAAATTTTTTTTACTTATCATGTCCCGCTCGTCAACATGGGGAAGATGCTGGGGTTCTTAAACGTCCAACTCGATCAGGCAGCTACATCCGATAGCGATTTGCCGATCTGGATTTATGTCATCGGGATGCAGCTTGCATCAAAAATCAAAGAATTAATGCTGGATGCCGAGCTTGGGGATTTGAAAAACGAGCTTCATCATCTGCGGGCCGACAACCGAGAAAGCCAACTGCGGATTACATCGCTGAGCAAAGAGCTCTATGCCGTCAGCGCCATATCGACCAGAATCAACCAATCGATGGATTTAAAGAAGTGCCTGCAGAAATCAATGCTGAAGATAAAGGAGGTTTTCAGATCGTCGGGGATCATCGTTTACCTCAAGCATCCGAAGAGTGCTCAACGCCAATTATCTGTCCTTCACATTTCCGACGACCCTCTCGATACGATGCTTTTCAATAAAATCGAAAAATTTGCCTTGCCGAATTTCATCGATCCTAACTCACCGAAAGAGGGCAGGTTATACCCCGGACCCGATCAACCTAAAAAAATGGGCATAGATCACGGCAAATTCAAAGCCGTCATTGGCACCCCCCTTAAATCGAAAAAAAGAACCATCGGTGCCCTTGTCCTTTTGCAGGCGACGGACTGCGCATTCCACTCCGATGACCTCAGGTTACTGTCCGGAATAACCAATATCATGGGGATGGCCATCGATAACATGAACCTTTACCGGCAGAGTCAGCAGAAGAAGAAGGAGACGGCTTTTTTAATCAGTTCCATATCTACTTTTAATCAGAAACTGGATTTGGAAAAGACATTGATCTCGGTGGCTCAGAAGGGCGCAGAATTCATAGGCCCGCGCTGCTCTGTGTTCCTGTTCTCAGAGACGACCATTCCGATGGTCCAGTACACGCAAAAGGGAAGAGAACGCCGGCCGCCGGGACAGTTTAAGACCTTCGAATCGATCCGGCCCCCGGGCGTCAGGGCCTTCTACAAACGGATGATCCTTCAACCGCGCCCGTCCCTGATTCGTGACATCGGTCGTTCAAAAAAAATTGGGACGGATATCAAATCCTATTTCATGAGCCATGCGGTTCAGTCCGCTTTGACGGTTCCGCTGCGAATCACCGGCAAGCCGCTGGGAATGTTGCTTCTAGGTCGGGATGCCGGAGGCCGGGCATTCGGCGCGCACGACCTCTCGGTCGCTGAAGCATTGGGGGCCGCCGCTTCGGTGGCCATCGAAAATGCGCGCGCCTATTGTGCCAGTGTTGAGATGAGCGAGTTCCTGGAAAGAAAGATCAGCGAAAAAACAAGTGAAATTGAAAAAATTCAGGAGAAACAAAAACTGCGCGTGGAAAACCGCAAGGATATCATTTTTCGTGTCAACAAGAGCAATCGATTCGTTTTCGTCAACAAGGCCATGGAAAACCTTACGGGCTGCATGCGGGAGGAACTTTATAAGGAGATGAAGGCTCTGGATGTGGTTGCGGAAACAGATCGCGAACGCGTGCGGAGTGCCTTCAAGGCCATGCTGAACGGCGAGCTCCCCCTTATAAGGGATTTGGAATATCGCCACCTCAACCGACGCGGCGAAGATCATTTCATATCCCTTACCATTTTTCCCGAGCAAGACCAGCTCGGCAGGATTACGGGAATTGAGGGGGTGGGACATGACATCACTGAAAAGAAAAACCTGGAAAGCGAAATAAAGAAGACAAAAGACCTGGCCCTGCTGGGTGAATTTTCCAGCGCCATCGCCCATCAGATTCGCAATCCTCTGGGCAACATCCTGATGGGGACGAAGCTGTTGCAGAAGGCTGTAGACTCTGCTGACGGTCAAACGGAAGAGCTGAATTGGTCGACGGGGGAAAATTCGCGTTTGGCTGCAAACAAAGAAGTGCTGGCGGGGATTTTCAAAAATCTTTCTGACGGAATTTACAATTTGAACCAGGTCGTCACGGAGCTTGTCGAATATACAAAGACGTTAAAGCTCAGGCGATCATTCCAGCGCATCGAGATCATTTTGAAGGAAACCATTGTGATGTTTAAAGATTTGCTCGATCGCCACAAAATCCAATTAATGGAGCGATTCGATCTCGGTCTCCCCCCGCTTTCAGTGGATGCCGTATTAATCAGTCAGGTGTTTCAGAACATTTTCTACAATGCCATTCAAGCCATGCCCTCTGGAGGGTCCCTCACGGTGGCCACGGGCATGCACCGCGATAGGCCTGGCTATGTGATGATCTCGATCGGGGATTCGGGCATCGGCATCGCGGCCTGCGACCTGGAGAAAATTTTTCATCCTTTTTATACGACCAAGGATGCAGGCACCGGTTTAGGATTGGCATTGGCCCATCGCATCATCGACGCCCACGGCGGAAGGGTCTGGGCCTGTCAGAATCCATGTGCGCACTTTGCTAAGGACGATTCCGGAAACACCCCCTATCGCCCGCCGGATCGAGGGGTCACTTTCCATATACTCTTGCCCTTAGCAGATGGATCAAAATCGAATGGTTTCAATAGGGAAATACGATGAAACAACAGATTCTTCTGGTGGATGATCAAGTTTCCTTTTGCCATCATATTAAAGCCATATTGGAGCAAGAAGGGTATGAGGTGGCTGTCGCCAACAGTGCCGACCAGGCGCTTCAACTTCTGTCCCTCACGACCTTCGATATTTTGTTGACGGATATGAAAATGCCGGGTGGGGACGGTTTGGACCTCTTTAAAATGGCACGAAAGACAGACGCCGATATTTCCGGCATCATCATGACGGCTTATGGATCCATTTCTTCTGCAGTGGATTCCATCAAACAGGGTATCACCGATTACCTGCAAAAGCCGTTTGAACCGGAAGCCCTGCTGATCGCCGTCGAAAAAACGCTGCGCGAAAGACGGATGTTGGAGGAGATACGCGACCTAAGGAAAGAAGTCGACCAACGGTATGCCTTCGGCAACATCATCGGCAAGAATAATAAAATGCATGCCATCTATGATTTGATCGAGAAAGTCGCCCCGACCGATACGCGGGTGTTTATTACCGGTGAAACCGGCGTCGGCAAGGAGTTGGTGGCCAAAGCCATTCATTTTAATAGCAACCGGAAAAATAAGCCCTTTGTGGGAATCAATTGCGGCGCGCTTGCAGAGAGTCTGCTGGAGACAGAGCTGTTCGGCCATGAAAAAGGTGCTTTTACAGGTGCCATACGCACCAAGAAGGGTAAATTCGAATACGCTCGAGGAGGAACCCTGTTTTTAGATGAAGTGGGTGACATTTCCCCCGCGCTGCAGGTCAAATTGCTGCGGGTGACTCAAGAGAAAAAAATCGAAAGAGTCGGGGGCAACCAGGAAATCGACGTGGACGTTCGCATTATTTCGGCCACCAATCAGCCCATCAAGGAAAAAATCAGCCGGGGCGAATTTCGATTGGAGCTCTATTTTCGTCTCAATGTGGTCCCCATCCACATTCCGCCCTTGCGGGAAAGAATTGATGATCTGCCCCTGCTCGTCAACCATTTTATAGACGTCTTCAATCGCAAGTTCGGGAAGAAGTTAACCGGAGTTACGACACGAGCGATGAGCCGGATATTACAGTATGATTGGCCTGGGAACGTGCGTGAACTGGAAAACGTGTTGGAAAGGGCATTTGTCACCACCGAGGGGGATGTCATTGATACGATTATCACCTCGCATGATATCAGGCAAACCGCTCTCCAGGAAGCGACCCCGCATCCCGTTGATGTGGAAATTCCGTTTAAAGTCGCCCGCACCATGGTTGAAAAGCGATTTGAGAAGGCATACCTGCGGGAAGCCCTGAAACGCTTTGGCGGCAACGTATCCGAAACGGCTCGAATGACAGGGATCAATCCTCGAACGATCTGGCGGAAGATCAAGGAGTATGAAATAGAAAAAGACCGCAGCTTGAATCAGCCTGATGTGTAGCCGCCTGTCATAGCGCGACATACCTGTCTCTATTTTAACCAACTGTTATAATTTATTTTAATTCATTTTTCCCTCATTAGGGCCGTAATCATGGTTTGCATTCCGCATCCAAAATCACTAATTCAATGGCGCTTCAGATTTAATAACCACCTATAATCATAAATAATATAAAATAAAAAACCGTATCCTAAAAAATTGGTATGTAATTTGCTAAATAAAACTAAGTGTTTTCCTACCAAGTCGGCAACCTATACAACTTGATTCTTTGGTCTCATTTCTAGCCGTTCTTTTAGCGTTACGGAAGGGAAAATGGTGTAAATCCATTACTGCCCCGCAACTGTAAGCGGAAAGCTTTACTTTAAATGACTCTATTCGGCCGTTTAAGGTTAAGACTTCAAAGGGAAAATTGCCATACAAGCCCTTTGAAGGGGGAAATCTGCAAGAAGCCACTGCTCCCAAGGAATAAGGGGGCGGGAAGGCGCAGAGAGTAACCAACGCCGCGAGTCAGGATACCTTCCCTCACCAACCACCTCGCTTTCGAGGGTAAAGCGGGCATTTGTGATGAAGTTTAAGCAAATGCCGCGTTTACCCGAGAAACCGCCTGTCGATTCCTCATTCATCTCCTTTCACGCGTGGTGTCTATTATCACGCGCCGTTCGGAAACATCGAAATTACAAAAAGCATAACCATTTAATTTTACAACACTACAGGAGGTAGACCGGATGAATGCAAAAGAAAGGGTAATGGCGGTTCTCAATCACCAAAAACCGGACCGGATGCCGTGCTTCGGGGCCAATTCCACCGTCACCTATGAACAGATGGAAAAGGTAGGCGCTTATTGGCCCGAGGGCCATGAAAAAGGGGAGGTCATGGCCAAGCAGGCCCTGGCGGCGTATACAGTGCTGGGTTTCGACGCCGTTCGGATTCCTTTCTGCCAAACCTTCGAAGCCGTTGCGCTTGGGTGCAAACGCAAGCCGGGAAAAATAAGAGATATTGAGGGGATACCGGGAATAGAGCATCCGCCGCCATACAAGATAGACGACATGCCGATCTTTCCGGATGATTTTCTTTCTAGGGGGTTCATTCCGGAGCTGATAAAGGCCGTCAAATTCCTGAAAAAGGAAGTGGGAAATGAGGTCGCCATTATAGCTGGGATTATTGGCCCCTTCACGATCGCCGGATCCCTGCTGGACAGCGTTCCCCTTCTCAAGGCGACCTTCAAAACACCCGAAAAGATGCGCCCGTTCCTGGAAGTCGGGGAAAAGGCCGGCACGGCATTGGCCAAGGCATTGGTTGATGCCGGCGCGGATATCATATCGATCGAAGACATGACCGCTTCGCCTGAATTGATCGCCCCCAAGACCTATCGAGACTATGAGATGGAATATCAGCGCAGGCAGTGCGAGGCCATTCCGGTTCCCAAGATTCTCCACATTTGCGGCAACGTCGACCCGATCGTCGAGTGGATGGGGCAGACCAAAGCCGAGATCCTGAGCCTGGAGCCGAAAGCCAGCGCCAGGCTGGCGCGCGAAAAATGCGGCAAGGATGTCATCCTGATGGGAGGGGTTGATACCGCCAACGTGTTGTTCATGAAGGACCCGGATACCGTCAAGCAGGGGTGTGAAGAGTCCATAGCCGACGGAATCCAGATCCTTGCCCCCGGTTGCGCGGTTGCACCGGGCACTCCCACGGAAAACCTGCTGGCGATGTTAGAGGTCGCCAAGGCGCATTAACGAGGGGAAAACGCCTCGCGGTGAGGCGATAAATCGTTCCCGGGGGAGGTAACGCAATATCAACGCATCTAATCGAAAGGAGAAAGAAAATGAAAATTTTGAATGATTTTTCCAACATTTTCAAGCGTTATGACCTTGACCTTGAAAAAAAAGGCGAGGCAAAGACCGTTTCCAAGGACGCCACGCTTCAAAAAGTCGCCAAATTCGTCGTGGATGGTGACGAAGAGGGGATCCTCCCCGCTGTCAAAGCGGCCCTGAAAGACAAATCCCCGCTTGAAGTCATCAACGGTGCTTTGGTCGCGGGTATGAACGAGGTGAGCCGTTTGTGGGACGAGGGGGTTTATTTTCTGCCGCAGGTCATTCTCTCCTCGGATGCAATGAACGTCGGCATTGCCGAGTGCGAGAAAAAAATGGGCAAGTCCATGGACCGTAAGGGCAAAGTCGTAACCCACACGGCTGAAGGCGATATCCACGACATCGGGCAGGTGATCGTCAACGCATTGCTCAACGCCAACGGCTTTGAGGTCATCAATCTCGGCGCCGACGTCCCAACGGACAAGGTGGTCGCCGCCTGCAAAGAGCATCGTCCCGTCATGGTTACGGGCACGGCACTGATGACCACCACCATGACGGCCTTTCCCAAGATCGCCCATCAATTGAAACTGGCCGGCCTTCAAATCCCCTTCGTTTGCGGCGGCGGGGCGGTCTGCGAGGAGTATGTGACGCAATATGACCTCGGAATTTGGGGCAAGGAAGTCAGCCAGGCGCCCGGCATGGCCGAAGACGCCCTGGCCGGCGAAAACTGGGAGTCTATGCGGGCCAAATGGAATGGCTAAAGCCAAAACCAAGTAAATAACATGATCGTCGATATCGTTTTCGGGTTTCTGGGTGCCGGCAAAACCACGTTCATCGCGCGGGTCCTCAAGGAATGGGGTTCCAAAGAAAAAACCGTGGTCCTGGTGAATGAATTCGGCGAAGTCGGCATAGACGGCGATTTGCTGGCCGAAGAAGGCGGCAATGTGGTGGAGATGCCGAGCGGTTGTATTTGCTGCACGCTCCAGGCTGATTTCAGGGCGCAACTGCTGGAGATCAGCCGCGCCATCCGGCCCGAAAGGGTCATCATCGAACCGACCGGCGTCGCCACCATTGCCCAGGTGCGATCCATCGTCGCGGCCCAGCTTTTCGAGAACACCATTCGGCAAATCAACGATATCCTGATTGCCGACGCGACCGGGTTCATGGGTTTGTACAAAGCCAACCGGCATTTTGTGGAGTCGCAGGTCGAAAACGCCGACGTCGTATTGCTGAACAAATGCGACAAGGTGGACAAGACCAAGGCCATGGTGACCCGCAGCGCCATATCGGCGATCAACCCGGAAATAACGGTGTTGACGGCTGAATTCGGGGCAGTGGATTGGGGCGATTACCATCTCGCTTTATCCGCTGCCCCGCGTTCCAAGAAAAGCAGTACCGGAGACGATTACGATCCGGCCGATGATGCAGTCAAAAACATAACGGCGGAAGCCGTCGGCGAAGACCTCCCCCATTTCCACGAGGAAGAAGACGGGCTCGGTTATGAATCCTACGGCTGCGTTTTTGGCGGGCTTTCATTCGATCGGAACGCTCTTGAAGCGTTTTTTAAGAAATTGAACAGAGCCAACTCGGGACTCGGTGAAATCGTAAGGGCTAAGGGTATTTTTCGGATAGGTGATCGCGGGGTTCTGATGGAGCTGGCTTCGGGAGAATTTTCATTTCAACCCATGGGGAAATTGAAGGAAAGCAAAGTTTCCATAATCGGCAAGGACTTGAACCGGGCAATGATCGGTGCCGCACTCGAACGGTGCGTGGCAGCATAAAGCGGAGTGAGCCAAATGCCGGTTGAGCCAACGGCGTGATGAAAGGGAGGAAATAAAAGCCAATTGCAGCTCATATGAATTCGAATTCCACATGGTCTCCAGTTCTGATGCCTCTCAGCGAGCGGATGGATCATAAGGAGCAGATCTTCGAGAGGCGAGGGGTCTCCACCTCCTATTGTTTGAAATACTAGGGACTGCAGTTGGCAATTCAAAGTCGATGGCTTCGCCGCCATCGATTCTTCGGGGAAGGAGGTGGGTGATGCTTATACCAGTCGTTATCGTCATCAGCGCGATGTGGCTGCCCGTGGCGCTTCTTTTCTTGGGCAAGGGAGAAGCCAAGGGCACGGGGTTCGCCACGGCGGTCGTCGGCGCACTCGTTCTGATCGGTTCGATGGTGCACACTGCGGTCTTCAAGGACCCGGTGGTGCCGACGCTGCTTTTCATGCATGGCACCTTTTACTGCTGCGTCGCTTGGGCACTGATGACCGGACAGCAAGACCTGCGATCCGTCGGAAATGTCGCCCTGGCGACCGCCTTCGTGTCAACGATCTTCATGATCCTGTTTATCACCGGGGGTCCGGTTTTAGAAGGCGGCAAGCAACTGGTTCCTGCAAGCAATTACCTGGCGTTGGGGTGTGCGGGATACGCGGCGCTGACGTTCATGGTCTGGCTGAATGCGTTCGGGAAATTCTCGGCCAAGGCGCTGGCGTGGTCCCTGATCATCTGGGTTGTCGTGGGGCTGTGGATTCCGGGTTTCTGGCTGATGGCCGCCGGTAAGCTTCCTTTCTAACCATGGTCAGGGACTGAGGCGCATCGTGCGCCAAGATCGATTTCTCAAAATATGGCGCGCGGGGCGTACGGATAATGCTAGTCCCGCCGGAGAGATAGATGCTTTCCCCGGTCAATAAGAATTCAATCGGCGCAGGCAATGGCAAGCCCGTCGTGCTGATTGTCGACGATGAGTACTGCGCCCTGCGAGCTCTTTTCCGGTTGATTTCACCGCAGCAATTCACCGCGGTCTGGGTGGCGGGCGAACAACAGGGGCTGGAGGCATTGAGAGACCGAGCCAACCGGATTGGAATCATCATTATCGATTTGAAATCTTCCGGAATGGGCGGAGCCGGGTTCCTGCAGCACGCCAGACATCTCGCCCCGCACGCCGCTGTTCTGATCACCGGTCCTTTGGGCCCATTTCTTTATCAGGGCGGCAACTTCTACGAGCTTTCAGGCCCTAACCTGAAACATGACATCAATAAAATCCTTCTGAGTATCACTCGAAAGATGAACAACGGGAAGGTGCCCCAACGAAAAGGCGTTCGGACACCTCCCCTAAAGGAGCGATTTGGGGCTATCATCGGCCGAAGTGATAGTATCAACGCGATCTATCGGCTGCTCGACCATCTGCAGGGATCTTCCAGCACGGTTCTGATACAGGGCGAAAGCGGGACGGGCAAGGAGTTGATCGCCCGGACCATCCACCAGACCAGCCTGCGGGGAAGCCGACCTTTTGTGGCCATCAACTGCGGAGCCATACCGGCCAATTTGATTGAGAGCGAATTGTTCGGGCATGAACGCGGCGCCTTCACCACGGCCGTTGCCCAACGAAAAGGGAAGTTTGAAATTGCCGAAGGCGGAACGGTTTTCTTGGACGAAGTGGGTGAACTGGACCGCGAGCTTCAGGTCAAGCTGCTGCGCGTGCTCCAGGAGAAGGAGTTTCAACGCGTCGGCGGGAACCTGACTTTTAAGACCGATGTACGCATTGTCGCAGCCACCAGCCAGGATCTCAGCCAGGCGGTACAAACCGGACATTTCCGAGATGATCTTTTTTATCGCCTCAATGTCATCCCGGTGTACGTCCCGCCCTTGAGGGAAAGGAAAGGGGATATCCCGCTCTTGTTGGAGCACTTCTTCAACAAGACTGCCCAAGAAATGAGCCGTCGCCCGCCGGTTCTCTCTGAAGAGGTTCTGACCGCTTTGATCGATTATCGGTATCCCGGCAATGTCCGCGAGCTGGCGAACATTGTGGAACGGCTTTTAACGATTTGCCCCGACGGAAAAATCAGCCTGCAGGATCTCCCCCGAGAAGTTCGCGAGGAGGCCGCGTGCACGCCTCGAGCAACGGCTGTTTTAAACGCGTTGCCGACCGGGGGCGCTTGTCTGTCCGAAGTGGAAAAAGAGCTCATTCTGAAAACACTCGAAATGACCTCCGGAAACAAGTCTGCCGCCGCCAGGATGATTGGAATTACCCGGCGCCGCCTGTATCTCAGGCTTTCCCAATACGGGCTTGCTTCGGCATGAGATTGTAACCTAAGGTTACAAATTAAGACCGAACTGTAACATGGGGTGGCGACACAAGACAGCAGTTTGCGTCAACCGTCAAATTCCGAATAAATGTTGCTCAATATCAATAAGATATCCGCTTGATGCTTCTGGGATTATGGCACTGCAATTGCTAAGATTAATTACAATCGGGCATGAAACTTTGATTTCCTGATCGAAGCAAGGGGGTAAAGCAAACGGGTTTTTTACAGCAACCGAGAGGCACGGAAGGTTTTTCGACGGCGTTTAACCAGCAAAAAAGGAGGCCTAAATGGCACGCAACAAACTGACCAAAATGGCGTATGCGAGCGGCGCAGAGATGATTTTCGGCACGGCCAAGAAGCCGGTAAAAACCAAACGCGGGATGGTGCTGGGGGGTGGTTTTGTTCATCCGGAGGTGGTGCCCCACCCCAGACCCGGCAGCGAAAAAACCATGAAAACCCTGCTGCGGGAATATGAAAAAGCCAATGGAGATGCCCTGGAAAGAATGGTCATCGTTGGCCACCCGACACTGCAGATCGAAAACGAGCACATTTTCCAAATGACCCACAATCCCAAATGGGGGGGCGAAATCGCCGCGCAGACCGCCAAGCAGATGGATGATTATCTCGCCAAATACGGTCTGAAGGCTTCCTACCGCGCCACCATCGCCGACCTGCGCAAACCCGACATGGTTGACATGCGGGACAGCGATTACACCCGCGAGGTCATCGAGTCCTTCAAGGAATGCGCCAAATATGCGGACGTCGTTTCCATCGAATCGATGGGTGGCAAGGAGATCTTCGACCATGCCATCATCCGCAACGACATCGGCGGTATCCTTTTCGGCATCGGCGTACTGGGCGCCATCGACATGGAGTGGATGTGGGATCAGATCGTCGCGATCGCCAAGAAAAACAACTGTATCCCCGGCGGGGACACCAACTGCTCGGAAGCCAACACGGCCATGTTCATGGCGGGCGGAATGACCTCCAAGGATGTGCCGCACGTCATGGCGGCCCTGTCCCGGGCGATTGCCGCATCCAGAACCCTGGTTGCCTACGAGTGCGGCGCCACGGGTCCCAGCAAGGACTGTGCTTATGAAGATCCCATCATCAAGGCGATGACCGGCGTTCCTATTTCCTGCGAGGGCAAGACCAGCGCCTGCGCGCATTCCGATCTGTGCGGAAATCTCATTGCGGCCGTTACCGACCTGTGGAGCAACGAGGCCGTGGAATACCACGACATGTTCGGCGCCACAACGACATCGGTGTTCGCCGAGATCCTGGGCTACGATTGCGCCCAGTTCAACACCGCCATCGAGCTCGGCTATCAGGAGCAAATGAAAGAGATCCTGGTCAACTCGGATATGTACCGGGATTCCCACAGCCTGATCCTGGCCCCCGACAATGCCTGGCAAGTAGGCAATGCCATCGTCAGCAACCGCGCGAAGAGCAACTATGCCAGCGCCCGGGCCGGCGCCATCAAGGCGGGCCAGATCATTCTGGGCGACGCCAAGATGAAACTGACGGCGCTCGAAAAGAAAGCCTTGCAGAACGCGATGAAAGATTTGGAGGCCTTGCCGGACGCTGAAGGCGACTTCATCCAGGCGTGCCTGGACAAGTACAAGAACGTCAAAGGATTCAACCCGGGGTCCTACGGGCTATAAATCTTCCGGCAGCACCCAAAGTAATAGTAGAATAATTTAAAGGGCATAACCGGCATGCTGCGTGCCGGTTATGCCCAATTTTTTAAGTGGTATTCACATATCCCCCTTTAAGATATAAAGCTAAAGCCTATGCGGGATGAATTTTTCCCTGCTTGCCTTATCTTATTGATAAGTGGGTTTGAGAAAGCAATGATTGCCTGTACAAGATGTGGCCGCTGGCACTTGGATCCTGAAAAAGTTAACGGTAAGAGACTATCCTGTACGGAAGTCAAGCGTTATTGGACCAAGATCCGGGAAGAACATATACGATTGGAGGGGCATGCCGCCCAGATCACAACCGATGAGTCCGGCAACTGGATATGCCTGAAGTGCAACGGCAGATTGACATTATAGCGATTTAAAACCAAGAAGATGCAGAGGAGCGTCATGCCAAAACTGGGTATTGCCTTGGACTTGGGCACGAGCGGATTTCGAGGACAGGCCATCGATCTGGATCAGAATGGCCAGATCTTATCGACCGCCGTAACGACGCGCCATCCCCTTCCCGGCGCCAATGTCATCGACCACCTTCATTTTGCAATCGAGGTCGGTTTGAATCATGCCCACGATATCGTGGTTCAGGCCGCGAACAAGGTGATAGACAATCTGAGGATAGAAAAAGATCAGGTGGTCCGCCTGGCGATCTGCGGCAATCCCATCCAATTGTCTCTTTTTCATGAAATAGAGATCAGAGACCTGGCCTATGCCGGCAAGCGCAAACTCGAAGCCTTGGGGGTAGTTCCACCCAAAAGAGATGCACAGATCGTCAAAGCGGTAGAGATTCGGGGGCTTGACTTGCCGCCCGAGGTCGATGTCTTCATACCGCCGGCGGTTCAGCACGAGATCGGCGCCGACGCGCTGGCCATGATGATCCAAACCGGTATGCTGGATAAGGACGAAATAGCCATCGTGACAGACTACGGCACCAATGCCGAAATGGCGCTAATCGTCAAAGGCACCATTTACACCGGATCAACGGCTGCAGGTCCGGCCTTGGAAGGGCAACAGATCGAAGACGGGCTACTGGCGCTTCCGGGTGCCATTTCGGATATCGAATTCGAACCCGATGAGGGTTCCCTATCCTCTTCCTACAGAAGCGTCTCCCAGGATGAGAAACCCCTAAGCGGAAAGCTCAAGACCCACGTTCTTAGCATGGATATGGCCGCGCTTTCAGGCGACACCATCGATCCTGCGACCGGGCAAATGCTCGTAAAAGGAGACCTTGAAGCCGTGGGCATCACCGGCACCGGTGTGGTGGGTCTGATCAGCCAGGGCTTTAAAGCCAATCTCATCCGCATCCCACACATCCAAACCTTCGATAAAGAGATCCATTTGCCCAACGGGCTTAAATTCACCGAAAAGGACCTATTGGAGGCCGGCAAGGCCATCGGTTCGATCCGTGCCGGTCACGTTACGCTGTGCCAGGAGGCCGGCATCCGGCTCGAAGATATAGAAACCGCCTACATGTCGGGTGCCTCCGGCACGTATGTGGATGCCCTCAAGGCCCAGGAAATCGGCATGATCCCGGCAAAGGTCAAGCGGATCTATCAGGTCGGCAATACGTCTCTGGCCATGGCCAGAGACATTATCCGGGATACGAACAAGCTCTGGGAAATGAAGAAAATCGCCGATGAGCTGCGGCAACATCACTGCATGTTTGCGGCTTCCAAGACCTTTGAAAAGGTCTATATCCTGGAGCTTTCTTATTGGACCGAGGGAATGCCCCTGGCGCAGTATCAAAAATTCCTGAAAAGATATGGTTTTCCGGCGCTGCAGGAGGTGACGACGCTTCCCGAGGTCATCAAGACCGTGCAAAGGGACATCCCCGATCTAGGGTTGATGGGATTGAAGATCATCTCCGATATCGGCGATAAAAGGACCTTTATGTTCGAGGGCTGCCTTGGCGACGGCGCCTGCGTTGCGGCCTGCCCTGAAAACGCCCTCGAAATGGAAGCGGCGGGGGATGGCTTCCAATTGACCATCGACCTGGCCTTATGTGATGGCGTTGCTTGCAGGCGGTGCGAAAGAGCGTGCAGCGAAAAGGATTTCGATTTAGTAAAAATCATCACCTCGGGAAAACAAGATGGATCGTAAAACGTTTGATGAGATATTGATCTCAGCGTTGCGCAAGGTGAAAGGCGTTGTAAATTGCTGCCCACTGCCCGGCGACGATCACCCGCAAATTCTCGAGAGAGAAATCGAGGCGGAAAAACGATCGTTGATGGGTCTCGGGAAAGTCGTTAACACCGGTGTCAGAGAAATTCTTAAACATGATTCGGTTTTTGCCGCACTTACCAGCATGGACTTTGATTGGGGCTGCCATTCATCTCTAATCTTGAAGAAGGGCGAGGAAATTGTGGGCCAGGAGGTCCGGGATAAAGCGTTATTGGCCAGATTGGCCGACAAGAAAAATGTCTGGTTTTTGCACAAGAATTTCGTGGTATATAAAGACAGGATCTCTTTTCCGCATGACATCATGAAAAAGGTCTGCTATTTTGAAATCCCCTGTCTTCCGGGTGATTTTTGCCTGCTTGACGATGATCGACTACGATGCCACTCCATTCAATTTGCCAGCCCTTCCGTGCTGTGCGATCTCTATTTGAAAGAGCGATACTTCGTCAATGAAAAGGTCGCTGAGTTGGGGACTATTCTCATCGGCGCCAAGCGCGGTCGTCAATCTATCGGTTCTGAATGAGGTACCAGCTCAAACAAGCCATTTACCAAATCTGCTCCCCGCGATAATCAGGCGGTGTAAGTGTCTTGGGAAGCACAAGGCAACTCTGGCGTACACCTGTTGAATGGCCTGGGTACTCCTGATTGCTCCTCCAATTGGATTTACTAGCTAGAGCGCTGCCGCTGGATTGTTCTCGCCGGTAAATGAAAGGAGGAGTATATGGAAATCAAAGTGTTGGGTCGTGGCTGCGCTAAATGCGGTTTAACAGAAGAATTGATCAGGCAAGTCCTATTTGAGGAGCGTGTTGATGCGCAGGTAGAAAAGGTTACCGGCTATAAACAGATCGCCGAATATGGGCTTTTCCTGACACCCTCCGTGATGATCGACGGGGAGGTGAAATGCGTTGGCCGAATTCCGAGAAAAGAAGAAATCAAAGCCTGGGTTACAAAATAATGGATAAAATTGAATCGGGCGGCCTGTTATGCAACCACTGGCCATGCGGATAAATTATGACAGTTTTGGGTGTCATTACCTGTGAAATATTAGAATTGGAATTCGCCTATCTGTTAGCCAAAGATCCGGATATCTTCGGCGTTACGGTCCTGGAGGACCGGTATTCTTTGGGGATGATCGAGGCTATGGAGAAAGATCATCTGGCCCCCAGGCGGATCCCCATTTTAAGAGGGTACACTCCCAGCCAATCTCAACAACTGGAGGTGTTGGTTCGAGTGCTTGAATTGGCGCTCCACAACCGCAAGCGGGTTCTTCAGGAAGGCCTGATTAAGGCAGCCAGGGAGATGGGGCGTTACGTGGACGGGATCGTGTTGGGATATGGCCTGTGCGGCAACGCCCTGCAGAACCCGGAAGAGCTGCTGGCCGATGCGGGTGTGCCGGTATTCATTCCGATGGATCAGGATCATCCCGTCGATGATTGCGTAGGACTGATCATCGGCGGAAGAGAATGCTATTACCAAGAACAATGCAATGTCGCGGGGACCTTCTTTATGATTCCGGGATGGACCCGGCACTGGAAAAAACTCTTTGAAAAAGAATACGGCAGGTTTGATGTTGAATTCACCCGCCGTATCTTCGGGCTGTCAAACTACGAGCGATCCTTGGTTATTCCGAATCCGACGCTGTCAGCAGATAAAATGAGGCAAAATATAGAGGAGTTCAACCAACTGTTTGGTTTTCGGACCGAGTTAAAGCCGGGAAGCCTGGATATGCTGCAAAAGAGCTGGGAGACCGCCAAAAACTATCTTCAGAAAAATGCTGAGGTCGAATGAATTCAGAAAATATGCCCTTTGAAATGATCCGCGAGGTTCGCTTTGAAAATGACGATTTTTTCGATCAGAAGATCATGATCGAGAAACTGGATCAATTGATTCAGGCGTGGGCCGGGGATCTGTTTCGAAACGGCTACATCGACGCAATCCCCGGATCCGAGAATGCCTGGCTCGAAGCGTTGGAGCATGACATCCATTTGAGTGATCTTAAAAATCAATGGGATCTTTATCTGGTCAGTTGTCTGATTTTCTTTGTGCTGATGCGGGAAGATATCAAACGGGATTTTCTGGTTCAACCATATAATATTTTAGGACAAAGACTCGAGCGTTGGTTGCGCCGACAGCATCGGTATGTAACGCCTTTGTCAAGGGATGTGATCACGCAATTTTGTCTCTGCTACAGTCTAAGCGGTGAAAGGAAACCCATCCGGGTCCGTTACAAGGAATTTAAGGAGTTAAGGACGATACGGTCGTTCAAGGCCGTGGGCTTCCAGGGAGGTCCAGCAATGCAAAAGCCGGTTCAATTGAAAGACGGGGTTTACTGGGTAGGCGCGATCGATTGGAATGTACGTGAATTTCATGGGTACACGACCTCCAGTGGGTCAACCTACAATGCATACCTAGTGAGAGGTGAAAAAACTGCACTGATCGACACGGTAAAGGCCGGATTTTTTCCGGAGATGCTCGGCCGGATTGAATCAATCATGAACCCAGGCGAAATCGACTACTTGGTCGTCAACCATGTGGAAATGGATCACTCCGGCGCTATCCCCATGCTCGTTGAGCGGGCTCCCCATGCGAAATTGCTCGCCACCGACAACGGCATCAAGGCTCTGCAGCGCCATTTTCGGATGGAGCTTCCGATTCAAAAGGTTAAGACCGGAGATGAGATTGCTCTGGGCAACAAGACGCTGCAGTTTATCGAAGCCTACATGCTGCATTGGCCCGACAGCATGTTCACCTATTTGAAAGAGGATTGCATCCTCATGCCCAACGACGGATTCGGCCAGCATTATGCCAGCTATCACCGTTTCGATGATGAAAGCCCGTTGGAAACCGTGATGGATGAGGCCGCCAAATACTTCGGCAATATTCTCATGCCCCTGGCGCCGCTGATTCCTCCGCTTCTGAAGAAGGTCAAGAAAATGGGCATACCGATCGAGATGATCGCACCCAGCCATGGGGTCATCTGGCGTACGCACCTGGACAAAATCATCCAGGCCTATACCGACTGGAGCACCGGCGTGGCCCAGGATCGGGTGCTGGTCATTTACGATACGATGTGGCAAAGCACCGAAACCATGGCCAGAGCCATCGCCCAGGGAATCAGTGAAGCCGGGGTCGAAAACAAACTCATCCATGTGCGCCGCAACCACCGCAGCGACATCATGAAAGAAATCTTGGCTGCTAAAATTATCGCTATTGGCTCTCCGACCATAAATGAAGGGATCTTTCCTACAATCGGCGAGCTCTTGATCTACCTCAAAGGGCTACGGCCGCTAAAGAAAAAGGGCGTCGCGTTCGGCTCCTACGGATGGGGCGGAGAAGCGATTCCGGCAATCAATGAGGCCATGAAGGGCATGGGGATCGACATCATCGACCCTGGCCTGAGCGTCATGTATGTTCCGGGGGAGGAAGATCTGGAAAAATGCATTCAACTTGGGAAGAAGATAGCAGCAAGTATTTAATTCAAGTTCTTTTAATACCCCAGTTGGAAAGGAGGTTCGGACATGGCCATAGAACAGGAAATGGCGATTATTTATCCTCCCGAGGCTGAGACTTTATCCGAATTTCTGCCCGAGACAGATTGCGGGCGGTGCGGTTACGGGAGCTGCCTAGAATTTTCCGAAGCCGTGTTGGACAAGAAGATAAGCTCACGTGCATGCCAGGAATTAGATCCGGCACTGGCTGACGTCATGACGTCGATTATTGAATTGAATATGGACCCTATTCCATTCAACTGTATGATGGAGCAAGTACCCTGCGAACTGATAGAAATAAACCGTCCAAATGAAGATTCTCCGCTTCTGATTACCTGCAATTTTCGTGAAACAGTACGCATTATGAAAACCATTCTTGAATCCACACATACGCATGCCTTTCTGCTACCGACTTTTACGCACGGCTACTCGGTTGATAATGCTGTTCACGAGCGAATGTTCAAAGCAATCGAAATCTGGAAAGCCATCAAAGAAAATCATGTAGAAGAAAAGATAAGGGAACGTGCTCTTATAATACCAGGGCTTGCTGAGTCTGAGAAAAATGCGATAAGGCAAATATGCAAATGGGATGTGCGGGTTGGTCCCGTATCGGGTTTTTTGACCCCACTTTTTGTAAGACAAAATCAGGAAAGTTTTTAATTCGGTTTAAGCGCAGCATCTGCACCGAATGCCGGGTCCAGAATGCATCCAGTGGTTTAAGCTGCAGGCGACCCAAGCCGTCTGGTACGGAGCGGAGCGCAAGTCTGCTTTGCCTTGGAAATCACCGCCAGCGCGGTGTTGCTCTTCTCACCGCTGCGGCTGGCGCACAGATCAAAACCCGGCAACCGGATCAGCTGGGCCCGTTTCTCGAAGCGATGGGGTTGCCGATCGCCCCCAATGCCACCGCGGAAACATACGGTCCGAAACCCGGGATGCTTTTCAGATTAATATATTCCGGGAAGCTTTCGGCTAGGTCCCGCATAGCTTGCTGCGCATGATCCAGTTGTTCCTGGATCGATTGCAGCGTCGCCACCAAAAGCTCAGCCTCCAGATTCACCACCGGAACCGGCAGGCTCTTGTCCAACGCCTCCAAGACATCCAGGCCGATAGTAAATTCTCCCATTAGTGCTAAACCCGCATGCGGGGCAACCAGATCTGGGCTCTGTTCAAGCTTGAATAGCAGCACCTTTCGGGTTACTATGCCTTTGACCCCGTTGGTCGGTCTGTGGGATGTCTGGACAATACCAATTTGTCCGAATTAACAAGGTTTTTTAATCTCACTTCACAAGAAAAGACTCGTCAATCGCGGTTTCTGGGGGATCGGTCATGGTCGAAAATGGTTTGGTTCAAGTGTATACGGGCGAGTCAATGAAATATAATTTCGCTCCTCTAGGCTTAAGTCTCAGAGCAGCTGGCCAAGGCCTTCGGACCCTGATCGCTTGTTTTATACCCCACGAATTGATGGACGATGAAGCTCAGATGGTATCATTCTACCTGAAGCCTTATCTGGAAGTTGATCATACAGCCATCGAGGGGGTCCATCCAAGAGGCATTCTGGATAAGGATCGGACTCTTAAATTATTCCAAAAAGCAAGGCGAGCAGTCTTGGCTTCATTGTATGATATCGTGATCCTGAACGGTATAAACCAAACAATGGCCTTGGGGATCATTTCTTCAGATGATGTCCTGAACCTGATGATAGAAAAACCTTCCAACGTTGAGCTGGTCCTCACTGGCCCCGGAGTACCCGAATCGGTGATCGACAAGGCTGACTTGGTCACCGATTTGAAAGTACACCCTATTTCATACGATCAAAAGGATGCCGATGGCCTCGGAACTAAGGGATCAATCGAAGTTGTCACTGGAAACGGAAAAGGAAAAACTACATACTGCCTGGGAAAATCCATGCTATATTCCAGTATTGGTATCCGATGCGCATTCCTTCAGTTCATCAAATCACCGCAGCCATATGGCGAAGTCAAAGCCATTCATATGTTCCCTAACATAGACATCAAGACCATGGGTGAAGGATTTTTAGGGCACCACACTTACGGTTACGAAAAGAGACATATCGAGGCCGCGAGGCGGGCATGGGAGAAATGTCTCCGTGAAATTTTCTCTCTCAAATATGGATTGATCGTTATGGATGAATTGAACAATGCCACCTCTCATGGTCTTGTGAATCCAGACAGGGTACGTGAACTGCTCTTTCTAAAACCCCAGAATCTTCATCTCATGCTAAGCGGGCGTAATGCGCATGCAGAAGTAATGGCGGCCGCCTCGGTTGTCATCGAAATGAGAGAGGTAAAACATCCTTACAAAAAAGGCATTAACGCAAGAAAGGGTATTGAATTTTAGGTTAGCTTAAACATTTAACAATGGCGCCTACAATTTCGGTTTCGTCCTCGACGATAAAAAAAGTCCCCTTTCCATGAAGGGACAATTGACGGATTTTCTCAAAATTGGCAAAAGGAAACCCGATCACGCTTAATTTGTCGAACTTCTTGGCCGCTGCAAAAGGATTACCGCCCTTGTTCCAATCACCGTCCGTTAAAATAAGTCCCACTTTCCGTTCAAATTTGCTGACATGCTGCAACCCCGCCTCCAACACCATGCGAATATTGGTTTCACCGTACGACTTCAATGCAAACAATCTCTGTAAAACCTTCTCAGGGCCTGCCGGCTCATCTACATCTTTTAAAACACCGACGCCGCTGTTAAAAGCGAGAATAGCGTAATCCTTCTTGAAGTGCTGGGCGATGGCGGCCGCCGTGATGGCGACAAGGATGATTTTACTTTTCATAGAATAGCTGTAATCGAGCATCATGACAAACGCTCTTTTCTCTATGCGTCGCACATACGATACCAGATTATCCAAGATCCCACTTTCCGGCGCCTCCGCATATTTTTCGAGACTATGATCCAACTCTATTTCGGCGCCGTCTGTGTGGCCTTGAATCAACGCAAGCTTGCTGGAACGGTATCCCGTATCTGCAATTCGTTTGGCGATGGCAATAATCCATCGGCTGGCAATCTTTATGGCCTGGACCGCGACGTCATCCTGCAATCTGTCGATCATGCGAGAGAAAGCCTGCAGGCAACCGGGTTGCTCAAAAAACTGTTCTAACTCTTCCGGGTTGGCATTATAGTAATAGGCCATTTGCCAATAGTGGCGGGGATCGTTGGTATCAAAATCTGAGAGAAGGGTATTCGTTGCGCGGTTAAAAAAACACTCGGCTAGTGAGCATTGGCTTTTTTTTTAAATCGTTGCTCTGAGTTACAAGTATTTTCTGAGTTTGCATGCTGTGAATCCAAACCAGTACGCCGATTCCCATTGCTTGCAAAGGTTTTATAACCTTCCCTGAGGTTGTTCCAAATCCCTTCAATAATATTATCCGCGGTCTTGCGCGTCATCTCATTCAGCCAAATTTTATTGGATAGGGCCATTCGGGCCGATATCAATAGGTTCTGTCGGGGCTGATCATCACGTTTCTGCATACCGGTGAATAAATCCACCATGTCAATGGCGGCTCGGATGGATGCTCCCAGTTTGATATCCTCATGCTCTCGGGTTGCCCGAACCATTTGAACGGCCAATGAAACAGTCTCCGGGTCTTTACTTCCGGTTCGCATCCGAACGATCTCCCGTTCTTCCTCTTCGCTCTGGTAATCCATTCTTATCAGGCAAATACGATCCATAAAAGCGCGGCTGATCCTGACCGTGCCTACATCATCGTAGGGATTTTGGGCTGCAATCACCGTGAATGGGCGCACCGCCTTCACCGTTCCGTACCTGGGAATAACCATATCTCCTTCTTCCATTGGAGAGATAAGCACATTGGAAACGTCGGCGGGCATGCGGTTGAATTCTTCGATATATAAAATTCCGCCACCTTCCATGGCTTTGGTCAATGGCCCCTTTTCAAAGTCTTCGGGCTGGTAGCTGTTAGCCATTACTTTAGCCGGATTGAAATGGCCGACCAGTTTGGCCGGTGTGAGGTCAATGTTGCCTTCGATGATAAACAACAGGGCATTGGATTCGCATGCGATTTTTCGCAGCAAGGTCGATTTTGACGTCCCGGGCGGGCCCTCCAGGAGAATATGCTTACCGGCCTCCATGGCAACAATGATGGATGCCATTTCCTTTTCCCGGCCGACGATACCATTTTGAAAATTCTTATAAACTTCAATCATGTTTAATAATCCCCAAATTTTCTTATTCTATTCTAAAAAGTGACAATACCATTCGTGGGCAATGGCTGCAAGCCAGGTAATCCTTTTCGATTCTGATGACAAAGCGGAAAAAAACGGCTATGTACACGGCTAAAATACAAAAGGGCGGCATATGCAGATTTTCAACGACGCACTGGGCGCGTCGGTCGATATACCCGATAGACCTCAGCGAATCGTGACTTTGGTATCTTCTGCAACTGAAGCCGTTTTTGCCTTGGGCTCCGGTCATCGCGTGGTCGGTGTGTCGTGTTACTGTCATCGGTACGTCGAGTCTTTAACAATCCCTGTAGTCGGAGATTACCTGAGCGTTGATTGGAACCTTCTGCATCAGTTGGCACCCGATCTTGTGCTGGTGACCACCGGCCTGCAACGTCAGCTGGGATTAAAGCTCTTAACGAGAGGATATCCTGTCTATGCCCTTCCGCTGCCTCTCAGCCTTTGTGGCATA
>Ga0079037_100000119_pt1 | contig 27990 bp, 25 predicted proteins | sample Mud3Dept4metaG_FD_71479 | JGI IMG/M metagenome (GOLD analysis project Ga0079037, IMG submission 71479) | Freshwater wetland microbial communities from Ohio, USA, analyzing the effect of biotic and abiotic controls - Mud 3 Core 4 Depth 4 metaG | ecosystem: Environmental > Aquatic > Freshwater >... | reverse complement strand
GATGCGCACCCAGGTGACGGGGCGCATGGCCTCGCCTTCCACCTCGATCATCGCCTCGGTGACCTTGGCGATGAGCTTCTGCTTCTGCTCCGGGGTGAACACGTCCTTGATGACGTCGATGGTAACGAGTGGCATGTCACATCTCCTTCAGGCTGATAGTTTCGACTTGAGGTGATCGATCACCTCGCCCATGGGTCTGCTCGGACTGAACTCGACGGCCTCGTAGTCCTCGTCCACCCAGACGGTGTGACCGGGCGGCCAGTAGTACACCTCGCCTGCGCGAACGATCTCTTCGCTGCCGTCGCCATAGCGCACGTGTATCGAGCCGTTGAGGACCATCCCCCAGTGCGGGCACTGGCAGAGGTTCTGCGGCATGCCCTCGAGCAGGGGCGTGGCATCCGCGCCCTTCGGGAAGCGGATGCGCGCGACGTTCAGGTCCGCCCAGTCCTGCGCCTGGATGCAGACACCGCCCGCCTCGAGCCGTATCGGCATTTTGGTTCTGTCCTGCTTCACGTCGATCTCCTTGGGTGCTCCCGGCGGCGAACCCGTTCCGCCGCCGGTGAGCAAAGGCTGGCACGGGCCTGCCGCCGAAGCTTGCAGGTCGCATGGAGAATCCATGGAGGTTTCTGGGACAGCCCGCCGAAGTGCTCTATGCTCGGCCGATGATCTACCGGTTCGGCACCTTCGAACTGGACTTGGCCCGGGTCGAGCTCCGTGCGGGCGGCGTGGCGTGCCCGGTGGAGCCGCAGGTGTTCGGGCTGCTCGCGTTGCTGGTCGAGAACCGCGAGCGCCTCGTTTCCCGGGACGAAATCATCGAGAAGGTTTGGGACGGACGCGTCGTCTCCGATGCGGCCGTCGCGAGCCGCGTGAAGTCGGCGCGCCAGGCGCTGGGCGATACCGGCAAGGAGCAGCGCTTCATCAGGACGGTGCACCGTAAGGGCTTCCGGTTCGTCGCCGAGGTGAAAGCCGCGCGCGGCGCGGAGGCGATCTCCGCCGCGGACGCTGCTACCGAGTCGCCGCGCGGCATTGACGCCAGTGCCCGGGTCTTCGAGCAGGTCTCGCGCCCGTCGATTGCCGTGCTGCCGTTTCGCCTGATCGGCGACGCGGGGCGGTATGCGGCGATTGCCTACGCCCTGCCCCACGAGCTGATCGCCGAGCTGTCGCGCCTGCGCTGGCTGTTCGTGACGGCGCGCGGCTCGTCGTTCCGCCTGCGCGCGTCGGACGCCGACATGGGCGAGGTCGGCCGGCTGCTCGGCGTGCGGTACTGCCTGTCGGGCACGGTGGAAGTGGCGGGCACGAGTCTGGCCGTCACGGTCGAACTCGTGGACACCCGGGACTCGAGCGTCGTTTGGGCGGACAGGTTTGCCGGATCGATCGGCGACGTGCACCAGGTGCGCGAGGAAATCCGCTTGCGGATTCTCGCGGCGCTCGAGATCCAGATCCCGCTCCACGAGGCACACCGGGCGCGGCTCACGGTGACCGAGAACCTGGACGCGTGGTCGGCGTATCACCTGGGCCTGCAGCACATGTACCGCTTCAATCGCCGGGACAACGCTGCTGCCACTGCGCTGTTCCAGCAGGCGCTCGCGCGCGATCCCAGCTTCGCGCGCGCCTGCGCGGGACTTTCGTTCGTACACTTCCAGACCGCCTTCCTGCGGCACACGGACGACCTTGCCGGCGAGATCGGCCTGGCGCGCCGCTTCGCGGAGCGAGGGCTCGAACTCGACCCGCTCGATCCGTTCGTCAACTTCACGATGGGCCGCACCTTCTGGCTGGAGGGCGACCTGGAGCGCGGCCTGGGCTGGCTCGAGCGCGCGACGTCCATCAGTCCGAACTACGCGCAAGGCATCTATGCGCGCGCCTGGACCGAGACACTGGCCGGACGCGGCCTGGAGGGCCGCCAGCACGTCGACCTGGCGATGCGCCTGAGTCCGCTCGACCCCCTCTACTACGCGATGCTGGGGACCCGCGGCTTCACGCACATGGCGCAGGGCGAAGACGCCGAGGCCTCGCAATGGGTCGAGCGTGCCGCGCGGTCGCCCGGCGCGCACGTGCTGATCGCCATGATCGCGACGGCGGCGCACGCCCTGGCGGGCGACGACGTGCGGGCGGCCTACTGGGCCGGGAACGTCCGCGAGCGCAATGCCGCACTGAACCGCGGGGACTTCTTCCGCGCGTTCCCGATGAAATCCGAGGCGATGCGGTCGCGTGTCTCCGGGGCTCTGGAGCGCTTTGGATTCTGACCGCCGACCTGCCGTAGACTGAAGGCAGGACGTTCGAGCGCCGCAATCCATCAGGGTCGGTCTGCCAGGAGTTTGCATGTGCAAGGCTGCTTTCAGTCGGTCGGCGTTGGCCGCGATACTGTTCGGCGCATCCGCCGCGCCGGCCCTGGCCGACGACACTTTCCGCTGCGGCAACGCGCTGATCGAACTCGGCGCAACGCAATCGGACGTACTCGCGCAATGCGGCGAGCCGACCGCGAAAACCGAGGAAACCCAGGACGTGCGGAGCGGACCCCAGGTCGTGGGTACCACGAAGGTGGCGCGATGGACTTACGAGTCCTACAGCGCGACGCGGGTCCTCGTGTTCGATGGCGACAAGCTCGTCAGCATCCAGTGATGCGGCACGCCGCGCGTAAGATCCGGAGAATACCGATGCCCAACCTGACTCGTGTCCGGCGCCGACTCGCCGTTGCTGCGCTGGCTACTGCGGTCCTGCCGCTGGCGGCGTGGGCCGAGGCCACCTACGACGTCGAAGTGAAGCCGGCGCTGAACGACCTGCCGATCAAGATCGAGGCCGTGCCCATGCCGGCCATGCTGGTCGTCAAGCTGACCAACACCGGCACGACGAAAGTGCGCTGCGACCTGCGCTACGACGCGTCGCCGCAGCCCATCCGTCGCTCGTACGTGTACGTCGAGCCTGGCGAGACCGCGCAGAATTCGTTCCAGGCCAAGCGCAAGTGGTTCAACGTGGTGGTGGACGTCACCTGCAAGCCGTCGGACAAGTCCTGACCGGCCCCGTCCGGGCGCGTCACGCCACGACCGGGTGTGCGTGCGGCACTGATGCCGTCCGAACCACGTCCGCCCTGCTATTTCAACGAGTGCATCCCGAACAGGTTGCCCTCGGTGTCGAAGGCGAGCGCGACGAAGCCGTATTGCCCGATCGACATCTTGTCGCGGTGCAGCCTGCCACCCGCCGCGGCGACGCGAGCCGCCTCGACGGCGCAATCCTCACAGCCGAAATAGACCAGCGTGCCGCCACCGCCGGATGGTACGCCCGGCATCCTGACCAGCGCGCCGGACGTGCCCCGCTCGCCCTTCGCCTGGGGGAACCCCCACATGTCGAGATCGCCGGAATGGAGGCGCTCGAGCTGCGTGGTGAACACGGTCTCGTAGAATCCGCGCGCGCGGGCCATGTCCTGCACGTAGATCTCGAACCAACGGACGGGATTTGGTGTCATGGCGCTGCTCCTAGTCGGTGTGTTTTTCCAGGACGTCGCATCGTTCGAGGCGTGCCGGCACGTGCTTGTGCCACGGCGTGCCGGCGAGGAAATCGCGCAGCGCCACGTCGGTCAGCTCGTTCGGCGCCACGCCGGCGCGGACGATCGAACCGTCCGCCGCCCGGTAGTCGAGCCCCTGCCCGTTCGGCAGCGAGACGTGCCCCGGCTGCATGATCGACGTCACCTCCGCGACCACCATGGCGCTGCCGCGCCGAGTGCTCAGCCTCAGCCTGTCGCCGCTCGCGCACCCGAGCGCTGCGGCATCGGCGGGGCTCAGTCGCAGCGCACCGAACGTGCCCTTGCGATGCCACGCCGGATCGCGCACCAGCGTGTTGGTGGTTTCGCTGCGGCGTTCGCCCGCCGACAGGATGAACGGATAGTCCGCGTCGTGCGGCAGGGGTTCGCGATCGATCCGCTCGAGCTCCGGCATCAGCTCGGCCAGATACAGGTTGATGCGGTGATCGGGCAGCCGCACCGCCTCCCAGCTGTCCGCGTATTCACTCACCGCGAAGGTCAGGCCCGAGGGGCTCGACAGGATTGCGTCGAACAGGCGATTGCCGGCAAACGATGGTGAACCGCCAAAGCCCGCGCGCGCGGCGGCCTTCGGATTGCTGCGCACATAAAGCTGCGCGACACCCCACAACGATGCTGCGGATTCCATGCCCTCCGGCAAGGTCGGTCCGAGCGTCCGGTACAACACGACGGAGGCATAGCGTGCCACCCGCGGGTTACGGGCCGACGCCCACGCGAATGCGAGAGCAAACGGCAACCGGCCGAGGCGCGCCGCCCGCCGCAGCGGTGCGTAATCCCGCGCCGACAACTCGCCCAGCGCTTCGATCAATCGCGCGTGGATCTCGGCTTCAGTCAGCGTGCCCGGCGCCGGCGGAAACAGCGGCTGGCGCAAGTGAAACGCGTTGCGCGGGAATTCCAGATTGAAGAACGTCGCGTCCGCCTTCTCGTACTGGCTGCTCGCTGGCAGCACGTAGTCCGCCTCGCGCGCGGTCTCGGTCATGGCCACGTCCACGACGACGCTCAACTCCAGCGCGCGCAGGGCCTGGCGCATGCGCTGGCTGTCGGCGAGCGAGTGCACCGGGTTCGAGCACTCGATCAGCATCGCGCGGTAACGCTTCGGGTGGTCGGTGAGGATTTCCTCGGGAATCACGTTGCAGGGGATCAGCCCGATGATGATTTTTGCGCCGACCACCGGGCTGCGCCGGTCGGCCGGCCTGGCGGGACGCTCGGTCGGCGACGCGCCCTCGCCCTTGCTCAGCCTGGCCAGCGACAGGAACGGCACGAACGCGTTGCTGGTCCCCGGGCGCCCGAAATGGCCCGTGAGCAGCCAGACCAGGCGCTGCAGGTAACTGTTGAGCGTCGAATTGACGTTCATCTGCACGCCGAGGTCTTCCATCATCGAGACGCTCTTCGCGCTGGCGATGCGGCGCGCAGCGCGGCGCAGCAGGTCCTCGTCGACGCCGCAGATCGAGGCATACCGGGGCACGTCGACGCGACGCAGCACCGGCTCGATCCTGTCGTAGCCGGTCGTGTGAGCCGCGACCCAGTCCCTGGCGACCAGTCCTTCCTGCACGAGCACCGCGCCCAGCGCCGCGAGACACCAGGCGTCGGTGCCGGGGCGGGTCGCGAGATGGAAGTCGGCCATCTCGGCCGTCTCGCTGCGGCGCGGGTCGATGACGATCAGGCTGCGGTTCGGGTCCTTCTGGATCTCGCGCAGGACGACGCGCGTGCGTGCCAACCCATGCGAGTGCCAGGGGTTCTTGCCGACGAACACCGCCACTTCGCAGTGCTCGAAGTCGCCGTGCGCGCCGGCGGCGAGCATCTTGCCGCCGACCCAGAACTCGCCGGTCTTCTCCTGCGCGAGCGCGTTGGAGCGGTACTTGATGCCGAGCGCCTTGCCCGTGCTGTCGGCATACGTCCCGCCCAGGTGGCTGCCCTGGTTGGCGCCGCCGTAATAGAGAATGCTCTCGCCGCCGTGGCGGGCCTTGATCGCCGTGAATTTCTGGGCGATCTCGCGGATTGCCGTGTCCCAGTCGATCGCTTCGTAGCTGCCGTCGGGGCGCCGCCGCATCGGCGCGGTCAGGCGGTCCGCGCCGTTCTGGTAGTAGTCGATGCGCTGCGACTTCTCGCAGACGTAGCCCTTCGAGACGGGGTGGGCGTCGTCGCCCCGGACCTTCGTGATGCGGCGGCCCTCGGTCTGCACCTCGAGCCCGCAGTTGAGCGCGCAGATGATGCAGGCCGTCTTTTTCCAGGGTAGTGCGGCGCCGCCGGCCATGCCCGTCCGGATCTTCATGCGCAGCGATGATACGCTGTCCCCGCCCGGCTACCACGGGCCACGCGACACGACACCGGCAGGTCATGACCGACACAGATCACGACCCCATCGAGCGCTTCGTGCGCGGCACGCTCGGCTGCCATTGCCCGGACGAAGTGTTCCGCTCCGTGGCGATCAACCGCCTGCCGGGGGCTGGCGATCGCCCGCCGGTGGTGCAATTGCTGATCGGATCACGGCTCCTGATCCACGTCGTGGCAGCGCCGCCAGACGCCGCTGCGGCCGGGTGGCTCGAACAGCTCGCGGTGCACGGTCGCTCGGCACGGGATCGCCACGGCTATAACCGCTTCCGCCTGGTGGTGACGGGACCGTCTGGCGCCACGACGCGACGTGACCTCGAATCGCGCTTTGCACGCACCGCGGTCGGCGACGACCGCGCGCACCTGCATCTGCTAGGTGCCGATGCACTTCCTGCCGGTCTCGCGGCGGCGCCCGCGGCCGCTCAAGGGTCGCAGGGCACGATCCAGACGGTCGCGAAGTAGCCGCTGCGGATCAGGGCCGGATCCAGCTGCGCCGCGTGCGGCTGGAACAGTTCGAGCAGCAACCCGTCCGGTCCTTTGGCCATGGCGTAGTCGGCCTCGGTGTGGCGGCGCACGTCGGTCACCGAGATGCCGGCCGCCCGCAACCGTTCGACCAGCGCCTCCAGTTCGTCGGTCTCGATGCCCAGGTGATGCACCGTGCCGGCACCCGCGTGCTGCGGCGCCTGCGCATAGAGGTGCAGGCGGCCCTCGCCCACCCGCATGAAGACGTTCCGTGCCCCGGCAAAGTCGGCATCCACGAGCACCACCGCGCCGAAATGATCGCGCCAAAACGCGATGCTGCGGTCCACGTCGGATGCGAACAGGTGGGTGTGATGCAGGCTGAACATTTTTGTCTCCCCGGCCGTGTCCCGGCGGATGCCATTGCCATCCTACCTCGTGTAGATTCCCGGTCATGAATACCCTCAACCGCCGCGACTTCGTCATGGGCTCCACCGCGCTCGGCCTCGTGCTGGCGGCCCGGGCGAGCTTCGCCGCCGACCGCGACAAGGCACCGGTCTACCGGGAGGTCGATCGCCTCCACGACGAGTCGGTGCAGCGTCTGCAGGACTGGATCCGCAACCCGACCATCGCCGCCGAAGGTCGCAACGTCGAGGAAGGCTGCACGCACATGATGCGGCTGCTCGGCGACGCCGGCTTCCAGGGCGTCCAGCGCATGCCGACCGACGGCGTGCCCGGCGTGTTCGCGACGTTCGATGCAGGCGCGAAGCGCACGCTCGGCGTGTACTTCATGTACGACGTGAAGCAGGCGAATCCCGCCGAGTGGTCGTCGCCTCCCTTCGAGGCGCGCCGCGTGGACGTGCCGGGCCTGGGTAACGCCATCATGGGTCGCGGCTCCGTCAACCAGAAGGGACCGCAGTCGGCGTTCCTCGCGGCGCTGCATGCGTTCCGGGCCGCGGGCCGCAAGCTGCCGGTCAACCTCGTGCTGGTCGCCGAGGGCGAGGAAGAGATCGGCTCCCCGCACTTCTCCCAGGTGGTGCGCGCCCCGCAGCCGATGGCGCGGCTGGCGAAGACCGACGGCGTGTTCATGCCGTTCGCTTCGCAGGGCCTCGACGGCAATATCACCATCAACCTCGGCGCCAAGGGCGTCGTGGAGGTCGAGCTGATCTCGAGCGGCGAGCGCTGGGGTCGCGGGCCCGGCAAGGACGTGCACTCGAGCCTGCGCGCCATGCTCGACAGCCCATCCTTCCACCTCGTGCAGGCGCTCAACTCGCTGGTGACGGCCGGGGGCGACCCCGCGATCGACGGGCTGATGGACCTCGTCAGACCGCTGCCGGAGGCGGACCGCGCGCTGGTGAATGCGGCGGCGCAGCGCCTCGACGAGGCGACCTACAGGCAGTCGTACGCGATCCAGCGCTTCGCGCACGACGCGGACTTCCGCCAGGCGCTGGAGAACCTCGTGTCGCGGCCGACCGTGAACATCGAGGGACTGGTCGGCGGCTACACGGGCCCGGGCGGCATGACCGTGCTGCCGAACCGCGCGACCGCCAAGCTCGACCTGCGGCTCGTGCCCGACATGACCTACGAGGACACGATCGCCAAGCTCAAGGCCCACCTCGAGAAGCGCGGGTTCGGCGACCTCGAGGTGAAAGTGGGCGGCGGCTACGACCCCACGACCACCAGGGCGGACTCGCGGCTCATCCAGTCCCAGGTGGCGGTATATCGCGCGGCCGGCGTCGAGCCGGTGCTCTGGCCGCGCCTCGCGGGTTCGTGGCCCGGCTACCTGTTCACCGCTGCGCCGCTCAACCTGCCGGCTGGTCATTTCGGCCTGGGCCATGGCGCACGGGCGCACGCGCCGGACGAGTACTACCTGATCGACTCGCAGAACCCGCGGCTGTCGGGCTATCGCGAGGCGGTGAAGTCGTACGTCGATTACCTGTACCAACTGGCTTGATAGCAGTGATGCCCCTCTCCCGCCGCGACGCCCTGCCATCGCTGCTCATGACCCTGTGCGCCGCAGTGGCGCTCGCCGACACCCCTGCCGTGCAATCACCAGCCGCGCTCACCTACCCGGCGACTCGCGCCGGCGACGTCGTCGACGACTATTTCGGCCGCAAGGTTGCCGACCCGTACCGTTGGCTCGAGGACCTCGATTCCGCGGACACAGCCGCGTGGGTGACCGCGCAGAACAAGGTCACGTTCGGGTACCTGGACTCGCTGCCGCAGCGCGAGGCGATCCGCAAGCGGCTCACGGAACTGTGGGACTACCAGCGCACGGGTGTACCGGCGCTCGAGGCGGAGCAACTCTGGTTTCAGCAGAACAGCGGGCTGCAGCGGCAGGCACCGCTGTACCGGCAGGCGGCGCCGGGCGCCAGTCCCTCGCTCGTCATCGACCCGAACACGCTGTCGCCCGACGGCTCGGTGCAGATGGCGCAGTGGTCACCGTCGCCGGACGGCCGCCACCTGGCCTATTCCCTCGCCGCGGGCGGCTCGGACGTGCAGGACGCACGCGTGCGCGACCTCGCGACCGGCAAGGATCTCGCGAGCGTCGTCCGCAACATCAAGTTCAGCGGCCTCGAATGGACGAAGGACGGCAAGGGATTCTTCTACTCGCGTTTCCGGGGCACGGAGGCCAGCGCCGGTTTTGCCGACGCGATGGAGTTCCACCAGGTCTGGTACCACGCCATCGACGGTCGCACACCGGACCGGCTCGTGTTCGAGCGGCCGCTGGACCCGCGCGACGGCGTCGGCGCGCAACTGAGCGATGACGGTCGCTGGCTGTTCCTCAGCTCGCAGAGCGGCACGACGAACAACCGGCTGTGGATCGCCGACCTCGGCTCGGCCCACCAGCCGAACCTCGCCGCAGCGCCGCTGCCGCTGGCCGAGGAGGAAGACGCCATCCACGACCCGCTCGGCGTCGTCGGCGGTGAATTGTTGCTGTACACGAACTGGCAGGCGCCCAAGGGACGGATCGTCGCCGCGAAAGTCGGCGAGAGCGACCGCTCGAAGTGGCGCACGATCGTGCCCGAAGGCAAGGACGCCATCGACGAGGGTGGCACCGTGCTGGTGGGCGACCGCATTGCCGTCGTGTACCTTCAGGACGTGCAGAGCCGCGTGCGCCTGTTCGCGCTCGACGGCACACCGCGCGGCGAGATCGCCCTGCCGGAACCGGGTGCGGTCACAGGCCTCCAGGGCCGCACCGACGGTCGCGAGCTCTATTTCAGCTTCATGTCGTTCCTGCGCCCGGCCACCGTGTACCGCTACGACCTCGGCAGCGGCGCGCTCGAAGCCTTCTATCCGCCGAAGTCGGCGTTCGACGCCACGAAGTACGAGACGCGTGCGCTGTTCTACACGTCGAAGGACGGCACGCGCGTACCGATGTTCGTGACGCTGCGCAAGGGCGCGAAGCTCGACGGCAGCCATCCGACTCTGCTGTACGGCTACGGTGGCTTCAACGTCTCCGTCGTGCCCGCGTTTTCCGCCTCGGTGGCCGGCTGGCTCGAGATGGGCGGCGCCTATGCAGTGGCCAACCTGCGGGGCGGCGGCGAGTACGGCGTGGAGTGGCATCGCGCCGGCACGCGCGAGCGCAAGCAGAACGTATTCGATGACTTCATCGCGGCGGCCGAACACCTCGTGCGCGAGAAGTACACGACGCCCTCCCGGCTGGCCATCCGCGGCGGCTCGAACGGCGGCCTGCTGGTGGCGGCGGCGATGATCCAGCGTCCCGACCTGTTTGCGGTCGCCCTGCCCGCCGTCGGCGTGCTGGACATGCTGCGTTACCACAAGTTCTCGGCGGGTCCTTTCTGGGCGGACGACTACGGTTCCGCGGATGACCCCACGGCGGTCGACTACCTGCTCGCCTATTCGCCGCTGCACAACCTGAAGCCCGGCACCTGCTACCCGGCGACGCTGATCACGACGGCCGACCGCGACGACCGCGTCGTACCGAGCCATTCGTTCAAGTTTGCGGCGGCGCTGCAGCAGGCGCAGGGCTGCAACAGGCCGACGCTGATCCGCATCGAGGTGGCGGGCAGCCACGGTTACCGGCCGACCGATCGCGTGATCGCCGAGGCCGCGGACGTCTGGGCGTTCGCGTTGGCGAACCTGGAACGCTGACTCTTACCGGCGCAGGCGCACGCGCGTGCGCTTCATGTGCGTGACGTGCGTGCCCTCGCGGGCAACCTCGGAGTCGCCCTGCTCCGCGCGCAGCTGCAGGTAGGTGCCGTCGGGCTGCATCTGCCAGGCGTTGCGCCGGTCCTCGAGCTGCACCACCAGGTCTTCCCACAGTCGCTCGCGCAGGTGGCGCACCTTCACCGGCGTCACCGCCTCGACGCGGCGTGACAGGTTGCGGTCCATCCAGTCGGCCGAGCCGATGTAAAACTCCCCGTCGAGCGGGTTCGCCTCGCCGTTCGCGAAGTGGAACAGGCGGCCGTGCTCGAGGAACCGGCCGATGATGGAGCGCACGCGCAGGTTCTCCGTCCAGCCCGGGATGCCGGGACGCAGGCAGCAGAAGCCGCGGATGATCAGGTCGATCGGCACGCCGGCCTGCGATGCCTCGGCAAGTGCCTCGCACACCGGCAGGTCCTCGAGCTGGTTCATCTTCGCGACGATGCGTGCCGGTCGCCCGGCACGCCGGTGCCCGATCTCGCGCCGGATCAGCTCGATGAAGCGCTCGCGCATGTTGAGCGGCGCCACCAGCAGGCGCTCGAACCGCGGGTGGCGCGAGTACCCGGTGAGGTGATGGAACAGGCTCACCACGTCGCGGGTAATCACCGGATCGCAGGTGAACAGACCGTAGTCCGTGTACATCCGCGCCGTCTTGACGTGGTAGTTACCGGTACCGATGTGTGCGTAGGTACGCAGACCGTCGCCCTCGCGGCGCACCACGAGCGCGAGCTTGGTGTGCGTCTTCAGGCCGCGCACACCGTAGATGACGTGGTCGCCGGCCTTCTGCAGCTCGTTGGCCCAGTGCAGGTTGCGCTCCTCGTCGAAGCGCGCCTTGAGCTCGACGAGGCAGGCCACCTGCTTGGCGTTCTCAGCGGCCTTGATCAGCGAGCGCACGAACGGCGTGTCGTCGCCGAGCCGGTACACCGTCATCTTGATGGTCGTGACGGCCGGGTCGGCGGCCGCGTCCCGGATGAAGCGCTCCACCGTGGCGTCGAAGCTCTCGTACGGGTGGTGCACCAGGACGTCGCCGGCACGGATCACCGCGAACAGGTCGACTTCCTCCTCGAGGCCCATCGGCACCACGGGCGACCAGGGCGGGTCGCGCAGTGCCGCGATCGGCAGCGAGGCGATCGCGAACAGCGACCTGTAGTCGAGCAGTCCGTCCAGTTCGTAGACGTCGCTGTCGCGCAGCTCGAAGCGATCCATCAGGCCGTCGCGGATCTCGGGCCGCGGCGACCCGCCGAACTCGAGACGCACGACGGGCTGGAAGCGTCGTTGCCGCAGCTGCTCCTCGACCAGCTCGCGAATGCTGTTGTCGGTGTCCTCCTCGATCGCGATGTCGGCGTTGCGCGCGACGCGGAACAGCGTGGCGTGCTCGATCGCAACCCCGGGAAAGAGCTTGTGCGCGTTCTGACGCACCAGGTCATGCAGCGAGACGAAGCAGCGCTCGCCCGCCGGCACGCCCGTCCGCAGCGCGATCCACTGCGGCAGGTTGTTCGGCACCTTCACGCGCATGATGACCGTGTCGTTCACTTCGGGATCGCGCAGCACGAACCCCCACGACGTCGAGAGATTCGACATGAACGGCAGCGGATCCGAAGGATCGAGGCTGAGCGGCGTCAGGGCCGGCGAGACATGCTGGTCGAAGTAATCGCAGGCCTCGCTGCGCTGCGCGTCGCCGAGCTCGTCCCAGCTGGCGAGCCGCAGGCCGTTCCCGGCCAGCAGCGGCCGCAACCGCTCGAAGCAGGCCGCCTGCTGCACGAGCATCGGGAACAGCGCCGCGCGCAGCTGCTGCATGTGCGAATGGAACTGCTCGATGCCGGCGGCGCTGCGGCCGGCGTAGGCGCGCGTACGCATCGCGCCGACGCGCTTCATGTAGAACTCGTCGAGGTTGGACGTGAAGATGGCCAGGAACTTGAGCCGCTCGAGCAGCGGGGTGCGCTCGTCCAGCGCCTCGCTCAGCACGCGGCGGTTGAACTCGAGCCAGCTCAGGTCGCGGTCCAGCCACGCCTCGCGCAGCAGCGCCTGGCGCCCCGCCCGACCGTTCTTGCTCACGATTGCACTCCAGTGATGGCCAACATGCCGTGCTCAGCTGTACAGCCGCTCGATGTCCGCCGCGTACTTGGCGTGGATCGGCTTGCGCTTCAGCTTCATCGTGGGCGTGAGCTCGTCGCCGCCAGGCGGCCACTCGCTGTCGACGATGGCGAACCGCTTGATCTGCTCGACCCGCGACAGGCTCGCGTTCGCTGCCTCGACGGCCGCAGCAATCGCGCTTTGCAGCGCTTCACGTGACGGCACGGCGCCACCCGCCGACCGCGCGAGGACCTCTCGATCGATCACGATCAGTGCGACGTTGTACGGCCGCCGGTCGCCGATGCAGACCGCATGCGCAATCAGCGGGCTGCATGCGCGCAGCTTCAGCTCGATGTTGGCCGGCGACATGTTCTTGCCGGCGGCATTGATGATGAGCTCCTTCTTGCGGTCCACGATGCGCACGTAGCCGTCGCCGTCGATCGCGGCGATGTCGCCGCTGTGCAGCCAGCCGTCTGCATCGAGCGCCTCGGCGGTGCGCTGCGGGTCACAGCGGTAGCCCTTCATCACCAGCGGCGCGCGCACCAGCAGCTCACCGTCGTCGAGCAGCTTGAGCTCGACGCCGGGCAATGCCTTGCCGACCGTGCCCATGCGGATGTCGTCGGGCGGGTTCATCGTCGCGAAGCACGACAGCTCCGACATGCCCCAGCCCTCGTTGAGGGGCAGGCCGAGATCGTGGAAGTACTGCATGACCTCCATCGCGGCCGGGGCCGCGCTGGTGATCTGCACGGCGCACTGGTCGAGCCCGAGCCTGGCGCGCACCAGGGCCTTGCCGGCGTCCGGCAGCCTGGACGGCTCGCGCAGGCCGGCCGCTTCCAGCCCGGCCTTGAGCTTCTCCCACACGCGTGGCACGGCGCCGAACACCGTCGGGCGCACCTCGGCCATCGCGGACGCAATCTGGCGCAGGTCGCCGAGCGAGACCAGGGTCTGGCCGAAGCAGATGGACGCCCCGTAATGGCTCACCGCACGGTCGCCGACGTGCGCGGACGGCAGGTAGGAGATCACACGGCCGCCTGGTTGGATCGGCAACGCAGCCGCAAGGGCGCGGCACTCGAACATGGCGCTGCCGTGCGTCAGCTGCGCCGCCTTCGACGGGCCGGTCGTGCCCGAGGTGTAGATCAGCGTGACGACGTCGCCCGGTTCGACGGCGCGCCACGCCGCATCGAAGTCGAAGCCACGCACGTGCGCGCGCGCCAGGTCATCGAGTGTCAGGAGCCCGCGCTCCGCGGCGTCCACCAGCACGACGTGTTCGATGTCGGCGGTGCGCGCCTCGAGCACCCGCGGCAGGAACTGACGCTCGGTGATCACGACGCGGTTGGCGGCGTTGCGGAAGATCTGTTCGATCTGTTCGGGACTGAGCGTGTTGTACACCGAGAACGGCGTCGCCCCGAGGTGCATCGCGGCGATGTCCACGAGGTTGAACTCCGGACGATTCGTCAGCATCACGGCGACGGTGTCACCGCGGCGCACTCCCAGCGAGTGCAGCCCCTCCGCCACCGCCCGCACGCGCGCGGCGAATTCAGCAAAGGTGAACTCGAGGCCGCCGCCGAAGGTGCGGTGCGCCGCCTGCTGCGGGCGCTCCGCGACGGCAATCTGGAATGCGCCGCAGAGCGTCGCTGCCGCGAGCGTCGCGTGCCGCGGAAATCCCGTCTCCCCCCTTTGCTCCATCTCCTCCTCCGATGATTGCCTGGCCTGCTGCCGCCCGGCGTCGCCCTACTCCCGGGGTCGCGCCCACCCCGCGAGCGAGCGGCTCGCCTCCGGCGCAATCGGCGCACCGCCGTCGCGCTCGCGGACGGCCTGCTTGAAGCCGACCTCCTCGGCGCGACGCTTGAACCACACACCTTCCGGGCTGTGCCGCGTGATGCCGTCGAACAGCGTCGCGAAGCGCTGCGTGTTGGCGAGGCCCATGGCGTCGTAGGCCTGGTTGACCATCAGCTTCTGCATCATGAGCTGGTTCTTCGGCACGGCGGCGATGCGCGCCGCAATTGCCGCCACCCGGGCATCGAGCTGCGCACGCGGCACCGCCTCCAGCACCAGCCCGAGACGCGCGGCCTCACGCCCGTCCACGAGATCGCCGGTGAGCAGCATGCGCTTGGCGCGCTCTGCACCGAGGCGATACACCCACATGGCGGTGGTCGGACAGCCCCACACCCGCGCCGGCGGGTAACCGATCACCGCGTCCTCCGCCATGACGACGAGGTCGCAGCACAACGCGATGTCGCTGCCGCCCGCCACCGCGGGGCCTTGCACCCGCGCGATCGTGGGTTTGTAGCTGCGCCACAGCGACATGAACTGCTGCGTGCACTCGTACATACCGAAGAAATCCGCCATCGGGTCCCAGGCCCGCGCGTCGCCGCCGGCCGGCCCGCCGCCGAGCTGCGAACCGGGCTGCTCGCCCGCGGCCTCGGCGAAGTCCTTGAGGTCGTAACCGCTGCAGAACCCCTCCCCCGCGCCGGTGAGCACGATCACGTGCACCGCGTCGTCGCGGTTGGCCCGATCCACCGCCTCGGCAATCTCGCCGGGCATCGGCAGGTTGATCGCGTTCATCCGCTCCGGGCGGTTGAGCGTGACGGTGGCAACGCGGCCCGTGACCGCGTAGGTGAGGGTTTGGTAGGTCATGGCTCCCCCAGGCCCCGGGGACCTGCTGACTGCACTATAACTGCAGAAAGTACGACTGGCAGCACCCCCCGGGCAGCACCTACGCTGCGCGTACATCTGACCCAGGAGATCTGCCATGCAGACAGGAAATCTGGCGCTACGTGCAAGCCTGTACGCACTGCTCGCGATCGGTGGCGGGATCGCCGCGACGGCCATGGCGCAACCGGTCGAGACCGTGACGGTCGAAGCGGCCCGGGCGGTCACGGTCGGCCAGACGTCCACCGGCGTCCCGATCAGCGAGATCACCGTCCGCAGCCGCGTCAGCTACGCGGACCTCGACCTCACGACCGACAGTGGCGTGAAGACGCTGCAGCAACGCATCCAGGCGGCCGCCACCTCCGCCTGCAGGGAAATGGACATCCGCGTGCCGTCCGAAGGGTCGAGCAACGACAAATGCATCAAGGACGCCGTCGCCAACGCCACGCGCGAGGCCGACAAGGTCGTCGCGGCGAAGCGCGGCACGGCCAGGTAGCTCGCACACACTCACCCCTGCCCTGACCGCAGCCCTCTCCCGCCAGGGCGGGAGAGGGAGGAAAGTACTATGAGCGACAAGATCCACCAGACCATGGGCCAGCAGTCCGGGCGACGTTCCTGGGCCGAGCCATGGAAGATCAAGATGGTCGAGCCGCTGCGCATGACGCGCCGGGAGGAGCGTGAGCGCGCGCTGGCCGAGGCCGGCTGCAACACCTTCCTGCTGCGCTCCGACGACGTCTACATCGACCTGCTGACCGACAGCGGCACCAGCGCCATGAGCGACCGCCAGTGGGCGGGCATGATGCTCGGCGACGAGGCCTACGCCGGCAGCCGGAACTTCTACCGCCTCGAGCAGGCGATCCAGTCGTACTACGGCTATCAGTACGTCGTACCGACGCACCAGGGCCGCGGCGCGGAGCACCTGATCAGCCAGGCCGCGATCCGCAAGGGCCAGTACGTCCCGGGCAACATGTACTTCACGACCACACGCCTGCACCAGGAACTCGCGGGCGGCGTCTTCGTGGACGTCATCGTGGACGAGGCCCACGACCCGGCGAGCCTGCATCCGTTCAAGGGCGACGTGGACCTCGAGAAGCTGGAGCGGCTGATCCGCGAACAGGGCGCCGCCAACATCGCCTACGTGAGCCTCGCAACGACCGTGAACATGGCCGGCGGCCAGCCGGTCAGCATGGCCAACGTGAAGGCGCTGCGGGCGCTGTGCGACAAGCACGGCATGAAGCTGTTCCTCGACGCGACGCGGCTGGTGGAGAACGCGTTCTTCATCCAGGAGCGCGAGCCGGGGTACGCGGACAAATCCATCGCGATCATCGTGCGCGAGTTCTGCAGCCACACCGACGGCGCGTGGTCGAGCGCCAAGAAGGACAGCCTCGTCAACATCGGCGGCTGGCTCGCCGTGCGGGACTGGACGCTGTTCGAGGAGCTGCGCAACCTGGTCGTCGTGTACGAAGGCCTGCACACCTACGGTGGCCTCGCCGGCCGCGACATGGAAGCGATGGCGATCGGCATCGAGGAGTCCATGCAGGACGATCACGTCCGGTCGCGCATCGGGCAGGTGCGCTACCTGGCGGAGCTGCTCAACGACTGGCAGATCCCGATGGTACGGCCCGTGGGCGGCCACGCGATCTTCCTCGACGCGCGGGCGTTCTATCCGCAGCTGTCGCAGGACCAGTTTCCGGCGCAGACCCTGGCCGCCGAGCTGTACCTCGATTCCGGCATCCGCTCAATGGAGCGCGGCGTGGTGAGCGCCGGCCGCGATGCGAAGACGGGCACACACCACTATCCGAAGCTCGAGCTCACGCGCCTGACCATCCCGCGCCGCGTCTATACGCAGGCGCACATGGACGTCGTGGCCGAGTCGGTCAAGGCGGTGTACGAAGGGCGCGCCGCCGCACGCGGCCTGAGGATGGTGTACGAGCCGAAGTACCTGCGGTTCTTCCAGGCACGGTTCGAGCCGCTCTAGATGGCAGCGTCGGACCGCTACCCGCTGGCGCTGCTCGTCGCATTCATCGCAGTCTTCGCGGCGCTGGCGATCGCGCCGTGGTACCGGCAGGACTGGCTGCTCGAGAACCTGCTGGTCGTCGTCGCGGTGCCGATGCTGGCCCTGAACTTCCGCCGCCTGCGCTTCTCGAACTTCGCCTACACCTGCCTGTTCGCGTTCTTCGTGCTGCACGAGATCGGCGCGCACTACACCTACAGCGAGGTGCCCTGGCGCGAATGGCTCGCAGCCGTCAGCAGCGGCGCAGGCGGTGCGCTCGCGGGTCGCAATCACTACGACCGCTTCGTGCACTTCTCCTATGGCCTGCTGATGATGCCGGCCGTCTGGGAACTGATGCAGGCGCGGATGTCACCGCAGCGCCTGTGGCGCTGGCTGATGCCCGTGTTCTTCATCATGTCCCACTCGGTGATCTACGAGATGATCGAGTGGGTCGCGGCGGTGATGTTCGGCGGTGACCTGGGCGTGGCGTACCTGGGGACGCAGGGTGACGAGTGGGACGCGCAGAAGGACATGGCGCTGGCGAGTTCCGGCGCCGTGATCGGGCTGCTGGTCGTCGCATTGCGCTCGCGGTCGCGCGCCGCTATCTCGACCCGATCCTGAGCAGCACCTTGCCGGTGCGGCCGGGCGCGATCGACGCCCGTACGGCATCGGCGACCTGTGCCAGGGGGAACTCGGCCCCGATGTCCGCGCGGAAGACCCCTTCGAGGGTGAGTTGCTTCACGGTACGCAGCACGCCGAGCAGCTTGAGCGGCGACTGCTGCGCCATCCAGTTGCCGAGGTAGAAACCCGCCACGCTGGCGACCGGCATCATCAGGTCGCGTACCGCGACCTGCATCGGCCGGTCGGAGAGCGTGCCGTAGACGATGAGCCGGCCGCCGACGCCGAGGCAACGCACCACCTCGGCCGCGAGTTCACCGCCGACGCAATCCAGGGCATAGCCGACGCCGCGGCCGCCCGTGATACGCGCCACCTCGCTCCCGAGGTCCTGGCGATCGGTTTCCACGACGGCAGCCGCGCCGAGCGCCTGCAACTCCGCCGTGTTCGCGCCCGAACGCACGACGCAGAGCGTGCGGAAGCCGTCACGCCGGCCCATGCGCACGACGTCCTTGCCCAGCGCCGAGCCCGCGGCCGTCACGAGCAGCCAGGCACCCCGCGGCACACGCAGCATCTCGCGCACCATGATGCAGGCCGACACCGGATTGGCGAGATACATGGCTGCCTGCTCGTCGGCGAGTCGGTCGGGCACGGTGACCGCACGCTTCGCATCCACGACCGCATGCTCCTGCCAGGTGCCCTGCGGCGGCCCGCTGGCGACGGCCACCCGCTTGCCGCGCAGCCGCTTTGCCAGGAATCCCTCGCCACAAGCGTCGACGACGCCGACCCCTTCGAGACCCAGGCCGTACGGCGGGAGCAGACAGGGCATCCGACGCTCCGGGTCGAAGTACACGGGGTCCGTGGCGGCGCGGCCCCGGTTCCAGATCACCCGCTCGAGGGCCTTGTAATATGTGCCGCGCACGAAGTTGAGATCCGACGGGTTCACCGGGCTCAGCAGCATCCGCACCCGCACCTGCCCCGGCCCGGGCTCAGGCACTGGCACGTCCTCGATGCGGATGTCGCCTGGGTCGTCCGTGAACGCATGCAGCCGCGCAGATTTCATCACAGGAACCTCATGATGAGCGCGTGCACGTTGATGTGCGCGTGCAGCTTCGCGCAGATCATGAACGTGCCGACCAGCTTGCGGTGCAGGAACATCGTCTCCGGCGGCGGCGAACGCAGGCCGTGACCGAACGCCGCTTTCATGCCGAGGTTGCGCGCGCGGCTGATCAGGGCTGATGCTGCAAAATCGTACGCGCCCCGGTGGGCGAAGGGCTCGCACACGAGCTCGATGATCTCGATCGCGTTCCGTTGCATCGGCTCCGGGTCGTCCGGGTGCGCGTAGCCGAGGTCGAAGATCGCGTCGCGGAGCATCGCCGCGTCGCCCTCCACGACGCCACGGCAGGCGCGACGGTAACCGTCGACGAATTCCGCCGTGTATTCGCCGACCGAGCCGAGGTCCAGCAGGGCAAGCTGCTGGGTGCCGGGCAGGTAGAGGTAATTGGCGATGTTCGGGTCGGTCTGCACGAAGCGGAACTCGAACAGCTCGCGGAACATCAGTTCCTGCAGGGTGCGCGCCACGGCATTGCGGCGCGGCTGCGGCACGGCCGCGCTCGCGAGCGTCTCGAGCGGCTCACCCTCGATCCAGTCCATCGCCAGGATGTGGCGCGTCGTCAGGCTGCGGTCCACCCGCGGCACGACCAGGTCCGGCATTGCGGCGACGAACCTGCGGTAACGCTCGAGATGGCGCGCCTCCGTCTCGTAGTCGGTCTCCAGCCTGAGCTGCCGCTTCGCCTCGGCCGCGAGCGCCGGCACGTCGAACTTCGTCGGCAGGAAATCGAGGCGGCGCAGCAGGGTCGCGAGATTGTCGACGTCGCTGTCCACGCTGCGCGCGACGCCCGGGTACTGGATCTTGAGCGCGAGCTCCCGGCCGCCGTGCTTGCGGGCGCGGTGCAGCTGGCCGATCGAGGCCGCCGCGACCGGCTCGAAGTCGAAGTGGTCGAAGCGCGCCTGCCAGCCTTTGCCGTACTCGCGGCCGAGAACCCGGCGCAGCTGGCTGTCGGGCATGGAATAGCCCTGCGAGCGCAGCATCGCGAGCGCGTTGCGGAATTCCTCCGGGATAATGTCGTCGGCCTGCAGGGAGAGGATCTGCCCGACCTTCATCGCCGGGCCGCGCAGCGTGGCAAGGCGCCGCGCGAGCAGATCCGCGTTGCCGGGCGTCAGGACTGCCGTGGCGAGGTCCGGGCGCTTGCCCTTCGACAGCTGGCGGGCCGCACCGAGCGCGGTGGACATCGCCAGCTCGCCGCTGAGCATGCCGAAGCGCAGCATCCTCCCCATGCGTGAGGCGGGGACGGCGCTGCGCTTTCGGGTCGGGTCGGTAGCCATGGGTGCAGGTTACACCCGGCGGCGCTCCCCATCGTCGAACACCAGCTCCCGGTCGGGCCAGCGCAACGCCGCGAGCCGTGTCTGGTACGGCGGCTTGCCGCCGCGGGCCCGCTCCGCATAGCGGCCACCGACAGAGTAATCCACGCAGAACACGTTGCGGCGCGGGCCCATCCACTCGTAGGCGCCGTAATCGCCCAACGGATAGTCCCAGTCGCCGGTCACGTCGGCGGACCGGGCCCGCTCATCGAGGCGCCAGTAGTGCCCCACGACGATCGCGGGCTCGTCACGGTACTGGTTCCACCAGCGCGCGCGCTGGGTCATGCGCCAGCGGCCACCGGCCCAGATCGGCCGCTCCGACGGCCCCTCGAGGCCCGAGGTGATGACCTTCACCGGATTCGCGTTCTGCAGCAGCGTCGCCTCCTCCGCGCACGCGGGGAGCATCGGCAGGGCCGCGGCGCGATCCTTGAACGCGTGACGATAGGCGTGCACCTCGCGCGCCGCCCGCGCGCTGATACCGCTTTCGCGCAACAAGGAGTGCGCCCTGGCATCGAGCGCCGCATGGACCGCCCGGTACGCCACGCCGCCCGCCAACAGCGGCCCCAGCTGGGCCATCGCCGCCTCATCCCAGCAGGCGTGCACGACACGCAGGTCGTCGCGGACCAGCGCCAGCGGCAAACACCCGAGGCAGGCCGTCCAGGCGGCCCGACGCTCCACCGTCGCCGACCGGGAGTGCAGGAATTCGCCGTTGGCGAGCTCGTGATTGCGGTCGAAGAACCAGCCATTGCCGTGCTTGGGCTCGCCGAGCAGCACGTTGAGCTCGTGGTTACCGAGCACGCACTGCGCGCGTCCCGCCTGTACCCAGGCCATCACGAGGTCCAGTACGGCCGGGCTGTCCGGGCCGCGGTCGCACAGGTCGCCCACGAAAACCGCCCGGCGTCCGTCCGGGTGGCAGCCATCCGCCGCATAGCCCAGGTGCCCGAGCAGGGCCTGCAGGGCGTCGATCTCGCCGTGAACGTCGCCGATCACGTCCAGCGGACCATCGAACAAACGCGCCTGCGGACGGTCTGACTGACTCACGACTGCTTGCAACACTCCACGATCATCATTACAAAGCTCGGCCCACCCGGCGATTGTGGATGACTCTGACTCATTAGAGCGACCGAATAGACCCACTCCATGGACTCCCTGACCCAGATCGCGCTCGGCGCCGCCGTCGGCACCGCCGTCCTCGGCCGCAAGGTCGGGGCGCGGGCGGCCCTGTGGGGCGCGGTCTGCGGCACCCTGCCCGACCTGGACGTGCTGCTGCCCTACGGCGACCCGGTGCGGGATTTCACTTTTCATCGGGCGGAGAGCCATGCGCTCTTCTGGCTCACGGTCGCCTCGCCCGCCATCGCCTGGATCATCGCCCGGCTCAACCGCGCGGCCGGGGCGAGCTTCCGCGAGTGGTGGCTGCTCGCCTGGCTCGCGCTCGTCACCCACCCGCTGCTCGACGCCTTCACGATCTACGGCACGCAGCTGCTGCTGCCGTTCTCAGACTACCCGGTGGGCGTGGGCAGCGTGTTCATCATCGATCCACTCTACACCGTGCCGCTGATCGTGGGCGTTGCTGCCGCACTGTGGCTGCGCGGCCGTGATCCAGCACGGGCGATGCGCTGGAATGCAGCCGGTCTCGCGCTGAGCACGCTGTACCTCGGCTGGGGCGTCGCCGCGCAGTCGCACGTCGAAGGCGTGGTGCACCGGACGATCGCCGCGACGGCGCTCGCGGATGCCCGCGCGCTCGTCACGCCGACGCCCTTCAATACGCTGCTGTGGCGCGTCGTGGTGATGGACGACGATGGCTACCACGAAGGCTACTACTCGCTCCTGGACGGGAGCCCGCAAGTGCGCCTCACACGCCACGTGAGCAACACGCGGCTGCTCGAGCCGCTGCGGGATGACTGGGCGGTGCGCCGGCTCGCCTGGTTCTCGAAGGGGTTCTATGGCGTGAGCGAAGCCCCGGCGGGCGCGCGCATCGCGGAGGGTTCGGCCAGCACCCTGGGGCAACTGCTCGGCCTGGTGGAGACCGCCTCGGCCGCCGAGGCCGTACCGGATGCCGATGGCGTGCCGGTGGTCATGACCGACCTGCGCATGGGGCAGACGCCGTGGTTCGTGTTCTCGTTCGTGATCGGCGAGCGCGATGGCAACACGGTCATCGCGGTGCCGTCGCGCCAGGTGCCCAGCGAGCGCCCGCCCGCCACGGTGCTGCCGTGGCTGTGGGCGCGCATCTGGGACGAGAACGCCTAGCGCCACACCAGCAGCTGGTTGTTCGCGGGCATCGCGTGGTCGGCCGAGAACCTCAAGCCTGCCGCTTCCGCCAGCGCATTCACCGCTTCGAAATCCCTGAGCCCGCTCTGCGGATCGCGTTCGCGCAGCATGGCATCGAAGGCGGCGTTGCTCGCGGTCGTGAACCGCCCCCCGTACTTGAACGGCCCGTAGACCCCGAGCACGCCGCCCTGCGCGAGCACGCGCGGCAGTCCTGCGAACAGCGTCTCAACGGCCGGCCACGACATGATGTGCAACGTGTTTGCACTGAACACGGCATCGCCTCGCAAGGCCGGCCACGGCTCCTGCAGAACGTCGAACTCCACGGGTAGCGCGAGGTTCGGCGGGCCTTCCGCGGCAATGCGCTCCGCGAGATCCGGCAGGTATTCCGCCCGGTCGGTGGGTTGCCACGACAGGTACGACAGATGCCGTGCGAAGTGCACCGCGTGCTGTCCGGTGCCCGAGCCGATCTCGACGACGCGCGTGCAGTCGGCAAACGCGGTGCGCATGACCTCCAGGATCGGGCCCTTGTTGCGCTCGCAGGCATCGGAGAACGGCAGCATGATCGTTATGTCAAAGGCAACTTGCAGTCGTCCAGCAAGGTCTCTAGCGTAATGGACGGCCTGAATCACAATCCACAATCCATGGGAGGGATCATGAAGGGGAGAATCTTGTTCGGCGCCGTCGCATCACTCGGCCTGCTGATGATGACCGCGCAACCCTCGGTCGCGCAGGGCCAGAGCGCCTCGAATCCGAACCCCGTGGGAACCTGGCTGCTCGAGGTGACTTTCCTGAGCGGCAACCCGCCGCCCTTCAAGGAGATGATCACCCTGCACGCCGGCGGCACGGTCACGGAAACCAACGCCACGCTCAACGCCGCCAGCGGCTTCCTGCCACCGCCCTTGAATCTGGTGGGCAGCGACGGGCAAGGCTCCTGGCAGCGCCTGCCCGGCGGCATGGTCGGCATCTCGGTCACCAAGCTCGCGTTCTGCGGCCCGCTGGCGGTCGGCTTCTGTGCGGGCGCGCTGCCGGGACAGCAACTCGGCTACCTGCGCCTGCAGTTGAAGGCCAAGGTGTCGGGCAACAACCTCGCGGTCGCCGCGGACGACTCGAAGACGGAGCTCGTGCTCGGCCTCGACCCGACCGTGCCGGGTCTCGATTTCGGACCGGCCTCGGCGACCGGCTTCCGGCTGCACTGATCGCAGTTGCGACGACGGCCCGCCTGCGATCCTGGGCGGCCGACGGCGGGCGCAGATGCTTCGAGCTCTGCGCCCGTTTTCGTTGCAGCCGAGACCAGCCTCGATCCTGGCCGTCCGCGCGGCCACCACTGCCGCGGCCGCTGGCCAGCAGGCTGCACGAGACCGCAGCACTCAGAGCAGCCGCGCCGCCAGCACGAACCTGAGCACCGGCCCGCCGCTCTCGAAGACTACCGGCCAGCGCGCGAGCGCCGCATTGATGATCGCGATCGACCCGATCAGCATCAGCCGCTTGTGCGACTGCACGTCGCGGCGCGGGACGAGCCGGGCACCGACGAGGACCGCGCCGATGCGCCCAAGTGCCCGATGCAGGTCCGTGCGGCCGATCCCGACCAACGCCGACTGGACGAGCAGCACGACGAACCAGCCGGCGCTCCGTGGACCAGCGGACGCGCCTGACCCTCTGCGTGGCCATGGCAGTCTGCCGCCCTGCGTGCGTGTCCGGCGCAGCGCAGCACGCGCGTGGCCGGCCCCGGGGCGCGGATGCGCTAAGCTCTGCGCCCGACCTCGGTTCCTGCCGGTGCCCGCCATGCTCCCGACCGTCCGCACGGCCGCCCTCCTTCTTGCACTGCTCGCGCTCGGCGCCTGCCAGCACGAGCCGTCGCGCCAGGACGCGGCCGGCAACGTCGCCATCGTCAAGCCGCCGGCAGGCGTGGCGGCCGCCCATCCGATCGCCGTCGAGGCCGGCCTCGAAATCCTGCGCAACGGGGGCAGCGCGGTCGATGCCGCCGTGGCCGTACAGGCCGCGCTCGGCCTCGTCGAGCCGCAGAGCTCGGGCATCGGCGGCGGTGCGTTCCTGCTGCACTACGACGCGCAGACCAAGCGCATTACGGCGTACGACGGTCGCGAAGCCGCGCCGCGCGGCGCCACTCCCGACATGTTCCTCGACGCGGAGGGCCAACCGCTGTCGTTCGCCGACGCCGTCACCAGCGGCCGCTCGACCGGCGTGCCCGGGGCGATCGTCATGCTGGGCGTGGCGCACCAGCAGCACGGTCACCTGCCGTGGTCGCAGCTGTTCCGCGGCGTCGAACGCGCGGCGGACGAGGGCTTCGTGGTACCAAAGCGCCTCGCGCGCTTTGCCAACAGCCAGTTCCGCCAGGCCACGCTGCCCGACGCGCGCGCGCTGTTCGGCAAGCCGGATGGCTCAACGGTGCAGGCTGGCGAGACACTGCGCAATCCTGCCTACGCCGCCACGCTACGCGTCGTTGCCGGCCACGGCCCGCGCGCTCTGCTCGAGCCGCCGATCGCCGGGCAGATCATCGAGCGCACGCACGCCGAGCCGCGGCCCGGCACGCTCGCCCCGATCGACTTCGCGTCCTACCGCCCGCGGCAGGGCGAGCCGCTGTGCCGCCCGTACCGCGTGTACGTGGTGTGCGTGCCGCCGCCGCCGTCCAGCGGTGTGTCCTTGCTGCAGATGCTCGCGATCCTCGAGCAGACGGACATCGCGAAGCGCGGCCCGAACGATCCGCAGGCTTGGTTCCTGTTCGCGGAGGCGAGCCGCCTCATGTTCGCCGACCGCGACCGCTACGTCGCCGACCCGGTGTTCGTCGCCGTGCCCGTCAACGGGCTGCTCGAACCCACCTACGTCGCGAGCCGCGCCAGGCTCATCGGTGAACGCGCGGGCGACCCTCCCGCCGCGGGCGAGCCGCCACAGCCCGCCGCCGAGGCCCGGTTCGGCGATGACGCGACGCAGGAGTTCGCAGGCACGAGCCACTTCGTCGTCGTGGACGGCGAGGGCGACGTGGTGTCGATGACCACCTCGGTCGAATCGCTGTTCGGCTCCGGCCGCGCGGTCGGCGGTTTCTTCCTCAACAACCAGCTCACCGATTTCTCGTTCACCGCCGTCGACAACGGCCGCCCGGTAGCCAACGCCGTGGCGCCCGGCAAGCGCCCGCGCTCATCGATGTCGCCCGTCCTCGTGCTCGATCGCGACGGCCGTCTCGTTGCGGCACTCGGCTCGCCCGGTGGTTCGGCGATCCTCGGCTACAACGCCAAGACGCTGGTCGCGCTGCTGGCCTGGAAGCTGCCGCTGCAGGAAGCCATCGAACTGCCCAACCTGATCGCGCGCGGCAAGGATTTCTTCGGCGAGGCGGCCAAGTTCCCGCCCGAGGTGCTCGAGGGCCTCAAGGCGCGCGGCGTCGAAGTGAAGCCCGGGCGCGGCGAGGAATCCGGCCTGCACGGCGTGGTGCTGCACGCGGACGGACGGCTCGAAGGCGCCGCCGACCCGCGCCGCGAGGGCACGTGGCAGCAGCCGTGAGTGCGCGATTCGCCGGCACGGTGATCGTGATCGATTGCTAGCCCTGCAACAACCCGAGCACGGCGGTCCGCGCCGCGAGCCCGTGCACCGGGAGCGCCAGCACGTCACCGGGCCGGCCCCACTCGAGCGCGCAACGCACCGCATCCAGCTCCGTGGGCTGCATCGGCAACGACTGCGCGGGCAGCCCGGCACGCAGCAGTGCCGCGCGCAGGATGCGCGGCACCTCGCCCGGCTCGCGCCCACGCAGGTAACCCTCGAGTTCCTTGACGACTACCAGTGCGGGCGCGAACTGCGCGGCGGTCGCGGCGAGCCGCTCGATGTCACGGTCGTCGCGGTTACCGGCATGGCCGAGCACCAGGCCGAGCCTTCCGCCGACACCGCGCAGTGACGTCGCGACCTCGAGCAGGCCCACGAGTCCTTCCGGGTTGTGCGCGTAGTCCACCAGCACCTGCACACCGTTGCGCTCGAAGCGCATCATGCGGCCCGGGTTGTCCGCGGCGCGCGTGCCGAAGCGCGCGAACACCGCGGCAACCGTCGCCGGATCCACGCCAAGTCCGACCGCTCCCAATGCCGCCGCCGCCAGGTTGGCCACGTTGTAGCCGGCGCGGCCACCGACCGTGAGCGGCATGCCTGCGACCGAACCCAGGTCGTGCTCCGTGCCGCTGGTGGCCAGGACGAGGTGCCCCGAGCGGACGCCGCACGTCGAGCCCCCGCGCACGCGATGCACCGCCAGGTGCGGGTCGTCCGCATCGGCGGCGAACCACCCGAGCGGCGGGGAGTGCCCGTAGCGTCGCGCGAGTCCCGCGGATTTCGCACGCAGGATTGCATCGTCGGCATTCAGCACCAGCAGGCCATCCGCCGGCACGACCGAGCCGACCGTCAGTTTCACGTCGGCCAGTGCGTCCAGATCGTGGATGCCGTACTCGCCGAAGTGATCCGCGCTCACGTTGGTGACGACCGCCACGTCCGCGCGTGTGACGGCCAGGCCGCGCCGCAGGATGCCGCCGCGCGCCGTCTCGAGCACGGCCGCCTCGACGCGTTCGTCGCGCAGCACACGCCTTGCGCCCGCGGGCCCCGAGTAGTCACCCGTCGCGAGCGCCGCGCCGTCCACGAAAACGCCATCCGTGCAGCAGTAACCCGGTCGCCAGCCGTGGGCGCGCGCGCAGGCCGCGATGAGCCGCACAGTGGTCGTCTTGCCGTTTGAGCCCGTCACCAGCGCGGTCGGTATCGCCTGCAGCTGCGGCCACGGCACGTCCGGGCCGCGCGGCAGCGCGTCCGTGCCGAAGCTGCGGCTCCCGGCACCCTCGCCCAGCGTGAGCGTTTCGTCGTCGAGCAGGAATGGCAGGCCACTGGACTGCGCCGCTTCGATCAACGCACGCAGATCCGCGCGTGACTCGGCCCTGGCAACGCGCGTCAGGCGCGCCAGGGCTGCCGGCGGATCGATCTCGGCGGGAAACGGGCTGGCTGGCGTGGCATCCGACTGCTGGGCGGCTGCCCGCAGCGCGTCCCGCAAGCCGCACCAGTGCATCGGGTCGCGGTCATGCAGTGCCGAGCACAGCGCCCACTCGTTGACCTCGGTCGCCGTGAACAGTTGATCGAAGGGCGCGGCGATGGCGAGCGACACGCCGCCCGCGTGGACGCGCGCCACACAGGCCGCCTGCCCGTCCCAGCCGAGATGCGCCCGCGCCGTCGCGACGTTGGCGCGCCATTCGGCCACGAGCGTGTCGTCCATCTCGATGCGAATGACCTCGAGGACAGCGCCGGTCGCCGGGAAGAACAGGTTGCTTCCCGTCAGGCGGCGCGAGTCCTCGAACGGCAGTGCGAGTGAGACCGTCAGTCGTCGGCCTCCGGCGCGACGCGAATGCCGCGCTCATCCCGGATCAGGCTGCCGAGGTTCAGTGGTTCGTACTGCACGGGGCCCTCACCCGCCCCGCGGGCACCCTCTCCCGCCAAAGCGGCAGAGGGTTGG
>Ga0079037_100000118_pt1 | contig 28015 bp, 25 predicted proteins | sample Mud3Dept4metaG_FD_71479 | JGI IMG/M metagenome (GOLD analysis project Ga0079037, IMG submission 71479) | Freshwater wetland microbial communities from Ohio, USA, analyzing the effect of biotic and abiotic controls - Mud 3 Core 4 Depth 4 metaG | ecosystem: Environmental > Aquatic > Freshwater >... | reverse complement strand
CGCGTCTTCTGCGGTCTGTTCGTCTTCGGCCACCACGGCAAGGATCTCGTCCCCTGCATATCTGGCTGTAGCTGATAGCACCGGCATAGGCACCGTAGGGGCGGTCGGTCTGCCATGAATTCTCGCGCTGGGGATATCCGCCGGCGTGAGGATCAGCTTCACCCCGGCCAGCGCCTGAGCGCGTGATGCATCAATCTTGACCACCTTTGCGTGGGGGTGCGGACTTCGCAAGAACTTCGCATAGAGCATGCCCGGAAGATAGATATCGGAGGCATATTTCGCTTCGCCGATGAGTCTCTCCAGCCCGTCGACCCGCTCCACCTTTTTGCCAACTACTTTGTAGGTTTTTGCCATGGCCTCCCTCCTCACGCCTTAGCGGCGGCGCTTAAGACAGACTCGATGATTTTCGGATACGCCCCGCAGCGGCACAGGTTTCCTGCGAGGCCTGCACGCACCTCATCGACTGTCGGCTTCTGATTTTTGTCGAGGAGGGCCTTTGCAGCCATCATCTGGCCGCTCGTACAAAAGCCACATTGATATCCGCCATGCTCAGCAAAGGCCTTCTGGATGGGATGGAGTTTCTCCCCCTGCCTGAGCCCTTCTATCGTCGTGATCTTTCTTCCATCCATGGCAACGGCGAGAACTGAACAGGCGTATACTGCCTTGCCATCGACAATCACGGTGCACGCCCCACAGTTTCCGCGGTCGCACGCCTTCTTTGTCCCTGTGAGTTGAAGCTCCCTTCGTAACGCCTCGAGCAGGGTCCAGTTCGATTTGACGTTCAGACGATATGCCTTACCGTTTATGACGAGCTGGATCATCGCCTCCTTCACTCCGGCAGGAAGCGCCGCTTCTGCCTCTCGCACCGGGGGCACCGGAAGCGTGGTAGCAGTGGCGGCAACAGCTCCCGTGACCATGCCCTTCAAGAAGGCTCGGCGGGACACTTTCAGCGAACCATTCTTCTCTTTTTTCTCGTCCTCTGTTTTTCTCTCGTTCTCGTCCATGGATGCCCCTTTCTGCCGTCGCTTTGTGCTACTGCTTTAGTTCGATTCTAATTCACAAGCATAACAAGCCCTCGACCCTCTTGCAACGAAAAACGTATTTCATGGTTTTGCGTTGAAATTACAGAGTCATGAGCACGAGCTCATGCACGTTCAACTCTTCGTAAATAGCAGTTAGTTGGGTCTGGCTCTGAGCGTCGAAAGTCGCTGTCATTGAAAGATACTTCTCTCCCGAGCTCACCCGGGTGGAATAGGTTACGTGTCCTCCTTCAACGATATGTTTCTCGATGATGCCACTCACCACCGCAAGAAATTCCTTCGTATTCTTTCCCAACACCTTGAGCGGGTAAGGGCAGGGAAACTGAAGGAGCTCAGTATTCTCTTTCATGAGGGGGTCGATTATTTTGAGAGTCGAGCATAATCTTCAGTGTTCCAGCAATCCCGAAAGAAGGAGCACTCTGTACACCTGCCGGCCTTGTTCTGCTGAATAAGGTACTCTTTGCCTGATCTTCCTTTGATCTCGTTCTCCCTCATTTCCACGACGCAGGGTGGGCTCTTCGATTTGCACCCATGCTTGTTATCGCAGTTTATACAGAAACCGGATTTTGGTTTGACGGGAGACTCGTTTTGATTATCTGTGCGGTCGTATTTTGTCAAGGCGAGTTAGTATAACAGTATCATGCTCGCTCTCGCAACCGCCCTCATTGAGGCTGTTTGACATCGTGCGGAATTAGATGCGAGAATTACCATGTAGTCGCAAGACGTCAAGAAAAGGGGGCAATGTATGAGACAGAAAGGGTATAAGGCTGTATTTTTCTCGGTAATTTTCGGTTGGGTGCTAATCGTTGCGCTGGCTACTTCCTGCCTGAGCCAGCAGGCTTACCCGACGAAGTATATCGATCTCCTGATCACAATGGCACCTGGCGCTTCGGTTGATCTTACCGAACGCATGCTTGCACACAAGGCTGAAAAGTTCCTCGGGCAGAAACTTGTCATCACCAATAACGGCGCAGGCGCCAGTGCAGTCGGGATAGCGATAGGCGCCAACAAGCCGCCGGACGGTTACCACATCATTGGTTGCTCGAGTACGGGTCTGGTAAGGGTTCCCCATTTCAGGGACGTTCCGTATAAGCTCGACGATGTTGTACCTATCATGCATTTTGCTGCACCGGTCCTGACCTCGTTCGTGGTGAGATCCGATTCTCCCTGGAAGAGTGTCAAAGACCTCGTTGAATACGCGCGTAAGAACCCGGGCAAGATCAAGTACAGCACCCTGGGTATCGGGTCACCCATGCACATGGCGATGGAGTATATCGGAAAGCAGGAGGGAGTCGCGTGGACGCACGTCCCATACCAAGGCACCATGCCGGCGTTTACGGCCATGCTTGGCGGTCACGTACAGGTGCAGCTGGGTTCCGGTGAATGTGTGCCCTATATAAAAGAAGGTACGGTGCGTCTGCTCGCCAACGTGGGAGAAAGGCGGGTCAAGAATTTTCCTGATGTGCCGACCTTGATAGAGTTGGGGTATGATTATTTCAATGAAAGCGTATTCATGTTCGCTGCGCCCAAAGGAACTCCTCAGCCCATTGTAGACAAGCTTGACAATGCATTTCATCAGGCCATGGCTGATCCCGAGTTTACGGCCCTGGTAGCCAAGCTGGAGCTGGAGACTACGTATAGGAATTCCGCTGATACAAAGAAATACTTGGAAGCTGCGAACGCGCGCATCGGACGGCTGGTTAAAGAGTTAAAAATGCCGAAAGAGACGGAGGAAAAGAAATAAGCTAAGGATACTGCGCGTCCGGCAGGGATACTTGTCTGTAAATGTTCTCCACCATAGCCGCGTCGAGACGCTCGAAATCCTTCTCGATGGGCGTGACGATGACTCCTGCCATTTCCACCACCGCGGGGCTGACCACTATCCTCCCATCGCCTTCGTGAAAGAAAACGTCCGGCCGGTGTGCGCGGCGCGGAAAGACGAGAAGTCTCCACGCGCCTCTTGTGTGTGAGCCGGCTATGTTCAGCATGGGCTCGTCATCGGCGGGAAAGACTTTCTTGAGCCTGTCGAGATATGTCCTGAGCGTGCCATCCAGGACTTCTGGATCATCTCCCACCAGCATCATAACTTCACGTCCTACGTCTTTGACGCGAAATAAGCTGGCTCCGGGAAGGCGCACCACTCTTTCGAGCCTCTGATATTCTACAATCTCCCGCTCGATCGGTAATTTTCCCTCGGGTAGTACCTGAAAATGGAGGTGATCCGGTGCGGAAGCGCCGCACTTCGGTCCGTTGTAGAGAAGGGTCCAGTTGGAGCCGAGGTCGGCCATGAGCTGAAGACAGACCCCAATGTTGCCAGCGATGGCTTGAGCACGATGCTCCACACAGCTGACCGTGTAATGAAAAGGGAAGACTGGTGCCGGATTGCAGAGGATCAGGAATGTGTCGCGGTAGAGGATGCCTTTCTGGCCTTCGGGGAGGTTTTCGGCACAGAGGAAACATGCCCGTTTCCTGATGTTCGTTTCATCAACGCGTGCCAGACTGCTTGTCGCTCTTCCGGGATTGTGCTGCAGTGTGACAGAGAAACCAGTGCACTGGATAGGTCTCGTTCTGACGCGTTTGAGCGAACTGTAGGCATTGCGAAGCTCGGCCCACGTTTCTTTCTGCCCGAACAGAAGGCTGCGACAGAGCTCCGGCAAACTGCCGGAGTTGCCCCTCCCGTCAAACACAGCAAATACACGTTTTTCAAACACTGTTCGATCTATCACTCTGTCACGCTATTGCCCATCACATTCGTCCTTCGTACAGCGCGACAATGGATTTTTTGCAGGACCCTGGCTACAGGACCCCGGGCCCTGCCCTCGGGACCGTTGCCCCATAACCCTCAACCCTCTCTATGGGTTCTGATTCATCTTCTGTCGTGCAATAATCTCTTCGGTACGGAGCATGTCCTTGAACGCATCGTTCCGGTTTGCCTGCTCTATGGTGAGCGCAGCATCGGTGTTGCCTGGCCAACGCCGGCACAGGTAAAGACTCTCAAAAATCCTGCCGATCCGGTATTGGCGGCAGACGCGGAGGGCCACAGCATAATCCTCCCCATAACTCACGTTCGGAAAACCGATTGTGCGTATGACGCTCGTATCAAACGCGCGCGGCGCTCCCAGGCCGTTCACGCGCAACGCATTGTTGTGACCGTTCTCGTCGGTCCATTCACGATGGTCGACCAGGCCAGGGGGGATCTGCTCTAATCTCTCGTTTACAAGGCTGTACGAGCCAACCACCATGGCATACGGGCCCTGGCGGAGCGTGTCGACTATCGTCTGCAGTACCCGATCGTTGCTATAAAGGTCATCCGAATCGAGTTGGACAGCATAATGACCACACGCGTCACGGTGAATGGCTTCATTCCAGCACCCACCGATACCAAGGTCGGTCCGCTCCGGTATGACGTGTGTGAGCCGACGGTCTGTCCTCATGAGCCCCTCGAGCACGTCTGTTGTGCCGTCTGTCGAATGATTGTCGACCGCAATGACATTGAATGGAAAATCGGTTGATTGCGCGAGAGCGCTTCTAACCGCATCCGGAATGGTGCCCTTGCGATTGAGCACGGGGATGACGACGGATGCCTCGACCGGAAAGGATTGCGCAGGTGGCTCCGCGTATCTCAAACTCTCTGGCGAAAGGTATACCCCGATCTTCCTGAGATAATCGGTGAAGACCGCCTCCATCTCCTTCTGAACGGCCGCATGCTCCGGGTCGACGTATGCAAACAGTTTTTCGTCTCCCGGATCGTTCTTGTCCCCAATTACGGAGTAGAGCGGCTCTTTGAGGTGATGCAGGGTGTTGTCGATACCGATCTTTAAGCGAAGATCATAAAGCCCTGCAAACTGTACGTCTGGTGTCGCGCCATGTTTCTTAAGAGCACGCCGGATCGCAGCAACAGAGAAAAGCATCATGGCGCCGAAATCAAAATCGTCACGCACGCTTCCCTGCCGATAATCGTTGAGCGGGTGAGGGACTCTTCCCTGAAAGGATTCATCGTAGAAATCAGAATAGACCAGACCTGCACCCGTTGACTCCGCCGTTTGCAGCATTCTCTCGATCGCTTCGGGCTTTACAGAAACGTGACGGGCACCGGGGAGCAGAAGAACATACTCGGTTTGAAGCCCATCTAGAACAAGGTTCAGCGTTTTGCCTGACGGGAGGGGCCCACCACGGAGAACTTGATATGCGGCCAGCGCGAGTCTGACTGATTCCTGGCTCACAATGAGAACCTGTTCGACCGGGCTCGCGTTTGCTATTGAACGTAAGCTCTTCTCAAAGAAAGGTGCGGGAGCGTAAGTGGTAACTACGGTGAGCGGCCTCACAATAGACTCCCTTCGGGCGGGCGGCGCTGCACAATTGCTTTCTGGCAGATCTCGAGGACGTCACGGAGTCTGGGCAGAGAGGGAGCGTTAAACGCGGCATCGCGAAGAATGCGCAGGCCGGCAGGCACATGCTCCAGGTAGCTGGTCAAACCTTTCCTGAGACCCAGGAACCCGTATGCGCCGAGCGCCTGCATGAGCCGCTGTGCTGATGCCTCCCAGAAATGCATCCGGAAGGTCTGCCAGTCACGCCAGTTATGGTCCCGGTCGGTGAGCCTGTAATAGAAGGAGAGCAAATTCTCACGTTCATCGTTTGAGAAGCCTACATATGGATCGCAGAGGAGGGAGCCCAGATCGTACAGGGGATTTCCGAAGCGCATCCCCTGGAAGTCGATGAGAAAGGGCTCTCGATTCCGGATCATGACGTTCTGCGACTGCAAATCCCTGTGCAGGAGAGAGCGTCTACCTGCGTGAAGCCGTTCCGCAAGGGCTGTCAACTCCATCTCCATCTCCATCTCCAGGGCCGGCTCAATCGTAACACCGCAGAGAGCCTCAACGAAGTTGACCCTGAAGTAGTCTCGCTCCCAGCGATACAAGTCCAGATTAAAGCCCTGCATGAGCCTTACGCGGCGCGAGGGGAAATCCCCTTCGGGAAAGGAGTGAAGCCGGTGCGCGACGCCAAGCGTTTTTTGATATAAGGTCCGTCGCGTTTCCCATGCACTTCCCCTGAGCGACCAGAGGTCCGTGTCTCCGAGGTCTTCCATCACCATGAGGCAACGCGCTGGGTCGTGAAGAATTAACTCGGGTACAGCCACCCCGATATCGCGGAGAAAGAGATCGATCTCGGCATAGTATGTGTTCTCAACGCGGCTCGGGTTGTAACGGATCAGGATGGCAGAACCCGTGCCGTTCCACGTCACGCGGTAGAACGACCGATCCGACCCTCTCCCTTCGAAGGGCGAAATCGAAACCATTGCTGAAGCTTTGAGTCTCAGGGCCTCGCGCGCGACAACCATCAGGCTATCTGTATCTTCCCGTGACATCATCGGCTCTCTCGGCGTGAGGACATTGCGGCCTTCAAGCGCTCGTAGACTTCGATAGAGCCGATGTCGTGCCACTCGCCTTCGTCGATGATGACTCCACGCAGGGAGCCTGGTCTTTCAACGATTCTTCTTAAGAAGACCGGGATCACGGATTCCATTATCCCTTCTTCCAGGAATTGGAGGAACGATGTTTCGACCGTGTAGATGCCGGTAAAGAGGCAGCTCTGGATGCCCGGATCTTGAAGGACGTGGCGAAGGTCACAGATCGCACCCCGCTCGTTGATGTTCACGTTTAGGAGCGGCCCACTGCTTCTGAGCGCCAGCGTGACCTCCGGTCTATGCTCCTCGTGGGCCCTGATGAGGCTCTGCAGGGGAAGGTCTGTTATCACGTCGCCGTTATAACAGATGATAGCCTCATCCTCGCCCAAAAGATCTTCGATGTTCTTGAGCCCTCCCGCTGTCTCGAGAAGGACGGGCTCGTGGCGAAAAACTATCGACGTACCACGCCACGATTTTTCAGGAAACTCTTCTGCGTATCGCTCCGGGCAATGATGCGTGTTGATGATGAAGCGATCCACGCCGACTGCCAAAAGGTGATCCATCGCGTAGGTGATGATGGGGCGTCCTGCCAGCGGAAGGAGCGGCTTTGGGATTCGATCGGTCAGCGGACGAAGGCGCATACCCAGCCCGGCACCAAGAATAAACGCCGTCTTAAATCTTCTTCTTACCAGCCGGACCTCGCGTTCCATGATTGACCATCGCTGACCGATTACCCCCACCTCACCTCCCCCTTAAGGGGGGGAGGGCTAGGGAGAGGGCGATGTCGCTTTGCTTATTGCTTCAATATTAGATTCTGCACTCTATTAACGTGCAACCTGTAACAGCACCGAAGGTGCCGCAACCCGCAACGGTTTCTTCTTTAGTAGATCTTCCGTATCTCCACCCCTTGGAAATAGTGTTTCAAGATCTCTTCTGCCGAAAATCCCTGCGATGCCATGACTGCGGCGCCGATCTGGCAGAGCCCGACCCCGTGTCCCCAGCCTGCCCCGCGAAAGATGAACGTCTCGGGTTCACCGCGATGGTTATGCTCCACGGTCACGATAAACGCACTGCTGTAAAGGTGACTCTTGGAGAGCCAGCGCCGTATTTCAAGCTCTTTTCCCACGATCATGCTCATCTTCGACCCGACAATTTTGAGACGCGAGATACGTCCTGAAGGACCGCGGCCGAGGGGCACGATCGCATTGAGCATGCCGAAATCGAACCCGGATTTTTCTCTCAGTATCTCTGCGAGCTCCCCCGCAGGGTAGGCGATTGTCCAGCGGAAGAATCTTTGCGTCTCGCGGTCAATCTCCGGAAGGATCGTTTCGAGAAGAGCAACGTCTCTTGTGTTGCAGTACGCGTGCGGTTCCGAAAGAATCCATTGGACTGCCTCTTCTTCCGTTCTGATCCTGTCAAAGGGCACGGCCGTGTCCGGGATACTCGCCAGATAAGGAACCCGCTCATCACTCCACGCGGTATTGGATTCCTCGGTGAGGCCGCCGCAGGCCTTTGAGTACCGGGCATCACAGATCTCGTCGCCGTAGAGTATCACCTTTCCCTCTGTTCCCGACACGGCCGCCTCAGCCTGCCCTGATATGATTTTGGTGATGCCCTGGTAGCGCTGGCAGTGATCATCGGCGCATACGTCAAAGAGGTCGTGCTGCTCCCGGTCATACCAGCGGATCACTTCCTCTTCCTTTTCAACGGTGCTCGCTGTCCGGTTGTGTGCTTCTCCGGTCTTGTTTTTTCGTTGCAGCGCAGCCAGAAGCCAGCTCCTGGATGAGACTGCGTGCGCCTTCAGGAATTCTTCTGGAGCGGTGGCGCGCATCTCTGACGATATGACACTGGCGAGGTATTCTTCCAGCGGCACCTCGTTGATGGCCGTGACGGTATCGTCTGTGCGCGCAACGAGAATCAGGTCTCCGTGGAACATCTGCTCTTCCGTTCTCTGCCAGTGGAACTGGTTGCCGATGGTCACGTTGAACAGCCTGAAAGGCTCTTTGCGGCTCGCCGAGAGCCTGACCTCAGGAGCACGGGCAACTTCGCGCCCTGCCTGGTCAAAGAGCAGGCAGGTGCCACCCGCTGCTTTTGCCGAAAAACTGCCGGATAGAGAACCCAGATGCTCGACGTAAAACTTCCCTTCCAGCCGACCCGTGACGTGCGTGCTGTGGTCTATTATACCAACAGAAATCTTCGGTTGGGCTGCCATGCCATCGTTGAGCATCGCGCAAATGCTAGTGTGGATATGACTGTTTGTCAATAGAAAGTAAAGGTGCCAAAAAGGTTGACAGATAGGGGGGTTCAACGTATTATCTGAGGAAGTTCTTGAGCTCACGAGACGCAACTGCTGGAGTGCGGGCACATAAACCGCAAGCGCATCCAGCAGTATGGTGCGCTGGCACGTCGGGATAGCAGATGACCAGGTGGATGATGAATGAAAAGGAGGGAACAATGAGCAGGAAGAGGGTGTGTCAGGGTAGAGTTGGCGTTTCTGTCGTTGCCGGATTACTGGTTCTGGCCATTTCCTTGGTGGGTGTTCAGCCTGTCCTTGCCCAGCAGGCGCAGACAATTACGCTCAATTACGCGACGTTCTTTCCCGGGTCTCACCCGGAATGGACCGGCTTCAACAAAGGATTCATCAGCAAGGCGGTTGAACTCTCCAAAGGAAGGCTGGCGTTTCGGTTCCGTGGGGGGCCGGAGACCATCGCGCTCGTCGATCTGCCCAAGGCAACGCAGAGCGGGATTGTAGATTTCTCCATCAATCTCGCCGGCGTTGCTGAGACGGTGGCTCCTGGCGTTGGTGCGACAATTCTCAGCAGGATCTCCGTCGATGACGAACGGAAAAATGGCACGTTTGCATACATGGATCAGTTGTGCAACAAGGGCGGGCTCCATTACATGGGGCGACACTCTCCAGCCTTCGATCTCCAGTTCTTCCAGCTGTTCCTGAACAAGAAGGTAGAGAAGCCTGAGGACTTCAAGAAACTGAGAATCGGGACAGCGACTGCAGCACGTGCCCTCACGGAAGGATGGGGCGCGGCACCGGTGAACCTGCAACTGACCGATTACTACACCGCCATGGAGCGTAACACGGTCGACGGTGTCTCCAGCTCCACCCTGTCCAACTGGGTGAGTTCAGGCTGCCAGGCAGTGACAAAATATCTGGTCCTGCCGGGCTACTTGCAGAGCTCTGTGTTAATCATGATGAACCTTAACACGTGGAACAAACTTCCACCGGACCTGCAGAAGGTAATCACTGACGCCATGATTTACTCCGAAAAAATCAACGGAGACATCTGGGCCGAAGACAAAGCCAAGGGCACACAGAAGCTCAAAGACGCAAAGGTAGAAATCTACAACCTGCCGCCTGATACGGCAAAATGGCTCGTGGATACGGCGTACGACTCCACCTGGGCATACCAGCTGAAGAGATTCCCTGATGTGACCCCGCGTCTCAAGTCATTGCTGACCGGAGGGAAGTAGGACAGTTACCAGTAGCCAGTGGCCAGGTAACAGTAAGCAGTGAACAGTAAGCAGCGAGCAGTTTAACTAAAGAAACCATAGAAACTAGAGAAACCAAAGAAACCAAGAAGTAGTAGGCTGTTAACGGCGGTCGGCCGTCGTCGGTCCGAGGTCGGCTGTGAAACCAGAGAAACTAAATTGAACCAGACTGAACGGAGACTACTATGAAGTCAGGGGTGAGTTCGTCGGGCAGCAAGAGGCATGTTGTGTTGACCGTCAACGGGAAGAAAGTTGAGGCTGATGTCGATGATCGAATGACCTTGGCCGAGCTGCTCAGGGAAGAGCTGGATCTGACCGGGACGAAGGTGGGTTGCAACCGGGGCGAGTGCGGAAGCTGCACGATCATTATTGATGGCATGGCCGTCTATTCGTGCACGACGCTGGCGGTTGAGGCAGCGGGCAAAGAAGTCGTGACAATAGAAGGCTTGGGGTCCGGCAAAGAACTCCATCCGCTTCAGAAAGCCTTCATCGAACATGACGCGCTGCAGTGCGGGTACTGCACACCCGGCATGATCCTTTCCGTTAAAGCCCTTCTTGAAAGAAACCCTTTGCCCACCGAGCTGGATATTCGGACTGCCATCGATGGGAACCTCTGCCGCTGCGGCTCAGTCCCCAACATCTTAGAAGCCACCCTGGAGGTATCCCGCAAGATGGCTGAAAAGAAAAGGAGTTGAGCGATGGCTGAGAGCAAGCTGCTGGTAAAGGGCGCTGTTCCCCCGCCCCTGGACAGGGAACTGACAGTGGTCGGTAAGCCGCTCAACCGTAGAGACGCTGCTGAAAAGGTGACCGGGCAAGCCAAATATTCTGGAGACATGAAGTTGCCCGGCATGTTGTACGGCAAGACTCTTCATTGCCCGCATCCGCGTGCCAGAATTGTCAGGATAGATACCAGTAAGGCCGAGGCCCTGCCGGGCGTCATGGCTGTCTTGAGCAAAGAGAACACGAAGGGCTGGCGTACTTCCTGGTATGAGGTGCCGGAGCTCGCCTTTCCTGAGTTGATTACCCACGAAGGTATCGAGGTCGCGGCAGTTGCCGCAGTGGATGTCCTGACCGCCCAGAAAGCCATAGAGCTTATAGATGTCGAATATGAGGTGCTGACCCCCATGCTCGACGCTGAAGAGACATTGAAGGCCCCGCCTCCTGCACTCATCGCCGATGAGGAATACCCGGGCAGGGAGATGTTCGATCGAAAGCCGTTCGTGATTCAACGTGGCAACCTGGAGAAAGGCTTTGAAGAGGCGGATGTGATCATCGAAGAGACTTATACAACGCAGGTCTCGCATCACGGGACGATTCAGACGCGCGCCTGCATAGCCAGTTGGGATGGAGAGAATCTTACCGTGTGGGACGCCATCCAGGGAGTATGGAATTCAAAGCTGGCTCTGGCGAAATCACTTGACCTCAAACCGGAAAACGTCAGGGTGATGGTCAAGTATCTCGGCGGTGGGTTCGGGTCGAAGGCCTGGTCCCAGAGGATCACGTACTATGCAGCCAGGCTTTCCATGATAACGGGGCGACCTGTCAAAATGGAACGGACTCGAAGCGAAGAATTCATAAACCATTCCCGTCGGTATGATACCAAGATGTATCTCAAGATGGGTGCAAAGAAGGATGGTACGCTTACCGCGATACTGCAGAGGGCGATCGTAAACACAGGAGCAGCAGCCACAGAAGAAAACTATTACTGCAGGCAGATCATCTGGCATACGGCCAACCTCCACGCATGCCCCAATGTGTATCTTGAGCAGACAGGTGTATATACGAACCGGCAGACCACGGGACCCACGCGATCCCCCATGAACATGCAGGCCATTTTTGCCCTGGAGTCACATATGGACAGGATGGCAGTGGAACTGGGCATAGACCCTCTCGACTTCAGGATGAAAAACTACGCAACATACCAGTCCGTGGGCACGGCTGAAGCACACCTCACGGGTGATGGAACGACCACCTTTGCAGCAAAGATCCCATACTCGAGCAAGATCCTTGATGAGTGCATGAAGCTGGCTACGGATGCTATCGACTGGAAGAAGAGGAGCAGGGCACCGGTGGTCAGCCAGAGCCCTGTGAAGCGCGGCATGGGTATGTCCTCATATCTCGTGCTCCAGGGGGTAGGTCTCTTCCCGTACGTGGCAGAGGCGAAAGTCAGGATCAAACATGATGGCACGATCAATCTCTACGTGGGTGTTGTCGACATAGGTGGCGGACAGAAGACCATACTCGGGATGATAGCGGCCGAAGAGCTGGGGGTATCGTCCGACGCTGTAACGGTCATCATCGGCGATACGCAGGACACGCCGTATGGTCCTTCCTGTCACGCCTCACGCTGCACGCCGGAAATGGGACCGGCTGTGTTGCAGGCTGCCGCAGAGGCACGGGAGAAACTTTTCGAACACGCAGCCATCCTGTTGGATACCGATCACAAGAGGCTCGGATCGAAAGATGGGATAATCTATGTGAAATCAGACCCGCGCCGATCAATTCCATTCAAGAAGGCGTGCCAGAATATGGGAGTGGATGAGTCCATCGTCGGCCTGGGCAGCAGGGCGCCGAATCCAGCGGAACCCATGATGGCGACCTTTGGGGCCCAGACGGTTGAGCTTGAGGTGGACACGGAGACCGGCCGGGTTACTCTCTTGAAATGTGTAGCTGCCCAGGACTTCGGAAAGCCCATAAACCCGAAACTCTGCGTCTCTCAAGTCTATGGCGGTATAGAGTTTGGTGTGGGATTCGCGCTGACTGAAGAAGGCCTTTACGACCCGAAAACCGGGAAGCTTTTGACCGGTAACCTGTCTGAGTATCGGATGCCGACGCCGCTCGATTTTCCTCCCGTTGAGGTCTATCTCCCGGAATGCGAAGACCCGTTTTTTGCTTATTCGGCCAAAGGCGCAGGCGAAAACACCAATGCGCCAACGCCGGCAGCAATAAGAAATGCCCTGTATAATGCAACGGGCGTCTGGTTCAATGACCTGCCGATAACTCCGGACAAAATCATCAGGGCAATGCGGGAAGGAACGAAGGGGGTGAGTTAGATGTTGTTTGAACTGCCGACCTTTGAGTATGTCGATGCCAAAGATATGGCGGAGGCAGCCTTCTGTCTCCATCGTTATGGCGAGAAGGCCAAGGTGATTGCAGGCGCAACAGACCTGCTGAGTCGTATGAAGGACCGTATAGAAGGCCCTGGGCTTAAGATTCCCGAGGTTCTTGTCAACATCAAGAAAATACCAGGCATGACCGAAATCACATACGACAAACAGAGAGGGCTGAGGATAGGAGCCGCTGTCACATTGAATGGGTTGGCAACATCTGACCTGGTACGCCAGCGATTCAATCTGCTGGTGCAGGCGGCCTTGCAGGTGGGGACCACGCAGCTGAGAAACATGGGCACGATCGGAGGGAACGTCTGCCAGCGGCCCCGGTGTCTCTATTTCAGGCACCCACACTTCGTCTGCTTCAAAAAGGGCGGTACGAAATGTTACGCGGCTGCCGGGGAGCATCGCTACTATCACGCCATTATGAAGACCGGTAAATGTGTGACAGCTCACCCTTCGGACATGGCCCCGGTGCTTATCGCGTTGAAGGCCAGGGCCGCGATCGCCGGCGCAGAAGGCGAGAGAGTGGTTCCCTTCGAAGAATTCTTCGCGGGTTCGAATAGCCTCGAAGAGACGATTCTCAAGCCAGACGAATTTCTCGTGGCAGTCGAGGTGCCCGATCAGCATGACAAGGCTAGCCAGTTGTTCCTGAAAGAGCGCATACGGCACGCTGCGGACTTTGCCCTTTCGAGCGTAGCTGTGGTGGCGCAGATGTCTGACGGAGTGTGTGAAGAGATCAGGGTGGTGCTTGGTGGCATAGCGCCTGTTCCGTTTGTAGCTGGTGCGCTGGCAGGGCTGATGAATGGAAGAGCATTGGACGAACGGCTCATTTCGGAGGCCGCAGAGGCGTCAGTGAGAGAGGCCCGACCGCTTCCCATGAACGGCTACAAGGTGGACCTGACAAGAGCCCTGGTGAAGCGTGCCCTGACGTTGATGCGGAACGGGTCGTGATACGGCATCAGTGACCAGTGATCAGTAAGCAGTAAGCAGTGAGCAGTTAAACCAGAGAAACCAGAGAAACCAAAGAAACGAAAGAAACCAGATAGACTAGACAGACAAAACAGACCAGACGGACCAGCGTTACAACCCGGAACCGGAGAGAAGCCTATGAAATTTTTTGCGATACTCGGCAAAATATTCGACTACATCAACATCATCATGGTGGTTATCAGCGCCATCATGATACTAGGCCTCACATTCATCGTGGGTGCAGACATTACACTCAGGTATCTTTTCAACAGGCCTCTGGGATGGGTGAAGGAGGTCAGCGAATATATCCTTGTTGGCCTCGGCTTCCTCGTGGCGGCATGGATACTGAAGGATGACGGTCACGTGAAGATGGACCTCGTGCTGAACAAGGTCAAACCCCGAGCGCAAACCATGATGAACATAATCACCTCGATCATCAGCACCATCATTGTCTTTATCATGACCTGGTTTAGTTTCAGAGTGATCCTGGATTTTTATCAGACCAAGCTTGTTGCACCCAGCGTGCTTGAACCACCGAAGTGGATTCTCCTCACTCCGATTTGCGTGGGCTGCTTTCTGCTTACAATCCAATTCATACGACGAACCTGTGCTTTTATAGAGAAATGGCAGACGTTGAAAGGACAGGTAAGGGGCCGCTAACACCTCTAGGCTATTACAAGGGAGACGCTATCTATGGAGTGGCAAGTCGCAGTCCTGATCGTATTTGCAAGTCTCATAGTGCTGATGATGACGGGCATGCCCATCGCCATCTGCTTTATGTTTATCAACGTGGTCGGGGCTGTTCTCGTGCTCGGGTACCCTGCAGGGCTCGACTATATTGTGCAGAGCATGTGGAGCTCGCTGGCCACGTTCACTATTGCGCCTGTGCCTCTGTTTGTCATCATGGGAGAGCTCATGTTTCACTCGGGGCTTGGCGGAGATGTCGTGAAGATCGTGGACCAGTGGCTGGGACGTCTGCCAGGCCGCGGCAGCTTGATCGCAATAGGGTCAGGAGTGATCCTTGCGGCACTCACAGGCGTGAGTATCGCCAGTGTTTCCATTCTGGGTTCGGTCCTCCTGCCACAGATGGAGAAGGAAGGCTATCACAAGTCGATGATCTTCGGGCCCATCCTGGGCGGCGGGGGCCTCGCCGTGCTGATCCCTCCCAGCGGACTGGCAGTGCTCCTCGCAGCCATAGGTGAGATATCGGTAGGTAAGATATTGCTTGCTATCATAGGGCCAGGGCTCTTGCTGGCCGCGCTCTATTCTGCCTACATAATCATCTGTTGTTCCATAAAGCCTTCGCTTGCCCCGGTGCATGCCGCGCCGAGAGTGCCCATGCGGGAAAAACTGACAAACCTCGCCTACAATATACTGCCGGTGGCGGTGATCATCTTTTCCGTCATAGGGTTCATGGTGCTGGGCATTGCGACCCCAGAAGAAGCAGCAGCCAGTGGCGCCCTTGCGACCTTGCTTGTGGCCCTTATTCAGAAGCGCATGAGCTGGTTGGTGCTCAAGAAGACGCTCATAGGTTCATTGAAAGTGACCGGCATGATCTTTCTCATCATAGCGGGGGCGAGGGGCTTCAGCCAGGTGCTTGCCTATGTAGGGGCTACGCAGGCCATGGCAGAGTTCGTGTTGGCTTTGCCGGTACATCCCATGGTGATTATGGGAATCATGCAGGTAGTACTCTTGATACTCGGCTGCTTTATGGATTCTGCTGCTATCATTCTGTTGACCATGCCTATCTTCGTGCCCGCCATCGTCTCTCTTGGATTTGACCCGGTCTGGTTCGGCGCTATTGCTGTGCTCAATATAGAGATAGGGTTGATAACGCCGCCCTTTGGCGTGGCTCTGTACACCATGAAGGCGGTGGCTCCTGCTAAGTACACGATGACCGATGTGATCAATTCCGCAGTACCTTTTATTTTCCTGCAGGTGATGGCCATAGGCATCTGCATGGCGTTCCCTTCAATAGTGATGTGGCTGCCCAGGCATTAAACGACCACAGTAATGCCTACAGTTTTTTGCCGGCTCCTCCGGCCGTGCTCACCGTTCCTCGAATTCGCTCTTCTTATTTGCAGGAACCTTGAGAATCCCGTCTCCCGCCACATCCTCAAGGTCGAGCCACCACTTGTCGCTGTAGTCGGGCTTACCGTAGCCCAGCAGATCGTCTCCCCAGATGGCAATGCTCCGGGCAAGGCCGGAGTGTCTCATGGTCCAGTTCACTGCCCTGTGGAAAGGAGTGTACGGTTTACTCCAGGGACAGACCTTGATGCAGGTACCACAGCCTGAGCCCCGCTGATTGCCCACTCTCATGCCGGTGCATTTCTTTTTATCCATGGGCCACTTCTCATAGCCATTGAACATCTCCTTGGCCCCGTCACTGATGGCGCCGCTCGGACACTCGCGCGCGCACTTCTTACACTTCGAGCAGAAATCCTGGAGCCCGAAATCGATGGGTTTGTCAGGCTGAAGCGGAAGGTCGGTTGTCACTACCGCTCCTTTGAAGCGCGGGCCCAAAAATGGATGGAGGACGGAGTCCCCGATCCTGCTCATCTCACCGAGACCTGCCCAGAGCAGTATCGGGGGCAGCACCACGTCGTAGAAAGGCGCGTAGTGGGCTTTCGCGGGATAGCCGAGCCTCCTGATGTAATCGGCGAGAATAATGGCGATGAAGCCTGATGTGGCATACGACATCATGCTCATCGAGTTGCTGATCCAGTCGCTCCCTGTGTAGGCCTTTGATGTCCTGTCATCCTGGTCGATGAGGACGGCGATGGCATACTTGTGGCTCAGCTCGCAGGGGAATTCGCCCGCTGCAACGTTCATGAAATCAACCTTGTGACTGTAAACCGCGTAGGGTGGAAGCTCGCACACACCTACCGCGTCCGCCCTCAGAAAATAGGCCGTCTCCTTGATGTGCCGGGAGAGCGCCGCAGGATCGGTCGGTATGGGGGCTCTCTGCGCCGCCACCATGCCATCGATCAGGGGTTTCATGGCATTTCTCATCCACGTGAGTGCACCAGACAAGGGATGTTTCGGCACGAATCGTCTGAACTCTCTCTGCAGGGTAGGGCCGTAGTCGCCAGCGGCAGCCTTCATAAAGCCTGCCTCCCTCTCCCGCACGCGCTGAATCTTCTCCTCGTTCACGATCGTGGTCGGTCGGTCCACCCGCTTTATCTTGTCCATTGGAAACGTTTCCCACTCGCGCTTGTGATATCCGCTCATGCTGCCTCCTGGTCGGTTGGGGATGCCTCTTCGTTATTTAAACTTATTGGAAGGGGAGAAGCAAGGCTCGCCTGATACGTCCATAAATTCGGGTATACAAATCCCAGTCCATGAATCGATAGTTGACAAGATTTGCCAAAGCACGTAGATTAGGGATATTGGACGTTGTGCTGTCATTCCCGGGGTGGAAGGAGGGTGTTGCAGATGAAGGAATCATTGTTGAACAGCAAGAGGATCCTGGCTGTAGATGATGAGCCGGATGTGCTGGAGTTGATCAAGGAGGAGATCCTTGGCGCAGCTCCCAATTGTGTTCTCGATACGGCGACCACGTATGAAGGCGCGCTGGAACTCATGGCGTCCTGGACGTACGACCTCGTCATCCTGGACATCATGGGTGTTCGGGGTTTCGACCTCCTGGGACTGGCAGTGAAACGCGAGTACCCGTTTCCGACGGTCATTCTCACTGCGCACGCGCTGTCTCCTGAGTTTCTCAGGAAGTCGATCGAGATGGGTGCCAGGGCGTACCTTCCCAAACAGGCCCTGGGCGCTTTAGTGCCGTTTCTGGAGGATGTCCTCACGTATGAATACGGCGCAGTCTGGCGGCGCGTCCTGAAGCAGTTCGAGGGAGTCTTCAGTAAGGGCTGGGGAGCATACTGGCGCCAGCCTGATGAGGCCTTCTGGAAAGAGTTTGAGGCGAAGATCGCGGCTGAGAAGAAGTGAGGGAGGGGACCTGACCGGTCGCGCCTCCCTTTCGTTCCTTACTAGATTTTCAGCTTGAGCAGTTTTCTTGCGTTGCCTTCGTAAATTGCCGTGCGCTCAGCCGGCGTGATGTCGAGGCTGTCTATCACTTCAATCGTCCAGCGGATGAAAGCCGGGCCGCCTTCCGGGTCAAATGGCGAGTCAGAGGAAAAGAGCGTCCGCTCTGTGCCAAAGAACTTCAAGCCACACTCCGTACCAGGTTTTGAACCAAAGAGCGCCGTGTCCGCGTAAAACATCCGGAAGTAGTCGATCGGCCTTTTCTTCAGTTTTTTCAGAAGCAGCGTGTAGTCGACGTCTGACGTCCTCGTGCCGAGCTGGTCCCAGCCCGGTCCTACCCTGCCTTCGAAGTATGGGATCATCCCACCCATGTGATGGGTGATGATCTTGATGCCCGGGTGTTTATCAAAGAGGCCCGCAAAGACGAGATGTGCCATTGCCGCGCTTGTCTCGTAAGGCCAGCCAAAAGTCCACCAGATTTCATAGTGACTCTTAGGCTCGTTCTTATAGTCAGGGAAGTCGGCCCCGCGGATCGGGTGGAGCCAGATAGGCCGGTCGAGTTCAGCCATCAGATCAAAAAGCGGCATGGTTTCGGGACGGTCGAGCGGCTTGCCGAGCACATTGGTCCACACGAGAACGCCCACTGCGCCCAATTCATTGACAGCGCGCTTTGCCTCCACGAGCAGCCCGTCCGGATCATTCATGGGTAGCGAAGCAATGAAACCAGGAAAGCGATCGGGATACTTGCTGACCAACTCGGCCATGCCGTCGTTGGCGAGCCGTGCGAGTTCGTTTGAGACCGGTGGCGCACCGAAAAGCTCGACAGCTGAGCTCAGACATATGACCTGGACGTAATCACCAAACGTGTCCATGATTCTGAAGCGCGTGTCGATGTCCGTGAGGCAGGGGATGTTCCTGACGCGCTTGTGTATGTCCTTGGCGTTCGGGGCAACGCTCACCATCTTGTCGAAGTAAGCCTTGGGAAAGATGTGATTGAAGATATCGATTTTCACGGAAGCCCCCTTATCCCTCAGTCACCGTGACGCGCTGCATCACGTCACCCTGGCGGATCGCGTCAACGACGTCCTGGCCTTTTGCCACCTTGCCGAAGACCGTATGCTTGCCGTTCAGGTGAGGCTGCGGACCGTGAGTAATGAAAAACTGGCTCCCGTTTGTATTGGGGCCCGCGTTCGCCATCGAGATGACGCCTGTCTCATGGGTGAGTGGATTGCCTTTTGTCTCGTCCTCAAAGCGGTAGCCTGGACCGCCGCGACCCGTGCCCGTCGGGTCTCCGCCCTGGACCATGAAATTACTGATCACGCGATGAAAAGTTACTCCGTCGTAGAATCCCTCCTGTGCGAGGAACCGGAAGTTGTTCACGGTCTTGGGTGCGTGTTGCGGGTAGAGTTCCAGTTCTATGCTGCCCCTATCGGTCTCGATGCTTACCCGGTACGTCTTCTTCACGTCGATGGTCATTTCAGGCGGCTGACTCCACTGCTTCGCGGCCATACTGAGTCCTCCTCGTTATCGTGTTATTTGCTGGCTCTACTACTCGTGTGAAAAGGCACGAACTTGAAGCTCTATCAAGAGTGCGGCAGATGTCCCCGGTGTGCTCATCCCCCGGCAATCAGGGGGATCAGGTACACCTCCGAGCCTCTCGGCACGGTGACGTTCTCGAAATCGGGCCGTGAAACGACCCTGTCGTGTATGCGCACGACCGCGTAAGGGTACGGGTCTCCGACCTCCCTCAGGAGATCGGCGACTGTCATACCTTCGCGCCAGCTGAAATGTCTGCCCTCAACCAGGACCATCACGAAACCCCGTTTGCCCTCAGCACGTCAAGAACGTCGGGAAAGTCTATCCCAAGCCGTTTTACAGTGTCAAGGGTAGGGATGCCATCCTTTGTCCAGCCCCTGCGCTCGTAGACCGCATCTTTCAGTTGCTCATATCGTTCCTCGCGCAGCTTTCTCAGGATCTTCACCTTCTCAGCGGAGCTTTTTCCGTCGATCTCCACGTTGTATGTCTCTTTGAGCTGTTTGTCGTAACGCTCGTGCCTCGACTCGTACTCTTCAACGGTCACCGGACCCATGGCCCGGTAGGGTAGCGCGTCGTGCTCCCTGCGGCCATAGCCCATCTTGAGACAGAGGACCCTCTGGAAGTTGTAGACCCGCTCGCTCATGGTAATCAGGTCCGCAGGCGTCATTGAATGGCCCGTGACTGCATTGAAGTACTGCGTGTACCACTCCACGTGCTTTATCACCTTGGCAGGTTCCTTGGTCTGCTTGTTGTCCGGCGGTGTGACGTCATTCCATGGGAGCTTGCAGAGACCGCAGAGTCCGAACCAGGTGCGCCACAGCGGGAACCAGTGCAAGGCTTCAGCCTTCTGCTCGAAGGTGGGCAGGAAGTTGTGGACCATGTCGAGGAAGATGAGCCACGCCTCGTCATGCTGTGGTCCTTTCAGCGCCAGGCCATAGCCTCCCTGTTGCGCGAGCGACTCCTTCGGCATGTACTCGGAGAACTCGAGCCCCTTGGCCTCCATGCCGATGTCCTCCATGATGCTGCGGTCTGCGCCGAATTCTTTCGAGAATATTTCCTTCATCCTGCGCACGCCCTGGCCCACAATTTTGCCGAACCCTTCTCCCCGCCCCATCTGGTGGAGCAGTTCCAAAGCGCTCCAGCGGTTGCCGAATGAAAGGTCGATGCCACCCGTGTGCGATTCATTGATCAGGCCCATCTCGAAGCATTCCATGGCAAAGGCTATGCTGGTTCCGACGGAGATGGAATCGAGCCCGTACGTATCACAGTAAAAGTTCATCTCCACCACGTGCAGTGGATCAAAGATGCCGATGTTTGAGCCGCACCCGGCGATCGTCTCATACTCAGGGCCGTCCACAAAAACCTTCTTGCCCGCGTATGGACCCGTGGTGGGCACGAAATCCTTCACTCCGTGGGAACAAGAGAGGGTACAGCCGACCCAGCACCCGTCGAACCCCTTGTCGAAGAGGCGGCGATAAATCTCCATGCCCATGTTCGGAGCTTGGGGATGCTGGCCGTACTTGAAGTTGTGGGTGGGCAGAAGGTCATAGTCATTCATGATGGTCACGAGATGGGCCGTGCCTACCGTTGCCATCTCATTCTGCTTGGGGTCCATTTCGACGACTTCCTGGGAGTGGAGCTTTGCTACCTGTTTAAGCGCTGCCTCATCCGCCGGGTCATTCGTAGCCACAGCAACAGTGTCCCAGCGGGCGACAATGGCCTTCAGCCCCTTGTCCGCGAAGACCGTGCCTATGCCGCCCCGGCCTGCTTGTTTGAGCCTGGCTCTGCCTCGTTTCGGATCGTACCATGAGAAGTTGAGACACCCTATGAGCGTGTGCTTTGCCCCCGGTCCCGTCGAAACCACCGAGATGTTTCGTGGCTTTCCCTGACCGAAATAGTTGGTGAGGATCTCCGAGATAGCATGGGCCCCATCGGGAAGTCCGGCGATCTCCAGGACCTGTAACTCTTGGCTCACACCATCGATAAAGACAACCGTGGGCTTGTCGCTCTTGCCCTGGATTTCGAGTGCATCAAAGCCCGAGAACTTGAGGTACGGGCCAAAGTGACCCCCGACATTGGAGTCCATCACTGACCCGGTGGTGGGTGAGAGGGCGCTTACGATGCTCTTGCCCGACCCGGGGTAGAGGGGCGTTCCACCAAGAGGGCCGGACGCGATGCAGAGGGCATTCTCAGGATCGTTCCACCGGGTGCGGCCGTTGACCGCGTGCCAGAGAAGCCATAGGTCAAAGCCTTTGCCTCCCGTGAACGTTTCTTTCATCCTGTCAGTCACGGGTTTGATCGTGATATTTGCATCAGAGAGGTTCACGCAGAGCGTCTGGTTCGCATACCCTCTCTGGATGGTCGGCCTCTCGTACTTGAGCGTCTTGAGTTCCTTTACTTTCAATTCAGCCATTATCTATTTCTCCCTTTCTTGCGCGCGCGACAAGCCACTGCTTCGTCGCGTGCATCTTGAAACTGATCAATACGCATGTTTCCGGACGCATGTTTCCGGACGCATGTTTCCGATTGATGCGGTTTGTTGCGGAATCCACCCCTGGTCCCGGACGTTTCAAGGTATCACGAGGGTTTGGGGCTGTCAAGTGAAGAGGCGGATGGTGTGAGGGCACGACTGCACAAGGTTGGAGCACGGTAAGGCGCTTAACGGAGCTTATGCTTCTTCGCCCAGTGCGCAACGTCGATGGGAGACTCCAGTACCTGGACGCCTGCCTTGCGCAGCGCCTCATGCTTGCCATCGACCGTCCCTGAAGACCCGCGCACGATGGCACCCGCATGGCCCATACGCTTGCCTTGCGGCGAATACTTGCCGGCTATGTACGCAGCCACAGGCTTCGTCATTTTTCGTCCGATGAAGCCGGCCGCCTTTTCTTCCTGTTCGCCACCCACTTCGCCGACGACGATGACTGCGTCTGTGTCTTCGTCATCCTGGAAGAGTTCGAGAATATCGGCGAGATTCCGCAGGACGACCGGGTCTGCGCCCATGCCCACCACCGCGCTCTGTCCGACATTGTTCTCTGAAAGGATGCCCGCGAATTCGTATGAAAGAGTACCGCTCCGAGAGATAATTCCCACACGGCCGGGTGCAAAGAGAGATGCAGGCATGATGCCCATCTTGCCCTTGCCGGGTACGAGGATACCCGGAGTCGTGGGCCCAAGGGCGAATACGCCCTTCTCCAGGGCGTAACTGCGCATCCGTATCACGTCCTTGACGGGGATGTGCTCGGGCACGACGACTATCAGGTTGATTCCCGCGTCGATCGTTTCAAGAAAGGCATCCAGAACGAACGCTGCCGGCACGAAGAAGACCGATGCATTTGCCCCTGTCTCTCGTACGGCCTCTGCGACGCTGTCAAATACAGGAACACCTTCAACGGACGTTCCACCCTTGCCGGGCGTGACTCCGCCTACCACCCTGGTCTTATACTCGAGCATCCAGCGGGTCTGGACGCTGCCGATGCGGCCTGTTATGCCCTGAACAATAACCCTGGTAGAATCATCCATCAATATGCTCACGCGTCTCTCCTTCTCATCTCTTCCGGGACCCAGGCCCCTGGACCCTTGACCCTATCTAGTCGGTCCTACCAGTTCGTAAAGTTTTTCAACCGCCTTTTCCGTTGCCGGTTCCGTCACCACGTGGACGCCCGCCGCACGGAATATCTCCCACGTCTCTTCCTGCCGGTTGCCCAGAGCCTTTGCGACGATAGGGATCTTCACGTTATGCTCGGCTATGTAGCGGGCAACACCCTTGGCGCCCTCGTGAATCGGGTTGATCCCACCGTACACGTTGATGAATATGGCGCGCAGGTCCGGTTTCATCATCACAAGCTGCATGCACTTGTAAAGCAGGTCCGCGGTGATGCCGCCACCTGTCTCCATGAAATTCGCGGGCTTCATCTTCTGGCCGATGATGTCCATTGAGGCCATGCCGAGGCCGGCGCCCGACGCTATTATTCCGATGTCTCCGTCCAGGTCTACGTAAGTGACCCCGATTTCTCTGCCCCTGCGCTCGAGCGGGTTCTCGATCCGATCAGCGCGATCGGGGAGGGAAAAACGAACGCGTGACAGGGCCGAATCGTCCACCTCAAGCACGGCGTCTACAGCGAGAAGCCCGCCGTTCGGTAGGACGACAAGGGGGTTGATTTCGGCGATGAGGGCCTCGTAGCGCAACGCTATGTTATAAAGTTGGCCGATCACATCGCTCCATGGGCCTATGAGCTGCTGCGTGAGGCCGAGCATCCGCAGGAGGGAGCGTGCCAGGTACGGATAATAACCGAACGTAGGGTCGATGTGGATCGCCGCAATTTTTTCCGGCGAGTTCTTTGCTGTTTCTTCGATCAGGACTCCCCCTTCCGTGCTGACGACGATGACGGGATGGCCTGAATAGCCGTCTATGGTTATGCCCAGGTAGAGCTCTTTGGCTATCTCCGCCTTCTCGCACACGAGTATCTTTCTTACGGGAAGGCCCTTGATCTCCGCGCTGAGCAGTTCCTCGGCCATATCCTTCAGTTCGTCCGGAGTGGAAGCTGTTTTTATGCCGCCGGCAAGCCCGCGTCCTCCCACGAGGACCTGCGCCTTGAGAACGACGGGATAGCCGATCTCACCCGCAATCTGCAGCGCCTCATGCATGGTCGACGCAACACCGCGGTGGGGGACGGGGATACGGTTCTGTTCAAAGATATCGAGCGCTTCATATTCGTGGAGTCTCATAGGGTGTCCTGCTTTGTTTTTTGAACGCAAGTATAAAACCGACCGGCCCGTATGTCAATGAGAATAATCAGATATTTGATTCCATTTGTGGGAAAGTTAGGCGAGCACATATTTGCTTCAAAATTTGATTGCAAATTTAATTTAATCGGTGTAGGCTAGAACATGCGTCAAGAAAAAACAAAGAAGGGTGCAGGGATGGCACAGAAGAAGAGCGCAAGGGTTCCCAAACAGGCAGAGGACTCAAGCCAGATCGCGTATCACGGCATCCGGCGCATGATCTACACAAGGGAGCTCGTGCCGGGGCAAAAGATCGCCTACCGTGACCTCGCTGAGAAACTGAAACTGAGCCCGACCCCGATCATCCAGGCCCTCAAGAGGCTTGAACTGCTTGGCTTCGTGGCGCATGAGACGAACCGCGGATTTTGCATGACCCCTTTCAGCATCAAGGAGATCGAGGAGATCTACGAGATGCGCGAGTTGATTGAGCCGTCGCTTGTTCGTGCTACGGTTCAGAACCTGAACAAGGAGGCTCTCGTTACGCTGAAAACCGCTTTGGATGCGCATCTGACGGCCGACCGCGAAGCCTATCTGAAAGAGCGCCTTTTCAAGAACAGGGAATTTCACCTGACCCTGGCATCGCTCTCGGGAAAGGAGACGCAGATCCGTATCCTTGAGAATCTGTTTGACATCCTGTTCCTCAAGTACAGCAACCTGCCCAGGACCTCTCTCACGGCGACTGACCAAGAGCACCAGCAGATATATGATGCCATTGCCGTGCGCAGCGTTGAGAGGGCGCAGAGCATCCTGAAGAATCACGTCACGAACGTAAAGGTACAGGTCCTGTCAAGCGTCAAGAAGATGCTCGCTGAACAGGAAAAGGGGGAGTTTTAGGAAGGCAAGGTACAGGAGAAGGTAAAGTTTGAGGTTGAGGTTGAGCATGAACAACCGAAACAAACGATGTGAGAAAAAGATTGTCAGGTTGTGGAAGCGGGACGCAAAGACCTGATTTGGTAGTTGATTCTGACAATACATTAAGGAGGTTTTACCATGGGTCTCAAAACAAAAGCCGAGTACATTGAATCGATTCGGGCTCTCAAACCGACTGCGTATATGTTCGGAGAGCGCGTCACTAACGTCGTGGATAACCCGCGCCTGCGTGCGGGCATCGAGGCGACTGCGGCCACGTACGAAGTGGCTGAGGGTGAGTTTCGTGACCTGGTAGTCACTACGAGCCCCCTGCTCAACGAGCCAGTCAACCGGTTTACCCTGCCGCCCGCGAGCATCGAGGATCTAGTCGCGCGCGTGAAAGTCAACCGGGCGCTGGGCAATTACGTGGGAACGTGTCACCAGCGCTGCACCGGCCTCGACTGCCTGTCGACGCTCGCCATCGTGACCTACGACATCGATCAGAAGTACGGCACGGAATATTACAAACGCTTCATCGAATTCCTTAAGTTCGTGCAGAAAAACGACCTCGCAGCCAACGCCGGTGTGACAGACGTGAAGGGCGATCGGTCACTCGGGCCTGCCGAGCAGGTTGACAAGGATATGTACCTGCGAGTAATCGAGAAGCGGGCCGACGGCATCGTGGTGCGCGGGGCCAAGGCTCACCAGACAGGCTCGCTGTCGTCTCACGAGATCATCGTGCTGCCTACCCGTGCCATGAGCAAGGCGGACAAGGATTACGCGGTTGCCTTTTCGATCCCGTCAGACACCAAAGGATTGATACATGTCGTTGGCAGGTCGACCCTCGACAAGCGCGAACTGGACGGCTGCGACATCGGGAACACCATGTACTCCAAGTACTGCCCGACTCTCATCTTTAACGACGTGTTCGTTCCCATGGAACGTGTTTTCATGTGCGGCGAGACAGAGTTCGCGCAGGAGATGGTCGTGAAGTTCTCATCGCTGCATCGTCAGAGCCACGGTGGTTGTAAGTCGGGCAAGATAGACTGCATGATCGGTGCGGCCCTCACCCTGATGGACTATAATGGCACCGCAAAGGCGGGCCACCAGAAGCAGAAAGTGATCGACATGATACACCGGGCAGAGACCCTGTATGCCTGCTGCCTCGCAGCTTCCTACGAAGGAAAGAAACAGCCTTCGGGCACCTATTACATCGACACGGTGCTCGCCAATGCTTCGAAGATCCACGAAGGAAAAGAGCTGGCAGAGGCCATCAGGCTCATGGTCGATATTTGCGGCGGCTTTGTTGCTGACCTGCCCTCCGACAAGGACTTTGAGAACCCTGAGATCGGCGATCTCCTGAAGAAGTATATGAAGGCCGTTGACTCGGTACCCGTTGAAAACCGTATCAAGATGTACAGGTTCGTGGAGAAGATGGCGTTGGAAAGCGCCGACACCATCTCCGACATACATGGAGGCGGGTCGCCTGAGGCGCACCGGGTTACTATCTTCCGCGAAACGGACATTGAACAAAAGAAAAAGGCGGCGAGGCGGCTGGCGGGCATCAAATCGTAAGGCAGATTCGATACGTCCGGTAAGGCTATCGAGACGGGCCGGGGGCGAGTCGTTCCCTGGCCCGTTTTGCATACAGGCCCTGGCAAAACAGGAAAGGGTGCTTATATTATTCAAAGTGAATGGCATGGAGGGTCAGATGAATCGAGAAAAAATCCGAGAAGAGCTAAAAAGCGTTCTCAAGGAATGCGTTACGGCGGGCACATTCTGGAACAGGCACTTCCAGGTTGATGATACGATCGATATCTGGAGAGAGACAAACAGGGTATTGATGAGGCATGGCGAAGAAGCAACCTCGTTTGATATCTTTTACCTCGCGCTGCAACAGTTCAAACGGACCTACGGTAAGGACTTTGACGAGGCGGCTGGCAAGTTCATCTCTACCCTGGAGACTCGCCGTGAAATCGCCCTGGAGGAAAAGCCCGTCAGAAGGCGCAGGACAGGGGGGATGAGATCAACCCGCGGGGTGGGTCCAGGCCGGTCGGGCACCGATAGCGTTAAGATTAAAGGAGGCTTCGGCGCGATATCCGGGGGTTTGTCAAACTGACCATTACCTTAGAGAAAACAAATGGTTATATGCGTTAATTTACGTTTAGAAGTGCGTGACTTTATGTAAGTTACCGTTATTATATGTAAAAGCTAACCTTAAGGACGTACCGGCTTCTCCAGCCTCCTCAGTACAGCCAGGAATTCGGACAGGACGATGGCTGTGGCACCCCATACCTTGTGACCGAACACGTTGAAGTAAGGGACGCGCATCGGTTCACCCCTCACTATCCAATTTTCCACCTTCACATTCCGCTCATCGAGCAGGTGTCGGAGTGGCACTTCGATCAGTTCGGCCACCTCTGCAGGCTCTGGAACAAACGCAGGCCGTCGCGCCACATAGGCGACGAGTGGATGAATGCAGCAATCCGTCGGCTCGACGTAGACGGTCGAAAGCTTGCCGAGGATGCGAACATCATCGCTGCACAGCCCGATCTCCTCGCACGCCTCCCTCAGTGCGGTGTGAGTGATCGAAGGGTCTTCCGGTTCGACCCCCCCGCCGGGCAAGCTGACCTGTCCTGTGTGTTCAGGGAGTGTATCGGTGCGTCGCGTGAGCACAAGAAAAAGGCCGCGCTCTGGTCGACCGGGATAGAGAAGCAAGAGCACGCCGGCATGGCGCGGATCGTGGCTTTGCGGCGCAGACTTCAAGGCTTCGGGCAGGGGTGACATGTGCTTCTGAGCTTCCAGCCCGGGTAACGGATCACGCAAGGCAG
>Ga0079037_100000117_pt1 | contig 28076 bp, 19 predicted proteins | sample Mud3Dept4metaG_FD_71479 | JGI IMG/M metagenome (GOLD analysis project Ga0079037, IMG submission 71479) | Freshwater wetland microbial communities from Ohio, USA, analyzing the effect of biotic and abiotic controls - Mud 3 Core 4 Depth 4 metaG | ecosystem: Environmental > Aquatic > Freshwater >... | reverse complement strand
CTTCGGCGCGCCGTGGAGCACGCGGCTGACCTCGCCGCCGTACCTGGCGAGCGTCGTGCTCGGCGGGCTCCGCGGCACGATCGAGACCTGGATCGTGGCCGCGCTCGGGCTCTGGTTGCTGGCCGGCCTGGCCACTGCGCGTGGCCGTGCCGGGGTCGATCGCGCGTTGGCGGCGCTCGGCGTGACGCTGCTCCTGTTCGCGCTGGCGGCGCCCGAGTCGCTGGGCGCCACCGCGATGTTCGGACGCCGGTGGGGCTGGGTCGGAGCGGTCTGCCTGGTGCTCGCGGTGCCGCCGCCCGAGGTGCGGACCGGGCTGCGCGCCGTTTTCGCGTTGTCGCTGGTCGGGGCGCTGAGCGCGGCGACCTTCGCGGCGTGGCGCGATTTCGGCAGGAGCTGGATGGCCGGCTTCGAGCGGACCCTGGCGCCGATCGGCGCCGGCGAGCGCGTGCTCGGCCTCGACCTCGTGCGCGTCGTGCCGCGGCTCTGGATCCACCCCTTCTTCCAGATGCCGGCCTACGCCCAGATCGAGCGCGGCGCGGAGATCGGCTACAGCTTCGCGGAGACGCCGAGCTCGCTCGTGGTGCTCGACCGCCTGCCGGTGGTGCGCCCGTGGACGAAGCACCTCGAGCTCTATCCGTCCGGGCTCCGCAATTCGGATCTCGACCACTTCGAATGGCTGCTCGTGATCGCGCCGCCTGACCTTCACGCGGCGCTCGCAGCGCGCTTCCCGGTCCTGGCCGAGCGCGCCACGGCGGGCCCCTGGCGGCTCTACGCCGTGGAGACCGGCGCGCGCGCCGCTCACGGAGAATCGCCGTGAGGCGCTTCACACTGCCGCGGCCGACCGGCGCGCAGTGGGTGCTGCTCGCCGCGCTCGCGCTCTGGCTCGCCATCACCCTGCCCTGGGTGTTCGGCGACCGAATCCTGGTGCTGCGCGACGTGGTCTACACCCATCGCCACTTCAAGGAGTTCGGCGCCGCCGAGCTCGCCGCGGGACGCATCCCCGCGATCAACCCGACCTGGGGCATCGGCCAGCCGTTCCGCGGCAATCCGAACGCCCTGCCCTTCTACCCGGGCAACCTCCTCTACCTCGCGCTGCCGTTCGAGGCCGCGTTCCACCTCCACTACGCCCTGCACTGGCTGCTCGCCTTCCTCGGCATGCGCAAGCTCGCCGGCGAGCTCGGCCAGGGCGAGCCGGCCCGGCTGCTCGCCGCCACCGCCTGGGCCGGCTCCGGCTACGTGCTCACGCTGCTCTCCTTCTACAACATCCTCGCGGTCGCGGCCTGGGCTCCGCTCGTGCTCTGGGGCCTGGCGCGCGGCGGCCGCCGCGGTCTCGCCGCCGGTGGGCTCGCCTGCGGCCTGATGTTGCTGGGCGGCGAGCCGGTGACCGCCGCGCTGGTCGGAGTCGCCATGGCGCTGGTCGCCGTCGAGTGCCACGGCTGGCGGCGGGGGGCTCTCTCGCTCGCGGCGGTGGGGGGGCTGGGAGCGCTGCTCGCGCTGCCCCAGGTGGTGGCCACCCTGCGCGTCGCGCGCTTCAGCTTCCGCGCCGCGCACGGCATCGAGCCGCTCGAGGCGGCGTGGCAGAGCCTGCATCCGGCGCGGCTGCTCGAGCTCGTGCTGCCGCTGCCCTGGGGCTGGCCGAGCGACTATGCGCGCCACGGCTTCTGGTCCCACGCGGTGACGCCCGACATCCCGTACATCTACTCGATCCATCTCGGCGTCGTGGCCTTCGCGCTCGCGCTCGCGGCGCTACGCAGTCACCGCGGCTGGGCGGCGCTCGCCGGGGGGTCCCTGGCGCTCGCCTGGGCGGGCGGCCTCTCGCCGAACGTGACCGCGGCGGTCACGCTCGGCCTCTTCCGCTACCCGCAGAAGCTGGCGCTCCTGTTCACGCTCGCCGCCGCCCTCCTCGCGGGTTGGGGCCTCGAGCGGGCGCTCGAGCGGCCGCGCGCGGCGCGCGCGCTCGCCCTCGCCGGGGGCGCGGCCGGCGCGCTGGCGCTCGTCTTCTGGCTCGGCTTCGGGCGCGTCGCCGAGCTGCTGCGCGTCCATCTCGCCGAGGGCGGCAAGGAGCGCCTCGCCACGACCCACGCCGCGCAGTGGATGCTGGGCTTCGCGCTCGCCGCGCTGCTGCTCGGCGCCGCGGCGTGGGCGATCTCGCGCCGGCGCGCGGCGCTGGTGGTGGCGCTCGAGCTGGCAGGGCTGCTCCAGCTCGCGCCCATGCTGGTCACCGACGACGCGGCGTTCTACCGGCGCCGCTCGCCGCTCGCCGAGGCGCTCACCGAGCCGCGCACGGTGGTGCCCGTGCCCGCCCATGAGCCGGGGTGGGAGCAGCGCATCCCGTACCCGCTCGAGGCGATCAACCCGGTCGGGCAGGCGCGCCTCGCCTGGCTCCAGATCGAGACCGCGTTCGGCCTGCCCTGGGGCGTCTCCTACCCGATCGCGCCCGACCTCGAGGGGATCAACACGCCGCTCGAGTTCTTCGTCTACCGCAACCTGCAGCTCGCCGACTGGCGCGGACGCATGCCCTGGCTGGCGCGGTTGGGGGTCGGCTGGGTGGTGCGCTTCGCCGAACTGCCGGCCGTCGAAGGTCTCGAGCCGGTGGCGGTCGAGAGCCTCTACGGCGTGCCGCTCGAGCTGGCGCGCGTGAGCGCCCCGGCGCCGCCGCTCGCCTGGCCGGACGCCATCGCGGTCGCGCCCAACCCGCTGCTCGCCTTCCCGGCGGTGGCGCGCGGACGGGTCGCGCCGGGCACCGCGGTGGCGAGCCGCGCGGTCGAGCATCGTCCGGGTGGCCGCGTGCGCCTGGTCGAGCGCGCGAGCGACCGCTGGGTGTTCGAAGTCGAGAGCGAGGGCGGGCTGGTGGTGGTGCAGACCGCCTGGCACCCGATCTGGCGCGCGCGCCTCGAGGACGGCCGCGAGGCCGCGACCCAGCCGGTCGACGTCATGCTCACCGGCGTCGAGGTGCCGGCCGGAAGGCACCGGGTCACGCTCGAGGTCTCGTCGTGGCCCGAGACGGCGGCGGGAGCGGTCGCCCTGCTGGTGGCGGCGGCGCTGGTCGCGGCATGGCGCGGCGCGCGATGAGACGCGCGCTCGGCTTCGCCGCGCCCGCGCTGCTCGCCATCGGCGTGACGGTGGCGCCCTGGCTGGCGGGGTCGCGGACGCTCATCCTGCGCGACGTCCTCAACACCCACCTCGGGCTGCGTGCCTATCTCGGCGAGGCCGTGCGTGCGGGCGAGCTTCCGCTCGTCGACCCGCTGCGCGCCGGCGGCCAGCCCCTGCTCGGCAACCCGAACACGCTCGCCCTCTATCCGGACAACCTGCTGCTGCTGGTCGGCTCGACGCTCTGGCAGGAGAACGCCCACTTCGCGCTGCACTGGCTGGTCGCCTTCGCGGCCGCCTTCTGGCTCGGCCGCGCGTGGGGGCTCGGCCACGAGGGCGCAGCGGGGGTGGGTGCCGCCTACGCGCTCTCGGGCTACTTCTACTCGCAGCTCAACCTCTACAACGCCGTGGCGGGCGCCGCGCTCGCGCCCGCCCTGGTGGCCGCGCTGCTCGAGCTCGGCGAGGCGCGCACGAGACGGCGCGCGGCGGTCGCGCTGGGCGCGCTGTGGGCGCTCCTGCTCCTGGCCGGCGATCCGATCCTGGCCGCGCTCGCGCTCGGGGTGGGCGCCACGGTGGCGCTCGCCCGCCATCGCCGCGCCCTGCCGCTCGGCCGCCTGGCGTTCGCCCTCGCCCTCGGCTCGCTGGTCGCGGCGCCCCAGCTGGTGGAGACCGCACGCCTCCTCCCCGAGTCGATGCGCGGCTTCTGGGGCTACCAGGACATCGGTGCCGACACGCGCGCCCCGGCGACGCTCGTCGACCTGCTGATCCCGGTCTTCTTCGGCCGCCCCGATTCCGGCGCCGTCTGGAGCGGCGCGCTGTTCGGCGGCCATCCGCCGCTCTACTTCTCGCTGTTTCCGGGTCTGGTGGCGCTGGCGCTCGCGCTCGCCGCCGGGCGGCCGCGCGGCCGCGACCGCTGGGCGCTCGCGGCGCTGGCCGCGCTCGGGCTCGCGCTCGCCTACTCGCGCGGCACCGGGCTCGCGACGCTGTTCGACCGCGTCCCCGGCGGCGCCCTCTTCCGCTTCCCGGAGAAGCTGCTGCTGCTGCCGGCGCTGGCCCTGGCGCTCGCCGCCGGCGCAGGCCTGGAGCGCCTGGCGCGGGGCGGCGGCGTGCGCCCGTTCGCACGCGCCGCGGGCGCGCTCGCGATCCCCCTGGTGGCGCTCTGGCTCGGCTTCGGCACCGGCGGGGCGGCGGCGGAGCGCTGGACGCTTGCGCTCCTCGCGCCCGCGCTCGACGCGGCGACCTACGGCGAGGAGCGCCTGCGCTGGGCCGGGCTCGCCATGCTCGCGCTGGCGACGCTCCTCGCCGCGCTCGCGGCGGCCGCGCTCCTGCGCCGGCGCCCGGCGTGGGCGGCCTTCGCCCTGCTCGCCGTCCATGCCCTCTCGCAACCGTTCTTCCTGGCGCCGCTGGTGCCCACCGACGACCGCGACTTCTACGCCGGGGAGCCGGCGCTCGGGCCGCATGTGCCGCGCCAGGCGGTGATCGTCCACGGCGGCGTCAACGACCTGTTCGGCACGAGCTACGACAAGCACCTGCCGCCCGGCGCGATGGAGCCCCGCGTGGCGGCGTTCGAACGGATGGCGTTCGACGAGCTCTACGGCTTCGCGGGCGTGCTCCAGGGCCGGCGCTACGAGTTCAACTTCGCGCCCGAGGGCCTCGACCACTTCGTGGTGCAGGCGGTGGGCGAGGGCATGAAGCAGTTCACGGATCCGAAGCGCGTGGAGATCCTGCGCGCCACCGGCGCCGAGCTGTTGCTGCTCCACCGTGCCCTCCTGCCCACCGACGCGGGCGAGGCCCGCCTGCGCGCCGAGATTCCCGGGCACGGCCGCTCGATGTTCGTCTACGAGCTGCCCGGCCGCCTGCCCGACCTGCTCCTGGCCGGCGACGTGCGCTTCGCGCCGAATGTCAACGAGGCGCTCGAGACGATCTGGGAGGAGGGGTTCGATCCGACCATGACCGCGGTCGTCGCCGGGAGCGGCGCGGCGCGGCGCGGTCCGGCCGGCAACGTGCGGCGGATCGCGGAGGAGCGCGAGCGCGTGGAGGTGGAGGTGGACTCGGCGGCGGGCGGCTTCCTCGTGCTGCGTCGCGCCTTCCTGCCGATCTGGCGCGCGGAGGTGGACGGGCGGCCGGTGAAGCCGGTGATCGCGAACCTGACGCGCCTGGCGGTGGAGGTGCCGGCCGGACGCCACGTGGTGCGCCTGTGGGTGTCGCGCCGGCCGCTCCACGCCGCGCTCGCCGGCTCGCTGCTCGGAATCGTCGGGCTGCTGGTGCTCGCGCGCGCCGGCGGCCTGGGGCGCGAGCGCCGGTGAAACGCGCCTTCCCGGTCGCCGTGCTCGCGGCGGCGCTGGTCGCCGCCTGGTTGCCGCTGCTCGCCCCGGCGACGATCGCCGGCCACAGCACGCTCGCGGACCTGGTGCGCGCCGAGGCGATCCACGCCGCGGTGGCCGGCGGCGATCTCTGGCCGGCCTGGCTGCCCGACCTCTACGACCGTCACGGCAGCCCGCTGCCCGGCTTCTACGCGCCCCTGGGCTACGCGCTGGTCGAGGTGCTGCGCTGGGCGACCGGCGACGGCGGGCGCGCGCTGGCGCTCGCCTACCTGCTCCTGTGGGGCTTCGGCACGGCGGGCGCGGCGGCGGCCGCGCGCGCCGCCTTCGGACCCGGCGCCGGGGTGAGCGCGGCCGCCGCGTTCGCGCTCGCGCCCTACCTGCTCGCCGACGTCTACGTGCGCGCGGGGCTGGCCGAGTTCGCGGCCTTCGCGCTGCTGCCCTGGGCGCTCGCCGCGCTGGCGCGCCCGGGCCGGTGGGCGCTCGCGGGGGGTGCGCTCGCGCTCGCCGCGCTCGTGCTCGCCCACAACGTCACGGGCCTGCTGGCGGCGCCGGCGCTCGCCGCGCTCGCCCTCGCCGGGCCGGCGGACGGGCGGCGGCGCGGTCTCGCCCTGGTCGCCGCCGGCCTGGCGCTGTCGTGCTTCTTCTGGTTGCCGGCGCTGGCCGAGAAGCGGCTGCTGTGGGCCGACGAGAGCCTGACCGGCGGCTACTTCGACTACGCGCGCCACTTCGTGGCGCCCTGGGACCTGCTGCCCGGGCGCACCGCCGTGCGCCTGGCGACCGGGCCCCACGCGGAGGCCGCCGTGCGCGTGGGCGAGCTGCTCTGGGCGGGGCTGATCGCGACGGCGCTGCTCCTGCGGCGGCTGGCGGGACCGGTGCGCCGGCGCGCTGCGCTCTACGCCGCTGCGGCGCTCGGCGCGCTCGCGATGGCGAGCTCGCTCGCGGCGCCGCTCTGGCGCCTGGCGCCGCCGCTCGCCTTCGTGCAGTTCCCGTTCCGGTTCCTGCTCTTCGCGACCGCGTTCGCCGCGCCGCTGGTCGGGCTCGCGGTGACGCGCGCGCCGGAGCGCTGGCGCGCCTGGCTCTCGGCCGCGACCGTCGCCCTGGCGCTGCTCCTGGCGCGGCCCGCGCTCGACGTGCGCTACCTCTTCCTGGAGCGCGCCACGCTGGCGCCGGTGCCGGTGCCGGCGGCCGAGCTCGCGCGCGCGGCCGCCGACCCCGGCCTCGGCGCGGCCGCCGGGCTGATCACGATCGACGCGATCCGCGGCGCGCACTGGAGCGGGAGCGCCGGGCACGAGTACCTGCCGCGCACGGTCACCGTCCTGCCGGACGGCGAGCCGGTGGCGGCGGCGTCGGCGCTCACGCCGGGGGTGCGCGTGGTCGCGAGCGGCTGGGCGTATCCGGCCGAGGTGCGCGCGGAGGTCGACGTCACGGCGCCGGGCGAGGTCGCGCTCGCGCAGTTCTGGTTCCCGGGCTGGCGCGTCGAGGTGGACGGTCGCGAGCGCGCCGCGGCGCCCGAGCCGGGGCGCGGCCGGATCGTGGTCGCGCTCGCCCCCGGCGAGCGCGCGGTGGTGGCGCGCTTCGGACCCACGCCGCTGCGCCGCGCGGCGGCGCTCGCGAGCGCGCTCGCCGCTGCGGCGCTCGCCGCCGCTTTGCTAGCATCGCGCCGGAAAGGGCTCCCCACCGCTTGAAGCGCTTCCGCAAGGTCCTGATCGCGAACCGCGGCGAGATCGCCGTGCGCGTGTTGCGTGCCCTGCGCGAGCTCGAGATCGCATCCGCGGTGATCTACTCCGAGGCCGACCGGGACGCCCTGCCGGTGCTGATGGCCGACCAGGCCTTTCCGATCGGGCCCGCGCCCGCCGCCGAGAGCTACCTGCGCATGGAGGCGATCGTCGATCTCGCGGTCTCGATCGGCGCCGACGCGATCCACCCGGGCTACGGCTTCCTGTCCGAGCGCGCGGAGTTCTCGGCGCTCTGCCGCGAGCGCGGTGTCGTCTTCGTGGGGCCGTCGCCGGAGGCGATCGGCGGCATGGGCTCGAAGGTCGCCGCGCGGCGGCGCATGATCGCCGCGGGCGTGCCGGTGGTGCCGGGCTCGGACGGGCCGCTCGACGACTTCGATGCGGCGCGCGCCTGCGCGGAGCGGATCGGCTTCCCGGTGATGCTCAAGGCGTCGGCGGGCGGCGGCGGCAAGGGCATGCGCGTGGTGCGCGCGGCGGCCGAGCTCGCCGAGGCCTACCGCCTGGCGCGCGCCGAGGCGGGAGCCTCGTTCGGGGACGACGCGGTGTTCCTCGAGAGGTTCGTGGAGCGGCCGCGCCACGTCGAGATCCAGGTGCTCGGTGACCTCCACGGCAAGGTGGTCTCGCTCGGCGAGCGCGAATGCTCGCTCCAGCGCCGCCACCAGAAGGTGGTCGAGGAGTCGCCCTCGACCGTGGTCGGCCCGGAGCTGCGCCGCCGGATGGGCGAGGCGGCGGTGGCGGCGGCTTCGGCGGTCGGCTACTCGAACGCGGGCACCTGCGAGTTCCTGCTCGACGCCGAGGGGCGCTTCTACTTCCTCGAGATGAACACCCGTATCCAGGTCGAGCATCCGGTCACCGAGATGGTGACCGGTCTCGATCTCGTGGTCGCCCAGCTGCGCGTCGCGCAGGGCGAGCCGCTGGGGCCGGAGTTCGAGGGCGTGGAGCCGCGCGGCCACGCCATCGAGGTGCGGCTCTACGCCGAGGATCCGTTCCGCAAGTTCGCGCCCTCGCCCGGACGCATCCTCTGGCTGCGCCTGCCCCAGGGCCCGGGCGTGCGCTGCGACGCGGGCGTCTACGGCGGCAGCGAGATCTCGATCTACTACGACCCGATGATCGCCAAGCTGATCGTGTGGGGGCGCGACCGCGTCGAGGCGCTGCGCCGCCTGGGCCGCGCGCTCGAGGAGCTGCGCGTGGAGGGCATCCGCACCAACGTGCCGCTGTTCGAGGCGCTGCTCGCCGACGCCGACTTCCGCGCCGGGCGCTTCGACATCCACTGGCTCGACCGCAAGCTCGGCGCCGGCGAGCTCGCGCCGGTCGAGCGCGCGGGTCTTCCCGACCTGCCGATCCTGGCCGCGGCGATCGCCCACTACGAGCGCGCGCAGAGCGTGGCGGCGGTGGGCGGCGGCGCGGCGGGCTCGCGCTCGCGCTGGCGCACGGCGGCGCGCCGGGGCGGGCTCCGGAGCGGGTCGTGGAGCTGATCGCGCGCGCCGCCGGGCGCATCGAGCGCGTCTCGGTCGAGCGCGAGGGGGGGCGCTACCGCGTGCGCGTCGGCGAGCGCGCCTACGAGGTCGAGGCGCACGCGCTCGGCAGCTTCGTCAGGAGCCTCCTGGTGGACGGGGCGAGCTACGAGGTGGCGGTCTTCCGCCAGGGCGCGAGCTCGTGGTCGGTCTCGCACCGCGGCCGGCCGACGGTGGTCGAGATGGTGGATCCGCTCGCCCACCTCGCCGAGGCGACACGCGGGGAGGGCGCGCGCAAGGGCCGCCAGGTGGTCGCCGCCTACATGCCGGGCCGGGTGATCGGGGTGTCGGTCGCCGAGGGCGACACGGTCGAGGCCGGAGCGCCGCTGGTCGTGCTCGAGGCGATGAAGATGCAGAACGAGATCCAGGCGGAGCGCGCGGCCGTGGTGCGCCGCGTCCACGTCGCGCCCGGGCAGGCGGTCGAGGGCGGCGACCCGCTGGTCGAGCTCGAGTAGGGCGGGCGCGGGCCGCGACCGCGATGACGTCTCCCGCCGCCCCGCGCCGTCGCGCGCTCCCCTTCGCGCTCGAGCTGCTCGCCCTCGCGGCCTTCGTCGCGGTCGTCGTCCTGCTGCGTGCCCGCGGCCTGCGCATGGACGCGCACGCCCTGCGCTTCACGCTGCCGCCGATGCTGGCGTCGCTGCCGCGCATCCTGGTCGCGGGCGTCGCGCTGCACGTCGTCGTCGCGCTCGTCCGGCGGCGCCCGGTGCTGGGGTTCCTGCGCGCCTTCGTGCGTCCGGGCTCACTGCTCGGCTGGGCGCGCATCTGCGCCGCGTTCATGCTGGTGACCTTCGCCTACGCCTGGCTCAAGGTCTGCGTGCCGCTGCTCAACCAGCGGCTCTGGGACCTCGAGCTCTGGCGTCTCGATCGCGCGCTCCACCTCGGCTTCGCGCCCAACGTCTTCCTGGTCGAGCTGCTCGCCGGCACGCCGCTGCTGGGCGCGCTCGACCTCTGGTACTCGTTCTGGATCGTGACCGTGTTCGCGGCCTGGGCCTGGGCGGCGGCGCACCCGGACGCGGCGCGCCGGCGCAACTTCGCGTTCGCCTGCGCTCTGCTCTCGGTCGCCGGCTCGTGGCTCTACCTGACCCTGCCCGCGCTCGGCCCCTGCTACGCCTATCCGGAGCTGTTCGCGAGCGTGACCGGCGAGATCCGGCACGCGGCGGGCACGCAGGCCGCGCTCGCCGCCAACTACGCGCGCATGGTGGCCGGGCGCGACGGCACGCTCTCCCAGTTCAACCCCTACCTCGGCGTGGCGGCGTTGCCATCGCTGCACGTCGGCGCGCACTGGCTGTTCGCGCTCTGGGCGCGGCGGCACGCGCGCGCGATGTTCTTACCGCTGGTGGCGGCGACCGCGCTCACCTTCGTCGCCTCGGTGGCGACCGGCTGGCACTACGCGGTGGACGGCTACGCCGGCATGCTGCTCGCCTGGCTCGTCCTGGCCGTCGCCGACCGAGTCGAGCCCATCCCCGCCCCCGATCCCGCGAAACCGGTGTCAGACCCCTAGTTCCCCGCCGGGAAACCGGTGTCAGAGCCCTGGTATTCATGGCTGAGGAGCGGGCGATCGAGCGGTCTCCGCGGACTGGCTCGAGGACCAGTCTCCGATCGAGTCCGCGGGTCGCACCGGCGCAGATTGGAGTAGCAACTGCGTCCGTTCCGGCACTCAGGCGGAATCGAGACGTGGCCCCGAGCGTGGAGGGCGGCCTCCGCGTCGAGGCGCGAGCGCCCGGCCGAGCCGATCCTCCAGGTCGAGGATGAAGCCGTCGTCCCCGAGGGGTCGGCCGGTGAGAGTGCGAGCACGAATCTCGCCGAGGCTGTCCTCATCGTCGGCCTCTTCGAGGCGGGCGAGAAGATCGGGCACCCTCGACAGGAGGCGCTTCGGATCGAGCACGACTGGATCATCGACGAGACCAGCGTGCGCTGCCGCGCTCGACCAAGGCCAGTCCAAGGCACGGGCGACGAGCAGCCCGCGCACGGGATTGCGCAGGACGTAGCGCGCTGCGAACACGAGGTGTCGCCCGTCCATCGGGGCCGAAGAGAACCTCTGCTGCCAGAGATGTCCGCTCCAGCCGGCTCGCCGGTTGAGAATCTCCGCGTAGCGAGCGTGAGCCTGCTGAAGCGCGCGGGCGAGCGAGTGGGGCGAATCGGGCACGGCAATGAGGTGGACGTGGTTGGGCATCAGGCAGTAGGACCAGATCTCCACGCCATGGCGCCGTGAGCTCTCTCCTAGGAGGGATCGATAGAGCTGGTAGTCGGCGGCCGCATAGAAGACGGTCATCCGCCGCACGCCGCGTTGCGTGACGTGGTGCGGAGCTCCCGGAACGACGACTCGGCGCAGCCGGCTCATGGACTCTGCGTAGGACGGATTCCGCACGGCGGCGCCTTGTGAAAAGGGATCGCCTGACTGGGTTCGGCCAAGAGCGGTCGCCGGACGGGTCAGGGGCACCGGCCTGGACCTCCGGGGAAGCGAGGATTCCGCAGCGGTCTGACACCCGCCCTCCCGGTGTCTCGGGGTGGAAACCGGTGCTCTGACACCGGTTTCAGACGAGAAGGGCCCCCGGCCGGAACTCGCGGACGGGGGCCCGGGCGGCGCGCCGAGCGGCGGAGCGGACGGGGCTACGCGCTCTCCTTGACGGCGTTGATGATGTCCTGGATCGCCTTCTTGCCGTCCGAGAAGAACATGAGGGCGTTGTCGGCGGCGAAGAGCGGATTCGGGATGCCGGCGAAGCCCGGCGAGAGGCTGCGCTTGATCACGATCACGCTGTGCGCCTTGTGGGCCTGGATGATCGGCATGCCGGCGATCGCGCTCTTCGGGTCGGTCTCGGCCACCGGATTGACGACGTCGTTGGCGCCGATCACGATCGCCACGTCGACCTGGTCCATCTCGCCGTTGATGTCGTCCATCTCGCGCAGCTTCTCGTAGGGGACGTTGGCCTCGGCGAGCAGCACGTTCATGTGCCCGGGCATGCGCCCGGCCACCGGATGCACCGCGTACTCGACGTTGGCGCCCTTGTCCTCGAGCAGCTGGGCGAGCTGGCGCACGGTGTGCTGCGCCTGCGAGACCGCCATGCCGTAGCCGGGCACGATCACGACGCGCTGGGCTCCGTCGAGCATCATCGCGATCTCCTCGGCCGAGGTCGCCTTGACCGTCTTGTAGACCTCGTCCGCGGAGGGCGTCTCGGACGTCGGCCCGAGCGTCGAGAACAGCACGTTGGTCATCGAGCGGTTCATCGCCTTGCACATGATCTGCGTCAGGATGATGCCCGACGCGCCGACCAGCGAGCCGGCCACGATCAGCACCGAGTTGTTGATCACGAAGCCGGTCGCGCATCCGGCCAGGCCCGAATACGAATTGAGCAGGGCGATGGCGACCGGCATGTCGGCGCCGCCGATCGAGATGGTGAGCAGCACGCCGAGGATCGCGGCGACGCCGGTGAGCAGCCAGTAGAGCGGGATGAACTCCGGCTCGACCACCAGCCAGGCGCCGAGCGCGAGCGAGACGGCGCCGGCCGCCCATTTGAGCGCGTTCATGCCCGGGAAGCGGTCCTTCTTGAGGATCAGCAGGCCGCCGGTGATCGCGAACGAGACGAAGGCGAGCACGGCGACGAGGCGGGTGCGGCCGGTGGCCGCGTCGTCCAGGACGGCGACCGGGATCGCGTAGGCGAGGCCGCCGAGCGCGGTGACCGCCGCGAAGCCGTACTTGATCGCGCTCTGCCAGGGCTTGAGCTTCCACTTGACGGCCAGGAACTCGGCCAGCTTGCCGAAGGCGACGTAGCTGCCGAAGAAGGTGACCGAGCCGATGATGGCGGAGGCCGAGGTGGCGATCTTCTCCTGCATGCCCATCGGCGTCGCCGCGGCGAGCGCCTGGTAGATCGAGATCAGCGCCGAGCCGCCGACCAGCACGGAGGCGCCGCCGCCGAAGCCGTTGAGGATGCCGACCATCTCCGGCATCGCGGTCATCTTGACCTTGACCGCGAGGATCCAGCCGATGACCGTGCCGGCCACGGCTCCGATCGTGATGTAGGTCCAGGTCATCGGCTGGCCGAGCACGGTGGCGAGGATCGCGATCGCCATGCCGATGGCGCCGACGTAGTTGCCGCGCACCGCCTTGCGCGGGTGCGCCAGCATCTTGAGGTCGAAGATGAAGAGGACGGAGGCGAAGAGGTAGGCCAGGTCGCGCCAGGTCTGAGCGTTCATCGCGGCCTACCTCAACCCTTCTTCCGGAACATGCCGAGCATGCGGTGGGTGACCACGAACCCGCCCACCACGTTGATGGTCGCGAAGCAGACCGCGACCCCGGCCAGGATGTGCACGAGCTCGGGCACGTTCTCCTGGCCGGCCAGGATCAGGGAGCCGATGATCGTGATGCCCGACAGGGCGTTCGACCCCGACATGAGCGGCGTGTGCAGGGTCGGGGGAACCTTGTTGATGACCTCGAAGCCGATGAAGATGGCGAGGACGAAGACTGTGAGCGCGCCGACGAAGCCGGTCATGAGCCCTCCAGGAAGAGGCTGCGACGGCGCTCCCGCCGCCGTCGGCGGCGCGGTGCCGGAGCCCGCGGCAAGCTACCACACGGCTTCCGGCCGGCAGGCCACCCCGTGGGTCGGGCCGCGGCGCCCGCGCCGGCGGTCGCGGAGCGCTTAGACTGCTGCGGATGGCGCTTCCCTCCCCGTGGGCCGAGCTCGCGGCCCGGCTCGAGCAGAGCGAGGTCTTCCGGGCGCTCTGCGCGGCGGGCGCAGGGGCGACCGCCACCCGCTTGCCGGCGCCCGCCGCGGCGTGGGTGGGGGAGCGGCTGGCGGCCGCGCGCGGCCGCCCGCTGCTGGTCGTCGTCCCGCACGAGTCCGACGCGCGCGCCTGGCTCGAGGCGCTGCGCCTGTGGAGCGGGCGCGATGCGGGCGCCGCGTTCCCGGCGCCCTCGCTGTCGCCCTACCAGGAGGTGGACGCCTCGCTCCAGGTGCGCGCCGAGGAGGTGGTCGCGCTCGAGCGCGCCCGCGCCGGCGAGCTCACCGCCGTGGTGGCGACGCCGCGCGCCCTGTTCCGCCGCCTGCCGGAGGCGGGGCGGGTCGAGAGCGTGGCGCTCGTCCGCGGCGCGGAGGTGGCGAGCGACGCGCTGGCCGAGCGGCTCTCGGCGCTCGGCTACCGGCGCGTCGACCTGGTCGCCGAGATCGGAGACTTCGCGGTGCGCGGGGGCGTGTTCGATCTCTGGCCGCCGGGCGAGGAGGAGCCGGTCCGGCTCGACCTGCTCGGCGCGGAGATCGAGAGCCTGCGCCGGTTCGACCCCGAATCGCAGCGCTCGGGCACGGCGTTGCCGGCGGTCGAGGCGCGGGCGTTGACGCTCTTTCGCGCCGGAGAGGCCGAGGCGCGCCGGCTGGCCGCCGTGCTCGCCGGGCTCGCCGGTCCGCAGCCGGACTTCGAGACCTCCGGCCACCTCGCGACCCTCGAGGGCGGCCGGGGCTTCGCCGGCTGGGAGAACTTCCTGCCCCTGATCGAGGCGCGCACCCTGACCCTCGCCGAGGCGCTGCCCGAGGCGGCGATCGTGGTCTTCGACTCCGCCGCGGTCCTGGCCGAGGCGGAGCGTCACGCCGAGCGGCTGGAGGCCGAGCACGCGACGCGGCGCGAGCACGCGCGCTTCGCGGTCGCGCCCGAGCTGCTCGAGCACCCGCTCGCCGCGGTGCGCGCGCTGCTGGCGGCGCCCGCGCTCGCCATCGAGCCGCTCGCGGCCGCCGCCGCGCTCGACTTCGGCGCCGTCACGACCGACCTGTTCCACGGCCAGCTGCCGCGCTTCCCGCGCGAGGTCGAGACCGCGCGCCGGCGCGGCGACCGCGCGCTGCTGGTGGCGGCGCCGGAGCGCTTCGCGGCGCTCGAGGAGCTGCTCTCCGGCCGCGAGATCGCGCTCGGCGCGGCCGGCGTCGAGCTCGTCGCCGGCGAGCTCGAGCGCGGCTTCCGCCTGCCCGCGGCGGGCGTCTCGGTGTGGGGCGAGGCGCAGCTGCTGGCGCGCCCCTCGGCGCTGCCGGCGCGCCGCAAGCGCAGCCGGTTCGGCCCGTTCGTGGCCGGCCTGCGCGACCTCAAGGTCGGCGACTTCGTGGTGCACGCCGATCACGGCATCGGCCAGTTCGTGGGCCTGCGCACGGTGGCGGCGACGGGCGGCGAGGAGGCGCTGCCGCCGATCCTGCGCCCGGCCGCGCCCGCGCCGGCGCTCGAGAGCGAGGTGCTGGAGCTGGTCTATGCGGCCGGCCGGCGGCTGCTGGTGCCGATCGACCGCCTGCACCTGATCCAGAAATACGGGGGGATCGAGAGCCTGAGCCCCCGGCTCGACCAGCTCGGCGGCGCGTCCTGGAACCGCACCCGGGAGCGTGTGCGCCGCGCGCTGCGCGACATGACGGAGGAGCTGCTGCGGCTGTACGCGGAACGCCACCTGGCGCGCGCGCCGATCCTGGCCGGCGACACCGACCTGGAGCGCCAGTTCGCGGCCGCGTTCCCGTTCGAGGAGACGCCCGACCAGGCCGAGGCGATCGCCACCATCCTCGCCGACCTCGAGCAGGCCAAGCCCATGGACCGCCTGTTGTGCGGCGACGTCGGCTTCGGCAAGACCGAGGTGGCGATGCGCGCCGCCTTCCGGGCCGTCGACTCGGGTTACCAGGTGGCGGTGCTCGCGCCCACCACGATCCTCGCCGACCAGCACCTCGAGCGATTCGAGGAGCGCTTCCGCGGCTTCGGCGTCTCGATCGAGCGGCTCTCGCGCCTGCGCTCGGGCAAGGACCTGGCCGAGCTGCTCGCGCGCGTCGCGGCCGGCCGCGTGGACGTGCTGATCGGCACCCACCGCGTGCTGTCGAAGGACGTCGCCTTCCACCGTCTGGGCCTGGTGGTGGTGGACGAGGAGCAGCGCTTCGGCGTGGCGCAGAAGGAGAAGCTCAAGCAGCTGCGCAAGGACGTACACGTGCTCGCCATGTCGGCGACGCCGCTGCCGCGCACGCTGCAGCTCTCGCTCGGCGGCCTGCGCGACATCTCGGTGATCGAGACGCCGCCCAAGGACCGCATGGCGGTGGAGACCGCGGTGCTGCCGCACTCCGACGAGCTGGTGCGCGAGGCGATCGAGTTCGAGCTCGGGCGGGGCGGGCAGGTCTACTACGTCTACAATCGCGTCGAGTCGATCGACGAGTTCGCCGGCCGGCTGCGCGACCTGGTGCCCGGGCTGCGCGTCGTCGTCGGCCACGGCCAGCTCGACGAACGCGAGCTCTGGCGCCGGATGCACGCCTTCACCGCGCGCGAGTACGACCTGCTGCTCGCTTCGACCATCATCGAGAACGGCATCGACATCCCGACCGTGAACACCATGCTGGTGCACCACGCCGAGCGCTTCGGGCTGTCGCAGCTCTACCAGCTGCGCGGCCGGGTGGGGCGCAGCCGCGAGCTCGGCTACTGCTACCTGCTGGTGCCGGGCGACCGCGTGCTGACCGAGGACGCACGCAAGCGCCTCGAAGCGCTGCGCGAGTTCACCGAGCTGGGCGCCGGGTTCCGCATCGCGGCGCGCGACCTCGAGATCCGCGGCGCCGGCAACCTGCTGGGCGCCGAGCAGAGCGGCCACATCGCCGAGCTCGGCATCGAGACCTACCTGCGCCTGCTCGAGGACACGGTGCGCGAGCTCAAGGGCGAGGCGGCCGCCGAGGGGCCGTCGACCGCGCTCGACCTGCCGGTGCCGATGTCGATTCCCAGGAGCTACATCTCGGACGAGAATCTGCGCATGGAGGTCTACCGCAAGCTGGCCGCGGCCGAGCTGCCGCGCGAGGAGCTGCTGGGCGAGCTCGCGGACCGGTTCGGTCGCCCTCCGGCGGCGGTCGAGGCGCTGCTCGACGTCGCGGCGCTCAAGCGCGAGGCCGAGGCGCTGCGCGTGCAGGCGATCTCCGCCGCCGAAGGCCGGCTGACCATCCGGTTGCGGCGCGACGCGCGCGTCGACGTCGACCGGCTCATCCGCTTCGTCTCGACGCGGCCCGGCGCCACCTTCAGCCCGAGCGGCGTGCTCACGCTCCAGCTGCCGCGCGGCCAGGGCGTGGTGGCGATCGCCCGCGCGGCGCTGGCGGAGCTCGCGGCGTGATCCGGCGTCGGGCCGGCCTCGCCGGGGTCGCGTTCGTGCTCGCCGCCTGCGCGGCCGAGCCGCCGGGGCCCGATCCCGACGTCGTGGCGCGGCTCGCGGACGAGGAGTTGCGCCACGCCGACTTCGAGGCCCACCTGCGGCGCGCGATCGGGGAGGCCGGCGCCGGCCTGGCGAGCGAGGCGCTCTCGCAGCTGCTCGACCAGTTCCTGACCGAGCGGCTGCTGGCGCGGCTGGCCGCCGACCGCGGTCTGGTCGCTGCCGGCGCCGAGGCGGCGACCGCCGCGGAGGCGCTGCTGGCGGCCACCCCGCGCGCGGCGCCCAGCGAGGCCGAGATCGCCGCGTGGTACGAGGCGCACAAGCAGGCCTTCGCGCGCGCCGAGCGCGTCGAGCTGGCGCAGATCCTGACCGAGGACCGGCTGGCGGCCGAGCGCGCGCGGCGCGAGATCCTGACGGGCGCCGATTTCGCGGCGGTGGCGCGCCGGGCCTCCTCCGACCCGGCGGCCGGCAGCGGCGGCCAGACCGGCGTGTTCGGCCGCGAGGACCTGCCGCCCGCCTTCGCCCAGATCGTGTTCGAGCTGCCCGAGGGAGGCGTCTCGGAGGTGATCGGAGCCGACTACGGCTTCCATGTCTTCAAGGTCGTGCGGCGCCTCGCCGCGAAGCAGCCGGAGCTCGAGGAGGTGCGCGCGGAGGTGGTGGCGCGACTCGTCGCGGAGAGCGCCGACCGGGCGCTGGCGCGGCTCGTGCAGGAGGCACGGAGCCGCTATGCTGTCGTGGTGTTCGATCGCAACCTGCCGTTCCTCTATCGCGGGGCCTATCCCGTCGCGAGGCCGTATGAGAAGAAGAGCTGAAGGCGCCCTCCTGCTGCTCGCCCTGGCCGCCGCGCCGGCGGCGCGCGCGGAGGTCGCCGACCGCATCGTGCTGCGCGTCAACGGCGAGATCGCCACCCTGGTCGAGTACGAGCAGCGCAAGCGCGACCGCGTCGAGCAGATCGCACAGAGCGAGATCGACCTTGCGGAGCGCCGTCGCCTGGTCGAAGAAGCCGGCCGTTCGACGATGAAGGAGATCTTCGAGGAGCTGCTCGTGCTCTCCCGCGCGCGCCAGCTCCACCTCGAGGTCACCCCCGCGCAGATCGACCGCGCGGTGGAGAGCTCCCGCCAGCGCTTCGGCATCGAGACCGAGGCCGAGTTCCAGCAGGCGATCGCCCAGTCCGGCTTCACCCCCGAGGACTTCCGCCGGCGCATGGCCAAGAACCTGCTCTTCAACCAGGTCTTCGAGCGCGAGGTGCAGTCCCAGATCAAGGTCGACGACGAGGCGGTCGCGCGCTACTGGAACGAGCACCCCGAGGAGTTCCTGCTGCCCGAGGCGCGCCGGATCGAGGAGATCGTGGTGCGCGAGGACGCGCTCGCGGACGAGGCGGCGCGGCGCGCGCTCGCGTCGGATCTCGCGGCGCGCGCGGCACAGCTCGGCTCGCTGGCCGAGGCCGCGACGGCCGCGGCGGCGGGCGACGCGGTCTCGGCCGTGATCGATCACGGCTGGGTGGAGGCGGGCACGCTGGCTGCCGAGCTCGAGCAGGCGGCGTGGGCGACGCCGGCGGGTGGCGTCAGCCAGCCGGTGGCGGCGCGCGGCGGCCTGCACGTGCTGCGCGTCGTGGAGATCCGCGCGGCGGCGCCGCGTCCGCTCGACGAGGTGCGCGAGCGGATCCACGCGAAGCTCAATCAGGAGCGGTTCGACGAACGCCTCAAGGTCTTCCTCGCCGAGCTCGCCGACGAGGCCTACGTGGTCGAGAGCCTGCCTGCCGACGCGGTCGGGTATCGCAGCTCCTCGGCGAGCGCCGTCGATCCGCTGCGCGAGCTGATGCGCGGAGCGGCGGCCTCGGCGGCGGCGCCGGAGACGCCCGGCGGGCCGGTGCCCGCGGCGCCGGCTGCGCCGGCGCCCACCGCGCCGGGCGCCGCCGAGCCCGAGGCGCAGAGCCCTCCGCCCCCGTCGACGCCTCCGCCCGGCCGGCGCTGACGCCGGCACCCGAAGCGGAAGTCCAGCGTAATCACGGGAAGGGTCCTCGACGCCCCGGCGACGGCGGCGTGGCGGTGTGGAAAAAAATGGACAAAAGTGGGTTTCACGACTACACTCGCCGCATTCGCAGTCCGGCTTCGAGCGAGCGAGGAAGACCGTGCGGGGAAGCACCGTCGCCACCATGGACGAGAAGGGACGCTTCAAGGTCCCGACGGACTTCCGCCGGGTGCTCGAGGAGCGCTACGGGCCGGAGTTCTTCGTCACCTCCCTGACCGGCGAGAAGGCCCTCGTCTACCCCCTGCCGGTGTGGGAGGAGATCGAGGCGAAGCTCGCGGCGCTGCCCGCCACCGATCCCGTCCGTCAGAAGTTCCTGGAGCGCGCGAGCTACTTCGGCGCGCAGCTGCGCCTCGACGGCCAGGGCCGTCTCCTGATGCCGCCGATCCTGCGCGAGCGCGCGGCGATGACCGGCGAGGTCGTGGTCTCGGCGCTCCTCGATCACCTCGAGATCTGGAATCGCGAGCGCTTCGAGCAGCGGCTCGCGCAGCATCCCTTCACCGACGACGACTTCCGCGCGCTGGCCGAGCGCGGCATCTGAGGTGGGGGCACCTTGGATGCGCGGCATCTCCCGGTCCTGCTCGCCGAGTCGCTCGCCTGGCTCGATCCCGCGCGCGGCGGCCTCTTCGTCGACGCCACGCTCGGCCTCGGCGGCCACGCCGAGGCGCTGCTCGAGGCGGCGCCGGCGGCATGCCTGCTCGGCGTCGACCGCGACAGCGAGGCGCTCGAGCTGGCGGGCGCGAGGCTGGCGCGATTCGGCGCGCGGGTCGAGCTCGCCCAGGGCGACTTCCGCGATCTCGAGCGCCTGGTCGGCGCCTCCCGCCGCGCGGCCGGCGTGCTCGCCGACCTCGGCGTCTCTTCGCTCCAGCTCGACCGCGCGGAGCGCGGCTTCTCGTTCCAGCGCGAGGGGCCGCTCGACATGCGTATGGCTCGCTCCGGCCGCACCGCGGCGGAGCTCGTGAATCGCTCCACGGAGGCGGAATTGACCGAGATCTTCCGGCAGTATGGCGAAGAGCCCGAAGCCAGGCGGGTGGCGCGCGCGATCGTGCGGGAGCGCGAGGAGCGGCCGATCGAGACCACGCGCGTGCTGGCCGAGATCGTGCGCCGCGCCAAGCGGAGCCCGCGCGGCGAGGCGCGCATCGACCCTGCCACGCGCGTCTTCCAGGCGTTGCGCATCGCGGTCAACGAGGAGCTCGACGCGGTCTCCGAGATGCTCGACCAGGCGGTGCGCATGCTCGACACCGACGGCCGGCTGGTGGTCATCTCCTACCACAGCCTCGAGGACCGGATCGTCAAGAACCGCATGCGCGACCTGGCGCGCGGACAGGTCGATCCCGTGACCGGGCGCACCCTGTCCGAGACGCGCGTGCTCGACGTCCTCACCCGCAAGCCGGTGCGTCCGACGCCCGCCGAGATCGACGCCAATCCCCGTTCCCGCTCGGCCCGCCTGCGCGCGGCTCGGAGGCTCTGAGAAGTTGCCGTCGGCCTACTCGGTCCGCCGCCCGGTCGTCAACGCGTACCTGGTGCGCGAGCGGGACCGGCGTCGAGCGCGCGAGCTCGCCTGGGTGGTGGCCACCGTGCTGCCGCTCGGCCTCGGGCTCGCCGGCTACACCTGGCTGCAGCTCGAGACGCTGCGCGTCGCCTACCGCACCGAGGCGCTCGAGCGCGAGGCCCACCACCTGGCGCAGGTGGAGCGGCAACTGCGGCTCGAGGCGGCCTACCTGAGCAATCCCGAGCGCGTCGCGGAGCGGGCGCGCGCCGAGCTGGGGTTGGACGAGCCGCGCATCGACCAGGTGCTGTTCCTGGAGGAGACGCGGCCGTGAGATCGCGCCTGGCGCTGGTCATCGCGGCGTTCGCGTTGTGGAGCAGCGCGATCGCCGCCCGGCTGTGGGACCTGCAGGTGGTCCGGCACGACGAGTTCGTGCGGCGCGCGGAGCGCCAGCAGCAGCGCGTGATCGAGCTCGATCCGCCGCGCGGCACCGTCTACGACGCGCGCGGACGCGAGATGGCGGTCTCGGTCGAGGTCGAATCGGCGTTCGCGGTGCCGCGCGAGCTGGGCGACGTGGGCGACGCGGCGGCCCGCCTGGCGGCGGCGCTCGGACTCGACCGCGAGCGCCTCCGCCGCCAGCTGTCGAGCGATCGCGAGTTCGTCTGGGTGGCGCGCAAGCTCGATCCGCCGCAGGTGGCGGCGGTGCGCGGCCTGGGCCTGACCGGCGTCTACTTCCTGGAGGAATCGAAGCGCTACTACCCGTTGCGCGAGACCGCGGCTCAGGTGCTGGGCTACGTCGGCACCGACAACCACGGGCTGGCCGGCCTGGAGGCGGGCTACGACCGGGTGGTGGCCGGCAAGCCGGGGCGGCGCACCGTGCTGCGCGACGCGCGGCGGGGCATGGCGCTGCCGCCCGGCCTGCCCTCGGCCGCGCCGGAGGCGGGCGCCGACCTCCACCTGACCCTCGACGCGGCGATCCAGTCGATCGCCGAGAGCGAGCTCGCGCGCACGGTCGAGGCGCGGCGCGCGAAGAGCGGCAGCGTGGTCGTGCTCGATCCCTGGACCGGTGCGGTGCTCGCGCTCGCCTCGTATCCGACCTTCGATCCCAACCAGTTCCGCGTCGGGGGCGAGGAGGCCTGGCGCAACCGCGCCGTCTCCGACGCCTACGAGCCGGGCTCGACCTTCAAGCTGGTGACCGCCGCCGCGGCGCTCGAGCAGGGCCTGGTCGAGCCCGGCGAGCGGATCGACTGCGAGTCGGGCGGGATCACCCTGGCCGGCGTGCGCATCGCCGATCACAAGCCCTTCGGCGTGCTCTCGTTCCGCGAGGTGATCGCGAAGTCCTCGAACGTGGGCACGATCAAGACCGCGCTGCGCATCTCCAACCGCGACTTCTACGACACGATCCGTTCGTTCGGCTTCGGGCGCCAGAGCGGCATCGACCTGCCCGGCGAGAGCCCGGGCCTGCTCATGCCGGTCGAGCGCTGGCCGTCGCTCGCCAAGGCCTACATCTCGTTCGGCCAGGGCATCTCGGTCACGCCGCTCCAGCTCACGCTCGCCTTCGCGGCGGTGGGCAACGGCGGCTCGCTGCTCGAGCCCTACGTGGTGAGCCAGATCGGGAGCGGGGAGCACGCGCGCCGCCCGCGCGCACGGCCGGTCGTGCGCGGCCGGGCGGCGTCGCCGCGCACGATCGCGACGCTCGGCTCCCTGCTCGCCGGCGTGACGGTGGAAGGCGGCACCGGGCGCGCGGCCGCGGTCGCCGGCTACCCGGTGGCGGGCAAGACCGGCACCGCGCAGAAAGCGGTCCCCGGGCGCGGCTACCTCCCGGACGAGTTCGTCGCCAGCTTCGTGGGCTACGCCCCGGCGTCGCGCCCGGCGATCGCCGGGCTGGTCGTCATCGACGACCCGCGCGGCGGGTATCACGGCGGCGAGGTGGCGGCGCCCGTGTTCGAGGCGATCGCGCGCAAGGCGCTGTTCTACCTCGGCGTCCGGCCCGAGCGCGAGCGGCCGGAGCGCTGGCCGCTCGAGCCGGCGCCCGAGGAGCCGTCCGCCGCGCCGCCGGAGCTCCTGGCCGAAGGGACGGCGCCCGCCGCGCCCGCGCCGTCTCCGCCGCCGCCCGGCACCGTCCCGGACCTGGCCGGGCGGACGGCCCGCGAGGCGGTCACCACACTGGCCGGGCTGGATCTCAAGCCCGTGCTCTCCGGGCGCGGCGTGGTGGTGCGCCAGCGGCCGGAGCCGGGCGCGCCGATGCCGCCGCCGGGCTCGCCGGTGCTGCTCGAGCTCGACACGGGAGCAGGGGGATGAAGCTCTCCGAGCTCGTGCGCGGGCTGCCGGCCCTCAGCGGAGACCTCGGGCGAGACCCCGAGGTCTCCGGCGTTCGACACGACTCGCGCCGGGTGGCCGCGGGCGACCTGTTCGTGGCCTGGAGCGGGGCGCGCCACGACGGCGCCGCGTTCGGGGCCGATGCGATCGCGCGCGGCGCGGTGGCGGTGATCTCCGACCGGCCGCGGCCGGAAGGGCTCGCGCCCGAGGTGCCGTGGCTGGTCGCCGCCGAGCCGCGCGCGCTGCTCGGACCGCTCGCGGCACCGCTGCACGGTCACCCCGACCGCGACCTCGTCCTGGTCGGGGTCACCGGCACCAACGGCAAGTCGACGACGGTCGAGCTGGTCGCGGCGATGCTCGACGCCGCGGGCCGGCCGGCCGGCCGCATCGGCACGCTCGGCTACCGGTTCCCGGGTCTCGACGCGCCCGAGGCGGAGCGCACCACGCCCGAGGCCTCGGAGCTCTTCCGCCTGCTCGCTACCATGCGCCGGCTGGGCGCGCGCGCGGCGGCGATGGAGGTCTCGTCGCACGCGCTCGTGCAGGGGCGCGTGGCCGGAGTCGGGTTCGACGTCGGCCTGTTCACCAACCTGACGCGCGACCATCTCGACTTCCACCGTGACCTCGAGGACTACTTCGCCGCCAAGTCACGCCTCTTCGACCAGCTCAAGCCCGGCGGCCGCGCGGTGGTGCCGACCGCCGACGACTGGGGGCGGAGACTGGCCGAGCGGCTCCCGGGGGCGCTCTCGTTCGGACCCGGTGGCGCGGTGGCGGCGGTCACGGCCGAGCTGGACACGGCGGGCATCCGGGGCGAGCTCGCGACCCCGCGCGGGGCGCTCCGCTTCCGGTCGCCCCTGCTCGGCCGCTACAACCTCGACAACCTGCTGGCCGCCGCCGCGGCGGCGGAGGCGCTCGAGCTGCCGCACGAGGCGATCGCGGCGGCGATCGCCGCGACGCGCCCGCTCCCCGGCCGCATGGAGCCGGTGGAGGTCGGCCAGTCCTTCCCGGTGGTGGTCGATTACGCGCACACCGACGCCGCCCTCGAGGCGGCGATCCGCGCCCTGCGCGAGATCTCGGGGCGGCGGGTGGTGGTCGTGTTCGGCTGCGGCGGCGACCGCGACCCCGGCAAGCGCCCGCTCATGGGTCGAGTCGCCGGCTCGCTCGCCGACCTGCCGATCGTCACCTCCGACAATCCGCGCACCGAGGATCCGCTCGCCATCATCGCGGCGGTCGAGCAGGGGCTGCGCGCCTCGGGCAACCGGCACTACCGGGTCGTGCCCGACCGGCGCGAGGCGATCCGGCGCGCGCTCGCGGTGGCGGCGCAGGGCGGCTATGCCGTGCTGGTGGCTGGCAAGGGGCACGAGCGCGAGCAGATCGTCGGCACCGCGCGGCTGCCCTTCTCCGATCGCGACGAGATCGAGCGCGCGCTCGCCGACCGGCGTGCCGAGGCGGGAGGGTAGGGGCGTGCTCTACCACTTGCTGCTGCCGCTGCGCGACGAGTACGCGATCTTCAACGTGGTGCGCTACATCACCTTCCGCACCGCCGCCGCGGTGGTCACGGCGCTGCTGCTCTCACTGCTGTGCGGACCCTGGTTCGTGCGCACGCTGCGCCGCCTCTCGGTGGGCCAGAACATCCGCGACGTGGGTCCGGAGAGCCACCAGGTGAAGGCCGGGACGCCGACCATGGGCGGCCTGCTCATCCTGTTCGCCTGGCTGGTGCCCACGCTGCTGTGGTCGAACCTCGAGAACGCGTTCGTGTGGATGGCGACCGCGGTCGCCGCCGCCTTCGCCGGCATCGGGTTCCTCGACGATCTCCTCAAGGTACGGGCGCGCCGCAACCTGGGCCTGACCGCGCGCGCGAAGCTGCTGCTCCAGATCGGCGTCGCGGCGGCGGTGGGCGCGTTGCTGCCGACGCTGCCCGGCGCGCAGCCGTTCTCGCCCACCCTCGCGTTCCCGTTCTTCAAGGAGCTCGTGCTCGACCTGGGACTGCTCTACGTGCCCTTCGTGGTCTTCGTGCTGGTCGGCTCGTCGAACGCGGTCAATCTCACCGACGGGCTGGACGGCCTGGCGATCGGAGCCGCCGGCGTGGCGGCCGCCACCTACGCGGTGTTCTGCTACGTGGCGGGCAACAAGCTGGTAGCCGGCTACCTGCAGGTGCCCTGGGTGCCCGGCGTCGCCGAGGTCACCATCTTCTGCGGCGCGCTGGCCGGCGCCTCGATGGGCTTTCTCTGGTTCAACGCCCACCCGGCGGAGGTCTTCATGGGCGACGTCGGCTCGCTCGCCCTGGGCGGCGGCATCGGCGTCGTGGCGCTGATGGCCAAGCAGGAGATCCTGCTCGCCGTGGTGGGCGGCCTGTTCGTGCTCGAAGCCCTCTCGGTGATCCTGCAGGTCGGCTCGTTCAAGCTGCGCGGCAAGCGCGTCTTCCGCATGGCGCCGCTCCACCACCACTTCGAGCTCTCGGGTTGGGCGGAGCCCAAGATCATCGTGCGCTTCTGGATCCTGTCCATCGTGTTCGCGCTGGTGGCGCTCTCCACCCTGAAGCTGCGATGACGAGAGCCTTCGACCCCGCGCGCCTGCGCCGCGCCTACGTCCTCGGCCTCGGCCTGTCGGGCGGGGCGGCGGCCCGCCTGCTCGCCAGCCGCGGCGTCGAGGTGGTCGGCTCCGACCGGCGCCCCGCCGCGGCGCTCGAGCTCGGCGGGCTCGCGGACGCGCCGGGCGTCGAGCTGCGCTGCGGCGTGGAGGAGAGCGAGCTGCCGGCGGGCGTCGAGGCCGTGGTGGTCAGTCCGGGCGTGGCGCTCGACCACCCGCTGCTCGCCGCCGCGCGCGCGGCGGGCCTGCCGGTGGTCGCCGAGGTCGAGCTCGCGTTCGCCTTCCTCGAGGGTCCGGTGGTCGCCGTGACCGGCTCCAACGGCAAGTCCACGACCACCGCGATGACCGGCGCCCTGCTCGCCCACGCCGGGATCCCGGTCGAGGTGTGCGGCAACATCGGATTGCCGCTCGCGGCGGTGGTCGACGGCGCCGCGGGGCGGACCTTCGTGGTCGAGCTGTCGAGCTTCCAGCTCGAGACCATCGACCGCTTCCGGCCGCGCGCGGCGGCGCTGCTCAACCTCTCGCCCGACCACCTCGACCGTCACCGGGACCTCGCCGGCTACCTGGCCGCCAAGCAGCGGATCTTCGCGCGCCAGACCCGCGACGACGTGGCGGTCCTCAACGCGGACGAGCCCGAGGTCGCCGCCAGCCCGACCGCCGCGCGCCGGCGCTCCTTCTCGCTTTCGACGCCGGTCGCCGACGGCTGCCGGCTGGAGGAGGGCAGGGTGGTCGAGCGCGCTCCCGGCGCGAGTGCCCGGCAGCTTTTCGCGGCCGCAGACGTGCCGCTGCCGGGCCCTCACAACCTGGAGAACGCGATGGCGGCGGCGCTGCTCGCGCTCGCCGCCGGGGCGCCCGCGACGGGGCTCGCGGCGGGGCTGCGCGGCTTCCGCGGGCTGCCCCATCGCCTCGAGCGCGTCGGCGAACGCGCCGGGGTCACCTACTTCGACGACTCGAAGGGCACCAACGTGGCCGCCACCGCGCGCTCGCTCGAGAGCTTCGCCGACGGCAGCGTGCACGTCATCCTGGGCGGGCGCAACAAGGGCGCGGACTTCCGGTACCTGCGAGCGGCGGCGCTGCGCAAGGTCCGCCGCGCCTACCTGATCGGCGAGTCCGCGGCCGAGCTCGAACGGGCGCTCGCGGGCGCCACCGAGCTCTCGCGCTCGGGCACGCTCGCGGCCGCGGTCTCGGAGGCCGCCGAGCGGGCGCGCACGGGCGACGCCGTGGTGCTCTCGCCGGCCTGCGCGAGCTTCGACCAGTTCCGCGACTATCGCGACCGCGGCCAGAGCTTCCAGCGCCTGGTGCGCGGGCTGCCCGGCCTGGTGACCGAAGGGAGGGGCGGTGGCCAAGAAGCTCGCGTTTGACCGCGTGCTCTTCACCGCCGTCGTGCTCCTGGTCGGGCTGGGGCTGGTGATGGTCTATTCCGCCTCGACGCCCATGGTGCGCGCCCAGGGGCGCGCGCTCAACCCGTTCCTGCTCAAGCAGCTGATCGCGGCGACGGTGGGCTTCGCGGGCATGGCGCTGGTCATGCACCTCGACTACCGCCGGCTGCGCGATCCGCGCGTGATCTACACCCTGCTGGGCGGCGTGGTCGTGCTGCTGGTGGCCGTGCTGTTCGGTCCCGAGCTCAACTCGACGCGGCGCTGGTTGTTCTTCGCGGGGGTGTCGATCCAGCCCTCCGAGCTGGCGAAGCTGGCGCTGATTCCGTTCCTCGCCTACCAGATCGACCGCAAGCTCGAGCTCGTCAACTCGCGCGAGCTCCTGCTGCCGGTGGCGGCGACCACCGGCCTGCTCTCGGGGCTGATCGTGCTGCAGCCCGATCTGGGCACGGCCGTGCTGCTGATCACCAGCGCGGCGGTGCTGCTCTTCCTGGCCGGACTGTCGTGGCGATTCCTGGCCGCGGCGGGTGCGCTCGCGGCGCCGTTGCTCTGGTTCCTGGTCATCTCCGTGCCCTACCGCCGGGCGCGGCTGTTCGCCTTCCTCGATCCGGAGAAGGACCCGCTCGGGTCTGGTTTCCAGGCACTGCAGTCGCTGATCGCGGTCGGCTCGGGCGGGGTGCTCGGGCTCGGTCCGGGCGAGAGCGTGCAGAAGCTCTACTTCCTGCCCTACCCGCACTCGGACTTCATCTTCGCGATCGTGGCCGAGGAGCTGGGCCTGCTCGGCGGCCTCGCCGTGGTCGGCCTCTTCGCGCTCCTGCTCTGGCGCGGGGTGCGCGCGGGACTGCGCGCTCCGGACCCGTTCGGGAGGTTCCTGGGCTGGGGATTCGCGGTCCTGCTCGCGCTCCAGGCCTTCCTCAACATCTCGGTGGCGATCGCCCTGGTACCGACCAAGGGCATCCCGCTGCCCTTCCTCTCCTACGGCGGCTCGTCGCTGGTGGCCTCGCTGATCGCCTGCGGCGTGCTGCTCAACGTCTCCCAGCATGGCTGAGGATGCGCGTGACCCGCGAACCCAGGCACGCCACGTCCTGCTCGCCGGCGGTGGTTCGGGCGGACATGTCTTCCCGGCGCTCGCGGTGGGCGCCGAGCTCGCGCGCCGGGGGTGGCGGGTGAGCTTCGCCGGCCGGCCGGACGGCATGGAGCGGCGGCTGGTCGAGGCGCGCGGCGTGGCGTTCGTGCCGCTCGCGGCGCGGCCGCTGGTCGGGCGCGGACCGGTCGCGCGCGCCCGCGCGCTGGCGACGGTGACGCTCTCCGCGCTGCGGGCCCGTCGCCGGCTGCGCGAGCTCGGCGTGGACGTCGTGGTGGGCACCGGCGGGTACGCGTCGGCGCCGGCCGCGCTGGGCGCCTCCTGGGCGCGTCGTCCGCTCCTGCTGATCGAGCCCAACGCCAGCCCGGGCGCCGCCAACCGCTGGCTCTCGCACCTGGCGGCGGCCGCCGC
>Ga0079037_100000116_pt1 | contig 28096 bp, 22 predicted proteins | sample Mud3Dept4metaG_FD_71479 | JGI IMG/M metagenome (GOLD analysis project Ga0079037, IMG submission 71479) | Freshwater wetland microbial communities from Ohio, USA, analyzing the effect of biotic and abiotic controls - Mud 3 Core 4 Depth 4 metaG | ecosystem: Environmental > Aquatic > Freshwater >... | reverse complement strand
GCGACGAGGCCGCCGCCCGCAGGCAGGAATGCTTCGCCGCAGCAGGCTGCGGGGTTGCGGGATGCGCTCTAGGCCCGGCCGCCCCGGGCGGCGAGGCGCTCCGCCATCTGCCGGAGCTCCTCCTCGGGAACCACGTACCGCTGCCGGCAGAACTCGCAGGTGATCACCGCCTGCCGCTCCCCCTCGAGGACGTCGGCGATCCCCTCGAGGCCCAGCGCGGAGACGGCGTTGCGCGCACGCTCCGCGCTGCAGGAGCAGCGGAAGGCCACCTCGTGCTCGGCCAGCAGCTCGAGCTCCTCCCCGGACGCCGCCTGCACCGTCTCCATCGCTCCGAGCCCGGCCTCGAGCGCCGCGCGGAGCGACCCGGCCTCCAGCCGCCGCGCCACCTCGGCCACCGGCTCCTCGGGCTCGCCCGGGAGCCGCTGCACCAGCAGGCCGGCCACCTCCCCGAGCGGCTCCGCGCCGCGCGGCACCACCTGCAGGTCCAGGGCAGTCGCCACCTGCTCGCTCTCCGCGAAGTAGCGGCGAAGGTGCCCGGCCAGGTCCAGGCCGGAGAGCTCGACCGAGCCCCGGTAGAACCTGCCCTGCCCGAGGTCGCGCAGCACCGAGAGGAACCCCGAGCCCCCCATGGCCGCCCGCGCCCCGGCCAGCGGAGCGCCGGCGAAGCCCACCCGCGGGTGGCGCACGTATCCGCGGACGTTTCCCTCCGAGTCGGCGTCGACGAGCAGGCCGCCCACCGGGCCGTCGCACTCCACCTGCAGGTTGACGCGGGCGCGCTCCTTCTGCAGCGTCCCCAGCATGACGCCCGCCGCCAGCGCCTGGCCGAGGAGCACGGCGCTGGTCGGGTAGCAGCCGTGCAGCATGGAGGAGATGCGCGCGGTGTCGGTGACGCGCGCGAAGACGGCGCGGAGGCCCCGGGCCGGCAGCAGCCCGCGCAGCAGCACGTCCCCCAAGGCTCAGCCGCTCCCCAGCACGCTGCGGATGGTCTCGCGCAGCGAGTAGCGCGGGGCCCAGCCGAGGTCCCGCACCGCCCGCGACCCGTCGACGGCGCACAGGTACTGGATGTGGTCGATCTCGCCGGGCGGGAAGCTGGAGAGCCGCGCCTCGAAGAGCTTCTCCACCAGGGGCCTCACCAGGAAGTGCGGGATGGGCACCGGCTTGCGCCCCAGCTCCGCCAGCACCGCCGACAGCGGCAGCTGGCCGGGGCCGGTGATGTTGTAGATGCCGCGGATGCCGGGGCGGAGCGCCAGCGCCAGCGCCCGGCACACGTCCACCTCGTGGATGAGCTGGACCATGGGATCGAACCCGAGGACGGTGATGGGGCGCTCGAGGCGAAGGTAGTTGGAGGGGGCGTTCCGGACCGTCGGGCCCACGATGTTCACCGGCCGGAGGATCACGGTCTCCATGGCCGGGTGCTGCCAGTTGAAGGACTGGGCGTACATGTCGACCTCGATGAGGTCGCGCACGTCGGAGAAGCGGGCCGCCGCCATGAGCGGCGTCTCCTCCGGAAGGAAGTTGGAGTTTCCGGGCATGGGCCCGTAGACGTTGGCGCTGGAGAGCACCACCACCTTCTTCACGTCGTGGCGCACGCAGATGTCCAGGATCTTCTGCGTCCCGACCACGTTGAAGCTGTGGGTCTCCGAGGCCGGCATCCGCGGGTCGTGCATGATGCCGAGGTGGATGAGCGCCTCGATGCGGTGGCGGCGGAACAGGTCCTCCACCCGCTTCTTGCGGACGTCCACCTGGTGGTGCTCGATGTCCTTGGGCTTCTCCCGGAAGGGCCGCCGGTCGATGCCGAAGATGCGCGTCTCGGTGTGCAGAAGCTTGGCGAGCGCCTTGCCCAGGTTCCCGGAGATGCCGGTCACGGCCACGCTGCGGGGCAGCGGGACCGGTCCGTCGCGCGGGGCGGCGCCTGCGCCGGGCGCGACGGCGGTCCGCTCACCAGAAGACATGCTGGCGCTCCTCCAGCCCGCGGGCCAGCAGGCCGCTCACCGCGACCTTGACCCGGGCCACCTTCTCCTCCAGCACCGTGTCCTCGTCGTCGGCCGATCCGGTGAAGTGGATGGGCTCGCCGAAGTACAGGTGGTAGCGGGTCGGCAGCGGGAAGGGCAGGCCGGTGGCCGTCACGGGAAAGTAGGGGAAGCCGAGGAGCCGCGCCAGGGGCTTGAGGTCGAGGAGCTGCGGGGCCTGCTCCTCGGCCCCCACCACGCCCACGGGGACGACCGGGGTGTCGTTCTCCAGCGCCATTCGCATGAAGCCGAGGCCGAACTCCTGCAGCCGGTAACGCTCCTTGAACGGCTTTCCCAGGCCGCGGGTGCCCTCGGGGAAGACCAGCATGCACTCGCCGGCCGCCAGGAGGCGCCGGCAGTTCTCCGGTGTTCCCACCACCTGGCCGCACCGCGCCATGAAGGTGGAGACGAAGGGAAGGGTCGGCACCCAGGTGTCGACCAGGGCCCTCACCGCCCGCGGCGGATCGCGGTCGATGAGCAGCGCCACCTCGATCATGGCTGCGTCGAAGGGGAGCTGCCCGGAGTGGTTGGCGACCAGCAGGGCCGGGCCCTCGGCCGGGACGTTGTCGATCCCGTGGGCCTGCACGCGGAAGTATTTCCGGTACAGCCACAGGAGCGGCGCGATCGCGCCGGTGGTGAAGTCCACGTCGAATCCGTACGGGTCGACCCCGTACTCGTTGCGGGGCGGCGTGAGCTTCTCCAGCCGCGCCTGGGTCCCTGGGCCCCCGAGCTCGAAGGTCCAGGACTTGAGTCGCTCCAGCAGCGTCTTTCCCAGCTCCGCCATCCAGGCAAGGATTACCACGGATGGGCGGGAGCGGCCTCCTCGGGGCGGGCGCCCCGACGCCACCTCCAGGCGAGCCAGGCCGGGGCCGCGGCCATCACCGCCCAGCCGAGCGCCTGCAACGCGCCACCGACGAGGCCGGCGCGGCCGCGCAACCCGAGGATGCCGAGGATGTTCCACCAGTCGTGACTGCCGGGGTCGGGCGCGAGCAGCGGGAGGGCGCGCGCATCCCCGTCGGCGGCGTAGCGGCCGATGTCGAGCAGGTTGAAGCCGAGCCACACCACCATGGCGGCGAAGGAGGGCGCCAGGCGACGGACGGCGAAGACGGCGGCAGCGGAAGCCGGGAAGGCCAGCTGGCCGAGCGCGCCGCCCAGGAAGGCGAGCAGCGGCCAGCCGAAGATCCCGAAGATGGGGTGCCCCGCCTCGTGAAAGACCAGGTCCGCGCCCGAGACCACGGCGAAGATCCAACCCCGCGTCCAGGTGGACGCCCACAAGAGGAGGCAGGCCGCCGCCAGCGCCGCCGCCTGCCAGCCGGCCACCGGCCGCCAGGAGGCTGCCCTGCCGGCGCCGGTCGGGGTTGCCGCCATGGCCGCAGCGGCATCGGCCGCGAAGCGCCTCCCGCAACGCGGGCAGGAGAGCAGCCGCGGTTCGCCTCCGAGCAGGGAGGCCGGCAGCTCGCTGGACAGCCCGCAGCCCGGACAGGAGACTCGAGGCACCCGGCCATGGTAGCAGCCCGGAAGCCGGGCGCTTTCTTGGTGACGTCGCGGCGCCGATGCTACGCTCCGCGTGACGTCATCGCGCCGTCCCAGGCTGCCCCATGCGGATCTCCTGCTCCCACTGCAGCGCCGAGTACAACGTCGACGAGCGCCGCATCCCGGACAGCGGGCTGAACGTCCGCTGCCCGAAGTGCCAGGGCACCTTCCCGGTCCGGCGGCCGGCCCCCGCCGCGGCGGGAGCCGCGGTGCCGCTGCCGCCGCCTGCGGCGGCGCGGCCGGTGCCCCCGGCGGCCCCGCGCGCGGAGCCCAAGGCGCCGCCGCTCGTTCCCCCGGTCGCCTCACCGGTGCCCCTCCCGGCCCCGGCGCCGCGGCCCTTCGTGGCGGCGCCGCCGGCACCTGCCGCCGACGACATGCCGGCCGCGCAGGAGGCCCGGCCGGCCCGCCCCATGCGGCCGATCCCGCTGGGAGGTCCGGCGGCCGCTCCTCCGCCCGCGCCGCCGGCCCCGGAGGCTACGCCCGAGCCCCTCGGGTTCGGCGAGGTCTCCTTCGAGGAGGAACCCGCGCCCTTCGCGGAGCCGGCGCAGCCGGTCGCTCCCCAGGCGCCCGCGCCCCCTGCCGCGGAGGCCGCAGCGGAGCGGCCCGGCGCCCCGGTGCCGACCGGCGAACCGGGCGCCGGGGCAAGGCCCGGTCCTCCGGCCCCGGCCGGTCTCGGCCCCGTCGAGCACGAGGAGCTGGAGGCCCTCTTCGGCGACGGACGCCAGGCCAAGCCCGAGGCGGTGGCGCCGGCGGCTCCTCGTCCCGTTGCGCGCGCGGCCCCCGAGAAGAAGGGCGAGTTCCTGGTGCGGCGCCGCTCGGGAAAGGTCTTCGGCCCGTTCGACTCGGCCAAGATCCTGGAGATGCTGGCCCAGGGCGAGCTGCTCGGGAACGAGGAGGTCACGAGCGACGGCGGGGACTCGTGGGAATCGCTGGGGGCGGTTCCGTCCTTCGCCGAGACGGTCCGGCGCCTGAACGAGGCGCCGGCAGCTCCGGAAGGGGAGGCCTCCCGGACGGGCTCCCGGCCCATCCCGCCTCCGTTCACGCGCATGGCCGCAGCCAAGGTCAGCGCCACCATGCCCCGCGAGCGGCCGCGCTGGCTGCGCTGGGTGCCGGTCGCGGCCGCGGTCCTCCTCGTCCTCGGGGTGGGAGTCGGGGCCGGCTTCACCCGCCACGGCCTCTTCTTCTACAAGACGGTTCGCGGCAAGGGAGGGCCGGGCCGGCCGGCGGCCCGGCTGCTGGCCCAGGCGCGCGAGGGATTCGCCGCGGACGGCTTCGAAGGGTATCGGCGAGCCCTCGAGCTCGCCGATCAGGCGCTCCGCCTCGACGCCGACGACGCCGAGGCCAAGGGAGTGTACGCCCAGGCGGCCGGCTGGCTGCAGCGGCACGGGGCCGGCGGCGAGCCCATGCTGGGCCGCGCCAGGGCCGCGGTCGCGGCGATCGCGGCGCACGACCCGAAGGAGCCGGACACCCTCAAGGCCCGGGTGGCGATGGCCCTGGCCGGAAAGCCCGCGGAGCTCGCTCCGGCGGTGGCCCCGCTGGAGGCCTACGCCCACCGCAATCCGCGGGACGAGGACGCGCTGGCCCTCCTCGCCGCGGCGGCGATGGCACGGCGCGACTGGGCCGCGGCGGCGAGCTGGCTCGACAAGGCAGATGCGGCCCGCCCCGGAACGGCCCGCGCCGGCCACGCCCGGGGGCTGGTCGCCCTCGGGCGCGGCGACGAGAGGGCCGCGCGGGAGGCCTTCGAGAAGGCGCTGGAGAAGGACCCCCGGCACGTCGCCTCGGCGGTGGAGCTGGCCGCGATCGCCGACCGGAGCGGCGACGCGGCCCGCGCCGAGGCGCTGCTCCGCGGCGCGCTCGCCCCGCCGGCGGTGGCGCAGCTCGCGCCGTCCGAGCGGGCCAGGGCCCATGTGCTCCTGGCCGGGCTGGCGCTGCGTGCGGCCGGATCGACTCCCGAGGAGCGCTTCCAGGCGACCGAGAAGGAGCTGGAGGAGGCCGTTCGAGCGGCTCCGGCCGACGTGGCGACGCGGGTGGCCTATGCGCGGTTCCTGCTCCGGCGCGGCGACCCGGAGCGGGCGGTGAAGGTGCTGCAGCCGGCGGCCGGCTCCGACGACCCGGAGTTCGCCACCGCGCAGGTGCGCGCGCTGGCGCTGGCGGGCCGCGCCCTCGACGCCCAGAACGCGGTCGACGCCGCGCTCGCCAAGGCGCCGGGAGCCGAGCGCCTGCTGTTCCTCAAGGGGTTCGTGCTCGCCCAGCTGGGGAAGTCCGCCGAGGCGCAGGGGTTCTACGCCCAGGCGCTGACCCGGGACCCCAACGACTGGGAGGCGCGCCTGGCGATCGGACGGGCGGCGCTGCGCGCCGGAGACCTGGCCCGGGCGGAGACGGAGCTGCAGCTGGCCGCGGAGAAGGGTCCGCACGAGCCGGAGGCCCAGGTCGGCCTGGGAGAGCTGCGCCTCGCCAAGGGCGATCTGGACGGGGCCGCCGCCGCCTACCGCGAGGCGCTCCGGCTCGACCCGGAGAGCCCGGGGGCACACCTGGGCCTGGCGCGGCTGGCGCTGGCGCGGAAGGACGAGGCCACGGCGGCGGCCGAGCTGGAGCTGGCCATCAAGCTCGACCCGCGGCTCGCCGAGGCCCACGCCGTCTACGGATCGCTGCTGTGGCGCCGCGGCGACCTGGAGGGGGCCGCCAAGGCCTTCGCCGCCGCGGTGGCCCTCGACCCGCGCGCGGCGCTGCCCCGCACCCGGCTCGGAGCGGTGCTGCTGGAGCGCGGCCAGGTCGACGCCGCCCTGACCGAGCTCGGCGTGGCGACCAACGCCGACGCCGCCTCCGCGGAGGCGAACCACTGGCTCGGCCGGGCGCTGCTCGCCAAGGGCGAGAACGGCCAGGCAGTGGAGCGGCTGCGTCGGGCGGTGGATCTCGACCCCTCCAACGCGCTCTCGCAGCTCTACCTGGGAATCGCCCAGGAGCGCGTCGGCTCGCTCCCCGAGGCCTTCGAGGCCTACCGGGCCGCCGTCGCGCGGGATCCGCGGCTGGTGGAGGGATACGAGCGGATCGGGTCGCTCTACGCCGCCCAGGGCGCGTGCAAGGAGGCGGTCCCGCTGTTCGAGAAGGCGCTGGCGGTGTCGCCCGGCCTGCAACGGGTCCGGGTGCAGCTGGCCGACTGCAAGGAGAAGCTGGGCCGCCCGGCGGAGGCGGTGCAGCTCTACCGCCAGGCGCTCCAGGCCGACCCCCGAATGGTCGGCCTCTACTACAAGATCGCCCGCGCGATCCACCTGTCGAGCGGGGCCAAGGCGGCGCTGCCCTGGTACGAGCGGGCGGCGCAGGTCGACCGGGACAATCCGATGCCGCACTACTACCTCGGATACGCCTTCAAGGAGCGCGGCCAGAAGGCTCGCGCCATCCAGGAGTTCCGCGCCTACCTGAAGGCCAGGCCCGACGCCGAGGACCGCAAGGACATCGAGCAGGAGATCGAGGACCTCGGCGGGTGAGTCGGGCCGCAGCACTCCGTTGACGCGGGCCGCGTTCTGCCCTAGAGGGTAGACCCTCCTGCGACGAACGCTGGCCAGCGCCCCTGCGCCGGCGAGCGCCAGGAGCCGACGTCTGCCGTCGACGCTCGGGAGTTGCCGCTCCAGGCCGCGTCCCCGGGCGCGGGCAGCCCCACGGAGAACGCATGACCGCAGCCAGCATGATCGCCGCCCTCGCGCTCGCCCAGGCCACCGCGCCGGCGTCCGCGCCCGTACCCTCGCTGCCGCCGGCCGTCCAGCTCGGGACCAGGTACCCCGTGCTCACGCTGGCGCAGGCGCTGAAGGACGCCCGGCTCCAGAACCTGGACATCCAGCAGGCGGAGGCCAGGCTCCAGCAGGCGCGCCAGCTCTCCTGGAAGGCCTGGTCCTTCTACCTGCCGCAGATCACGGCCAGCGGGACCTACACCCGAAACAACATCGGGGCCGCCATCTCCCTGCCGACGGGCTACAACGTCGTCGATACCGGTCAGCTCGGCCCTCCGCCTCCCCAGGGAACGGCCACCACCTTCGTCACCGGCACCCCCACCGGATTCCAGACGGCCGAGATCCAGACGCGGGACCAGCTCGGGGCCCAGGCCCAGGTGAGCCAGGCGATCCTGGCCCCGGCCCTGTGGCCCGCCATCGCCAACGCCTACACTGCCGAGAAGGTGGTGGAGCTCAACGTGGAGAACGCGCGGCGCGAGGTGCTCTTCGGCGTCGCCGCCGCCTACTACGGGGCCGCAGGCCTGAAGCAGGCCATGGAGGTCACCGAGCGCCAGCTGGTCATCGCCCGCGAGCACGAGCGCGACGCCCGGGTCCGCTACGACGCCGGGACCTCGCCCAAGGTGGCGCTGCTGCGGGCCGAGATCGACCGCGCCCAGGCGGAGCAGGACCTGAAGCGCGCCCAGAACGCGTTCCTGCAGGCCAAGCAGGCGCTGGCCACGGCGCTCGACCGCCAGCCGGACTTCGACGTCGAGCCCCCCCCCTCTCCGCAGGTCCCGAAGGTGGAGGACCCCGAGCAGATGGCGCTGCGGGACCGGCCGGACGTGCTGGCGGCGCAGAAGAGCCTGGTGCTGGCCGAGGGCCAGCGGGACGCCATCTACTACCAGTACGCGCCCAGCATCGGTGCCTTCGCGTGGTACCGCTGGACCAACGTCACCGGCTTCACCGGCTCCGAGACCGCCTGGGCGCTCGGCCTGGCGCTCACCTGGAACGTCTTCGACGGCGGGCTGAGGGAGGCGCAGCTGCGCGAGAACCGGGCCCGGGTGGTCGAGGCCGACGCGGCGCGGCGGGCCTCCGAGGCTCGGGCCGTGGACGAGGTGCGGCGAAGCCAGCTGGATCTCGACAGCGCCTTCGCCAACCGGGAGAAGGCGAAGGAGAAGGTGGCGCTGGCGCGGGAGACCAACTCCCTCACCGAGATCAACTACAAGGCCGGGGCGGCCACCTACCTCGAGACCACCGACGCCCTCGAGTCGCTGCGCAGCGCCGAGCTGGGGCTGGTGGCCGAGTCCCTCAACGCGGACCTGGCCGCGCTTCGGCTGCTCAAGGCGATGGGAGCCTTCCGCGAGGTCAACCAGTAGCCGGAAGGGCGGTCGCCACCACGCAGTTGCGGCCGCTCTCCTTGGCCTGGTACAGGGCGCGGTCGGCCGCCTCGAGCACCTCGCGCTCGGTCCTGCCGGCCTCGTAGCGGGCCTGCCCGCCGGCCACGGTGGCCCCGACGCTGACCGTGAGCGCCAGTGCCTGGCCCTGCCAGGAGATGCGGGTTCGCTCCACCGCCTTGCGAACCCGGTCGCCGAGGGAGCGCGCCCCCACCAGCGGGGTCTCCCGGGCCAGGACCACGAACTCGTCCCCTCCGTAGCGGGCCAGCACGTCCTCCTTGCGAAGGGCCCCGTGGATGGTGTGGGCGATGAGCCGCAGCACCTCGTCCCCGGCCCCGTGACCGTGCTGGTCGTTCACCCGCTTGAAGTTGTCGATGTCGATCATCAGCACCGCCAGCAACCGCTGGTGGCGCTGGGACGCGGCCAGCTCGGACCCGAGCCGGTCCATGAAGTGGCGCCGGTTGTAGAGCCCGGTGAGCGGCTCGTGGAGCGCGCCCTCGGCCAGCTTGCGCTGGTACTCGGCCTCGAGGTCGTCCGAGAAGCAGAAGCGGAAGGTGGTGTGCTTGCCGACGTGCACCCGGGCGCCGTCCTGGAGCTGGCAGTCGGTCACCCGCACCCCGTCCACGAAGGTCCCGTTCTGGCTCTGCATGTCCCGAAGCCGCGCCCCGGAGCCGACCGCCAGGACCGAGGCATGGTGCCGGGACACCCCGTCGTCGGCGAGGTGGATGTCGACTCCCTCCTTGCGCCCGATGGCCAGCTCCCGGCCCTGGGGCAGGGCGAAGATCTGGCCGAACTGCGGTCCCGACAGCACCAGCAGGTAGGCCTTCTTCTCGGCGTGCGCGCCGGCCTCCGCCAGCGGCACCATGGTGGTGCTGGTCTCGGCGTGATCGCGGGTCCGGTCGGTCATGAGCGCTCGAGCGGTCGAGCGGGAATTGTACCGCGATGTCGCCGGTATGCTCGAAACCGGCCGGCGAGTCGCGCCGGCACCCATGAGGCCCGCTGGCGGCGGTGGACGGTATCCTTACAATGGATGCAGGAATGCCCGGCAAACCCACGCCGCTGCGGGTGGTGAGCTACAACGTCCGGTACTTCGGCCACGCCCTCAAGGGCCTCGCCAGCACCCGGGCCTCGGAGCGCGCCATCGCCGGGCGCCTGGCGGACCTGGACCCCCTCGCCGACCTGGTCTGCCTGCAGGAGATCGAGACCATCTCGCTCCGCTCGCGTCTCGCCTACCGGCGCGCCGAGCCCCAGGCGACCCAGCTCGAGGCCTTCATGGCCGAGCTGGAGAGGTCCTTCGCGCTGCGGCGCCGCCCCTTCCCGTACGACGGCTTCTACTTCCGCGCGCACGTCAACCAGATCCGCGGCATCCCGGTCTACACCACCGGCCTGGCGGTGCTGGTGAACAAGAGGCGCCTCGCGGTGGAGTCCCACAACGTCGAGTCCCCCTGGCACATCACCCACCACCACATCGAGCGGTTCAAGGACCGCAAGCAGACCCGGATCTGCGCCCACCTGAGCGTGCGCACGCCGGCCGGCGTTTGCCTCCACGTCTTCAACACCCACCTGAGCCTTCCGACCCCGTTCGCCCGCACCTTCTGGCGGGAGAGCCGGAGGATGGGCTACGGGATCAACCAGCTCCGGGAGGCGCGCAACCTGGTCGGCTATATCCGGCGCTGCGCCGGAGGCGACCCCTTCATCGTCTGCGGAGATTTCAACTCGCCGCCCGGGTCCCCGGTGTTCCGCTACCTGACGCAGCGGGCCGGCCTGAGCTCGGCCCAGGTGGACCTGGGCCTCATCGACGGGGCGGACCCGCGGGCCTTCCCGACCGCCGGGTTCATGCGGCTGCGCATGCACCTCGACCACATGTTCTCCGGCGGGAGCGTGCGCTGGGTTGATTTCGATGGAACCTCGCGGTTCGGCGACCGGCGCAGCCCCTTCGCGGGCCTCTCCGACCACGTCCCGCTCATCGGCCGGCTCCGGTGCAGCTAGATGTCCGACCCGACCCGCTCGCGCGGACTGCGGAGCCCGAACCGACCGGTGGCGGTGACCCACCCTCCGTGCTCTACTCCCGGCATGGAGCTTCCGGAGCAGGCCGCCAAGGCCCTCTCCGCCGTCCGGGCGCAGGGGCGCGAGCTGCGATTCGAGATCCGGAAGGCCTGCGAGCAGGAGCGCTGGCGCCTCAAGGTCTGCTACGTCCGCGTGGATCCAGCGAGCGGTGCGCAGGACGAGGTGCAGCTGGGCCTGCTGTGGTCCGAGGACCTAGCGGGGCTGGAGGCGCTTCGCCGCCGGCTCGAGGCCGGGGAATCGCGATAGCCGGCCGCGCCGTTCCCCGCCCGGCCACGGCGACCGCCACGGCCGGGGCGGGGGCCGCCGGCAGCTCCGCGGGGCGCAGCGGCCGCCGGCTCGGCCGCGGCCAGGGGCGCCGCAGCAGCGTCGCACCGCTGGCGCTGACCCGCTCCACCAGCATGGTCGAGGTGAGAGAGACCTCCGACGGGGCGAGGAGCAGGTAGCCGCCCGGCCGCAGGGCCGCGAGCAGCGTCCGGATCGCCGGCGCCTGCTGCGCCGGCTCGAGCAGGTGGAGCACGTTGCGGCACACCACCACGTCGAACGGTCCGCCGGGCGGCGCCTCGGCGACCAGGTCGTGGCGCCGGAACTCGACCAGGCGCCGGGCCTCCGGAACCACCTGGACCCGTCCCGGCCCGCCGACGAGGTACCGCGCCAGCTCGGGCAGTCCGCGGCGCAGCGACCAGCGTCCGTATACCCCGGCGCGGGCGTGCGCCAGGGCCGCGTCGGAGACGTCGGTGGCCAGGATGCGGTCGGCCGAGGAGGCGCGTCCGGCCTCGAGCAGCATCATGGCCAGCGTGTACGGCTCCTCGCCGCTCGCGCATCCCGCCGACCAGACGCTGAGCGGCCGGTTCCGGTCGGCCGGGTCGAAGAGGAGCTGCCGCAGCGCGGTCAGCTGCTCCGGATGCCTCAGGAAGTAGGTCTCCCCCGACACCACGCCCTCGAGGAAGGCGGTCACGGCATCCGGGTCTCCGGTGAGCACGTGCGGCACGAGCCGGCGGGCGTCGAGGCGCAGCTCGGTGGCGCCGGCGGCGAGGTGCGCCCGCAGCCAGGCCCGCAGCCGCGGCGAGAGCGAGGCGCCGCAGGCGCGGCGGATCTCCGCCGCCAGTCCCCGAACCTGCGCCGCGAACAGTCCCTCCTCGGCGGCGCCCGGACGATCCTCCGACTCGCGGGCCAGCTCCAGCGCGTCGATGACGGGGAGCCGGCCGGCCGGACCGTGAACCTCGCCGACCGAGCCTGGCGGAGGGGCGCCCGGCGTCACCACCAGCGCGCCGGAGGACACGCGGACGGAGTCGACGGCCAGGCCGAAGGTGGAGCTGGCTGCGACCGCGATCGCCGGCACCCGTTGCAGCGCCTGGCGCGGCGCGCCCAGCCAGGAGGCCAGGTCGACCGCCGGAAGGTGCCGCCCCCGGTACAGGAAGGTGCCGCGGACGTGCGGTGGCGCGTCGTGGAGCGGGTTGATCTCGACGTCGGAGAGGATCTCCTGCAGCTGGGACGCGGCGATCAGGGCGCGGCGGCCGGCGGCCTCGACGAGGAGGTGGAGTGCCGGCAGGGGCTCGCCGGCGCCGCCGCCGAGGAGCTGACGCTCGACGTGGGCCATCTCGCCGGAGAGCTCGACGAGCCGCCGCCGCAGCGCCCGGCGCCGTTCGTGGGGAACAGAATCCGCCATGGGAGTGGCGCCATGGTGAAGGATGACATCCCACATTGGTATCCCGCGGCCGCCGGACATGGCCTTCCGGACGTGGCCCCCCCGGCCCGGGCCGGAACCCGGCGCGGCCGCGCGATACGGAGCCCGCGCGGTCGTAGGCGCCGGCCCGAGCCGTCCACCCGGTCCCGGGGCGTCCCTTGACCAAGGTACGGCCGCGGTGGCCTGGACCCGGAACCCAGCGCCGGCAGGACCTCACCCGGAGGTCAACAGGTGAAACGTCAGCCGGGGATGGCCGGCTTGGGGGCGAGCAGGAAGTTCTGGGCCCGCTGGCAGGCCCGGCCGTTGATCTCCAGGAGCGCGTCGTCGCCGGCGCGCCGCCAGGTCTCGCCCCGCCGTTTCCAGGTGGCGTGCAGGGCGAGGCTGCGGGTGAGCGGGAGGGTGACCTCCGCCGACGGCGAGTGGATGTCGATGGTGAAGAAGTGCTCCTCCTCGCGGCTCGGGAAGGCGACCAGGAACGGAGAGCTGGAGGTCACGAAGTATCCCGGCGGCTCGGCGGCCCAGAAGACCCACCCCATCTCCCGAAGGACGGCGGCCAGGCCGCGAAAGCCGGCCACCGCCTCCGTCTCCTCGATCCCGGCGAGCCGGGGGGAGAGCCGGACGCCCATGAGCGCGAAGAAGTCGGCGGCGAGGGCCCGCTCCCCCGGCGTCAGCGGCTGGCGCGCGGCGACCCGATCCCGGACCAGGCGGGCCGCGGGCTCCTCGACGGCGGCGAGGGCCTCCTCGAGCTCGGCGCAGCGGCGCAGCGCCGGGTCCTCCACGTCGTTGAAGTGCCGCGGCTCGCCCGGCTGGCGAGCCAGCGCCGCCGGCTTCCACTCCCCGATGCGGGCCCGGTAGACCCAGGCGCGGGGCGGCCCCTCCGCATCGGGGTCGGAGAATGCCTCGAGATACGACCGCGGCAGGTAGAGATCCGGCAAGCGGGGAGCAGTGAAGCGCCGCGCGGGGGAGGCTGTCAACTGGCGCGGGACCGCGCCGCGGGCGGCCGGAGCGTGCGCCAGGCCGTGGCCACCAGGACGATGGCGCCGCCGGCCATGGCCCACGGGCCGGGCCGCTCGCCGGCGAGAAGGAAGGCCCAGATCGGGTTCAGGACCGGCTCGATCAGAACCAGCAGCGAGGCCTCCACCGCCGCCGTCCGGCGCAGCGCCCAGCCGAAGAGCAGGTAGGAGAGCCCGAGCTGGATGGTGCCGAGGTAGAGGAGCAGCGCCGCGTCGCCGGGGGATGGCGCCGGCCCGGTCCGCCACAGGGGCAGGGCGGCCGCCGCGGCCAGGAGGTTCCCCCATACCAGCGCCCCGGTGCCGGACTGCCTGACCAGCCGCAGCCCGACCACGCAGAAGGCGAAGGCGATCCCCGACCCGAGCGCGACCAGGTTCCCGAGCCGCTGCCCGGCGGTGAGCTCGTCGACGAAGAAGAGGCCGAGCCCGACCGCGTAGACCGGGATGGAGAGGACCTCGGTGCGGCCGGGGCGCTCGCCGAGCAGCCAGGGAGAAAGCAGCAGGACCCACAGCGGAGCCGTCGACTGGATGAAGATGGCGCTGGCGGCGGTGGTGAGCTTGGTGGCGAGCACGAAGAGCACCACCGTGACCGCGTAGGCGGCGGCGACGGCGAGGACCCGCCGGTCGGGCGGGCGTCGCGCCTCCCGGAAGAGGAGCAGGATGAACGCGGTCGCCACCAGCGAGCGGCCGCCGGCGATCTGCCAGGCGTTCAGGCCGCAGAGCTTGATGGCGGCGCCGCCGGTCGACCAGAGCACCGCCGCGGCAAGGATGGCGAGCCGGGCCCGGAGCACCCGAGGAGCCTAGTCGAGAACCATGGTCCCGCGGCAGCCCATCGGCCTCCGGGCGGGCCCCGGGCCAACCGGAAGGAAAGACCCGTCGGAGCAAATGGTTATGACCCTGGGGGCCGATTGCGGCCCCCACACCCCGTTGGAGCGTGCGCCTGTTTCCTTCGGGGGGTGTACCCTTTCAACGGAAGGGGGGCGAGAAGCATGGAGGCCGAGGGCTCTCCCCGCCCGGGAAGGGACGCCGAGATCGAGGTCGTCGGCGAGGTCGTTCGCTGCGGCGGCGACTGGACCATCGGCCGCCTCCACGGCCTGGAGGAGCGCCTTCCCCGCCTTGGCTGGCCCGACCGCCCCTCGCTGGTGGTGGACGCCGCCTCGGTGGCGGCCATGGACACCGCCGGGGCCTGGCTGCTGCACACCGCGGTGCGCCGGGCGGAGCAGGGCGGCCGGGCGGTTCGCCTCGAGGGGCTTCGCCCCGATCACGCCTCCCTGCTGGAGATGATCCGGGCGCGGGTGGGGGCGGAGGCCGGGGCCGAGGTTCCCCCGGCCCCCGGCCTCCTCGACCGGGTCGGCCGGAGGAGCTGGAGGAGCCTCGCCGAGTTCCGGGGCCTCCTGGCCTTCATGGGCGAGAGCATGGTCACGGCGCTGCGGCTCGTGGCCCATCCGGGCCGGATCCGCTGGCGGCCGGTGCTCCGCAACATCCAGACGGCGGGCTTCCACGCGCTGCCCATCACCGGGCTGCTCTCCTTCCTCTTGGGAATCGTCATCGCCTACCAGGGGGCGGCGCAGCTGCAGCGGTACGGCGCCAACATCTTCGTCGTCGACCTGGTGGGGCTCGCCATGCTGCGCGAGCTGTCCCCGCTCCTCACCGCCATCATCGTGGCCGGCCGATCCGGCTCGGCCTACGCGGCCCAGATCGGGACCATGAAGGTCACCGAAGAGGTCGACGCGATGCGCACGGTCGGGATCCCTCCCATGGAGATGCTGGTCCTCCCCAAGCTCATCGCACTGGCCATCGCGCTGCCGTTGCTCAGCGTCTACGCCGACGCGGCGGGAGTGGCCGGCGGCATGATCATGGCGAAGGTGCAGCTCGACGTGAACTACCCGGACTTCATCGACCGCTTCACCGACGCCATCCAACTGTCCGACTACCTGGTCGGCCTCGGAAAGGCGCCGGTCTTCGCCGCCATCATCGCGGTGGTGGGCTGCTACCAGGGCTTCCAGGTGAGCGGCGACGCCGAGAGCGTCGGACACCAGACCACCGTCAGCGTGGTCCAGTCCATCTTCCTGGTCATCGTGGTGGACGCCCTCTTCTCCGTGGCCTTCAGCTACCTGGGGCTCTGAGCATGGTCGCCGTCACCCCCGCAGACCCGATCATCGAGGTGCGCAGCGTGTGCACCCGCTTCGGCGCGGCGGTGGTCCACGAGGACGTGAGCCTGGAGGTGCGCCGTGGGGAGATCTTCGCCCTGGCGGGGGCGAGCGGCTGCGGGAAGTCGACCCTGCTCCGGGAGATCATCGCGCTCCTGCGCCCGGTCTCCGGATCGATCCGGGTGTTCGGCCGGGAGGTGGTGGGCCTCAACGACGCGGAGGCGATGCCGCTGCGCCGGCAGTGGGGGGTGATGTTCGAGCGGGGCGCGCTCTTCAGCTCGCTGACGGTCTCGGAGAACGTGGGGCTGCCGCTGCGCGAGCACACCCGCCTCGGCGACCGGTTCATCGACGAGATCGCCGCCGTCAAGATCGCCCTCACCGGGCTACCGGCCAGCGCCGGCCCGAAGTACCCCGCCGAGCTCTCCGGAGGGATGCGCAAGCGGGCCGCGCTGGCGCGCGCCATCTCGCTCGACCCGGAGCTGCTCTTCCTCGACGAGCCCACCGCGGGCCTCGACCCGCTCAGCGCCAGCGGGTTCGACGAGCTGCTCCGCAACCTCAAGGAGCACCTCGGGCTCACGGTCATGGTGATCACCCACGACCTCGACCTGCTGTGGCGGGTGGCCGACCGGGTGGCCTTCATGGCCGACGGCCGGATCCTCGGCATCGGCACGATGCAGGAGCTCTCGAAGTCCGACCACCCGGTGCTCCGCGAGTACTTCTACGGACCGCGCGGGCGGTCGGCATGGGATCAGGCATGGAAACGAAAGTGAACTACACCATCGTCGGCGCCTTCGTCCTGGTCCTCTCGGCGGCCATCGTCGCGGGCGTGCTCTGGCTCAGCTCCGGGAAGGGCCAGCGCAAGGACTACGACCGGTACGTCACCTACTTCACCGAGTCGGTGGGCGGCCTGAACCTGAACGCGCCGGTGCGCTACCACGGCGTCGAGGTGGGCGCGGTCCGGGAGATCGGCCTCGACCCCGGGGACCCGGAGCGGGTGCGCATCCTGCTGGACGTCCAGCGCGGCACTCCGGTCAAGGCCGACACGGTGGCGGTGCTGCGCGTCGGGGCGCTCACCGGCATCGCCTACGTGGACCTGGGCGGAGGCAGCAAGGAGTCGCCGCCGCTGACCGCCGAGGCGGGCCAGCCCTATCCGGTGATCCAGACCGAGCCCTCCATGCTGGTGCGGCTCGATGCCGGGCTGAACACCCTCATCGCCAACCTGAGCAATACCTCCCAGAGCGTCTCCGAGATGCTCGACGAGCAGAACCGGCGGGCGCTCAAGCAGACGCTCCAGGATCTGCAGCGCGTCACCCATGCCCTGGCCTCCCGCTCGGGCGACATCGATCGCGCCGTGGCTGGTGCGGCGCGAACCCTGGAGAACACCGCCCAGGCCAGCGCCGAGCTCTCCAGGCTCATCGAGCGCGTGGGGCGGAGCGCCGACGCGGTGGAGCGAATGGCGAACGAGATCGCCGGCGCCGGCGCGGCGGCCCGCCTCACCATGGAGGGGGCGCGCCGGGCGGTGGACGACGCCGGCAGCGGGGTGCGCCAGCTGAGCGGCGAGGCCCTGCCGGAGCTGGGCCGCCTGGTCGCCGAGGCCCGGCAGCTCACCGCCTCGTTGACGCGCGTCTCGCAGGAGCTCGAGCGCAACCCCAGCATCTTGCTCCTCGGCAAGCAGCCCGCCCAGCCGGGGCCCGGAGAGTGACATGAGACCGACCATCGCGGCCATCGCCCTGGCCCTCGCCGGCTGCGCCACCTTCCAGGCTCCCAAGAGCGAGCCGCTCAGCCTGTACCGCCTCGACCCCGCCCTGGGCGGCGGGAACCCCGGCGGAGGCTCGGGGAACCTGACCGTGGTGGTCGACCCGGTCCGGGCGCGGCCCGGGTTCGACACCCCGCGCATGGCCTACGTGAAGCAGCCCTACGCCATCGAGTACTTCACCCGGAACCAGTGGGTGGAGCCGCCGGCGCGGATGGTCGGGCCGCTCCTGGCGCAGGCGCTCCAGCGCACCGGACGGTTCCGGGCGGTGGTGCTCGGGCCGAGCGGGATCCCGGCGGGCCTGCGGGTCAGTGCCGAGGTGGTGCGGCTGCAGCAGGAGTTCGCCGGCCAGCCGAGCCAGGTGCGCTTCGCGCTGCACCTGTGGCTCGTCGACCTGGACGGCCGCCGCGTCCTGGGGGAGAAGGAGCTCGAGGCGACCGCGACTGCGCCCTCGGACGACCCCTATGGCGGTGTGGTGGCAGCCAACGGGGCCGTTCAGAAGGTCCTCGAGGAGGCGGCCGCCTACGTGGCCGCCGAGGCGGCCCGGCTCGCCGCTCCGGCCGGCGAGAGCACCTCCCGCTGAGCGGGACCTCGCGGTCGCCCGCTCGGCGCGGAGCCGGGGCGGCGCGTCCCGAGGCCCAGGCCCGCGCCTGGGAGGGGTCGCCTGCTGCCTCTTTAGGGGCATATCCCGCGGTCACGGTAACCGACCGGGCCGATTTTGTATTTTTCGATATAACTGCCTAAAAATCATCAGAAAAACCTATTACCTGACGTGTACGTCGGAGTCTGGAATGGGGGTAGCATATCCCCCATAAGAGTGTTAGGCTTCGGTCGTCCCACACCGAGGTCCAGAACATGCGCGCTCCGATGGTGCTGGTCCTGCTGGCCGCCCTCGCCGCCAGCTGCAAGTCGGGCAGCGATCACGCCTCCGCCCAGGGTCAGGTGGGGACACCAGGCGAACCCGGGCCCGCCGGTCCGCAGGGGCCGGCGGGGCCACAGGGGCCGGCTGGGCCGCAGGGACCCCAGGGCGTCGAAGGCCCCGCCGGTGCGCCGGGCCCAGGCGGGCCCGCGGGCGCCGTGGGAGCGCAAGGCCCAGCCGGTCCCCAGGGCCCGATCGGTCCCGCAGGCGCGCCCGGCCCGGTTGGAGCCACGGGGCCGCGCGGTTCCAAGGGGCTCAGCTGGACCGGTCCGTGGAGCCCGGTCACGGCCTATGCGGTCGACGACGCGGTCGAGCTCGGCGGCTCGGCCTACGTGGCGGTCGCGATCCCGGTCCAGGGTCTACCGCCGCCGTCCGCCGACTGGCAGCTCCTCGCCGCCGCCGGCGCCGCGGGCCCCGAGGGCCTTCCCGGTCCGACGGGCGCCCCGGGGCCAGCCGGTCCCGCCGGCCCGGCCGGACCCGAAGGCGCCCCAGGTTCGCAGGGACCGCCGGGCGACCCCGGCCCTCCGGGCATCGCTGGCCCGCTCGGGCCAACGGGACCGCAAGGACCGCAGGGCTCCCAGGGGCCGCAAGGCGCCCAGGGACCGCAGGGGCCTCAGGGGATACCGGGTGGCCCGCTGGTGCTCGACGCGGCGGGAGGGGTGCTCGGCCGAGCCGTCGGGATGGACCCGTTCGGCGCGACCTTCTCCTGGCTCGACGGGTCGGGCCTGCTCTGGACCGCCATCGCCGACTGCGGCTCGTGGGTGAACCCGCAGGTCGAGCTGTTCTTCGAGAGCCGCAACTGCTCGGGGACGCCCCACGCGATGCACCTCGCCGCCGCCCAGTACGTGCTGCGGAACGGCGCCGAGGCCTACGCGCCCGCCGGCCCGGCGCGCACGGTGTCCGCCGCCAGCGTCCGGCACCCCGAGACCGGCGAGTGCTGCGCCAGGTCGCTCACCCGGTCGCTGCGACCGGTGAGGCACCTCGGTCCGGTTCCGCCGCCGCCGCCGGCGCCCCTCCAGCTGCAATAGCCTCCCGCGCCCGGACGCGCGAAGGCCCCGCCGGGATCTCCCCGGCAGGGCCTCTGCGCGCCCGGACCAGAGCTACTTCTTCGCCGCCGCCAGCGCCTTCTCGTAATCCGGCTCCTGGCCAATCTCGGGCACCAGCTGGGTGTAGGTCACCTTGTCGTTCTCGTCGACCACCACCACCGCACGCGCCGTGACGCCGGCCAGCGGCCCGTCGGTGATGAGCACGCCGTAGGACTTGGCGAAGTCGCGGGTGCGCATGAGGGAGAGCGGCACGACGCTGGCGAGGCCCTCGGTGGTGCAGAACCGCTTGGCAGCGAAGGGCAGGTCCGCCGAGACGACCAGCACCACCGTGTTCGGGAGCGAGCTCGCCTTCTCGTTGAACTTCCGGGTCGAGGTGGCGCAGGTCGGGGTGTCCAGGCTGGGGACGATGTTCAGGATCTTGCGCTTGCCCTTGTAGTTCGCGAGCGACACGTCCGACAGGTCGCCGGCGACCAGCTTGAAGTCCGGAGCCTTGCTGCCGACGGCCGGCAGCTCGCCGATGGTGTGGATGGGGTTGCCCTTCAACGTCACGGTTGCCATTCCTGCTCTCCTTTCGCGTTTTTCAGGCCGGGTAGGCGCCGAGTCTAGAGGAGGCGCCGCCGGAACGGTGTCGGGATGTGGAGCCGGACCCCAATGGGGCCGATCGAAACCTTCCCTTTCTAACCGGCGCGGGGCCGCTGCGCCCGCGGCGGTGCGGCCCCGCCCTCCCGCGCCGGCACTAGAATGGAGGGCGACGGCCGTGCCGGCCCGGAGGCTCCCCATGCAACTCGGAAAGGCGATCGTCGACCTGGTCCACAACCGGTCCCTCCTGCGCGACGCCACCGCCAGCGGAAACCTCAAGGTGCTGGCCTCCATGCTCGGGCCGGCCTGGAGGGGCCTGGTGGCGCGGAGGGCGCGGGGCCAGGACCGGACCGAGCTGCCGGCCCGCGGGGACGCCACCTTCGACTGGCGCTACCGGCGCGACTTCCCCGAGATGGCCCGCCTCTACGAGGCGGCCAAGAGCGCCCAGTGGAACGGCGCCACCGCCATCGACTGGAGCCGGCCGGTGGATCCGCGCGACCCGGCCCGGCCGCTCCTTCCCGAGTCGTTCCTGCCCTTCGCCGGCCTGCCGGCCTACCGGCGGGCCATCCCGGAGCAGAAGGCCGAGCAGGTCCACGCGCTCCTCGCCTGGATGCTCTCGCAGTTCCTGCACGGGGAGCAGGGGGCGCTCTTCGCCGCCGCTCAGGTGACCCAGGCGGTGCCGTGGCTCGACGGCAAGCTGTACGGCTCGACCCAGGTGGTGGACGAGGGCCGCCACGTCGAGGTCTTCCACGCCTACCTGACGCGCAAGCTCGAGAGGCTCTACCAGATCGACGACAACCTCTACGTCATCGTCGACGCCATCATGAGCGACGCCCGCTGGGACGTGAAGTTCCTGGGGATGCAGATCATGATCGAGGGCCTGGCCCTCGGCGCCTTCGGCACCATCCGGCGCCTCACCGGCGACCCGCTGCTCCGCGACGTCCTCAAGTACGTCATCACCGACGAGGCGCGGCACGTTCATTTCGGGGTGGTGGCCCTCGAGGAGGCCTACCGCCACCAGCTCTCGGAGAGGGAGCGGCGCGAGCGCGAGGACTGGGCCTTCGAGGTGGCGATCCTGCTCCGCAACCGCTTCCTGGCGCACGAGTTCTACGAGGAGTACTACGCCCACGCCCTCGGCCGGGCCGAATGGGACGGGATGGTGCTCGGCTCGGGGATGATGGCCCTCTTCCGGGAGACGATGTTCAAGCGCATCGTTCCGAATCTGAAGAGGATCGGCCTGCTCTCGGACCGCATCCGGCCGCGCTACGAGCGGGAGGGGATGCTGGCCTACGAGGACGGCAAGGCCGCGCCCGACCTCACCGCCGAGGACCTGCTCGGCGACTCCTGACCGGCCGCCGGCCCCCGGGCCCGGAAAGGCGAAGCCCCGGACCGGCTCGCGCCGATCCGGGGCTTCCGGTCCGGAGAGGAACCGCCGGGCTACAGCATGCCGGGCTTGCCGGCCTTGTAGCGCTCGAACTCGGTCTGGAGCAGGGCCACGTGCTCCTGCTCCTCGGCGGCCAATTCCTTGTAGAGCTGGCGCTCCACCGAGCCCTCGGCGGTCTTGCCCATCCGCTCGGTGAAGAACTTCACCGCCCGCTGCTCGAAGGCGATGGCGATGCGGAAGAGGTTGGCCGGGTCCTCGGGGCGGTTGGGGATGCCCGCGTAGACGGCGGCGCGCTCCACCTTGAAGCCCTCCGACGGCTGCGGCACCTGGGCGTGGTAGCGGCGCGACAGCGTCGACATGTGCTCCTTCTCCATCTCGGCGAACTTCCCGAACAGCGTCTTCAGCGCGGGGTCCTTCGCCTCCTGGGCGGCCTTGGTGTAGAAGGCCATGCCGCCGAGCTCGATCTCGAAGGCCATGCGGATCGCCTCGAGCGCGGCGGCCTCCTCGATCTTGCGCGGGTCGAGCACCTGGAGCTTCCCGCCGCAGGCCGGGCACAGGCCGTAGGGGAAGGCGAAGCCCTCGCTCACCTTGGCGCAGCTGTCGCAGCGCCACTGCAGCTGGGCGGTGGCGCAGCAGACGTACTGCTCGTCGCCCTCGATGGGACGCCGGCACTTCGGGCAGATCATGCTGGGGACCTCCATCGCGCCGGGCGCGGCGGTGGCGCCGGCCGGGGCCTGGGTGGATGCGGCGCCGATCTGGGGAGGCGGCACGAAGGCGGCCACCTCCTCGCGGGTGAGCGGCCACTTCTTGCTGCTCGAGAGATACGTGCCGATGGCCCTGGCGGCGCGGCGGCCCGCGCCCATGGCCAGGATCACCGTGGCTCCGCCGGTGACGATGTCGCCTCCGGCGAAGACGCCGGGCAGGTTGCAGGCCTGGGTGACGTCGTCGGCGACGATGTTGCCCCACTTGTTGAGGGCCAGGCCCGGGGTGGACTGGGTGATGATGGGGTTGGCCTTGGTGCCGAGGGCGTAGATGACCGTGTCGCACTCGAGGTCGAGGAACTGGCCGGTGGGCACCGGCTTGCGCCGGCCCTTCTCGTCCGGGTCGCCGAGCTGCATCTTCTCCACCTTCATGCCGCGCACGTTGCCGTCGGCGTCGGTGTAGATCTCGACCGGCGTGTGGAGGAAGAAGAAGTCGATCCCCTCCTCCTTGGCGTGGCGGATCTCCTCGATGCGGGCCGGAGCCTCGGCCTCGGAGCGGCGGTAGACGCAGCGCACGGTCGGCGCGCCGAGCCGCTTGGAGACGCGCAGGCAGTCCATGGCAGTGTTGCCGGCGCCGATCACCACCACGCTCTTGCCGATGGAGACCGGCGTGTCCAGGTAGGGGAACTTGTCGCCGCCCATCAGGTTGACGCGGGTGAGGAACTCGTTGGCGCTGTAGACCTGGCCGGCGAACTCGCCCGGGATCCCGAGGAAGGTCGGGGCGCCGGCGCCGACGCCGAGAAACACCGCGTCGTAGCCCATCTCGCCCATGAGCTGCGGGACGGTGAAGGTCTTGCCGATGACCTTGTTGGTCTCGATCTTCACTCCCATGCCGGTGAGGTACTGCACCTCGCGGTCGATGATCTCGCGCGGCAACCGGAAGGAGGGGATGCCGTAGCGGAGCACGCCGCCCACCACGTGCAGGGCCTCGTAGATGGTGACGTCGCAGCCGTAGCGCACCAGGTCGGCGGCGCAGGAGAGGCCGGCCGGGCCCGAGCCCACGATGGCCACCTTGCCCATCTTCTTGGCGAACTGGGGGACCTTGGGCTTGGGCGGGGTGGCGTTGTCACCGACGAACCGCTCCAGCCGCCCGATGCCGACCGAGTCCATCTTCTTCACGATGATGCACTGGGCCTCGCACTGGGTCTCCTGCGGGCAGACGCGGCCGCAGATGGACGGGAAGATGTTGGCCTCGTGGATGGCGGCCAGCGCGCCGTCGAAGTCGCGGATGATCAGGTGGCGGATGAAGCGCGGGATGTCGATCTCCACCGGGCACCCGGCGATGCAGGTGGGCTTGACGCACTGGATGCAGCGCTCCGCCTCGCCGAGCGCGTTCTCCAGCGTGTAGCCGAGGTTGACCTCCTTGAAGTTCCTCGACCGCTCGAGCGCGTCGCGCTCCGGCATGTGGGTCTGCTTGGGGTTGAGCTCCTTGATCTTCTTGTAGTTGCGCTTCTCCTCCTCGAAGAGCTGCTTCTCGAGGTTGCAGACGTGCTCGTAGTCGGTGTTGGCCAGGCCCTCCTGGCTCTTGAAGCGCCTCTGCCGGGCGATGAGCTCCTTGAAGTCCACCTTGTGGCCGTCGAAGTCCGGGCCCTCGACGCAGGCGAACTTCACCTTGCCGTCGACGGTGACGCGGCAGGAGCCGCACATGCCGGTGCCGTCCACCATGATGGCGTTGAGGGAGACCATGGTCTTCACGCCGAAGGGGCGGGTGGTCTCCACGCAGGCGTTCATCATCGGCAGCGGGCCGATGGCGACCACCAGGTCCGGCTTGTCCTTCTCGAGGATCTCCTTGAGCGCCACGGTCACGAAGCCCGGCTTGCCGTAGCTGCCGTCGTCGGTGCAGACGACCAGGTCGTCCGAGTACTGCTTGAACCGGTCCTCCCAGAACACCAGGCCCTTGGAGCGGAAGCCGATGACGCTGGTGGTGCGGTTGCCGGCCTCCTTGAAGGCCCGCAGCTGCGGGTAGACCGGGGCGACCCCGAGGCCGCCGCCGACCAGCACCACGTGGCCCACCTTCTCGACGTGCTGGGGGAGGCCGAGAGGGCCGACGAAGTCCGCGAAGGTGTCGCCCTGCTTGTAGCGGGTCATCATCTCGCGCGTGGTCTTGCCGAGCGCCTGGATCACCATGGTGATGGTGCCCTTCTTCCGGTCGAAGTCGGCCACCGTCAGGGGGATGCGCTCGGAACCTTCGTGCAGGCGGAGCATGACGAAGTGGCCGGGATGTGCGGACTTGGCCACGTCGGGGGCTTCGACCTCCCAGAGGAAGGTGACGTCGGAGAAGGCTTCGCGGCGGACGATGGGGTACATACGGGTGGCCTGACCTCGTGGATGCGGGAGCGGGAAGCTCGCGGAAAACGCGTGGATACCCCCCCGGAGGGCTCCTCGTCAAGCGCGCCGATCGGGGCGGTTTGCCCTGGATCACGAGCCCCTCCTGACAACCCCCGGGCGGGGCCAAAAGTCCCGGAAAGCCCGCCCGGGATCGTTGACGGTCGCCGGCGGGATCCCCACGTTTAGGCGGGGCCGCAACCAGGCGGCTTCCGGAGGATTGTCATGGTCAAGAAGAGCAAGCAGGAGAAGAAGGGGCGCGGGGCCGAGATGGTCCCGGTCCGGCCGATCCTGCCGAGCCTGGCGGAACGGATCGACGACCTCTTCGGCGACCGGTGGGGTCCGCTGTGGCCCATCCGCTGGCCCGAGTTCCGCTGGCCCGAGGAGCTGGCCGGGCTGAAGGTCCCGGCGGTGGACGTCTACGAGGAGGGTGACCAGGTGGTGGTGAAGGCCGATCTGCCCGGGCTGGCGAAGGAGGACGTCGAGGTCCAGGTCGCCGGCGACGTCGTCACCATCTCCGGGAAGAAGGAGAAGGAGGAGAAGATCGACCGCAAGGACTACCACCGCTACGAGCGCTCGTCCGGCAGCTTCAGCCGCTCGGTGCGGCTCCCGGCGGAGGTCCAGGTGGACAAGGTGACCGCCAAGCTCGAGGGCGGCGTGCTCCAGATCCGCGCGCCCAAGACCGAAGCCGCCAGGGCCAAGACCCGCAAGATCGAGGTCGGCTAGGCGGAGCCGGGGGCGTGGACCACCTCGTCGTCGGAGAGATTCCCGCCCCGCTGGCGCCGCTGGTCGAGCTCGCCCTCGACCTGCGGTGGACCTGGAGCCACGCCGGGGACGAGTTCTGGAAGCGGGTCGACCCGGAGATCTGGGAGCGAACCGAGAACCCGTGGGCGGTGCTGCAGGCCGTCGCCCCCGGGCGCCTCGCGGAGCTCGCCGCCGACGAGGGGTTCCTCGAGGACCTGAGGCGCTCGCTGCGCGACCGGCAGATCGAGCTGGCCTCCCGCACCTGGTACGAGCTCGAGGTCCCGGAGTCCAGGCTCGGGGCGGTCGCCTACTTCAGCATGGAGTTCGGCCTCGGGGGCGGGCTGCCGCTCTACGCCGGGGGCCTGGGCGTCCTGGCCGGCGACTACCTCAAGGCCGCCAGCGACCTGGGGGTCCCGCTGGTGGGGGTGGGCCTGCTGTTCCAGGAAGGGTACTTCCGCCAGGTCGTCGACGCCGACGGCCGGCAGCTCGAGACCTATCCCACCAACGACCCCATCTCGCTCCCCATCCAGCCGGCGCGCGCCCGCGACGGCAGCTGGCTGCGAGTGGAGGTGCAGCTGCCGGGCCGCCCCTTGCGGCTGCGGGTCTGGCGGGCGGCGGTGGGACGGGTGCCGCTCTTCCTCCTCGACTCCAACGACCCCCTCAACGGGCCGGCCGACCGCGGCATCACCGCCAAGCTGTACGGAGGCGGGGCGGAGACTCGCCTGCTGCAGGAGCTGGCGCTGGGCGTCGGGGGCTGGGCCGTGCTGGAGCTCCTCGGCTTCGACCCCGAGGTCTGCCACCTCAACGAGGGCCACGCCGCCTTCGCGGCACTCGCCCGGGCGGCCTCCTTCATGCGCCGCCACCGCCTCTCCTTCCACGAGGCGCTCTGGGCCACCCGCGCCGGCAACGTCTTCACCACCCACACCCCGGTCGCGGCCGGCTTCGACCTCTTCCCCGGCGCGCTGGTCGAGCGGTACCTCCGGGCCCCGGTGCTCGGGGAGGGGCCGGCTCCCGCCGAGGTGATGGCGCTGGGACGGGGCGATCCGGGCCGCGACGAGGAGCCGATCAACACCGCCTTCCTGGCGCTGCGCTGCGCCTCCCGCGCCAACGGAGTGAGCCGTCTCCACGGCGAGATCAGCCGCCAGCTCTTTCGCGAACTCTATCCGCGCTGGCCGCTCGCCGAGGTACCGGTCGGACACGTCACCAACGGCGTGCACGTGCCCTCCTGGGACTCCCCCTTCGCGGATCGGGTCTGGACCGCAGCCTGCGGCAAGGGGCGCTGGCTCGGATCGGCCGAGGAGCTCGGGTACGCCATCCAGTCGCTGGGCGACGACGAGCTGTGGGCCTTCCGGGCCGAGGGGCGGCAGGCCCTGGTCCGGTACGCGCGGGATCGGCTGGCGCAGCAGCTGGGTCAGCGGGGCGCCGACCCGGACGAGATCGCCGGGGCGCGCCACGTCCTCGACCCGAACGTCCTCACCGTGGGGTTCGCGCGCCGCTTCGTCGAGTACAAGCGGCCGAACCTGCTGCTCGTCGATCCCGGCCGGCTGCTCGGGCTGCTCGGCCATCCGGCGCGTCCGCTGCAGCTGGTGGTGGCCGGGAAGGCGCACCCCAGCGACGAGGAGGGACGGCGCCTGGTCCAGGAATGGGTGCAGTTCGTCAACCGGCCCGAGGTGCGCCACCGCGCGGTGTTCCTGGAGGACTACGACATGGCCATGGCGCAGAGGCTGGTGGCCGGCGTGGACCTGTGGGTGAACACGCCCCGGCGCCCGTGGGAGGCCTGCGGGACGAGCGGCATGAAGGTGCTCGCCAACGGAGGGCTCAACCTCTCGGAGCTGGACGGCTGGTGGGCGGAGGCGTACGCGCCCGAGCTCGGCTGGGCGCTGCCCAACTCGCGCGCGCACGTGGGGCCGGAGCACGACGCCTCCGAGGCCCGGGACCTCTACCGCCTCCTGGAGGAGGAGGTGGTCCCCGCCTTCTACGAGCGGGATGCGCGCGGCGTCCCGCCGGGCTGGGTGGCGCGGATGCGCGCCAGCATGGCGCGGCTCGCGCCCCACTTCAGCACGAACCGCATGCTCCAGGAGTACCTCGCCGGCTGTTACCTGCCGGCGGCGGAGGCCTTCCGCGGCCGCTCCCGCGACGGCGGGCGGCTGGCGCGCGAGCTCGAGGCCTGGCGCGCCCAGGTGCAGGCCAGCTGGGACCAGGTCCGCTTCGGCAAGCTGGAGGTGAGCCGGGAGGGAGACCGCTGGCTCTTCGAGGTCCAGGTGTACGCAGGCGAGCTGCCGCCCGACCTGCTCCGGGTCGAGCTGTTCGCCGACCCGGCCGGAGGCGACCCGGCGCCGGAGCGGCACCCGATGGAGCGGGCCGAGCCCATCGCCGGCTCGGCCAACGGCTTCCTCCACCGGGCGCGGGTGCCGGCGTCGCGGCCGGCCTCGGACTACACGCCGCGCGCCCGCCCCCACCACCCGGAGGTCCTCTTCCCCATCGAGGAGCCCCGCGTCGCCTGGCAGCGGTGAGCGCCACGCCCAGGAAGGTCGCGCCGGCGCTCAGATCCTGGTCAGCGCCTCGATGGTGCCGCGCAGGCCGGGGAAGGCCTTGAGCAGCGCCATCCGATCGGCGAGCTCGAGGTCTGCGAAGTCGAAGCCCGGTGCGACCGTGCAGCCGCACAGCGCGTAGCGGTGACCGAGAGGCCGGGCGGCCTGCCACCAGCCGGCCGGGACCAGGTGCTGGGGCCGCTCCCCCTGCGCCACCGACGGCCCGAGTCGATGGACGGCGAGCGTTCCCTCCGGAGCGATGAGGTGGAGCTCGAGCGGGTCGCCGGCGTAGTGGTGCCAGACCTCCTCGGAGCGGATTCGGTGGAAGGCCGAGAAGCTTCCGGCCGGGAGGAGGAAGTACACGGCGGTGGAGATCGCCCGCGGCCCGCGCGGCAGCGGCAGGACCTCGCCGCAGCGATGGGTCTCCCGGTAGTAGCCGCCCTCGGGGTGCGGGACGAGGCCGAGCCGCTCGACGATGGCCTTGGCGTCCGGGTGCACGTCCG